>Ga0116144_10000027_pt1 | contig 185319 bp, 124 predicted proteins | sample AD_UKC035_MetaG_FD_89746 | JGI IMG/M metagenome (GOLD analysis project Ga0116144, IMG submission 89746) | Active sludge microbial communities of municipal wastewater-treating anaerobic digesters from USA - AD_UKC035_MetaG | ecosystem: Engineered > Bioreactor > Anaerobic > Digestate | place...
CAACCTCAACGTCAGCTCGGGAACTTTGAGTTTTAACTGGGGGGGCAGCAGCTCGGGCAGCATGACGATGGCTGCCGACTGCACGTTACGGTTTGACGGCGGGACTTTCACGCTGGCGGCGGGTTCGACGGTGTCAGGGGCGGGGAATTTGTGGGTGAGCGGAGGGACGGTGAACTTCAACGGGGATTACCACTTGACGGGGACGAACAACATCACTGGTGGCAACGTGTATTTCAACAATGCGGGAGTGAGCGAAGTGAACGTGCCGGCGGTGGCGTTGGGCGGGGGTGGGACGTTGGGCGGGACGAACGTGGTGACGACGGCGAACTTTACGTGGACGGGCGGGTGGTTGCGCACGGTGCTGACCTGCGGCGGGGGGAGCATCAGCGGGAACTATGGGAAGTATCTGGTGGGCGGGGTGCTGAACAATGCCGGGACGTTGGAATGGTCGGGCCCCCTCACCCTGGGAACGAGCGGTTGGGGGGCGGGGGATCCTGGGACATTATCAAACCTGGCAGGCGGAGTGATCAACATCACCGGAGACCTATCGGTCAACGGGTATTACGACGGGGGACAGATTTACAATGCGGGGGTGATCAACAAGACGGGAGGAAGCGGAACGACGACGTTTAACGCAGGCTTTTCCAACAGCGGGAGTGTGAGCATCAGTTCGGGAGGGATGAGCCTTGCGGCGGGTGGGAGCAGTTCGGGGAGCATGACAGTGGGTGGCGGGGCCACGCTGCAATTTGGAAGCGGAACCTTCACGCTGGCGGCGGGTTCGACGGTGTCAGGGGCGGGGAATCTGTGGGTGAGCGGAGGGACGGTGAACTTCAACGGGGATTACCACTTGACGGGGACGAACAGCTTCACGAGCGGGAATGCGTATTTCAACGGGGTTTATCAGATCAACGAAGCAATCAACATCACTGGTGGCAACGTGTATTTCAATAATGCGGGAGTGAGTGAAGTGAACGTGCCGACGGTGGCGTTGGTTGGGGGTGGGACGTTGGGCGGGACGAACACGGTGACGGCGGCGGACTTTACGTGGACGGGGGGGTGGTTGCGGGGAATCGTGCAGTGCGGCGGGGGGAGCATCAGCGGGAACTCTGGGAAGTATCTGGTGGGCGGGGTGCTGAACAATGCCGGGACGTTGGAATGGTCGGGCCCCCTCACCCTGGGAACGAGCGGTTGGGGGGCGGGGGATCCTGGGACATTATCAAACCTGACAGGCGGAGTGATCAACATCACCGGAGACCCATCGGTCAACGGGTATTACGACGGGGGCATCATTCATAATTACGGCACGATCGCCAAAACCGGAGGCGCGGGTGTGTCGCCGCTCAATGCCACGTTCCACAATTATGGCACGGTCAACGTGGCGACGGGCAAATTCCAGTTCAGCAACGCCAACTCGTTTACGTCGCATGACGGCAGATTGCTGTTCGGCCTGGATGCGACGAATGTATTTGGGCAGGTCGAAATGGTCGGGACGGTGGGCTTGAACGGCACGTTGGAAGTGGCGGCGCGCAACGGTTATGTGCCGGCGGCAGGCGACCGCTTCAATCTGCTGACCGCCGGGCAGCGCACCAATTTCTTCCAGCAAATCGCGCTGGGGTCGTTCCCGGGCATCGCCTGGCAACTCAGTTACGCGCCGACGGTGGTGACGTTGACGGCGCTCGAAGCGTCCGCCGGCACGGTGCAGATCACCGGCAGCGTCACGGATTTCAATGCCCAGCCCGTGGGCAATCTGATTGTGTATGCGTTCAATTCGAGCGGCACGAATCAGTATTATGTCAGCACCGTTACCGATGGCGGCGGCCATTACCGTCTCGGCGTCACCAATGGTTTGTGGCGGGTGGGCGTGCAGGGCGCGGTGGCGCGAGGCTATGATGATCCGGCGGCGCAGGACGTGGTGCTGAACGATGCGAACGGCACGGCAAACTTTGTGCTCGCGCCGTACTCGGGCGCGTTCTACTCCATCACGGCGGCGGTCAATCCACCGGGCGCCGGCACGGTGACCGGCGCGGGTAATTACTACGCCGGGACGACCAACACGCTGACTGCCGTCGCCAGCGATGGTTATTACTTCACCAACTGGACGGAGTCCGGCGTCAGTGTCGGCACTTCCAATGTGCTGACGTTTGTGGCCGATACGAACCGCCATTTTGTGGCGAATTACGGCGAGGCGCGCGTGACTCACGTCGTCACGCTGGCCACTTTTCCGGAGGACCTGGCAAGCCCTTCCGGCGCGGGCACGTACACCAACGGTGAAACCGCAACATTGAGCGCGCCGCCGGTGGTGTTGTTGGGCGCATCGAATTATTTCTTCCAGCGTTTCACGCTTACCAATGTCACCGTGAGCACGAGCCACACGTTCAATAAAACCTTCTCCACGCTCGACCCGACCAACCTGCATTACGTCGCGGTTTATGCCGGGCTGCGGACCAATCCGGTCATCATCGCGGTGACCCCCAGCCAGCCCGGCGTGGTGTCAACAAACAGCAATTTTACACTCACGTTCCGGTTTGATCGGACGATGGACACCAACGTTGTGCCCGTGGTGACGCTCACGAACCTTGTGGCCGCGGGCATTGCGCCGGCGGTTGCCGGCAATGGCGCGTGGAGCAGTTACTGGCGGGCGAATGATTCCTACACGACGCCCGCGTTGGTCTTCACCAACGGCATGGACGGCACAAATCTGGTTTATGTGGCCAACGCCAGCGACACCAACGGCGGCACGTTGCTGCCCACCAACGCTTATACGTTTGCGGTGGATACGATTTATCCGACGCTCACGGAGGTCCGTGCGACGCCGGCCATCACGTCCGCGTTGATTTCATGGGACAGCAGCGAACCGGCGAGCACGATCGTGGATTATGGTTTGACGACGGCGTACGGTGCGACGGCTTATGGCCCGGCTGCCGTGACGAATCACGCGGTCACGTTGAACAACCTGACCGCGCTGACGACGTATCATTATCGGGTGCGTTCGGCGGACGCGGCGGGCAACACGACCGTGGCGGCGGATGCCACCTTTACGACGCTGGCCGCGCCGGATTTGCTGGTCACGAATCTGACCGCAACCGGCGTGCTGCAATCCGGCGGCGGCATCACGATTGCCTGGGCGGACACGAACGCCGGCCCCGTGGCGACCTACAATTATTGGTATGATCAAGTCGTCGTTTCCAACCGGACCACGGGCGCGCAACTGTTGAACACTTATCTGTATTACAACCCGGCGGTCAGCGGCCACATCGGGGCGGGCGCGGCGCAGGAGCGGTCGGTGAATCTCACCCTGCCCAACGGGCCGGACGGCGTGGGCGAACTGGAGATCCTCGTGGTGGTGGATGCGTACAACCATCAATACGAATTCAATCTGGAGGGCACGGCGGAAAGCAACAACCGCGCGAGCATCACCGCCGCCAGCGTGCTGGCCGGATATGCCGACCTGCAAGTGACCGGGCTGGCGGTCACCAACGCGCCCCTCCAATCGGGTGAGGCCGTGCATCTGGTCTGGCAGGATCAGAACTCGGGCACTGTCGGCGTGACGAATCTTTTTGCGGATCGGATTTCGGTGGTAAACGTCACCCACGGACAAGTGCTGGTGAACACGTTGTTGCCGTACGACCCGGCTCTGGCCGGACCGATTGCCGCCGGCAGCGCCGCCCCGCGCGCGTTTAGCTTCACCCTGCCGGATGGTTCGTCCGGCGCGGGCGAGTTCCTGATCACCGTGATGACTGATGCGGGGCAACAAGTTTACGAATACAACGCCGGCGGCACCGGTGAACTGAACAACACCAACTCCGTTGCGATCAATGCCGCACTGTCGCCTTACCCGGATTTGATCATCACCAACCTCACCGCCCCCCTGGCGGCCAATGCCGGCCAGGCGATTGAAGTGGTGTGGACCGATGTCAATCAAGGGAACGCCCCGATTACCAACGCCTGGTTTGATCAGGTCTTTCTCAGTCCCGCCAACGCTCTGGGCGGCGGGCAATGGCTCGCCACGCGCAGCGTCACCAACGTCTTGGATGCCGGCGCCTCCCTGGTGTTGACGCAGACGTTGACCTTGCCGCCGTTTGTCACGGGGGACCAATGGCTGATCGTGAAAGGCAATGTCGCCGCGAGTTTTTATGAATTGAATCCGACCAACAACAGCACGCTGGCGGAAGCGCCGCTGCATCTGGCCTCGACCTTGCAACTGACGTTGTCGCCGACCAACGTGCTGGAATCCGCCGGCAGTCAGGCGGTGCTGGCCACATTGTGGCGCAATGGAGACCTTGCCAGCGCGCTCGCCGTTGACCTGAGTGCTTCGTTGACCAATCTGCTGATGCCCGCCACGGTGATCCTCCCGGCCGGACAGAGCGCCACTAATTTTCATCTGGGGGTGGTGGACAACCTCATCCCGGGGGACACCGCCTCCGGGGTGGTGACGGCCAGCGCCAGTGGCTATCCGACCGTAAATGCGCCGCTGACCATCACTGACGACGATCCGCCGTTGCTGACATTGAATCTGAGCGTCAACCAGATCCCGGAAGATGCCGGCGTGGATGCGGTTTCAGCCTTGATTACCCGCAACGCACACCTCGACAGCGCCTTGGTGGTGAGCATCACCAGTGATCGTCCGGACGCTTTGCTCGCGCCGGAAACCGTGACGATTCCCGCAGGCAATGGTTCGGCGGCGTTCCAGTTGACCCCGGTGCCCGATGGCGAATTGACGGCCGCGCGCCGGGTGCGAATCACGGCGGTTGCTGCCGGTTACGCGCCGGTTTCTGCGGGCATGGAGGTGTTGAACGCGGACGTGGTGACGCTCGCTTTGACGCTGGCGGATTCCGTGGTGTCCGAAGGCGACGGAACGATCGCCACGGTAGGCACCGTGTCGCGTGACGTAATGACGCCCAAGGCGCAGAAAGTGCAATTGACCCGCACGGGCAGCGAGCTGGTTACGGTGCCGAACATGGTGACGATCCCCGCCAACGCAACTTCCGTTTCCTTCAACGTCGGCGTCGGTACGGATGGATTGGTCACCGGCAACCAGGCGGCGGTAATCACGGCCCATCCGCTGAACCTGGCCAATGCGCCGGAAACCGCCGGCGCGGCGCAGGTCACGGTTCAGGTGCTGGATACCAACGGGCCAAGCCTGCGGCTGGAACTGGCGGAAACCGTGATTTCCAAGGGCAGCAACACGCTGGCCACGTTGATACGCAACACGGCGCCGACGAACGCCCTGCTCGTCACGCTGGCCTCAAGTCCAACCGGCGTGGTGACCCATCCGCCGGCGGTGGAACTGGCCGTCAACCAAACCTTCACCAATTTTCCGATCACCGGGATCCTCGACGCGCAACAAACCGGCAACCGTGAGGTCGTGATCACCGCCGCCGCCGCCGGTTACAATTCGGCAGCCCGGGCGTTGACTGTTTCCGATATTTATTTACCAGACCTGGTGCCGGGGGTGATCAGCGCGCCGACCGAAGCCTTTACTGAGCAGCAAGTTTCCGTCAGTTGGCGGGTCACCAATCACGGTCTGGGCAGCACGACCAATCCGGCCTGGTTCGACTATGTGTATCTCGCCTCCGATACCGTGGGTGGGGGACAAATGTTGGTGGCCGCCAAACCCAACCTGCAGGCGCTGGCCGTGGGCGAAAGCTACACCAACACGGCCTCGTTTTATCTGCCCGCCCTGCCGGGTAATTTCTGGCTGCTGATTGAAGCCAACGGCAACCGGTCCGTGACCGAACTCAAGACGGTGAACAATACGGTGGCCGCCGCCGCGCCGCTGCTGGTGAATCCCGCGTACCGCGCCGAATTGCTGGACGTCAGCCCGCTCATGGCGGGTGCGGGCACACCCATTGTCTTTCACGGGCGCACGTTCAATTCCACCAACCACGCGCCTGTGCCAAACCGCGTTGCGGCCATCCGCGTGCTGGTAAACGACACGCGCCGCACGTTTCAAGCAACCTCGGATGCCTCGGGCAATTTCACCTACACCTTTCAACCACTGGCCAACGAAGTGGGCTATTATACCGCCTCGGCCGATCATCCGAACGTCACGAACCTGACCACGCAGGCTTCATTTGCGCTGTTGGGAATGGCGGCCCTGCCCGGCAGCCTTTCACCACAGCTCCTGCCCAACACGCCCGTGACCGGTTCGGTGTTGCTGACGAACCGGACGGGTTACACCCTCACGGATCTGACAGTCACGCCGCCCGATCTGGGCACCAATCTCAGCGTGCAATTCACGTTCACCAACCGCGTGTTGTCCCCCTATGCGGTGATGACCGTGGACTACACCTTAAACTCGCCATTGACCCAGGCGGCCCAGGCGAATTTTGCGGTCACGTTCACTTCGGCGGAAGGGGCTGCGTTGGCGTTGCCGCTGTATGTCAAAATTGTTCCGACGTTTGCACAACTGGCGGCGACTCCCGCCCATTTGGAACGCGGCATGGTGCGCGGCGAACAAACGGTGGTGGCCTTCACCATTGCCAATACCGGCGGCTCGGCGAGCGGCGATCTGACTGTGCAGCTTCCCGATCTGCCGTGGCTCAGCCTTGGTTCGACGGCGAATATTCCGTCCATTCCCGCCGGCAGCAATGCCGTGGTGACTTTGTTGTTGAATCCGGCGGCAGATCTAACGCTGGGGCAGTACAACGGCAACATTGCGGTCGCCAACGAAAACGTCGGCGTGCGCGTTCCGTATCAATTTCGCGCCGTCTCCTCCGGCAGCGGAGACCTCGTGGTGAACGTGACCGACGATTACACCTACTACGTCGCGGGCGAACCCAAGGTCACCAACGCGCTCGTCGTGGTGCGCGATCCGTTCACCGGCAGTATCCTTGCCCAAACCAATTCCGGCCCGACCGGCACGGCGCAATTTGGCGCCCTGACCGAAGGCAGTTACACCGTGGATGTGACCGCGGAAAAACACAATCAATTTCGCGGATCGGTCATGGTGACCGCCGGCATCACCAACGTGCTGGAGGCTTTCCTGCCACGTCAACTGGTGACGTATCAGTGGTCCGTCGTGCCGACCGAAATGCAGGACCATTACCGGATTGTATTGGAATCCGTGTTCGAAACCGAAGTGCCGGTGCCCAACGTGGTGATCGAAGAGCCGCAGGTCATGGTGTTGGTGGCGGCGGGAGAAGTCACCCAGTTTGAGATCAAACTGACCAATCAAGGGTTGATTGCCGCCAATGATGTGGAAATCGAAGTTCCGAATGACCCCACCTATTTGATCACGCCCCTGGTACGCCACGTCGGCAAGCTGCCGGCGAAGAGTTCCGTGACGATTCCGGTGACCGTGCAAATGCGGGCCGCGCCCGGCGGCGCCCTGGCGGCGGCCCCGCCGGGCATCGTTCACGCGGCGGATGGGGATGGTTGTACGCTGGAGGACATCAACGCCTGTCTGCCCAAGCTTCCCCTGCGGGCCAATTACTCGTATCCCTGCGGCAATCGAATGGTGGGGCAGAGCCGGCATTTGGATCTTTCGATCATTTGCACCGCCAAAGACGTCAAGGAGTGCCTGGATGGATTCAAGGACTTGATCGGTTCGGCCAATCTGTACTCGGTCGGCTGCAACGCGCTCAACACGCTTATTTCCTGTGCCGGGCCGAAATTATCCACCTGCCAGAAGGCGGCCATTTCCACGGCTTGCGGGGCGGTTTTGGGAGCGGTTTCCGGTGGGGCAGCCGGAGCGGTGGCCGGAGCGGTCTCCAGTGGCGCCAGCGGCATCATCGAGTGTATTTGCACCCATTTGGATAAAATTTCCCTGCCCAGCTTTGGTGGCGGGGGGACGACGACTCCGCCAGGTGACCTGTGGCTGCCGGTTCCGCCTTCTGCCACGTACACCATCAGCGGCTATCCGGTGATAACCACCATTCTTATTCAGGGGGTTGATTGCCGTGGCGCCGCGCCACCAGCCGGAGCCATGAGCGCAGCCACAGTGACGCATTCCGGTTTCCACTCCGGCAGCGCCCCGCGCATTGAGGCGCCGGTCAAGGCCCAGAACGGTGCGGGCGTCTGCGCCCAAGTGCGGTTGCGCATCAATCAAGAGGTCACCCTCACGCGCAGCGCGTTTGCCGGCACCCTGGAAATTGATAATGGCGGCAGCACGGAGATCACCGGGGTGCAGGTCACCCTGGATTTCCGCGACGGGGCCGGTCAATCGGCCGGGGACAAGTTTGTGACGGAAGGGCCGGTCGTGACCGGGATGACGGCGGTGGATGGCTCCGGCGTCCTCGTGGGCGGAGCCACTGGCCGTGCGGTTTATACCTTCATTCCCACCACGGACGCCGCACCCGACCAACCCTATTCCTATCAGATCGGCGGCACATTGCGCTACCTGGATGCCGGTCAGGAAGTCATCGTGCCGTTGCTGTCCGCACCCATCACGGTTTATCCCGAGGCGAAGTTGGATCTCGTCTATTTCCAACAGCGCGACGTCTATGGCGACGATCCGTTCACTCCGGTGACCGAACCTTCCGAACCCTACACCCTGGGTCTGATCGTGAAGAACATCGGCGCCGGTGACGCCAGGAATTTCGAAATCACCTCGGCCCAACCGCAAATCATCGAAAATGAAAAGGGCCTGTTGATTGACTTCCGCATCATTGGCACGAGTGTGGGCAGCAATGCGGTTTCCCCTTCGCTGACGGCAAAGCTTGGCGACGTTCCCGCTGGCGTTTCGAAGAGCGTGAACTGGCAATTGCTGTCCACGCTGCAAGGCAAGTTCATTTCGTTCGCGGCCACGTTCGAGCATGTGGACGGATTGGGACACACCAACTTGTCACTCATCAACAGCGTGGAGACGCATGAGTTGATCCATCCCGTTCGTGCCAACCGGCCTGCGGACGACGGAATTTTGGACTATCTGGTGAATGATTATGCCGATGCGCAACATCTGCCGGATCTGCTGTATCATAATACCGGCGCGATTGAGCCGGTGAACGTCGTCACCAACGGCACCTGCAACGGCAGCATCGGTCCGGCGCACTGGCAGGTGCAGCTCACGGCGGCGGCCGGACCGGGTTGGAATTATTACCGGTTGCCCGATCCCGGCCCGGGCTATTTGCTGGCCAGCGTGGTGCGTTCGGACGGCAAAGTGCTGGAATTGACCAACAACGCGTGGACCACCGATCGCTCGTTCCCGTCCTCGCTCCCCGGCGCGGTGAAGGAAAATTTGTTGCATCTGTTCGACTGGGCGGGTTCGGGACAATACACCCTGACCTATCGCTCAACCAACACCGCCACGCCCTCCATCGTTCAGTTCGGGCCGGTGAGCCCATTCAACCAAACGGAAGCAGTGGATGCGGTCACGATCGTTTTCTCCGCGCCGATGGATCTGGCCACCTTTGATTTCTCTGACCTGATGCTTACACGGGACGATGGTCTGAACCTCATCACGCCGGCCTCCGGAGTGAGTGTGGTCCTCGTCACCAACGCCACTTATCACATTACTGGACTCGCCCCGCTGACGGCTGCAGACGGCAATTACTCCCTGCGTATTTTTGGCAGCGCGGTCGCTGATGTCTGGGGCAACAGTCTGGGCGATGTTACCGCCGCCATCGCCTGGGCCAAGGGCGACGCCGCCCCGGTTGTGGAAAGCATTTCTGCCGTCACTCCGGACCCGCGCAATCAGCCGGTTGAAACGCTGGTCATCACGTTTTCCAAGGCGATCAACCCCGCCACGTTCGGTCTGGAGGCCGTGCAAATGACCCGCGACGGTGGACCGAATCTAATCACTTCCGACCTCACACTCACCACGGAAGACAATATTCATTTTACACTTTCCGGACTGGCGGCTCTGACGGGTGAAGAGGGAGCTTATGCGCTTTCTGTGACTGCCGCCAACGTCGCCGATGCCGGAGGCAAATTGGGTCAGGGAACGCAAACCCGGAGCTGGACCATGATCACCTCGCCGCCGCGCATTGTGGCCCTGCCGCCCGTCACCACCAATCCGCGCAACATCGTGGTGCAGAATCTGACCGTTGTGTTTTCACAACCGATTGATCCCGCGACGTTCGATCGTCACGATCTGACGCTCACTCGCGACGATGGACCGGACCTGATCAATCCGGACGTGACGGTGACGCGCCTGACGCCGGACACGTATCAGATTGGTGAGATTAGTTGGCTGCAGGGCTGGGCCGGGAGCTACACCCTCACCGTGGACGCCACTGGCGTCCAGGATTTGGCGGGCAACCACGGCGTCGGCAGCACCAACGTCAGCTGGCAGATGATTTTGGATACGCCGCCTACGCCGACGAATCTGGTGATGACCCCCGACCTCGGCGTTTCCAACACCGATGGCCTGACCAGCACGAATCCCGTGACGCTGCTGGGCACGGTCGCCGGCACCAACCTGTCGGTGCGCGTGTTTGACACCAGCACGGCCACCGACCTCGGGCTGGCCGTGCTGGACGGCACGAACTTCTCCGCCGTGTTGCGCTTCGCGGCGGACGGCACGCATCGCCTGCGCGTCACGGCCATTGACGCGGCGGGCAATGTTTCCCCCGCCGCGTTTGTGACAGTGGTGCTGGATCGGATTCGTCCATCCGCAAGCATCGCTCCGGTGCCCAGTCCGATTTATTCGGCGATCAACACCGTGACCATCACCTTCACCGAAGGCATCAATCCCGCCTCGGTTTCGACCAACAATTTCGCGTTGGTCTGGAACGGCACCAACACCTTCATCCCGGCCCTTCAACTCGTGGCGAGCAACCGGGTGCAGCTTGTGAACCTTGGACCGCTCACGGACGCGCTGGGCGAATACACCGTCGTGGCGGACTTGCGCGGCATCACGGACCACGCCGGCAATGAGGCCACCAACCAACTCACGATGACGTGGCTGCGGGAATCGTTGAATCAACCGCCGCACTTCACCGGGGCATTGCCCGATCTGGTGGTGGCGCCGGATGACGGCGTGTATCGCAAGGTGTTGGCGGAAGACCCGAACGGAGACGAATTGACTTTCCGTCTCACCGCCGCGCCGGACGGGGCGTTCCTCGGGGCGACCAACGGTGTTTTCCATTGGCGACCCACCCGCACCAACGCCTCCACCATCCATTCGGTCACCGTGCAGGTCACGGACAACGGCCATCCGCCCCTCAGCACCAGCGCCACCTTCAGCATTGAGGTGCTGGATTATCTGGAAGTACAGTTGAGCACAACGAATTTGCTGGGCGGCGACCTGGCAACTTTGCCGGTCATCGTAGCCTCCAGCGAAGGCGTCACCAATCTGTCGTTTGCTGTTCCCGTGCCGCTGGAGGTTCTCACCAATTGGACGTTGACCCCAATCGGCCCGCATCTTGGCATGGCGGAGCTGCAGCTTGACCCGTCGCAGTTGCGGATTCACCTGCAAGCGCCACCAGGTCAAACCATTCAAGGCACGCAACAGGTTGCGGAATTACAGTTCACCGCGATGGCCGATGGCTGGTCGCAATTTGTGTCGCTCGCCGTTACCAACCTCGCCGGTTTCAAGCCGGGCGATTTCCTCTACACCAACAACGTCAACGGCGTTGGCCGGGCGGTGGTGGTGCAACGTCACCCGCTGCTCGAAGGCTGGGTGACCGCGGAGCAGGGACGGCAATTGGCGGTCTATGGGCGGCCGGGCGCCAATTACCAATTGCAGGCGACCCATAGCCTCATGCCGCCGGTGATTTGGGAAGCGCTGCTTGGATTCCAGCAAACAAATGTGCTCGTGCCCCTGTCGTTGCCAGCCACGAACACGCCCATTTTCTACCAACTGGAAGAAATTCCGTAACTTGATTCCAGGTTCGCGCACCTGCTTCATCCTGATTGGCAGGCGGACGATGAATCCCATCGTCCGGTGCATCGCTGTGTTTGTCCTTCGCTATCACGTGGCAACTGCGGCCTCAACTTGCCGCGGTTCGCCGTTCCGGTTCACGCGTTCAATTGTGTGCAACAAGCACCGTCCCAATGCGCTCAATGGCCGGCGTGGAAAGCAAACGCAAACGGCCCGCTTCTCTTTACTCCTCACCCGTTTGAAAACCGTGTGCAGGGCTCCTGGAGCGTCGTTTTTCCGGAGAGCGGGAGGCACATTTTCATCGAGTCCAACAGGGAACAGTCTCAAAGAGTCGGGACGCGCCGGAAACCGGAAGTTGCGGCGGCCCCGCGCAACCGCTAGACTGGTCCGGTGTATGCGATGACGCATCAGGAAAAACGAGTGCTCTGTCTGGTCCTGGGTTTGTTGCTCGTCGGCTGGACGGTAAAGACCTGTCGCGTCGCCCGCCCTCCCGCCGCTGCCCCGCATTCATCAACTCGTTAATATGCAGGAATTATTGTCTTTTGAAGCAATGCTGGACCTGATTCTCGCCAAGGATCCACGTTACCACCGCGATGCCTACCTGTTCGTGCGCGACGCGCTGGATTACACGCAGAAAAACATCTCCAAAACCGGCAAGGGGGAAGTCCGCCACGTGAGTGGACAGGAATTGTTGACGGGCATCCGGCAATTCGCGCTGAGGCAGTTCGGCCCCATGACCCTCACGGTCTTTGAGGAATGGGGCGTCCGACGTTGCGAAGATTTCGGCGAACTGGTTTTCAACATGGTGGACATTGGACTGCTGGGAAAGACCGCGCAAGACCGGCGGGAGGACTTTGCCCAGGGGTACGATTTCGTGGAGGCTTTCAAAGCTCCCTTTCTACCCCGCAACCGCATCCAGGCCCCGGTCCGTTGAATCGTGCCGGCCGCAATGTTCACCCATCCGTCTGCCCGGGCGCAACCAGTTTGAATTCCCTCCGCATGAGCTCCCCGACTTCCGCGCCCCGTCCCACCGACGACACCCCGTCCGCCCTGCCCCCCGGGGTCAGGATTGTCACTTTGGATAACGGACTGACCGTCATCACACGCGAAGACCACAGTGCGCCGGTGGTCTCTGCGCAGGCGTGGGCCATGACCGGCAGCATTCACGAAGACCGCTGGCTTGGCGCCGGTTTGTCGCACGTGCTGGAACACATGTTGTTCAAGGGCACCTCCACCCGGCCAGGCAGCCGGATTGACCAGGAAGTTCAGGAAGCGGGTGGCATCATGAATGCCTACACCAGCTTCGATCGCACGGTGTATCACATTGACGTGCCCAACACCGGAGTTCAGACCGCGGTGTCCATCCTCTGCGACATCATGCAAAATGCGTCGCTGCCCCCGGAGACGCTGGCCAAGGAGCTGGACGTCATCCGCCGTGAAATGGACATGGGACAGGATGATCCCGCCCGCCGCTCCGGGCGGCGTCTGTTTGAAACCGCCTACACAAAAAGTCCGTACCGCTACACGGTGATCGGCTATCCGGACATTTTCAACGAATTGAAGCCGGAGGACATCCGCAACTACTATCGGGAACGTTACGCGCCGAACAACATTTTTTACGTCATCACGGGAGACTTTCAGCACGAGGCGGTGGTGGCCCAAATCCGGGCGGCGTACGCACAGACCAAATTTCACGTCCTGCCGGCCGCCGTGCTGCCCACCGAACCGCGCCAGACCGCCCCGCGGGAGGTCATCGAAGAAGCCCCCATCGAGCTGGGTTATTTGCACCTGGCCTGGCACATCCCCGAAGTGCGGCACCCCGACGTGCCGCTGCTGGACGTGCTGGCCGCCGTGCTCGGGAGCGGACGCAGCTCGCGCTTTTATCAGGAAGTTCGCGAAAAGCAGGGCCTGGTTCACTTTGCCGAGGCGTGGACCTACAACCCGGGCAATCCGGGACTCTTCGGCGTCAGTGCCATGGTGGACGGGGATAAATTCAGCGCGGCCCGCAATGCGCTGCTGGCGGAAATCGAGAAGGTGAAACACCACTGCGTGCCCGACCCCGAATTGCGCAAGGCGAAGAAACAGTTCATCAGCGCCACACTGGCCGCCCGCAAGACCATGCAAGGCCAGGCCCAGGACCTGGGCAACAACTGGCTCGCGGCGAACGACCTGAATTTTTCACAACACTACCTCGCCGCCGTCCAGCAGGCCGCCCCCGCCGACCTGCAACGGGTGGCGCGCGAATACCTGCGCGCCGAGAACCGGACGCTCTACGCTCTGCTGCCGGAGGGGGCCACGCCCACGCCCGCCGTCGTCCACGAACTTGATTCCGTCCACGAAATCGAAAAATTCACCCTGCCCAACGGACTGCGGTTGTTGGTGAAGGAGGATCACCGCCTGCCCTTTGTGGAATTTCGCGCGGTCTTCCAGGGGGGGGTACTGGCCGAACAGGAAACGAACAACGGCATCACCCAGCTCATGGCGCGCCTGCTGGTCAAGGGGACCACGACGCGCAGCGCCGAACAGATTGCCAGCGAGATCGAGTCGCTCGGCGGCAGTTTGGACAGTTACAGTGGCAACAACAGTTTCGGCATCAATGCCGAAATTCTCCATCCCGATTTTGAGGTTGGCCTCCGCCTGCTGGCGGATGTGATCCGCAACCCCACCTTCCCCGCAGCGCCGCTGGAACGCGAACGCGAAGTGCAAATCGCCGGCATCCGCAGCCATCGTGATGATCTGCTCAAAAGCGCCTTCCAATCCATGCGCCGCGAACTCTTCGGTCCGACGCGCTACGGCCTCGATTCCCTGGGCACTGAAGCCGCCCTGAACGCGTTGGATTCCGCGCAAGTGCGCCATTTCTACCAGCAACTGGCCCGGCCCAGCAACTGTGTGATCGCCATTTACGGCGACATCAAAGCGAGCGCGGCCCACGCGGCCGTGGCGGGAGAATTCGGAGAGTGGGCGGCCGCCCCGGCAACGCCACGGACGCCAGCTGCCGCCCAGCCAACTCCGGCTGCCGCCGGGCTCCGGCGCCTCACCGAATTCCGGGAGAAAAAACAGGCGGTGGTGGTGGTGGGTTTTCCGGGTTCAACCCTGACGGCAGCGGATCGCGAGGCACTGGATGTTCTGCAGGAAACCTGCAGCGACCTCGGCTCGCGACTTTTCCTGCGGATCCGGGAAAATCTGGGGCTTGCCTATTATGTGGGCGCGCAAAACTTTGTGGGGCTGATCCCGGGCTACTTCGCTTTTTACGCCGGCACCGAGCCCGCCCAGGCCGCCCTGGTCGAAACGGAGATTTTCAAGGAGATCGAACTCCTGCGCGCGGCAGGCATTACGGCCGAGGAGCTCAAACGCGCCAAGGCCAAACTCATCGGGCAGCGCAAGATTGCCCGGCAGGAACTGGGTGGCTTCGCCTCAACGACCGCCCTGGACGAACTTTACGGCCTGGGTTATGGCAACACGTATCTCGAGGATGAAAAGGTGGAAGCCGTGACCCTGGATCAGGTCCAGGCCGCCGCGCAGAAATATTTGCGTCCGGACCTGGCCGTGGTGGCCCTCATCAATCCCGCCCCCACACCCCGCTGACCGGCGCCCGTGGTGCCGGCGCACCACTCCCGCCGCACCCGGGTCCGCCTTGCGGGCTACCGCTGAATCCGGGCCGACCCCCCGCGCGCAAACGCCCGGACCTGTTCCACCGTCGCCATGGTGGTGTCCCCGGGGAACGTGGTCAGCAGGGCGCCGTGCGCCCACCCAAGGTTCACTGCTTCCTGCTCGGTCAGGCCGGCTAACAACCCGTAAAAGAGCCCGGCCGCATACCCGTCACCACCACCGACACGATCCCACACCTCCAACTCACAAACCGGAGATTGATAGGTTTTGCCGTTGATCCAGGCCACCGTCGCCCAGGAGTGGCGGTTGGTGGAATGCACCTCGCGCAACGTCGTGCCCACCACCTTGATGTTCGGAAATTTCGCCACGGTCCGCGCAATGGCCGCGTAGAAGGCGCGGGGGTCCAATTGGGCCGTTCGCTCCACGTCCTGTCCCGGAATGCCCAGGCCTTTTTGGAGGTCCTCCTCATTGCCCACCAGGACGTCCACATGCTCCACAATCCGGGTGAGCACGCTGACCGCCTGTGCCGGCCCGCCCCAGATGTCCCAGAGCTTCTGCCGATAATTCAAATCGAAGGAGGTGACGGCCCCGGCCGACTTGGCCGCCTTCATGGCCTCAATGATCACCTCGCCGGTCGTTGCCGAAAGCGCGGCAAAAATCCCGCCGGAATGAAACCAACGCACCCCGCCCCGGAAAATTTCCGCCCAATCAAAGTCTCCCGGCTCGAGCCGTCCCGCCGCTTCGTTCGAGCGATTGTAAAACACCACCGGCGCGCGCACGCCAAACCCGCGATCCGAATACACGGTGGCCATGTTCGGGCCGCGCACCCCGTCATGTGGAAAATATTTGTAGAACGCCTTCACGCCCATGGCACGAACCCGCTCGGCGATGAGATCCCCGATCGGATAATTCACCAGCGCCGTGGCCACCCCGGTATGGAGCCGGAAACAGTCGGACAGGTTCGCCGCCACATTGAATTCACCGCCGCTGACATGCAGGTCACAATGGGTCGCCTTGCGAAACGGGACGATGCCCGGATCCAAACGATGCACCAGCGCGCCCAGGGAGAGAAAATCCAGCGCGCCGGTCTGGGGAATGTTCAAGCGTTGACTCATAAGCTAATCGCGCCTGTATCATGCGGATTTTTCCACGCACTTCAATCCTCTTCCGGCGACCGCAGGGTCTCCGGCCTCCCGTTGCCCTCCGGCCCGCCACCATGATGCCGATTGGCCATTGGCATCCCGGAGGATAGATGAGATAATTCCTCCATTGTCAGACCATGACCTTCATTCACGACGATTTTCTGTTGCACACCCGGACGGCCCGCCGTCTGTACCATGAGTTCGCGGCCAGCGAACCAATTCTGGATTATCACAACCACCTTTCGCCGCAAATCATTGCGGACAACCGTCCCTTCGCCAACCTGTTCGACCTCTGGCTGGCGGGCGATCATTACAAATGGCGCGCCATGCGCGCCAATGGCATCGCCGAAAAGTTTTGCACCGGTGACGCCGATCCCCTGGCCAAATTCCAGGCCTGGGCCGCCACGACGCCCCACACCCTGCGCAACCCGCTGTATCACTGGACGCACCTGGAATTGCAGCGCTACTTCGGCATTGACGTGCTGCTGGATGCCTCCAGCGCGCAACGGGTCTGGGCCCGGGCCAACGAACAGCTTGCCACGCCGGCGTTAACTCCCCAGGGCATCCTCCAGAAATTTCAGGTGCGCGCGCTTTGCACGACCGATGATCCGGTGGATGACTTGGCCGCCCACGCGCGCCTGGCGGCCAGCCAGACGAACACCAGGGTGTATCCGGCGTTCCGGCCGGACCAGGCGCTCGCCATCCACCAACCGGAACGCTTCAACGCCTGGACGGACAAACTGGCGGCGGCCGCCGATGTGGAGATCCAGCACCTTCACAATTTTCTCGAGGCGCTCGAGCGGCGCCACGCCTGGTTTCACGCCCATGGCTGCCGCCTCTCGGATCATGGCCTGAATCAATGCCCCGGCGACTTCTGCACCGAGCAGACGGCGGCCGGAATTTTCGCGCGGGCGCGCCGGGGGCAGAGGGTTGACCCGGCTGAACAGGCTCAGTTTGCCTCGTTCATGATGCTGTTTTTCGGCCGGTTGGATGCCCGGCGCGGCTGGGTGAAACAACTGCACCTGGGCGCGTTGCGCGGCAACAACACACGCCTGCAGCGGGCGTTGGGGGCGGATATCGGCTGCGATTCAATCGGCTCCTTTCCACAAGCCCAAACCCTCGCGGCCTACCTGGATCGCCTGGATCAGGAAGAGGCGCTGCCCAAAACCATCATTTACAATCTGAATCCGGCGGATAATTATGTGTTCGCGGCCATGATTGGAAATTTCCAGGATGGCCGGACTCCCGGAAAAATCCAGCTCGGCTCCGGCTGGTGGTTCCTTGATCAAAAAGAAGGCATGGAATGGCAGCTCAACGCCCTCTCCAACCTGGGGCTGCTGTCACGCTTCGTCGGCATGGTCACCGATTCGCGCTCTTTCATGTCGTTCCCGCGCCACGAATATTTTCGCCGCGTCCTGTGCAACGTGATCGGGCGCGATGTGGAGCATGGGGAACTGCCCGACGCCCCCGCGTTGCTCGGTGACTTGATCCGCAACATCTGCTATCACAACGCGCGGCAGTACCTGAACCTGCCCGACCTGATCCGCGCGCAAAAATCAGATCCCCGGGTGTGAAGCCAGGCCGGACGCCACTTCGCCGGAGAGGGCTGCCGGCCCGGGGGGCGACGGCTTATCCATCCGCCGGCAACAGCGCCGCCGAATCCGCATCCAGATAAAGGGTCGCGTTCGGGTGCCGCCGCAAAATGCTGGCCGGACAAGCGGTGCTGATGGGGCCGCCCAGCATGTCGCGAATGGCCCCGGCCTTGCGCGTGCCCGGAACAACGCAGACCAGGACCCCACCGGACATCAACGTCGGACACGTCAACGTAATCGCCTGGCGCGGCACGGAGTCCAAATCAGGAAAACAACCATCGTTCACCTGTTGCTGGCGACAGGCCGCATCCAGGGTCACCACCTTGACCGCCTGCGGATCGCGAAAATCGGCCACCGGCGGATCATTAAACGCAATATGCCCGTTTTCGCCGACGCCCAAGCACACCACATCAATCGGCGCCGCCTGCAACTGCGCCGCATAACGCCGGCACTCCGCCGCCGCGTCCACCGCCTCTCCGCAAATGCCCTGAAACGCCGCCGGCCGGACTTTCGTCAGCAAATGCTCCTGTTGATAACGCCGGAAACTCGCCGGATGCTCCGCCGGCAGCCCCACATACTCGTCCATGTGGAAAATCACCACCCGCGCCCAATCCAGCCCCGGAGCGGCGGCCAGATTCACGATCAACTCGTTTTGAGAGGGCGCGCTGGCCACGATGATCCGCGCCGTGCCCCGCCGGGCCATGCAGGCGCGCAACACCGCCGCGGCATGCGCCGCCGCGGCCGCACCCATCGCCGCGCGATCGGGATGCACCTGCACCCGCAACCGGTCCACCCTGGTTTCATTAACTCTTGAACTCATGTCAGGTCTCCTTCGGCAGGTCAGGCAACGCCAGATTGAAACAGGCCGCAATCAAAGTTGAAAAATGGGCGCGCGCGGCGGCGGCCTCCAGCCCCAGCCAGCGCTGCACATTGGCCACCCCCTCGTCCGGACACAGCGCCGAGCCGGCCAGTTGCCGGGTGCCCGGCAGCCGGACGATGCGATCCTGCGCCACTTCCACTTCCAGATGCCCCAGCCGGTAGCGCCCGGCGCCCGCGCCGGCCGCGGCCATGCAATCGGTGGTGAACAGGGCTTTGCCGGCCGGTTTGGCGCGGAAAAAATTCTGCAAGGTGGACGGCCGCAAATGCACTCCATCCGGAATGAAAAACGCGGTCAATTCGTCACGCGCCAGCAGGCGTTGGATCACGTTGTCATGGCGGTGCAGTTCCACGGGGGTGCCATTGCCCAGATGGGTGCAAAATTGCGCGCCGGCGGCGATCGCGGCCGTGATCGCCGGCTCGGAAGCATTGGTATGCCCCAGGGACACGCGCACGCCTGCCGCGCTGAGCCGCCGGATAAAGTCTGCGCTCCCGGGTAATTCCGGCGCCAGCGTCACCAGCCGGATGTGCCCATTCGCCGCCGTCTGCAATTGTTCGAAATGACGGAAATCCGGAGCCGCCATGCAGCGTGGATCATGCGCGCCGCAGAAGCCCGGTTCCGTCGAAAGCCATGGTCCTTCCAGATGATAGCCGCAAAGTGCCGTGGCCACGGTCGGATCCGCGCCCCGCAACCGCTCCAGGTTTTCCAGCTTGGCACGCAACGCGGGAATGGTGTCGGTAATCAGCGTGGCAAAAAACCGGTGCGTGTCATGCCGCGCCAGCCCGGCCACGGCACGCCGCATCCCGGCCAGGGTCAGGGCGGGTTGTTGAAAATCCACTCCCGCAAATCCGTTAACCTGTATGTCGAACAGACTGCACATCATCATTCTCCAGGGGGCTTCCGCAATCCGGGCCCCTTCCCGCCTCCGCGTCACCGCCGTCACGATTGCGAAGCGTATGTTGAAACAGTTTGCGGCAAAGCACAAATCATCAAAACCGCGCCACCACGAACCGGCCCCGAGAAACAATCGACCTGCCCCGCCCCGCCCGGCTATGCTGCCGTTTCATGACTGGACCGCTCACGTCAACACTGACCCTCGAGGCTGCACTTCGGGCCGCGCGCGAGACCCGCGTTCTCGAAATCGGTCCGGGCCTCGCAACCGCGGTGCCCCGGATCTTCGCCGGGCAATTCGGCGCGCGCCCCGCCATCATCGTGGCCGACCCACGAACTTTCGCCGCCGCCGGGCAAACCGTGCAAACCGCGTTGGCCGCCGCCAACCACCCCACCCGGCCGCCGCTGATTCTTTCCGACCCGGACCTGCATGCGGAAATGCGTTTTGTCACCCAACTGGAATCCGCCCTGCAACCGCATGACGCCATTCCCATCGCCGTCGGCTCAGGCACGATTAACGATCTGACCAAGCTGGCGGCGCACCGTACGGGCCGCCCGTATGTTTGCGTGGCCACGGCCGCCTCGATGGATGGCTACACCGCCTTCGGCGCGTCCATCACGCAGGCCGGGGCCAAGCAGACATTTCACTGCCCCGCGCCCACCGTCGTGATCGCCGACCTGGAAATCATTCGTCACGCGCCGCCCCCCATGAACGCGTGGGGTTACGCGGACTTGCTGGCCAAAATTACCGCCGGAGCGGACTGGCTGCTGGCGGACGCCCTGGGCGTTGAACCAATTGCGCCGCAGCCCTGGAGCATTGTGCAGGGGCGTCTGCGCGAAATGACGGCCGATCCGTCCGGCATCCGCACCGGCACACCCGGCGCCGTGGGAAAACTGGTGGAAGGGTTGATGCTGGGCGGTTTTGCCATGCAAGCCGCCCGGTCCAGCCGGCCCGCTTCCGGCGCCGAACACCAGTTCAGCCATTTATGGGACATGCAACACCACACCCACCAGGGGCGCGTCCCCGCGCACGGCTTCAAGGTCGGCATGGGCACACTGGCCGTCGCCGCGTTGTATGAACAGCTCCTGGCGCGGCCCCTGGATCAATTGGACGTGGCCGCCTGCGTGGCCACCTGGCCCACGACGGAAGCCTGGGTGCACCGGGCCCGGGCCTGGTTTGGCGCGGGGGAACTGTGCCACTGCGCGGAAACCGAATTGGCGGCCAAACAACCCGCTCCCAACCAGTTGCGCGAACAATTGGAAACCCTGCGCCAAAGCTGGCCGCGGTTGCGAAACACATTGCGCCAACAACTGCTGCCCTTCGCCACGCTGCGCCGGATGCTGCACGAGGCGGGCGCGCCGGTCGCCCCCGAAACCATCGGCATCAGCCGCGAGCGGCTGCGGCAGAGCTATTGGCAGGCGCTCGGCATCCGCCGCCGTTTCACCGTGCTGGACGTGGCCGCGCGTACCGGCCTCCTGGAACCGTGTCTCACGGCCATTTTCCTGCCCCGCGGCCCCTGGGCGATGGCGTGAGCTGCGCGGGCGTTTGCTGGCTTGGGGAAACCGTTGCGGTTTGTCCCTGACGCCCGCCCGCCGGTCGCCCCGTGCGCCTCACCGGGCCGCCCAACCGATGCCGGCGAGCAGCATCTTCACTCCATTCCAGCAAATCCCCACGCCGATGCACAAAGTGATGAAAGCTGACAACCGCAGAATGACCTGCATGCCCAGGTTGCCCACCCACCGGCTGAGCGGCGCCATGTAGCGATAGGTGACGGAAATCGTCAGGGCAATGATGACCGCGCCCAGGACCGCGGCAAAAAATTGAATCAGCGAGTGCTTCACCGTGTGGGCATGGTTCGCCCCCACGGTGATGGCCACGGAAATCACTCCCGCGTCAATCGTCACCGGCAAAGTCAGCGGATAAAACGCCCGTCCCAACGCAATGTGCCGCGCCTGCTGCGGATCCACCGCCACGTTGGCGGGCTCGTTTTTCTCATCGGACAGAATCCGCCAGCCCAAGGCGCAGACCACCGCGCCGCCCGCCACCTGAACGATGGGCACCGACAGTCCAAAAAACAACAGGACGAACGAGCCGAACAGCATCGAGCCGAGCAGCAAGCCGAAGGAATAAATGGCAATGCGCCGCGCCAGCTCCGCGCGCGTCATGCGGTCACACCCCTCGGTCATCGAGAGGAAAATGGGACCGCTGCCCAGCGGGTTGACCACCGGCAGGACCGCGGCCACAATCAGCAGCACGGCCTCCAATAATTGCGTCAAGTCACTCCAAACCATGTTCGCCAATGTGCGTTTGCCAGATTCAGCACCGGCGCGTCCGCGGGCCAGACCGCCCGGCTACCAATCGGTCGGCCGGTAATCCTTGAGGAACTTGCCCCATACGTGCTCGCCGGTGTTCACCCCGGAAATGATTGGATCCACGATCCGCGCCGCACCATCCACGATATCCAGCGGCGGATGGAAGCGGTGTTCCGCGCGCTTGCGCGCCGCAAGGTGCTGCGGGTCCTCATCGGTCACCCAGCCGGTGTCCACCGCGTTCATGTGAATGCCATCGGCATGATAATCCGCCGCCGCCGTCCGTGTCATCATGTTCAACGCGGCCTTGGCCATGTTGGTGTGAGGATGGCGCGTCGTCTTGAACTTGCGGTAAAACTGCCCCTCCACCGCCGAGACGTTGACGATGTGCTTGTCGCGGTTCGGCGTGCGCAACATCAGGGGCTTGAGCCGGGCATTGAGGAGGAACGGCGCCACGGCATTGACCAGATGCACTTCAAGTAATTCCACCGCCGACACTTCGTGCAGACGCAGCCGCCAGGAATTCTGCGCCCGCAAATCCACCTGTTGCAAATCCTGATCCAATCGTCCCGCAGGAAACCAGGCCGCCGCCGCCGATCCGGTTTCCGCCGCCAGCAGGGGCACCTGCGAAAGCCAGGCCGAATGGGTCATCCCAACACCTGCCACCACCCCGTCCGGCGCGCCCCCGCCCCGTCCGGCTTCCGCTTCGAGCCGCCGCCGATCCGCGCGCCAATCCTCATAATGTCCGAGCAGACTGCGGGCGGGCGCGTCCAGGCTGGTCCAGGCCGCCTGTTCCCGCTGCATCATGTGCGCATAAAATTCCGGCGGCCGCCGCACGGTCTGGCAGGCGTTGTTGACAATGAAGTCCAGCCGCTCGCAACTCTGTCCCACCTGCCGACAAAAGGCCTCCACGCTGGGAGGGTGACGTAAATCCAAACCGAAAATCTGCAGGCGCTCCTTCCAATCGGCAAAATCCGCCTCCGCCGCATAACGCGCCGCCGCGTCCCGCGGGAAACGCGTGCTCACAATCAACCGCGCGCCGGCGCGCAACAGCTTGATCCCGGCCTGATAGCCAATCTTGACCCGCCCTCCAGTCAACAACGCCACCCGGCCGCGCAGGTCTGCCAGCTCCGTGCGCTTGCGGAAATTAAATTCCGCGCAACCTGGACAAAGCTGATCGTAAAAATGATGCACCGTGGTGTAATCCGCCTTGCAGATGTAACAGTTCTGCGGCTCCTGGGTCCCCGCGACGGTCGGCCGGGGCGCAGCGCCCTCCTCTCCGAGTCCAGGAGGCGGCGGCAGGTTGGGGGTGGTGAAGACCGGCCGGGCGCGCAACACCCGGATGCCGGTCTCGTTCAGCACCTGCTGATCCCGATGCAAACGCTCGCGTTTCCGTCGCTTGGCGGTCTCCTTGACCAGGCGACGGCGCGCCCGCACATCGGGGCAGTACACGTCGCCCGCCGCCTTCAGCAGCCGCACGCGATCTTCCGGTGCAAGTTCACCCAGCAGCGTGCGGTCGGCCGCCACCGCCTCCAAGGCAGCAATCGCCAAACATAACGCCCGCGCGCGCTCCTCGCGGCCCGGCGAGGCAGGAGACAACTGTTTTGAAACTGACATCCGTTTGCTTCCGTTCCCTTTCTGGCAACGCAGCGGAAAAGCCTAAAGCGTTCGCCTGCGCCGTCAAGCCGGGGCTGGCCTTCGGACTCTCCCTCCGCAGGGCATGGGCAAGGAAAGCAGGAGAATACCAATTCAAACCAACACTTGGACTAAGCCACCTGTGGTCCAGAAAGTTGAGCCCGGCCCCGGGCTTCTCCATCGGCAGTGCGCAGGACCGTGTACGGGCCGCCATTGACGCCCCCGTCAAATCCAATCCCAAGTCGAATCGCCCCTCTGTCCCTGGAAAGGCGAAAACGGCGACGTAGTTATACCAGGAAGAGGTTGACAGGCTGGGTGAAGCAGGTCGGGTAAATGACGGCAGAGCAGCCGACCCGTCGGAGTTTTGGCTGTTTATGAAACTCGATGCCGAATCAAATCCATGGGGGCAACGCGAGCATCAAAACTTAACAGGAAAGTCCGGCCAGAAACCGGATTAACTGAAATGGACTGCCCTGTGTCGGTGCGTATGCTGCTTTGAACGACGCCAACCCAAACACCATCGCTTGCGAACAACGGGTCGTTGAACAGTTGGTTCAGTCCGCTCCAGGGTGCCACCACACTGTCTTCGAAACTTCCGTTACGGTTGACGGAGTCAACAATTGTCCCCTGAGCAAGCACCGACACCGGAAGCAAGGAAATGCAGGCGAGTTTGATAATGTTCATACACTGGGAAATGCATTGTTGGCATTATGGGGGGTAAAACTCAGATCGAACTGGCAATTGGAACGGGCCGAGACACGCCCTTGTTGATTGGTTACGTAACTAACCCGCGACCACACGCAGTGGTGCGCACCCCGCCCGACTACTTGGTAATCCCCTCCATGTTCACTTGGTTGTGCCATCGCCGGGATGGTGCAGAGAGACAGGATTGGCCGGGAAACGAGTCGGTTCAGCTTCCTGGTTACCGCACATAGCTTTACCGTGTTTGCTTGTGAACCGACCGGGTGCTGCTTGTTGGATTGTTCCGACACTGCCCATTCAAAAATAAACCATCAAGCACTTTATCCACTATAATCCACCATTCTTGCGTTGTTATTTGCGGATGCCGCTCTCTGCTGAAGCCGCACGCCGCGCAGGAAGACAGGACAGCCACATCGTTGGGGAAGCGTCTTCACCGTCGAGTCATCGGAGGAAGGAACGGGCTACAGGGCAAGCGGCCTTGCGGTGGCGTCCGAATTGACACTGCTGGGGTGCGGCTGTGGCCCGAGCCGCAGCGCGGTGCAAAGGCCACGGCCGCCTGCGCCACAGCCGCGTTCCGCCAAAGGCGAACACGCCCCGTCTTTGCTTCATGGCGGGACCGGTGTAACGAGACGCCAATGACGTGCAGAAGCCGGAGGCATTGCGTCCAGGGCTTCCACAAAACGCGCCACCGCTTCCACCGGCACGAAAAAGCAGGGGTCTCCTGGCCTTGACCACTCCCGGTGAACCCGGTGCGCACAGGAAGTCAAGGCGCAGGCTGCGGCAGGGAGGCAGGAGTGGCGAAACCGCGGCGCGCGCTTCCCGTTCGCCCGGGATGCGCCTGGTGGCAGGGCGGCGCGACGAGGGACGCCTACCCGCCGAGGTAGGCACTGCGCACCTGCGGGTCGGCGCGGAGCGTCGCGGAATCGGCCTGCAGAATAATCTTCCCGGTTTCGAGCACGTAACCGTAATGGGAAATTTCGAGTGCCAGGTTCGCGTTTTGTTCGACCAACAAAATGGTCAGGCCGCGAGTGCGGTTGATCTCGACGATTTTCTCGAAAATGGTTTTCACCAGGAGCGGCGCAATGCCCAGCGACGGTTCGTCCATCATCAGAAACCGGGGCTGGCTCATCAGCGCGCGCCCGATGGCCAGCATCTGCTGTTCGCCGCCGGACAAGGTGCCCGCGGCCTGCTGCAGCCGTTCCTGCAGGCGCGGAAAAATTTTGAAGACCTGCTCCATATCCCGCCGGATGCCGGCCTTGTCGTGGCGCAGGTAGGCGCCCAGCAGCAGATTTTCCTGCACCGTCAGATTGGCAAAGACCATGCGCCCCTCCGGCACGTGGGACAACCCGAGCTGGACAATCTGGTGTGCGGGCAGGCCGGCAATATTTTTGCCGTTGAAGCGGATCGCACCGCCGCGCGGTTTCACCAGACCGGAAATGGCGCGCAGCGTGGTGCTTTTACCCGCCCCATTGGCGCCAATCAACGTCACAATGCGCCCCGGCTCCACCGCCAGCGAAATGCCATGCAGCGCCTGAATGGCGCCGTAGCTCACCTCCAAATTTTCGAGTTCAAGCATGGGGGGCGGCCTCCTCGCCCAAATACGCTTCGATGACCCGTGGATTGGCCCGCACTGCGGCAGGGGGGCCATCGGCAATCTTCACGCCGTAATCGAGCACCACGATGCGCTCGCAAATGCCCATCACCACCCGCATGTCGTGTTCCACCAACAGCACCGCAATTTGGAATTTCTCCTGGAGGAGACGGATCAGCGCGGTGAGCTCGCTTTTCTCGGTGGGATTCATGCCCGCTGCCGGTTCATCCAGCAGCAGCAAGCGGGGCCGGGTGGCCAGGGCGCGGACGATTTCCAGGCGGCGCTGATCGCCGTAAGGCAGGCCCACGGCCGGTTCATCACGGACCCGGTCCAGTTGGAACAGCGCCAGCAGTTCCCGCACCTGACGCTCCACTTCCGCCTCCGCGCGCCGGAACCCCCCGCCGCGCAGCAGAGCGTCGCGCAGACCATGCGTTCGATGCACCTGCACCGCCGTGCGCACCGTGTCAAACACCGTCATGCTGGCAAAGAGGCGGATGTTCTGGAAGGTGCGCGCGATGCCGCGCCGCACCAGTTGATGCGCCTTCAAATTCGCCGTCGGCCGGCCGTCGAAGTAGATCGCGCCGCGGGTGGGCGGATACACGCCGGTGATCAAATTGAACAGGGTGGTTTTTCCCGCGCCGTTCGGCCCAATCAACCCCACCAGCTCCCGCGGGCCAAGACGCAAATCCACCGCCGACACGGCCGTCAACCCGCCGAAGCAGATGGTGACTTGATCCAGTTGGAGCAACGGAGCCATGCGCAAAAACTGTCCTCAATAATCAGGCGCGGTCCTCCGACCGGCCGGGCCGCTGAGCGGGCCGGGGAGGCGGGGAGTGCCGGGGGTGAACGGGAGCCGGGGCGCCGGCCCGCCGGGAGCGACAGCCCGGAACCGGGCGGCGGGAGCCGGCGGCGGCATTCCGCCGCCGGCGCGCAGGTTGGTCCGGGACGGTTTCATTTGGAATCCGGCCGCCGGCGCGCAAAGGTGAACAACCCCTGCGGTCGCGCGATCATGATGAGGATGATGAGCAGCGCATAGAGAATCATCCGGTAGTCGGAAAATTCCCGCAGATACTCGGGCAGCAGGGTCAGTAAAATCGCGGCAATGATGACCCCGACGGTGCGCCCCATGCCGCCCAGGATCACCATGACCACGATGTCAATGGATTTCATGAAATCGAAACCCGTCGGCGAAAGGAACGATTTGTGATGCGCATACAGCCCGCCCGCCACGCCGGCAAAGAAGGCGCCGACGACGAACGCCGTCACCTTGTACCGCACCGGATTGATCCCACTGGCACTGGCGGCGATCTCGTCATCCTTCACCGCAATAAAGCCGCGGCCGTAAGTGGAGTTGACCAGGCAGGTCACGACAAAGACGCAGATGGCCGCGCCGCTCCAGGCCCAGCCAAAATGGGTCCAGTTCGGAATTCCCGTCAAGCCGGTGGCGGCGCCGAACGTTTCCGAGGTCTGGAAAATGACCCGGATGATCTCCCCGAAACCGAGCGTGACAATGGCGAGGTAATCGCCGTACAGCCGCAGGGTCGGCACACCCACCGCCAGCCCGGTCAACGCGGCGATCGCGCCTCCCAGCAGCAAACCGGCGCAGAAAATCAACGGCTGCATCCAGGGCGGCAGCGCGGGTTGCAACAGCAGGCTGAACTTGGCGGCGATATAGCCGCCCACCGCCATGAAACCGGCGTGCCCCAGGCTGAACTGCCCGGTGTGTCCGTTGATCAAGTTCAAACTGACCGCCAGCATGATGTTGATGCCCACGTCAATGGCCACCCCGAGGTAATAGCGATTGAAATACGCCGAGAAGCCGGAAACGATCAGCGCCGCGAGCAGCGCCAGCAGCAGGTACCTTTTGGCGCCCGAATTCATGCGCACCGCTCCCTCCGGGCGAACGGCCGCCGGACACGGCCGCGGCTCCTCCGCGCGTGCGCGGGACGAAATTTCCGGGCCGCGCGCATAACCTCACACCTTCTCCACCTGCGGTTTGCTGAGCAGTCCCGTCGGCCGGAAGATCAGCACCGCGATCAGAATGGTGAAGGCAATGCCATCCCGGTAATTGGACAGGCCGGGAATGCCGCCCGCAAAGGTTTCAATCACGCCGATCAAGAGCCCCCCCAGCGCCGCGCCGGGCAGGTTGCCAATGCCGCCCACCACCGCCGCCACAAACGCCTTGAGCCCGGTTTGCACCCCCATGAGCGGATCAATGCTCGCATAGCTCATGGCGAACAAAATGCCCCCGGCCGCCGCCAAGGCCGAACCCAGGCCAAACGTGAAGGAAATGATGGAGTTGATGTTGACGCCCATCAGCGCCGCCGCCTGTTCATTGAACGACACCGCCCGCATGGCCGTGCCCATGCGTGTCTTTTGCACAATGAACCGGAGAATCACGAGCAGCAGGAGCGTGGTGACAAAGACAATCACCTGCGTGGAACTGATCACCAGTAGATCCACGTTCCAGGTTTTGACGGGAATCAAATCCGGAAACTTGCGCGGCGCCGCGCCAAACACCAGGCGGTGCTGGCAGGTGTATTCGATGAAGAGCGACACGCCAATCGCCGTGATGAGCACGGTCAACTTTGGCCGGTTGCGCAAGGGTCGGTACGCCAGCATCTCGATCAGGATGCCGAGTCCCGCGCAAACCGCCATGGCCAGCAACAGCACAACGAGGCCGCCGGAATACGATTGCGGCGGGAAAACCCGTTCCACCACCGGCGTGAAAAACAATCCGGCAAACGCGCCGAGCATGAACACGTCCCCGTGGGCGAAATTGATGAACCGCAGGATGCCGTACACCATCGTATAGCCCAGGGCGATGAGCGCGTAAATGGCGCCCAGCGCCAGTCCGTTGATGAGTTGCTGGAGGAATTCCGTCATTGCGCCCCGGCTCAGGTCCGGCGCAAGAATGGCTTACGGTTCAATGGTTTCCAAGTATTTGTATTGGCCATCCCGGATTGTCAGGATGACGGCGGACTTGGAGGCGTCGCGTTGGGCGTTGATGGTGATCGTGCCGGTCACCGCCTTGAAGTCCTTGGTGGCGGCCAGGGCGTCGCGCACCTTGGCGCCCTCGGTCGAACCCGCGCGGCGGATGGCATCCACCAATACCAGCGCGGAATCATAACCACAGGCGGCGAGCGCATCGGGCGTCCTGCCCTGCCAGCGCTTCTGATAATTCGCCACAAACGCCTTGCTCATGTCGCTCCCCACTTCCGCGCTGTAATGCGTGGAAAAATAATCCCCCTCCACCGCCTCCTTGCCGATCTCCGTGAGCTTTTCCGATTCCCAGCCGTCACCGCCCAACAGGGGCACATTCAACCCCAGCTGCCTGGCCTGAATGGCGATCAGGGCCGCATCCGTGTAATATCCCGGGACGAACACCGCCTCCGGATTGGCCGCCTTGATCGCCGTCAGTTGCCCCTTGAAATCCTTGTCCCCGCCGTTGAAATCCAGCTCCGCCACGATCTGCCCGCCGTTCCGGAGAATCTGGTCCTTGAAAAATTTGGCGAGTCCCTTGCTATAATCGCTTTTCACGTCGGTGAAAATGGCCACGCGCGTCGCCTTCAGGGTGCGCGAGGCGAAGTTCGCCATGACCGTGCCCTGGAAAGGATCTATGAAACAAACCCGGAAAATGTAATCCCCCACCTCCGTCACCTTGGGGTTGGTGGAAGAGGGGGAGACCATCGGAATTTTGTTTTGCTGACAGATCGGCGCGGCTTCCAGGGAGCGGCTGGAGGCGACCTCGCCCAAAATGCCCACGACGCCATCGCGCGAAATCAACTTGTTGACCACGGTCGCCGGCTCACCGGCCTTGGATTGCGTGTCCTCGGTCAACAACTCAATCCTTTTGCCCAGGACCCCGCCGGCCGCATTCAGCTCCTCAATGGCCAGCACGGTGCCTTCATGGGAGGATTGACCGAACGTCGCCTCCTTGCCCGTCAGGGAGGCAAATTCGCCAATTTTAATGACGTCCGATTTTTTGCCGTCCGCCGGGCGGCAGCCGACGACCAGGGCCAGGCACAAAGGCGCCAAGACCAGCGATCCGCGCCACAGATTCAGAGCTCGTTTCATATCAAAATTTCCGGTCGGCCGCCGCAATCACGCGCGGCGGCCCCTCGGGATGACGCTCCCACCGTAGGCAAACCGTCCGGCACATTCAATCCTCAAAACCAAATCGCCGGGACACCGCGAATTTTCTTTCCTCCCACCCGCCGTCCCCGCATCTTGCCCCGCGTCAGGCACGCCGCCGGCACTTTGTCCCAGCAACCCATGTCCGACCCCTTCCTCCAGGCCGCCCTCGCGGAAGCCCGGCGCAGCCTGGCCACCGGCGGGATTCCCATCGGATCGGTCCTGGTGCAGGCGGGCCGGATCATCGCGCGGGGTCACAATCAACGCCTCCAACGGGGCAGCGTGATTCGCCATGCGGAAATGGACTGCCTGGAAAATGCCGGCCGACGCACTGCCGATTTCTACGCGCGCTGCACCCTGTACTCCACCCTCTCCCCCTGCCCCATGTGCAGCGGCGCCGTCCTGCTGTACAAAATCCCCCGGGTGGTGATTGGCGAGAACCGGAACTTCCAAGGCCCGGAAGCCTGCCTGCGTGCCCGGGGCGTCCAGGTGGAAATCCGCAACGACCCGGCATGCATCCGGTTGCTGGCGGACTTTATTGCCGCGCATCCATGCGCATGGCACGAGGACATCGCCATTCCCTCCGGTCCTGCGGCCGGCGGGTGAGCAATTCACCGCTTGAATTCAAGCCAGTTCAAAATATGCTGGAGACAGTTGCAACGCCGCGGCCATCACCGGGCCGGGGATGCCTGAATCACCAGCTGCCATGGCCAGCCACCGCAAGACTTGGGAACGATTTGAAGACCTGCGCAAAGCCGCCGAGGCAGGCGATCCGCAAGCGCAGTGTTACCTCGGCGTGGCCTACCAAAACGGGGCCGGCGTCACCCAGGACTACCTGGAAGCCGTCAAATGGTTTCGCCGTGCGGCGGACCAAAACGATCCCGTTGCGCAATGTTATCTGGGTTTTTGTTACCTGTCCGGCCAGGGGGTGCCGCAGGAACTCGGCGCCGCCGCGCAGTGGTTTCGCGAAGCGGCGGAACTGGGCGATCCCGCCGCCCAGTTCAATCTGGGGATGCTTTATGAAACCGGCCAGGGCGTCCCGCAAAATCTCGCCGAAGCCCTCAAATGGTATCACGCGGCGGCCGAACGCGGCGAAGCGCAGGCGCAATTCAATCTCGGCGTCTTTTACGAACAGGGGCAGGTCGTGCGGCAGGACTTTCAGGCCGCGGTCAAGTGGTACCGGCTGGCGGCCGAACAGGGCATCGCCCCGGCGCAATGCAATCTCGGCCTGTGCTATCAGACCGGACGCGGATTGCCGGAGGACCAGCAGGAAGCCGTGCGCTGGTTCCTGCGCGCCGCCCGACAGGGCGACAAAACGGCGCAACACAATCTGGGGGTTTACTACGCCCGCAAGGAAGCGGACCAGTCCGCCGCCGCGGCGGAGGGAACAACGGCAGCCGGGCCCGGCACCGCGCCCTGAATTGCCCCGCCCTCCCACCGGGCGCCATGCCGCTCCAGCTGCCGCCAACACGCCATTGCGCCGGCGCCGTTGCGGACGGAGCACCACGGGGACACCGGCGGTGGACCGTGCGCCAGACGGAAGCCCGCGTTTAATGAATTTCATTTCCTTGGTCCCGGTCGTCGCGTAGTGTGGGCTGAAACATTCGCAGGAGCGCCGCGTGTCAAAAAAAATCCTGATCATTGACGATGACGCCGAATATCGCCAATTGATGGGCGAAGTCCTGTCGTTGGAAGGCTGGTCGGTGCTGGAGGCCGCGGACGGTGAAACCGGCCTCGAGGCGGTCAGCCGCGAGCGCCCGGACGTCGTGTTGTGCGACCTGTTGATGCCGCGCAGCAACGGCTTTCTGGTCTGCCGGAAAATCCGGAGTGATTTCACGCTGCGCCACACCAAAATCGTGGTGGCGTCGGGTCAGGATTACGATTCCGACCGCCTGGCGGCGCGCGAAGCGGGCGCGGACGAATACCTCACCAAACCCATCAAGCCTTACGATCTGCTGGCGTTGATTGCGCGCCTCACGGATGACACGACGATCATGGCGCCGCCTGAAGTGATTCCGCCCACGGCCCCGCCGCAACCGGCCTGGCTGAAGTTCTGGGGCGTGCGGGGTTCGGTGCCCACGCCGGGACCGGGCACCGTGCGCTACGGCGGCAACACGACCTGCGTCGAAGTCCGCGCCCAGAACCAAATTGTCATTTTGGATGGCGGCACCGGGCTGCGCCCGCTCGGCCGCTCCCTGCTGGCGGAATTCCAGGATCAGCCGCTGCACATCACCATTCTGCTCACGCACACGCATTGGGATCACATTCAAGGGCTGCCCTTCTTCACCCCCATCTATCACCCGCGCTGCCGGGTGCGCATTCTGGGATTTGAAGGGGCGCGGCGCGGGCTGGTCAACGTCCTGACCGGCCAGATGGAATCCCCGTATTTCCCCGTGCCCTTTGGCGAGCTGCCCGGCAACATCGAAGTGGACGAATTGAAGGACCTGGAATTTCCGGTGGGCAATCTGCGTGTGCGGGCATGGTTCGCCAACCACCCCGGCATCTGCGTCGGCTACCGCATCCACACCGGCAACGAATTGATTGTGTTCTTTCCCGACAACGAACCGCACTGCCGCTACGACGAGGCCGGCCAGCCCCAGCCGACCCGCGCGGAGGCCTCGCTCGACTACGCCCGGAGCCAGGAAAGCAAAATGATCGAGTTCCTGCACGGTGCCGACGTGGCGATTTTGGACGCGCAATACGACCGCCCCGAGTACGAAAAACACGTCGGCTGGGGGCACGGCTGCGTGGACGACGTGGTGATGCTCGCCGTGCGGGCGCAGGTGAAACGGCTTTTTCTCTTTCACCACGATCCGGACCACGATGACAACCGACTGGATGAGCTGCTCGCGCGCGCCCGGCAGATCGTGACCCGGGAAAAGTCCCCGCTCGCCGTGGCGCTCGCCACGGAAGGCCAGATCGTGCGGTTCGCGCCGGCGCTCCAACCGGCTTGATTCGCCGCCGGCACCGCTTAAATTGCGAATAGCGTCGGTGTGGCCAGAGTCTGACCAGTGGAGCCGAACGGGGCCCGTCATGAAACCGATCCTGCTCATCTTGTTGCTTGCCGTCGGCGGGCTGCGCGCCCAGGACTTTTCCGATCCCGTCCGGCTGGTCAACGACCACCGGGTCAGCCTGCAACCGCTGTTCAACTGGTGGACCAACGCCGGCGCCATCCTCGCCACCAACGCCGCGCGGACCAATGTCGCTCCGTTGCCGCTGCCGCCCCGCCCCTTGACGGCATGGGTGCGCGTGGTGTCCCATCAACTGACCAATACCGGCTTCGCCTGGCTGGCCCGGGCGGCCATTCAGGAAACCCCCGACGGCCCGTTCACCGAGCAACTCATCGCGCTGCGCCATGGCCCGTTCGAGGAGACCAAGCGGTTCGATCGCGCGGTGAGACATTTCCAGCAGGCCGGCGACGCCCTCCTGGTGGCCAGCAACCAATACGTGCAAAAGATGGAAATCACCGCGCAATTCGATCAGAAGGCGAATCTGTATCAGGAAATGTACGCGCTGGACCCGTGGCAGCACCACCGCCTGGGCGATGCGGCCGTGGCGTATCGGCAGGCCGCCGACCAGGCCTATCGCCAGGCGCTGAACGCCGCCCAACGTGTGGAACAGCTGAACCAGCAACGGATCGAACTGCACCAAATCACCCAGGGACGCGACGCGATGGAAGTGGACACCTTCGCGCTGCGGACCGGGGAAAAATACCGGGGTCTGCCGGTGTATGAGATGGGGCTGCGTTTTGGCCGTTGAAAGGGCTGGTGGGCGCTGAGGGATTCGAACCCCCGACCTACTCGGTGTAAACGAGTCGCTCTAACCAACTGAGCTAAGCGCCCGCCGGGAGTGCGTGTTTCCCCAGGAAAAACTGGAGCCAACGGTGGGGATTGAACCCACGACCTACGGTTTACGAAACCGTTGCTCTACCACTGAGCTACGTTGGCGTTTGGCGGCCGGCACAGCCGGGTCTTGCCGCGGCCTGCTCCCCGTTTGCCAGGGAGCGGACGATACCCTATCGCCTCCGCCGTGGCAAGCAGTTGCACCAACCGGGAAAAATCAATCCACTTGCCGCTTCCAGATGCAGCGATAGTTGAACCGCCGGTTTGGAGCGCTGTCACCATCGGTGCAGAGCGCGATGGGATCCTGCAACCCGGCGGGATTGTCGCTCCAGTGAAAGTCGAAACTCACGGCATCCCCAGACAGGCCCAGCTGGCGGCGCGGCACCGCCAGTTCCAGCGCGTTGCCCGCATAACGCAACTTCAGTCGGGCAACCTCCGTCCACGCGCCTCCCGTCGCGTCCGGAACAAAGCGTTTGAGTGTTGTCGTGCGCGCATCAGGCACGGTCTCGTTGATCAGGTAATCGTAACCGTACCAGCCCGTCTCCGGATTCCGGTCCGCGTCAATCAGCAGCAGCATCCAGTGGCGGTCCGTGTGCGGTGTGAGCGCCGCCCGGGTTTCCGCGTAAAAGAAGACCGATTGACGATCCAGCGCCACTTTGCCGGTGACGAAGTCGTTGCGCCCGGAATGATTGGTGTAATGCAAGCCGCCATACCCCGGATAATCCCGGTGTACCGTGTCCCCCACCGTGTCGCGGAACTCCACCGGCACGCGCGACCAGTCGGCAAAGCGCCCGTCCACCTTGATCTGCTGGTAGCCCCGCAGTTCCGGAATGGCCCGCACCCCCTTGTAACGGCGGATGTTCTGCGCCATCTGCATGTAATAGTTGTCCGTGTAACCCCCTTTCATCGGCTGAATGGTGCGGTTGAACTCGCTGTTGTACTGGTCCACGAAAAAATAGGGGCTGTCCCGGCGCATGAAGGCCGTGGTGGCCCGGCCGCGCGTGGGAGGATATTTGCCCGCCGTCCATTCGTTCCAGTCGTTGAGGTACAAAAACTGTGGGTTCGCCTGGAGCGCCTCGTCCCAGCGTTGTTGAAAATAAATGCCGTACCCCTCGGGATGGGCGACGGTGCGCTGCAGCCACGGCACGTATGTCGGCCCGGGCAAATCAAACTCGTCCAGCGCCGGCTCCCCCTGGCCGCGCGTCCAGCTTTTGCCGATCAGGCTCGAGGGGTGTTGCGCCGGGGTGACGGCGGCCTCCTCCTTTTGGCCGGCATGCGTGGAGAGCAATTCCCCCGGAGACAACGCCGCCACCCGCGCATCCCCGAGGTCCAGGCCGAAGCTCCAATGATCCTCCGTGCCCACAAACCGGCGGCCCGCCCATTGGTAATATCCCCACCACATCGCGCGCAACGTGAAGAAGCGTTTCACCGCGCTGGTGTAGTCCTGATAAAATTCCTCCGCGAACTCCGGATCACCAAAGTGCGGATGACTGGCGTTGGTTTTCGCTGCGGCCTCGTAATGGGGATTGGGATTCTTCGGGCCCTGGCCGTTGGCATCCACCCGCGGGTTGTCGTTGTAAAGCAACAACGGCTTGCCGTCCCAATAAAACCAGAGATCGGCGTAACGACCGGTTTTGTAAATGCGTTCGTACAACTCCTGCACCACGGTGATCACCGGACCGTTGAACGCCCAGAAACAAAATTGCGGCACGCGATTGCCCTCGGCCTTCATGCGTTGCATCACCGCAAACACCACCGCCCACTCGTCCCAATACCGCACCGCGTTCGTCACGTCCATGATCAACACATCCACTCCGGCATCCGCCAGCATGGACATGTCCCGCCGGATTACGAACTCGTCCTTGCTGAGGAAATACCCCACTTCCGGTTCGCCCCAGTGATACATGTGCTCAGTCCACAAGGGATGTTTCGCGTCCAGTCGCGCCTGGGGAGCCGCCGCCAGAATGCGGGTCACGTCCCCCCCATAGCCCTGGTGATCGGCGCGATGCTGGGAATCGCTGTGCCAGGTGACATAAAAAATCCCCACGACACGGCGTTGATCCCGCTTCACCGGCCCCACCTCGGCTTGCGTGGGCATTCGTCGCCCCAGGGCGTCGTGCCCCACCCAGGTGTCCGGGAAGATGTCACGGTAGCCGGGCGGTTCCGCGGCGCGCACCATGCCGATGCCCGCCAGCCAGCCCAACAACAGGCCCAGGGTGCGAAAACCGGGGTTGAGGGGGGGCTTGTGTTTCATTGCACTCATGGTCAATTGGATCAGTTTCCGGCCTCAGGATTCTGCGCGCAAGAGGCTAGGACGGGGCGCGCGAAGAAACAAGAAATAGAACCCGGCCGGCTGGTTGCGGCCGGCCTCCGGGTTGCGCCGGTTGTGCCGTCCCCCTTCGGACCGGGAGCCGGCGCGGGAAGGGGTCGCCGGCACCCGGCAATAACAATGATTTCCGTTTGCCCCGCCCACCCGGGTTTGTTCAAAATCATTCGGTTATGAAAAAGCTTCTGGTTCGTGGTTTGATCGCGGTGGTGGTGCTGTTGATCGTGGTGGTGGTCATCGTGGGCATGTCCCTGAACGGGGCCATCAAACGAGGCATCGAAACCTTCGGTCCGCAGCTCACAAAATCCTCCGTCACCGTGGATGACGTCCATTTGTCACTGTGGCGCGGCCACGCGGCCATCACCGGACTGGTCATCGGTAATCCGGAAGGCTACAAATCCCCGGAGGCCCTGAGCATCGGACAGGCCAGTGTGAGTTTATCGCCCCGTTCACTGCTTTCCGACAAGGTCGTGGTCAAATCCATTCGCATCGAAGCTCCCCACGTCACGGTGGAGGTCGGACCGGGCGGCAGCAATCTGCAGCGGTTGCAAAAGGAGTTGGAATCCGCCGTCGGCGGCAGCCCGGTCGGAGGGCCCGGGCCCGCGGACTCTCCCGCCGGCGCCGACACGGGCAAAAAACTGCAGGTGGATGAAGTGATTGTCACCGGCGGAAAACTGATGCTGGGCGCCGCCGCACTGGGGGGTACGGTCGTCGAAGCTCCGTTGCCGGAGATCAAATTGAACGGCCTCGGCCAGGGACCGGATGGCATTACCGGGGCTGAACTCGGGCGCGCCATCCTGAGCAGGATCAACGAAGCGGCCCTGAAAACCTACGGGGAAAAACTCGGCCAGGCGGGAGCGGAAGCCCTCCAAAACATCTCCCAGCACGCCACCAACGCCCTTCAGGAAGCCACGAGCGACGTTCTTAACCAGGCGACCAAGGGCTTGGACAATCTGCTCGGACCGAAGAAAAAGTAATCCGCACGGACGCGCCTTGCGTGGCGCCCCGGGGCGGCTAATCCGCAGGCAAATCGTCGGCGGGTATCGCGGCGGCGACCGGGCGACGAAACTGCGTGCAATCGGCCACCACCCCGCGCTTGCTGCTGAGCACAAACTCCAGCAAGGTCTGCGCGGCCGCACTCGTATAACGTCCCCGCGCGGCGACGGCGGCCGTCCGCAAATTTTTACCGCTGCGAAACAGCTCGCGATAGAGCTGCTTCACCTCCAGCCGGTCCGCGGCGTTGATCCCCGCCCGGCGCATGCCAATGATGTTCAACCCGCGCATTTCGTTGATCTGCGTGGAAACCGCGAACGGCGGCAGGTCCTGTGTGACGCCGGACAATCCCTGCAGCAAGGCCAGCGTGCCGACGCGGACAAATTGGTGTACTGCACAATTACCCGAGATGAACGCACGATCGAACACGGTCGCGTGACCGCCCAGCAGCGCTCCGTTGGCCAGAATCACGTGATTATGCACCACGACGTCGTGTCCCACGTGCGCGTGGGCCATCAACAGATTATGCGAGCCAATGACCGTTTCCCCGCCGCGGCGGGCCGAGCGATGCACCGTCACGTGCTCGCGAAAGACGTTGTCCTCACCCACCCGCACCCCCGTCGGGCTGCCATCGTATTTCAAATCCTGTGGCGCATCGCCAATCACGCAGCCCGCATGAAAACGGTTGCGCGCACCCGCGCGCAACCATCCCGTGAGATAAACCCGCGGTCCGACCACGCAGTCCGCGCCCAGCTCGACGTCCGCATCAATCACCGCGTGCGGCCCCACCCGCACGGTGGGATGCAGTTTGGCCCGGGGCGAAATGACCGCGGTTGGATGAATCATACGCGACGAGCCTAAGCCACGAGCGCCGCCAATTCACGCACATTTGCCGGCAGACCGCGGAAAAAGTCGTTGACAGTCACGACCATAACAGGTGTATTGCCGCCCATTCATTGACTACCAACGAATAAAAACAGCCATTTATGAGCAACGCACAACCCAGCAACGTGGGCATTGCCGCCAACGCCCAGCGCCTCCTGTGGGCGGGATTTTTCGCCATCCTGGCCGCGGGAGTCGGCTTCGGCATCCGCGGCGGCATCTTCAACGACTGGATCCAACTGTTCAACTTCACCGGACTGGAGATCGGCTTGATCAACGGCGCCGGGTTCACCGGGTTCTGTTTCGGCATCATTATCGGCGGCATGATCGTGGACAAAATCGGCTATGGCAAACTGGTCGCCGCCGCGTTTGTGTTTCACGTGGTCTCCGCACTGGTCACCTTCGGGGCCATGCCGGGCATGGCCACGAAGACGGCGTTCGTTTACCTCTGGCTGGGCACTTTCATCTTTGCCGTCGCCAACGGCACTTTGGAGGCCGTGGCCAATCCGCTGGTCGCCACGCTGTTTCCCAACAACCGCACCCATTATCTCAACATCCTGCACGCCTCCTGGCCGGCGGGCATGGTGATCGGCGGCCTGCTGCACAACGCGCTCGCGGACGTGAATTGGAAAATTCAATTGGGACTCTTCCTGTTGCCCTCCATCTTTTACGGCCTGTTGTTCCTGGGCCAGAAATTTCCCCGCTCGGAAGCCTCGGAACGGGGCCTCAGCCTGGGCGAAATGCTGCGGGACGTGGGCGTGATGGGCGCCGCCGTGGTGGGACTGTTCATTTTCCTCTTTTTCAAGGACGGCCTGGGCCCGCTGCTCTCCGGCCTCACCGGAAACGAAACCGTGTTCTTGGGAAACACCTGGCTCTACGTCTCCATTGCGGTGGGGGCCGCGGTGTGGCTCTGGTTCAGTGGCCTGAGCCGGTGGGCGCTCGGGGCGCCGTTGTTGTTCGTGCTCTTCCTCACCCACGTTTTGGTGGGGGCGGTGGAACTGGGCACGGATGGCTGGATTCAAAACATTGAAGGCGCCATCCTGACGCCGAGCCAGGCCACCTGGCTCTTCATCTTCACCTCGGCGTTGATGTTCGCCCTGCGCTTCTGCGGCAACTTCGTGGAAAAACGGATCGGCCTGTCGCCGGTGGGCATCCTGCTCGTCTGCGCCTCACTCGCCTGCCTGGGCCTGAACCTGGTCAGCGGCATTACCGCCTTCGGCGGCGCGCTCGGGGCACTCGCCGTTTATGCCGTTGGCAAAACCTTCTTCTGGCCGACCATGCTGGCGGTGGCCTCCGACCGCTTCCCGCGCTGCGGCGCCATTGCCATCTCCATCATGGGCGGATTGGGCATGATGTCGGCGGGCCTGGTCGGATCGCCGGGGCTGGGCTATGCGAAAGATCGGTTCTCCGGGGAAGCACTGGCCAAAACGGACGCCGCGGTTTACGAGAGTTACAAGGCCGGCACGGCCAGCCAATGGCTCTTTTTCGACAAGGTGCATGGAATTGACGGACAAAAGCTGGAGGCCATCAACAAGCTGACCGCCAACGACCGGACTCCCGAGCAGCAGCAGGTGTTGGACTCCTACGTTTCCGGCAACCGCAAGACCTTGAAAGTGGACTCGTTTATTCCGGCAACGATGGCGCTGATTTACTTGGTCATTCTGATCTATTTCAAATCCATCGGCGGCTATCGTCCGGTTCATTTGGAAGGCACTTCCGCAGCCAAAACGCATTGATCCCGCTTCGGAGTGGTGCGCCGAAAGGGCGGCTCGCCGGAGCCGCCCTTTTGCTTCCCGTGGTGCGTGGCCCGAAAAGGTGACGCCGATTTTGCTTTCGGTTGGCGGAATAGTTTCCTAAACAACAGGACGCTATGCCGAACCCATGGACCGGTAAGGGAAACCCCTATACACGCAAGGAAGTCATTGCCCGTCTGCGGGCCACGTTGAAATCGGGCCACGCCATCATTGCGGCCGGCGCAGGTACGGGCATCAGCGCCAAGTTCATCGAGAAAGGCGGCGCGGACCTCATCATCATCTACAACTCCGGCCGCTTCCGCATGATGGGCCACGGCTCGACCTGCGGCATGATGGCCTATGGCGACGCCAACGCCATCGCCATGGAAATCGGCGAATACGAGGTGCTGCCGGTCGTCGAGGAAGTCCCGGTGATTTGCGGCGTCCACGCCACGGACCCGCGGCGGCGGATGTGGCACTGGCTTGGGAAGGTGAAGGAGATGGGCTTCAGCGGCGTAAATAATTTTCCCACGCACACGATCGTGGACGGCCACTTTCGCGGCGTGCTCGAAGAAACCGGCATGAGCGTGAAAAAGGAATACGAGATGGTTTCGCTCGCGCGCCGCATGGATTTGTTTTCCATTGTTTACGTCGGCACGGCGGAGGAGGCGGTGGAAATGGCGAAGGCCGGCGCGGATGCCATCATCGCGCACGTGGGCACCACGGTAGGTGGTTCAATTGGCGTGAAGAAGGCCGTCGTGAGCTGGGATTTCACAATCAAACGCACGCAAGAGATCATTGCTGCCGCGCGCCGGGTGCGGAAGGACATCTTCTTCCTCTGCCACGGTGGCCCGATCAACACACCACAAGACGCGGATCGCGTGATGAAAAACACGGACGCGGTCGGCTTCGTTGGCGCGAGTTCGCTGGAGCGCATGGGCGTCGAGGCGTCACTCACCAATCTGACGCGGGAGTTCAAGAAGCTGAAAGCCCCCGCTGCCAAGTCCTTCATCAAAAAGCGTAGCAATTGAGCAACCCTCGCGAATGACCAGTCAGCGTGAAATGCCTGTGGTCGCTTCCCTCTCCCCCTCGGGGGAGAGGGTCAGGGTGAGGGGGCAACGCCGGAACCGCACGGTCCAGGCCCGAGCATTCGCCCGTCACCTGCGAGGCGAAGCCACTGATGCGGAAAAGCGCCTCTGGCGATTGTTGCGCAACCGCCGGTTTGATGCATTCAAGTTTCGTCGCCAGCATCCTTGCGGCATTTACTTCCTCGATTTCTTTTGCGTCGCGGCCCGGTTGGCCGTGGAGACCGATGGCGGTGGCCACGGCTTCCCGAATCAACGCGCCCGCGATGAAAAACGAAACCGATTTCTCGCGCAGCAGGGCATCAAGGTCCTGCGCTTTTGGAACCATCAAGTGCAAAGTGAAACCGCGAGCGTGCGTTTTGAAATCTGGCATGCGTGGATGGAACGCACTGGACGCACGCAAGAGCTCGCAGGTTTTCTTCCTTCCCCAGCCCACCCCTCACCTCAATCCTCTCCCCTCCGAGGGGAGAGGAGGGCTGCAGCCTCAGACCGCCTTGGAGCATGAATACGCCCGATCTTATTTCCCGCCGCTTCGTCACCGCCGCCGAAAAGGTGGACTTTCTCTCTCCGTGGACACTGGAGGAGTGGCTCTGCCGCTCGGACGTTGTTCCCAACCGGGAATTGCTCATGGTCCGCGCCAACATGGAAGCGGGCCGTGCGCATCCGTTTCATACGCACCCGCACCGCGAGGAGATCATCTACATCCTGTCCGGCCGCGCCGAACAATGGATCGGCCAACAGCATCGCATCCTTGGCCCGGGCGAGATGGTGCTGATCCCCAAAGGCGAGGTTCACGGCACGTACAACCCCTTTCGCGAGCGCCTCGTGTTCCTGGCCGTACTCTCGCCGGCGAACGCGCCCGAGCCGGGCATCGTGGATGTTTCCACGCAAGAACCCTGGGTGGCGCTCCGGACCAAACACGGATTCCCCGCCTGCCAATAATTTATTTGCCCATGAGAACAAGACTTCCGGTTTTAACCTGCCTCGTGTTCCTCGGTCTCGTCGTCGCCGCCAGCGCCGAACCGCTCCGTGTGTTCATTCGCGGCGGCATCAAGACCCATGGCCCGAACCAGCACGATCATCCGCGCTTCCTCAAGGAGTGGACCCAACTGCTGAATGAACGCGGCGCCAAGGCCGACGGCGGCATGGAGTTTCCCACCGCCGCCCAATTGGAGCAGACCGACGTGCTGATCATCCATTGCGACACCGGCATGAAGATCGTGGGGGAGGACCGGGAGGCGTTCGAACAATTCCTGGCGCGTGGGGGCGGCGTGGTGGTGATTCACGCCGGGGTGGTCGGCGGCGATGATTACGCGTGGGTGAAACAAACCATCGGCGGCGCGTGGCGCTGGCCCGCCAAGGATTTTCCGAAGGAGAAGGCCACCAAATATCTCGAGGGCGAGGTGGATGTCTGCTGGGTGGATCGCGAGCAGCCCATCAGCCGCGGCATCTCGAACTGGGACTGGACCGATGAAATTTATTATGACATGGACCTGTCGGACCGCGCGCACGTCCTCGCCACGAGTTTTCACAACGTCTTTGTGATCGCCCCGCAAATCTGGACTTACGAAAGGCAGTTGCCCGACGCGGCCATCCCGTATCGCGCCTTCGTCAGCCTGCCGGGACACGAATATGATTCGTTCAACACGCCCCAGTATCGCGTGGTGCTGTTGCGCGGCATCGCCTGGGCCGGTCGCCGCCCTCACGTGGATGAGTTCTGTCACCCGGACGAACTCGCGGCGCTGCGCTATCCGCCCGGCGGACCGTTGCCGGCCCGGGAAGCGATGAAAACCTTCCAACTCCATCCGGAATTTCAGCTCTCCCTCGTCGCTGATGAAAACCTCGCGGAAAAAATCATGTCGCTCGATTGGGATCCGCAAGGGCGCTTGTGGGTGGTGGAGACCCCCGAGTATCCCAACGGCCGGACGATCAACCGCAACGACGACAAAATTTATCCCTGGCGCGAGCGGGAGCCGACGGCGTACCCGGCTGGTGGCAAGGCCGCCCGCCCGGCGCGCGACCGGATCTCCATGCTGGAAGACACCAACGGCGATGGGGTGATGGACAAAAAGACGGTGTTTTTCGAGGGACTGGAACTGGCGACCTCGCTCGTGTTCTACAAGGACGGCGTGATTGTCGCGCAAGCGCCGGACACATATTGGCTTCGCGATACGGACGGCGACGGGAAGGCCGACCGCAAGGAGACATTGTTCACCGGCTGGGGCACGGGCGACACGCACGCCGTCACCAGCAATCTGCGCTGGGGACCGGATGGCTGGATTTATGGCAGCGTCGGTTACAGCGCCGGCGATCTGACCTCGGGCGACGGTGCCCGCAAGTTCGGGAAAATCACCGCCGGCCTCTATCGCTTTCGTCCGGACGGCTCGGCGTTGGAACAAGTCGCGTCCGGCGCCTGCAATACCTGGGGCTGTGAAGTCGCGCCCGACGGCGAAATCTTTTTCAGCACGGCCACCTGCGGCGAACCGATGGTCCATGTGGTGTTGCCGGAGAAAATCATCAGTCAGGCGGGTCTCCCCGGCGTGCGCGCGGTCCAACCCATCATTGAGGAGAACAAAGTGTACCCTCCGCGGCATGAAACGCGCCAGCCGTACGTGCAGATTGATTGGGTGGGGGCCTTCACGGCCGCCTCGGGGGCGACGATCTACAACGGGGGCGCGTGGCCGGGCAAATGGCAGGGGCCGCCCTGGGCCTTCTTCGTCAGCGAACCCACCGTATGGTTGACCCACCAGGAATTCGTGGGGCCGGCCGGAGTGAGTTACCGGGGACACAAGGAACCGGGCCGCGAACGGACTCATTTTTTGACCAGCACGGATTACTGGTTTAAGCCCATCCACACCCGCGTCGGTCCGGATGGGGCGCTTTACCTCGTGGATTTCTACAATCAGATCGCCGTCCATAATGACACGCGCGGGCCGGCGCACGGCGCGCACAACGCCGCCACGCGGCCCGACCGCGACCACCATTTCACCCGGATTTATCGCATTCAGCACCGGGATGCGCTCCCCCTGCCCTCCTTCACTTTGGATCGAAACAACCCGGCGGGCCTGGTGGAACAGCTCGATCATCCGAATGGCTGGGTGCGCGAGACCGCCAACCGTCTGCTCAGTGAAGGCGCGGGCCAGGCGGTCGTGGGCCGGCTCCTCACCAAGGCCGCCAATGCCCGCACCGCATACGGACGCATGAACGCGCTTTGGGTGCTGAACAATCTCGGCGAGCTGGATGAAGAATCCCTGGTCGCCGCCATTGGCAGCGCCGATCCGATCGTGCGCAAAAACGCGCTCTGGATCGCCGCCACGCGGGACAACACCTACAACCCGCCCGATCTTGAAATGGTCCGCAAGCTCCTTGCGGATCCCGATCCGCGCGTACGCATTGCCGCGCTGGTGGCCGGCACCACCATCACGCCGGATGCGGACTTCGCCACCGCGCTGGTTGAAGCCTGGCCCACGTTCCGCGAGGCGCATCTCGAAGCGGCGGCCCTCGCCATCACGGCGAAAGACCCGTTGCTGTTTCTAAAGGCCGCCTTTGCCGGCCGCCAGCCCGACACGTTGAACGGTCTCGTTACGCAACTCGCGCGACAGGCCGCCAATCGGAACAACGCGGTCACCGCACGCAACGTCGTGGTTCTGGCGGGCGATCAACCCACCTCGGCGAGTCAATTGCAAGTGATCGCATTACAATCGCTGAACGCCACCTTGCGCGCCGAGGTGAAACCCGCCGCCGACGCGGCGCTTACCCAGGCGCTGAAACGACTGCTAAGTTCCGACACCACCGCTGGCGCGGTGTTGCCGCTGATCGCGCGTTGGGATGCCATCTCCATCGCGGGGAATGAAGCCAAAACCGCAATTGCCAAGGCTGAAACGCGGTTGGCTGACAAATCACTCGACGACGATGCGCGCGGTCAGATCGCGGTCAATCTGCTCGGCGTGCGCGCGCTGGATGCGGGAATTCTGCCCGCCGTCGCCGCATTGGTCGGCAGTGATGCCAACGTGGCATTGCAACGCCGGGTGATTGAAGCGCTGGGCGCGACGGGAGATGCCGCGGCGGGACAGGCATTGCTCACGACGCTGCCAAAACTGGATCAGGATTTGCGCGAGGCAGCCTTCGGCCAATTGCTGAAACGTGCCGACTGGTCCGCTGCAGTGATTCAGGCTTTGTCCAATCGCCAGCTGGATCCGGGGCTGCTCGGCCCGGGAAATTTACATCGGTTGCGCACCCACGCCGATGCCGCCGTCGCCGCGCAGGCGGTGCAGGTGTTGACCGAATTAAAAGGGCCGGAGCAGAAGGAGAAAAACGCGTTGATCGCCCAATTCCGGCCGGAGGTGATCAAACCGGGAAACGTCGCCAACGGCGCAAAAGTCTTCACCGCCAACTGCGCTGCGTGTCATCGCTTCAATGACGAAGGCGCTGATTTTGCTCCCAACCTCACCGGCATGGGAGCGCACGGGCCGGAAGATTTGTTGATCCACATTCTCGATCCGAACCGCGTCGTTGAACCCAACTTTTTCACCGTCAACATTGAGACCAGGGATGATTTGAGCTATGACGGCATTGTGTTGCGTGAGAACAACACCGTGGTGGTGCTGCGCAATCAAAATGCGGAAACGGAAATCCGCAAGGACAACATCGCCACGCGGCGTCTCACCGACCGGTCGCTGATGCCCGAGGGCTTTGAACAGCTCGGCGCGGAAAATTTGCGCGATTTGCTGATGTTCTTGTGCGCGGACGAACAACGCTTTCGCATCCTCGATTTGAGCGGGGCCTTCACCGCCGACACCTCGCGGGGCATTTACCGCAGCCTGGAAGCGGTGGAAGAATCGCTGCGCTTCAAAAGATGGGGAACAATCAAGCATCGCAACGTGCCGTTCGAAATCGTGAACCCGCAACGCACGCCCAACGGCAGGAACGTCATCGTGCTGAAAGGCGGCGATGGCCTGGCGCGCAGCTTTCCGCAAGAGGTTGAAGTCCCGGTTGGCCTGCCAGCCACGAAACTGCATTTCCTGAGCGGCATTGCCGGTTGGGGTTATCCGGCGGTGGCCGAAGAAAAACCAGTGGCGAAAATCACCGTCCACTACGCGAACGGCGCGACCGAAACCTTCGTCCTGCATAACAAGATCGAGTTCGCCGACTACATCCGGCGCGTGGACGTGCCCGGCTCTGAAGCGCTCGATCACTTGGATAGTCTATTGCAGCAAGGCCGGCAGTTGCGCTATTTTGCCCGGCCGTTATCCAGGGGCGGCGTGGTGGAAAAAATCACCCTCGCCAGCTATGACAACAATGTCGCGCCCACCTTCGTCAGCATCACGGCGGAATTGGGCGACGCCACGACGGACGCATCCCCCAATCCCACATCCGCCCCAATTCCGGCGCCCATTCGATTCCAATGGGGCGACGGCTTGAAAGTCCTGATCATTGGCGGTGGTGAAAGTCATGATTATCAGCGCTGGTTCAACGAAGCGGACGTGCGGACGCTGAACCAAATGGACGGCGTCAGCGCCAACTACACCGAGACCACCAGCGACCTGGCCGACGCGCTCAAAGCCGTGGATGTCTTGATCATCAGCAATAATAAACCGTTCCCCGACGCCGCCACCAGGGCGGCCATCGTTCGCCATGTCCAAAACGGCAAGGGCCTCATCGGTCTGCATCCGGGGCTTTGGTATAATTGGAAAGACTGGCCGGAATACAATCGCACCCTTATCGGTGGCGGTTCGCGCGGGCACGATCCGCTGGGCAAGTTTGACGTGGTTGTCACCGAATCCACACATCCGCTGATGCGCGGTGTTCCCGCCAAATTCAGCGTCAAGGACGAGCTGTATTGGTTTGAGCCCGACCCACAAGGTACGCCCATCAAAGTACTCGCCACCGCGCACTCGGCCGCAAGGAACAAGGATTTCCCGCAAGTCTTCATCGTGGAACATCCCAAGGCCCGCGTCGTCGGCCTCACGCTCGGGCATGACGGCGATGCGCACAATCTGTCGGCTTACATTCAACTCCTGCGCAACGCGGTGCTGTGGACGGCGGGCAAGGAAACGAAGTGATGACAGGCTTGGGTTTTCTTCGGAGCGAAAACGCCGAAGAGAGCGGCGCATTTACCGCCGCGCTTCGGTGAACGGCTTGCAATAGACATTTGGGAGAACTGCATGTCCACCATCGCAATTTTAGGCACGATGGACACCAAAGGTGTCGAGCATGGTTACGTGGCTGACCTCATCAAGCAACGCGGCCACCAGGTGCTCGTCATTGATGTCGGCACCGTGGGTGAACCAAGGCTGAAGCCCGACATCACCCGGGGCGAAGTCGCCGCCGCCGCGGGAGTGGATTTCGCAGCGCTGGCCGCCAGACAAGACCGTGGCGAGTCCGTCACTGTCATGTCGCGGGGAGCGCCGGTGGTGCTCGCAAAACTGGCTGAAGCGAAGCGGATTGATGGCGTCATCTCGCTGGGTGGCGGTGGCGGAACGGCGATCGCGACCGCAGCGATGCGCGCGTTGCCGGTGGGTTTTCCCAAGCTCATGGTGTCCACGCTGGCCAGCGGCAACGTCGCACCTTACGTTGGGGTGAAGGATATCGTCATGTTTCCCAGCGTCGTGGATGTGGCCGGACTGAACCGGCTCTCCCGGCAATTGCTGGCCCGCGCCGCCGGAGCGATTTGCGGCATGGTGGAAACTCAACCGCCGGCCACAACGGACAAGCCGCTCATTGTTGCCAGCCAGTTCGGCAACACCACCCCCTGCATCGAACACGCGAAGAAAATTCTCGAGGCTGCCGGCTACGAAGTCATCGTGTTCGCCGCCACCGGCACGGGCGGGCGCACGATGGAATCGCTGATCGAAAGCGGTCTGGTGGCGGGGGTGCTCGACATTACCACCACCGAATGGGCGGATGAACTGGTGGGCGGCGTGTTGACCGCCGGACCGACCCGACTCGAAGCCGCCGCGCGTTGCGGGGTGCCCGCCGTGGTTTCCACGGGCTGTCTCGACATGGTGAACTTCGGCCCGCCCGAGACCGTGCCGGCAAAATTCGCCGGTCGAAAATTCTATCAACACAATCCGCAGGTGACTTTGATGCGGACCACGCCCGAGGAATGCACCAAGCTCGGCAACATTCTCGCGGAGAAACTGAATCGCTCGACCGGTCCGGTCGCGGTGCTGCTGCCGTTGCGGGGCGGCAGCATGATCAGCGCACCAGGCGGACCGTTTTCCGATTCCGCGGCCGACGCGGCCCTTTATTCCTCTCTGAAGCAAAGCCTGCGCACGGACATTGTCGTGCAGGAATTGGACGCCGCCATCAATGACCCGGCATTTGCGGAGGTCGGTGCGCGCGCACTGCTGGATCTCCTGCGTCCCAGTTGAGCCGGACAGTGCGCCGGCGACGGCGGCCGCCCGTGCCGGCACGTCTAACGGACCACCATGGTCCCGACGCCGGCATCGGTGAAAATCTCGAGCAGCACCGCGTGCGGCACCCGCCCATCCACAAAGGAAACCTTTTCGACTCCGGCCTGGATGGCGGCCACGGCGCTGTCCACCTTGGGGATCATGCCTTTTGCGACAACGCCGGCGGATTTGAGCGCCGGCACCTCGCTGACGGGCAAATGCGTGATGAGCGTGGCGGCATCCTGCGGATCGCGCAACAGTCCCGGCACGTCGCTCATGAACACCAACCGTTCCGCCTGCAGTGCCACCGCCAGCTGCGCGGCGGCCACATCCGCATTGCAGTTGTAGATCTGGCCGTCCGCGCCGCGCGCCGTGGGACTGATGACCGGCGTGATGCCCTTTTGGAGGCAATCCCGCAACGGCGCGGTGTTGACGCCGATCACTTCCCCCACGTAACCCACATCAATTTTCCGTTCCGGGTGGTCGGCATCGGTCAGCCACAATTTGCGGCATTGGAAAATATCCGGTCCGGCAAACCCGGCGGCCATGCCGCCCAGGGAATTGATGGTGGCCACCACCTCGGGGTTGATCTGACGGGAAAGCACTTCATCAACAATCTGCGCCGTCGCGGCGTCGGTGACCCGTTGCCCTTGGATGAAATCGGCGTGCCGTCCGGATTGTTCCATGGCGCGCGTAATGGCCTTGCCGCCGCCATGCACCACCACCGGGTTGATTTCCACAGCTTCCAGAAAAACGATGTCCCGGGCCACACTTTGGCGCACGGCGGGGTCGGGCGAATCCATGAACGAACCGCCATACTTCACAACGAAGGTTGCGCCGCTGAATTTTTGAATATACGGCAGCGCTTCGAGCAGCGTGTGGGCCTTGGCAATCAATTCTTGCACCGGTTTCAAGCGCGCTCATTTAGCCACAGCACCGTCCGGGATGAAATCAAGATTTTCAATTGCCGGAGCCCCGGCCGGCGGCAAACGTCCGCCCGTCGCCGGTTCTCCCTGTCCGCCCGGAAACCGAGCCGTCCCGCAGCCGGACAAATGAGCATTTGTCACACCGATGGCGGATTGGATAAAATCCCGGCGTGATCCCGCTGCGGCAACGATGCTTGGGAACCCGAACCGCAGGTGAAGCCGCGCCCATTCGCTCACCCGCTGTCGTTTCCCTGCCTGGCGCCGGCGCGGCCGCCCGCAGGATGAACCGGAGGGGGGCGCGGGGCTTTCACCGGTCCCGCTGGGCAATGTTCCTGGGCGTCGTCAGTTGCTGGCTGGGTGTCTGGTGCGGCCCGCCGCGGCCTGCGGCGGCTTCCACCAACTGGTTCAACCCGGAACCGGTGTTTGTCATCCGGACCTGGGGCACTGAGGCCGGCCTGCCACAAAACACCGTGACGAGCATCCTCCAGACCCGTGAAGGTTACCTCTGGCTCGGCACCCTGGCGGGGCTGGCGCGCTTTGATGGCGTCCGTTTCAAAGTTTTTGGGCTGGCGGACGGGCTGCCCAATCTGCAGGTGCGCTCCCTGTTCGAGGACAACGCGGGCAACCTATGGATCGGGACGATCAATGGGGGCCTGTGCCGCATGCGTTCGGGACGCATTGAACCGATCCCCAGCGAAGGCCTCTCCGGCGACGAAACCATCACCAGCATCCTCACCGATCCGCAGGGACGTCTCTGGGCCGGTTCAAGCGAAGGCTTGCTGCAGTGGGATCAACACCGGCTGAGACACCATCCGACCCTGACGGCCCTGCCGCAGAACTACATTCGCACGTTGTTGAAGTCGCGGCAGGGCACCATCTGGATTGCGACCGCCAACGAACTTTATGCCTGGGACAATGGCGCGCTGACGCGGGAAGTCGGTCCCGCGCCGGATACCAGTATTGTCCCCTACTGCCTGCTGGAGGATCAGCACGGCCGGCTCTGGGCCGGGATCGGCAACGGCAAGATCCTCTGCCGCCATCCGGACGGCACCTGGAAGCGCTACGATCAAACCGCCGGGGTGCCCTTCGCCTACGTGACAAGCCTGGCGGAGGACAATGACGGAGTGCTCTGGGCAGGATCCCTCGATGCGGGACTCTATTATTTCAAGGAGGAACGCTTTCATCCCATTCCGCACCAGACCCGGCTTGCGGACCGGGCGATCCGTTCACTTCAGGTGGATCGTGAGGGCAATCTGTGGATCGGCCACCGCACTTCGGGCCTGGACCGGCTGACGACGAGCAAACTGATCACGCTGGGTGTGGAGGCCGGTTTGACCAATGATTATGTGCGTTCCGTGGCGGAAACGGCCGATGGTCAGCTGTGGGTGGGAACCACCGGCGGCGGACTGTACCGCTCGGAATCCGGGCGGCTTCAACCACTCACCAATGCACCTTACAACGCCTTTTATCCGTTTGTGGAGACCATTCTGCCGACACGCGACGGTCGCCTCTGGTGGGGCGGCGTGAACAGCCTGCTTTGCTGGCAGGACGACCGCCTGGTCGCCGCCTTCACCAGCACCCCACAAACCTGGACGCCCCCCTCGCAAACTCCCGCGTGGCTGGCTAGCACGACCGTATCAGCCCTGCTGGAAAGCCACACCGGAGCAATCTGGATCGGAACCTCTCAAGGTAAAGTCGTCCGGATGCGCGGTGCGCAAACTGAAGTTCTGCCATACCCCCTGGGGCGGGGCGCCATCACCAGCTTTTCCGAAGAGCCCGACGGCTCCTTGTGGGTCGGCTCGTTGGCGGGCGGATTGAGCCGTCTGCTCGCCGATCAGGTCACCACTTTCACCGCCAGGGATGGTCTGCCGTGCAGCCACGTACGCGCCCTGCATCGCAGCGCCGACGGCGTGCTCTGGATCGGCACGGGCGGCGCGGGATTGGTCCGGCTGCAAAATGGCCGGTTTCAAAGTTTCAGCATTCAGCAAGGACTGGACGATGACACGATTTCGCAGATTCTCGAGGATGACCAGGGGGATCTCTGGCTGGGCTGCAATCGCGGCATCTTCCGGGTGAATCGGTTTGAACTGGACGAACTGGCGGCCGGCCGGCGCACCTTTCTGCATCCGCAAGCCTTTGGTCGAAACGCCGGCATGCTCGCGGAAGAATGCACCGGCGGCTCCTCGCCGGCGGCCTGCCGGCTGCGCTCGGGCTCGCTGGCCTTTGCCACCGTCAAAGGGGTGGTGGTGATTGACCCCCGCCATCAGGCGTACGACTCGGTGCCCCCGAAAGTGCTGTTCGAGGAAGTGCGGGCCGATCGCCAGATCATTCCCATCCAACCCCCCGACCGGACATCGGGCGGGGACACGCCGCCCACCGTGACCATCCCCGCCGGCCGACGCGATTGTGAATTTCAATACACCGGGCTGAGCTTTCGCTCCCCCGAGCGCGTGCGCTTTCGTTTCAAACTGCTTCCCGTGGACAGCGACTGGGTCGAGGCCGACACACGCCGCGTGGCCCGGTACAATCCCTTGCGTCCCGGGAAATACGAATTCCACGTCACCGCCTGCAACTCCGCGGGAGTTTGGAGTCCGCAGGAAGTGGTGCTGCGCGCCACGGTGTTGCCGTGGTTTTGGGAGACGGGGTGGTTCCGCCTGTTGCTCGGGCTGCTTTTCTCGGGGTTGCTGGTGGCGGGCGTCTCGGCCCTGGTGCGGCAGCGCTACCAACAGCGTCTGGCCCTGCTGGAACTGCAAAATGCCGTGGCGCGCGAACGCCTCCGCATCTCCCAGGACATGCACGATCACATCGGCGGCATCCTCACCCGGGTTTCCATCCTGAGCGATGTCGGCCAGGACGAGAACGAGGCCCCGGCGGTGCGGGAACAATTCGGCCGGATTGGCGATCAGGTCCGCGCCGCGGTCCAGGGCCTGGATGAAATTGTCTGGGCCACCAATCCGCGCAACGACAATCTGCCACGTTTCGCTGAATACATCGGGCGCTTTGCCGACGAATGTTTTGAAGGGACCAAGATCCGCTGCTGGCATGACCTGCCGGAGGAACTGCCGCACCTGCCGTTGCGCGCCGACCTGCGGCACAGCGTTTTTCTGGCGATCAAGGAGGTCTGCAACAACGTGCTCAAACATTCGGGCGCCTCCGAGGTCTGGTTGCGCTTGAAACTCCAAGGCACACAGGTGCAGGTGGAAATTGAGGACAACGGGCGCGGATTCGACGCGCACAAGCTTCCGCCGGGCGGAAATGGACTGGGCAACATCACCTCGCGCCTGGCCGAATGCGGCGGACAGGCCACCTTCGTCACCACCCCCGGACAGGGCGCGCGGGTCCGCCTGTGCTTCAGCGTGACCGGCAGCGCCACCCCGGCCGGCCCCCGCTCCTAACATCTATGTGGGATGGCATTTTACGACCGGGAAACTTATGAATAAGCCGCGCGTGGCAAAGAAAATTCAAGTGGCCGTGGTGGAGGATGACGCCGGGATTCGTTCCAGCCTGGCGCGCATGATTGACAGCTCGCCGGGCTTCCAATGTCGCGCCGCCTACCCGGATGGCCTGACGGCGCTCAAACACATCCCCGGCAACCGCCCCGACGTGGTCCTGATGGACATCAACATGCCGGGCATGCTCGGCACCGAATGTGTCCGCCGGTTGAAATCGGTTGCCCCGGACGTGCCGGTGTTGATGCTGACCGTTTACGATGACAGCGAACAGATTTTCAAATCGCTGCAGGCCGGCGCGACGGGTTACCTGCTCAAACGCACGCCCAAGGAAAAATTGCTGGAAGCCATCCGCGAGATCACCGAAGGCGGCGCGCCCATGTCCCGCCAGATCGCCAGGCGGGTCGTGCGGTTTTTCCAGGAAATCAACCAGGTGCCGGCAGTGCCGCAGCGCGCCCCGGAGGTCAACACCCTCACGGAACGTGAAGAACAAGTGCTCGCCTTGCTGGCCAAGGGCCACGCCTACAAGGAAATTGCCGGCCTGCTCGGCATCAGTTTCGAAACCGTGCGCAGCTACGTGCGCACCATTTACGACAAACTGCACGTCCACAGCCGGACGGAAGCCACGCTCAAATACCTCGGTCATTGAGCCGCGGCCGGCACACCGGACGTCCCCCGTTCCCCGTCAACGCGGCGGGACCGGCGGGTCCCAACAGCGGCGGCAGGCCAGCCGGGCTGCGCCGTTCAGCTGTCCCGGCGGATGTCCCAGGCATCACGCAGCCCGTCCCCCAGAAAATTCAACGCCAGCAGCGTGGCCACCAACAGGCCGCCGGGATACACCAGCAGCCACCAGTAAATCCGGATGGGATTGATCTGCTCCGTGCCCTCGGCAAGCAATGAGCCCCAGCTCGCCAGCGGCATTTGCACTCCGATGCCCAAAAAGCTCAGAAAGGATTCCGCCAGCACAATCCCGGGAAGCGCCAGCGTAAGATAAACAATCACCACGCCCAGCACGTTGGGTACAATGTGCCGGCGTAAAATCCAGACGGGAGATGCGCCCAGCACCCGGCTCGCATCCACAAAAGCCCGGGAACGCAGGGACAACACCTGTCCCCGGACCACGCGCGCCATGGTCAACCAGGACACCGCCCCCAATGCCAGAAACAACACGCCCAGACGGGCCAGCGCCGGCGTTTTGGTACAATGCCAGGCGTCCAGCCAGCGACGGAAGACCGGTTCAAGCACGGCCATCAGAACAATGGCCAAAATGATGGAAGGCACGCAGTAAAGCACATCCACCGCGCGCATCATGACGCTGTCCACGCGCCCGCCCCAATAACCCGCCACCGCGCCCCAGACCACGCCCATCACCAGGCACACGCCCGCTCCCGCCACCCCCACCAACAGCGAAATGCGCGCACCATGACAGAGCCGCACCAGCAGGTCGCGCCCGTGCACATCCGTGCCCAGCCAATGCGCGGCACTGGGCGGCGCGAACTGCGCGGCGGAAAGCTCGTTGGGCCCGTAGCGCGCCAGCGGAGGATAAACAACAGCAAAGCCGATGACGCACAGGAGAAACCAGGCGCTGGCCACGGCGATGCGATGCTGCCGGAAGCGGCGCCACGCACGCCGCCCCGGACTCAATGGCGTGGTCCCTTGCCCCTCACTCATACTTCACCCGCGGATCGAGCAGTGTGTAGATGAAGTCCACCGCAAGGTTCAGAAACACCAGCAGCACGGCATATAGCATGACCAATCCAAGCACCAAACTGTAATCGCGATTCAAAAAACCGTTGAGGAATGCCGCCCCGAGGCCGGGAATCTGGAAGATGGTCTCCACCACAAATGAACCGGTCAACAGATCCGCCAGCATGGGACCGGCATACGAAACGACCGGCAGCAGCGCCGGACGCAAACCATGCCGCAACAACACCGCAGTTTCGCTCAACCCCTTGGCGCGCGCCGTCTTGATAAATTCCGCGTGCATCGTGTTCAACAAACCCTCCCGCATCAGGCGGGCCACGCGCCCCGAATAGAACAATCCCAACGCCAGCACCGGCAGCACGGCGTGCCGCACCGATCCCCATAACGCCACCGGAAACCAATGCCAGCGCACCGCCAGAAACATCACCAGCAACGGCGCCAGCACGAAAACCGGCACACAAACCATGAGCAGCGCATACAGGCTGCCCACGTAATCCCCCCAGCGCCCCCGGCGCAGCGCCGTATAACAGCCGACCGGCAGCCCAATGCCCAGCGCCAGGCAGAAGGCCAGCGCCCCCAGCGACATGGAAACCGGCAACCCTTGCCGGATCAAATCGTTCACCGTGTGGTTGCGGTACTTCAACGACGGCCCGAAGTCCCCCCGCAGCAGGTCGCGCAAAAAACGGCCGTATTGCTTCCACACCGGTTCATCGAGATGGTACTTGGCGGCAATCTGGCGCTCGATCTCCGGCGAAGCCGGACGCCGCTCCCGGTCAAACGGCGAACCCGGCGTCAGGCGCAGCAACGCAAAACAGACGCCGCTCACCACCAACAACAACGGAATCAGCCACAAAATGCGTTTCAAAAAGTACATGACCTAGGAACGGGTGGCGGCCCTGCCGACCCGCTTCTCCGGACGGCCGGAGGCGGACGGCGGATGGGGGGACCGGCGTTTGAAAATGAATTGGATGGGATGCTCATCCAGGATGTTCGGCCAGAGCCCGCCAATTTTCCGGTCATCGTAATAGTTGTAGCCGAGATAAAAATAGACCGGCACGATGGGCACCTCCTCCGCGATCAGAATCGTTTCCGCCTGGCGAAACAGGCCCGCCCGCCTGGTGGGATCCGTCTCCGCGTTGGCGGCAGCCACCAAGGCGTCGTAGCGCGCGTTCTTCCAGCCGGTCCGATTGTTGCCGCTGGCGCCACGGAACAGATCGAGAAAGGTGTTGGCGTCGTTGTAATCACCGATCCAGCTCGACGTGGAAATCTGGTAATCCAGTTTCGATTGCGAGGCGTAGAAGACCTTGCGCTCGATCTGGCGCAGTTCAATTTCCACCCCGAGCACCTCCCGCCACATCTGCTGCAGCTCCACGGCAATTTTGCCATGCAGGTTGGCGCCGCCGGAGGCGGCGAAAAAGGTGTACGTCAGGCGCGGAAAACCGGAGCCTCCGGGGAAGCCGGCGGCGGCCAGAGCCGCGCGCGCCGCCTCGGGATCGTAGCCCAGCCCGGGGGGTGAACTGTAATGCGCGACGCCGTCTGGCACGAAGTGCGACGCCGGACGACCGATGCCGCGGGTCAATTTGCCGATGAGCCGGGTCTTGTCGGTGGCCAGGGCAAACGCCCGCCGCACGCGCGCGTCGTTCAGCGGCGGTTCGGTCACATTGAACCGGTAAAAATACGTGCCCAGATAGGTGAAGTTGTGAAAATCCGGACGGCCAACCAGCGCATCCATCAACTCCGCCGGCACCAGGTCCTTGTCCCAAACAATGTCGGCCGCCCCGGTGGCGTACAGGTTGAGCGCCGTGTTCGGGGAGCTGACCGGCAACACGTCCACAATCTCGGATGCGGTATGCGCCACGTCCCAATAACGCGGGTTGCGGCGCAGCCGGACCTTGTCATTCACACGCCACGCTTCGAGCGTAAATGCGCCGCTGGTGGGCAGCGGCCGGGCATGCAGCCAACGGTCCCCATGCGCCTCGATCGTCCGACGGGGCAGCACCGCCAGCGTGGGAAATGCGCACAGCTCCAGGAAGAAGGCGAGCGGCACATTCAACTCCACTTGAAACGTGTGCGCATCCACCGCGCGAAATCCCACCGCGGCACGGTTGGTCACCTCCCCGTTATACCAGTTCTCCGCGTTGCGAATCCCAAACAACTGTCCCGCATAATCGCTGGCCGTCGCGGGATCCAGCGCCCGAAACCAGGACCATTCCACATCCGCGCTCGTGATGGGATCGCCGGTGGACCACACGGCGTTGGTGCGCAGATGAAAGGTGTAGATCTTTCCATCGGCGGAAACCTCCCAGCGCTCGGCCAATCCGGGCATGGGGGCGGCATTGGTAGGGTCCAGGCGGATCAATCCGTCGAACAGCGCTTTGGTGATACGCATTTCCGACACGCCGGTGACAATTTGCGGATCGAGCGACTCCGGTTCGTTGCCGTTGACGATCACCACATCCGCCGGCGGCTCCGCCCGGAAACATCCGTTGAGCAGGAGGACCAGAACCATCCCGGCGGCGCCACCCCACGCGCGCCGCGCGGTGCGGTGCGCCCGGAGATCAAGGAGAAACCGCCCCCACCGTCGTTTGGCGGTGGCGCGGCCGGCGATGCTCATCGCCCGATTATTTGGGCGCGACGTTCGTCGTGTCAACCGCCGGGGCCGGAATGTTGGTGGCCGTCAACACCTTCGCGTCAACCGCCGGAGCGACGGTGGTGGCTGCCGCACCAGCCGCCTGCTGGTTTTGCTGCTCCATTGCGCTGCGGAAACTGTCGGCATCACTGCCGTAATGGCCTCGCTGCAACAATGAAATGGCCAGCAACAAAACAAAGAAGGCCACCGCGGAGTATTTGGTGATTTTCGTCAGCGGATTGCCGGCCCCCGCGCCAAACAGCGCATCCGCCGCGCCGCCGCCAAATGCAAGACCCGCGCCCGCTTCCTTTTTGGGCAATTGCACCAAAATCAGCAGGATCAACAGCAGGCAATCGAGCACCAGGATCGCCGTCAAAAATCCAATGAATAAACCCATATTCCGGTCAGCTTAAATGGAATTCTTGACGATGTCAGCAAAACTTCGCGCCTCCAGCGACGCCCCTCCCACCAATGCACCATCCACGTCCGGCTGGCTCATCAACTCCCTGGCATTGCCGGGCTTAACGCTGCCGCCGTATTGAATCCGCACCTTGCGGGCGATGGCTTCATCGAACAGTTTTACCAGCAGGCTGCGGATGAAGGCGTGGGCCTCCTGGGCCTGCTGGGTTGTGGCGGTCTTGCCCGTGCCGATGGCCCAGACCGGCTCGTAGGCCAGGGTCGTTTCCAACATTTGCTCGCCGGCCAGGCCCGCGAGGCTGCCGGTCACCTGTGTGGCCAAAATCTGCTCCGTACGGCCGGCTTCGCGTTCGGCCAGCGTCTCTCCGATGCAGATAATCGGCTTCAAATTGGCCGTGTGCGCTGCTGCCGCTTTGCGCGCCACCAGAGCATCGGTTTCCCGGTAATACTGGCGCCGTTCGCTGTGCCCGAGGATGACGTACCGCGTGGAAAACTCCTTGAGCATGACGGCGGCGATTTCGCCGGTGTAGGCGCCCACGTTGTGTTCGCTCATGTTCTGCGCGCCGAGCCTGAGGTTGGAATCCAACACGGCCCGGGAGACCGATTCCAGCGCCGTGAACGGCGGGCAGACCACAAGGTCCACCTCCTTCACTCCGCCCAACTCCCGCTTCAGGTCGTCCACCAGCGTCAACGCCTCGGCGACCGTTTTGTTCATCTTCCAGTTGCCCGCGATAATCAGCTTGCGTTCTTTATTCATGATTTTCCTGCAATCAAAATCTTTTCCCCCAGCGGCGCCTCACGGTTGATCGGTCAACACGGCCACGCCGGGCAGGACGGCGCCTTCCAAAAATTCCAGACTCGCGCCGCCGCCGGTGCTCATGAAGGTGACCTGGTCCCCCAGGCCGGCGCGGTTGATTGCCTTGACGCTGTCGCCGCCACCGATGATCGTCTTCGCGCCATTTTTCTGGGTGGCAGCCACCACGGCTTGGGCGACCGCATTGGTGCCGACGGCAAATCGCGGGTCCTCAAAAATCCCCATCGGGCCGTTCCACAGCACCGTTTTGGCGTGGCGCAACACTTCCGCATACCTCGCCGCCGTGGCCGGCCCAATGTCCACCCCCTCCGCATCGTCCGGGATGTTGTCTTCCGTCCAATTGCGCGGGTTCGTCAGATCGAACACGGGCCGCCCCTTCTTGTCGAGTTTGGCCGTCTTGACCGGGGTGACAATCGTGTTGTCGAGCGGCAGCAGAAATTGCACCCCGCGTTGTTGCGCCTTGTCCAGGGCGGCCTGGGCCACCTCCACCTTGTCCTTTTCCACCAGCGACAACCCGACCCGGCAGCCACGGGCAAGTCTGAAGGTGTACGCCATCGCCCCGCCAATCAAAATGCTGTCCGCCTTTTCCAGCAGGCGATCAATGACCTTGATTTTGTCGGAAACTTTGGCCCCGCCGAGAATCACCACGAAAGGCCGTGCCGGCTGTTCCAGTTCCTCGCCCAGAAACTTCAACTCGCGTTCCATCAACAGGCCCGCCGCGCACTGTCCGCCGCGCTTGGCGATGACCCGCGCCACGCCCTCCGTGGAAGCGTGCGCCCGATGCGCCGCGCCAAAAGCGTCGTTCACGTAAACGTCCGCCAGTTTCGCGAACTGCTCCGCCAGCTCCGGGTCGTTGGCCTCCTCTCCCGCATGAAACCGCACATTCTCCAGCAGCAACACTCCGCCGGGAGGCAATTCGCGGACCAGCTTTTCCACCGTTTCGCCCACGCAATCATCCGCAAAATTCACCGCTGTGCCCAGCAGTTCGGCCAATCGGGCCGCCACCGGCCGCAGCGACAATCCCGGCTCGCGCCGGCCCTTGGGCCGGCCCAGATGCGCCGCCAGAATCAGGCGCGCGCCCTTTTCGATCAGCAGACGCAACGTCGGCAAAGTGGCCCGGATGCGGGTGTCATCAGTGATGACCATCTGGCCGCGGTTGTCTTCCAGCGGCACGTTGTAATCCACCCGCGTGAAAACCCGTTGCGCGTGAACTGCGAGATCGCGAACCGTGAGTTTAGCCATAAATGATAAAAACTGCTTCGGGCAGGAAACCGTTCCCCCAGCCGGACGGGCAGCATACCGAACTGTCCGGTGGAGTCAATGGTTTCAACGGCCGGATCCGGCCGGCACTCAACGCGCCGGGCTGGCCAGCGCTTTTTCCACCTGCTGCAGGGTGATTGGGGAATTCAGGATGCCCATGTGATCCTCAAACACCCCGAACACGCTGGCGGCCTGTTCCTGAACTTCGGGTTTCAATTCACTGGTGACCGCCACCACGCCGTCGTTCTCGTCCGGCAAGCCCAGTCCGCCGGAACTCTTGTAGCTGAAGATCAGGTCATGGCGCGTGCCGGAGGGGAGCGGTTCGGAAAAGATCTCCGTCAGATAGTCGCTGCCCGGAGCCATGTCCCGCCACGACGGCACGGGAAACCGCAGATGCTTGACGGCCAGTTCCGCCGCCTGATGACCCGCCCACGGGGTCGAGATGGTGACGAAGTGCGGAATGAAATTCGTTTTTGTCAGGCTCACGGTGCGCTGGATGGCGCCCCGGGACACGAGGCCCCCCATGCTGTGCGCCACCACGTAAATGCGCTCGAATCCGTGACGTTGCTTCAGCAACAGGATCGCGCTGGAAAGTGCGTTGGCCGATTTATCCAGGCGCATGCCGCTGGGATACTGGAACAACCAAGGTTGATATTTCTGGCGGTCAAATTTCTCCCACATTTTGCGCCAGTCCTGGGCCGAGCCGGAAATGCCATAGACAAACATGACCGGAATTTTTCCGGGCGTGTAGGGCTCGAGGAAATAGACGCCGACGCCGTAATGGAGAATGAACTCAAATGGTTTCCACATCCCACTTTCACCCGCTGCCGAGGAAAACTTGGGCAGGTCGAGATCCGCAATCTCCCCGAGGGCCAGCGGCAGGGCTTTGCCGAGGTCGGGATTTTCGCGGGGCAGAGTGGTCGCCGGGCCACGGGGCAAATCACTGTTCACGCTGAGCGTCAACCGCAATGGCTGGGTGCGGTCGCCGGTTTCCGCCAGCGGAGTCGGCTTCAGGTTGCGCAGCAATTGCGCCGGTTCGTTCCAGTCGTACATGCCATTGCCATTGAGGTCCGAGAAGGCGCCGGCGGCATACGTCCGACCCTCCCGCAGCAGGAACAGAACGAAACCATCGGCGCTGATGACCTGGAAGCCCACCATTTCATTCGTGCCCCGGGCATCCTTGCTGATGGCAAGCGCATAATTGGTTGCAGACGTCGCCAGGTTGCCCACCTGCAAGGCAATCACCCCGTAGGTGTTGATCTGTTTGACTTGTTCCTTGATCCCCAGCAGCGCGCAGGAGGTCGTCAGCGCGGCGCACAGCGTGAAGGCCGGGAGGAGGCGGAGGGCCGTTCGCCGTCGTGATTGAGTTTCAGAACCCTGCGGAGCAGAAGTGCGGGGTGGCGGAAGCATGATCGGTTGAGTTCAACATTCCAAAGGGGTGGTGAGGACATCTGGCGCGGCGGGCATGGCCCGCGACGCATTTTGATACTGTCTCGCGGGTCGGACGAAACACCACATGCATTGCGGTGGGCGCAGCCTCACGGACCTCTCGCGCCAAACCCGCGCGGCCGGACAGCCGCCTGCCACGCATTGTTTCATCCGACCCGGTAGGAAACGCGTTGAATCCGGGCGCTGCCAAAGCTGTGTTGCAGGCGCTCCAGGATTTCCTTCCGGCGATAGCGGACGATCTCACTCAACCAGACGCTGCTGTCCACCGAGACAAACAGCGTGCCCTGGCGCAAGGCGCTCGGCTGCGCGTGGGCGGTGAGCTGCGGGTCCAGCAGGTGGTTCCAGACCTTGACGATTTCGGTTTCGCCACGTTTTTGTTCCACATTGGCGCTCGTGAGCACCTGCGCAATCACGCGCTCCATCGGCCGCACTCCGCTGCGATAGGCCAGTTCCAACGGCACCAGATCCACGCCACGCCATTGCGCCAGAACCCGCTGTCGGGCCCGGTGCGCTGCCGCGGACGTTGCGGACGTGCCGGCCCGCCGAGCAGCTTGCCCCGCGGGCGCGTGTTGCGACCGGGATTTTTTCAAGCCGTCCCCACCACGGTTGCTTTTGCTTCTGTCGGGGCGGGCTTGACTTCGGGATACTCATCCAACACCAGCACGCCGCGCGGCGGCAGATCGTAGGTGCCCGAGAAGGTTGTGCCCGTCAGAAAATCATGCATGGGTTTGTAAAACTGCACCCGCACCGGCGACGTCTGGTGGTTCAGCAAAAAATAAACTTTCACCCCGTTTCCCTGGCGCAGGCTCACCTCCACGTTCTCCGGCACCTTCAGCAAGGGATGCAAATTGCACAACTGCCGCAACCACACCACGAAGTCGTTGTAGAAAAAGTGCTGACTCATCGTCCCGAGGTAAATCGCCTTGCCGAGCCCGTAGGTGTTCAGCGTCAGGGCCGGTTTTCCCGCATAAAAGTCCTTTGCGTAAGTGGCCAGCACCTGGCAATCCTTCGGCTCGATGACGTCGCACCACAGACGCGCCGAATGCAGGTGCGACGTGGGAAATGACCCCTTGAAAGTCAGATGATTTTCCTCCCCGGGCGGCAGGGCGTCAAACTCCACCACTTCGAGCCCGAACAGATCGGTCAGCCCGGCCGGATAGCCGGTGTCCGGCGCGATGTGATGTTCGTCCACCAACCCCGTGTTAAACGTGCCGACCAGCGTGCCGCCGTTCTGCACGTAAAGGATCAAGCGATCCGCCTCCCCTGCGGGCAGCAAATGCAGCGAGGGCGCGAACACCAGCCGGTACCGCGACAGATCCTCGGTCGGACGCGCGAAGTCCACCGGGATGTTCTTGTCGTGCAGCGCGTTGTAAATGAGTTGAATGTGCTCCCGCAAATGGAAATGCAGATTGGGCTGGTTTGGCTCGTCCAGCGCCCATTCGTTGTCGTGCGTGTACAGGATGCAAACCTCCGGCTGCACGCGCGTGCCTTTCAACACCGGCGCCAGCAGTTTCAACTCTTCGCCCACCTGGGCAATCTCGGCATAAATGCGCGCGTCCTTGCGCAGATGGTGCGGCATGACCGCCCCGTGGAATTTTTCCGAACCAATCCGCGGCTGACGCCAGCGGAAAAACAGGACCGCGTCCGCCCCCCGCGACAGCAGCTGATACGTGAACAACCGCAGATGTCCGGGGCGCACCAGCGAATTTACCTCCTGCCAGGACACGTTGCCCGCTTTCTGTTCCATCACCCAGAAGCCCGTGTCGCCATCCGGCGCGCGCACCCCCTCCTTCTTCAGCGAGCGGAGCATGTCTATCTCGCAGGCCAGCTCGGCGGACTTGGTCTTGATGGCCGACGTGCTTTCGATGGAGACAAAGTCAATTTCCTCGGCGAGATCAAAGTGATCAAAGCGATGGCGCAGGGCGCGCAGGTTCGTCGTCACCGGGGCGTGAGGGGTGATTTCGCGCAACACCTCCGCCTGCATCCGCACAAAAGCCACGATGGTGTCGCTGCAGAACCGCGCCCAATCCACGGCCAGCGCCGGATTGTGCTGGGCGGGTGCGCGCATTGGCATGGGAATTTCCGTCCAGTCGGCAACCGTCTGCCCCCAATGCCGCAACCCCATCTTCTCGTTCAGGTTGGCGAGGGTTTCGTATTTGAGCTGCAACCAGTTCTGCCACTCCAGCCGCGAATCTTCGTTGAAGGAGGCCTCGGTGAAATGTCCGCCGATTCCGTTGTCAATCTGCCAGGCAATCAGGCTCGGATGCGTCCCTAGCGCGCGCGCCATCTCCTCGACAATCCGCCGGGCCCGCGCCCAAAAGGCGTCACTGTTCAGGCATACCGCGTGTCGCGTGCCCGCGTGCTTGATGAGGCCGGCCTCGTCCACCGGCAGAATTTCGGGATACTTTTGGGACAACCACAACGGCGGCGCGGCCGTCGGCGTGGCCAAGACCACCTTCAATTTCGCCTGATGCAGCACCTCCATCACGCGCCGCAACCAGGCGAAGTCGAACTGGTCCTCCCGGGCTTCGCACAAACTCCAGCAAAACTCCCCGAGCCGCACGACGTTGAATCCGGCGGCGGCCATCAACTCGGCATCCGTTTGCCATTGCGCCTCGGGTTGTTCAGCGGTGCCGCCGTAGGGATGGACCCACTGTTCAGGATGATAATCAACTCCAAAATACATGGCTCGTATTGGTTGTTGTGACCCCGGGACTGCTACGGCCAGAATGTAGCCCGCCCGCCGGCATCACGGCAACGGAAATCTACGTTCACCCGGACGGCAACCGTCGCGCTTTCCAGCTCACGATTCGCGGTGCAGGAGAAAGGCCGCCAGCGCCTCCAACGCCACCGCCCGACCTCGAAACGGCCGCAACGCCGCGAACGCCCGCCCCGTCAACTGCGCGGCGATTTTGCGCGATTGCTCCAGGCCGACAATGGCCGGATACGTTGCCTTCCGGGCGCGCGTATCCTTGCCCGCCGTCTTGCCAAGCGTTTCACTCGTCTGGGTCACATCAAGAATGTCGTCAATCACTTGAAACGCCAGCCCCACGTGATACCCGAAATCGGTGAGCGCCCGGAGCTGGACGGGCGGGCAGTTCGCGCTCATGCCGCCGAGCCGCGCCGCGCAGCAAAGCAATGCCGAGGTTTTCCGTTCATGTATGTATTTCAACTGGGCCGGCGAGGTTTTCCGCCCTTCACCCTCCAAATCCGCCACCTGGCCGGCGATGAGTTGCCGCGAACCGGCAGCATACGCAATTTCCAGCATCAGATCGCGATGCGGATACCGCGGCCAGCCCCGCGCCTGCGCGGCAATCTCGAACGCCTGCGTCAGCAACGCGTCCCCCGCCAGAATGGCAATGCCCTCGCCAAAAACCTTGTGATTGGTGGGCTTGCCGCGACGGTAATCATCGTTGTCCATCGCCGGCAGATCGTCATGGACCAGCGAATAGGTATGGATGCATTCGACTGCGCAGGCCAGCGGGAGGGCCTCCGCCAGACGGCCGCCACAGGCTTGCGCCGCCGCCAATACCAGGGCCGGACGCATCCGTTTGCCGCCCGCAAAGAGCGAGTACCGCATCGCCCGGTGCAGCGTTGCCGGCCGGGTTTTTTCCGCGGGCAGAAAACCGTCCAGGGCGGTGTTGACCAGCCCCGTGCTGGAGGCCAGGAAGGCGTCCAGATCAAACCCGGTCACGGCGGGTTTTGCGTGATGTCGTTTTTTCGCGGCCATGCGGGAAGTGGTTTAGGTGAAGCGCCCCCCCAGAGCAAGTTTGAAAGACGCCTCGCGCCGCGAATTCCCGCCGCCCTCCAGCCGGACCGTGCGGTCTCCGCCCCGCTGCCGCCACTAGGAACGCGCCAGCTTGCTGATGGCGGCGTGCAACCGGCGCGTGATCGTCTGCTGTCGCTCGGGCGCCAGCACCTTTCCCCCGTCCGGCTCGCGCACGTAAAAACTGTCAATCGCCGCGCCTTTCTCGGTCAAAATCCGCGCCGTCGAAATATCCACCCGCAGTTCCGCCAGCGTTTGCGCGATGGTGTACAGCAGGCCGATGCGGTCCTCCGTTTCCACCTCGATAAACGTCCGCGTGTCGGAAATTTCGTTGTCGAAGCGGATTTGGGTCGGCAGCTGTTCTCCGGTGTAGGCCCGGTAGCCCGAATGCGCGGGTTTTGCGGCGGCAATCAAGCGCGGAAAATCCACCGCTCCGCCCGTGAGCACGCGGGTGAGCAGCTTCTCGAACTCATCGCGCTGCGCGGCCTTGGCCAGCTGGCCGGTGGCGGCGTCCGTCACAAAAAATGCGTCCAGGGCAATGCCATCCTGCCGGGTGAAAATCTGGGCGCCGAGGATCGTGAGACCCACCGCACTGAGGGAGCCGGCAATGTTCACGAACAAACCCGCGCGATCCCAGGTGCAGACCCGCGCCACGCTATAGCCCGGATCCAGGTCGTTGCGCAGGCTGATGACCGGCGCCAGGGGCCGGTCCTGTTCCGCCAGCTGGCGCTGCATGAACTCATGCGTCAGCAACAAATCGTCGTGAATTTCCCGGGCGGAATACGCGTGGAAATAACGCGCCGGCAGCGTCGCGAAATGCGCCTTCACCTCTTCCCCCGAAATCGCCGCCGGCACGAGCCGCGCAACCTCGGCCATCAGCAGATCGCGCTGCTTCCTGCCCGCCGCCACAAACTCCGTCCCGCCGGTCACCAGCGGCAGCGCCCGCGCATGCAATTGCCAGAGCAGTTGCTCCTTGAACCCGTTCCACAACTGGTCGCTTGTCGCCATCGCGTCGGCAAAAGTCAGCAATGTCAACAACGACAGGGTTTCGGGCGTTTCCACCGCCCGGGCAAATTTGCGCATCACCGCCGGATCATCCATGTCGTGGCGCTGCGAAACGATGGCCATGAGCAGGTGATGCTCGATCAGCGCCCCCAGCGTGTGCCGGTCCGCCACGTCCAGCCCGAGGCGTTTGCCGACGCGCGCCGCCAGCTCCGCCCCCACCCGCGCGTGCGCGCCGCGTCCGCGCGCCTTTCCGGTGTCGTGCAGCAGCAACGCCAGATACAGCAGTGCGGGTCGCTCGAGTTGCTGGAAGGTCGCCGCATACGCCAGGTACGGCGCGGCTTTCGCCTCCCAAAACCGATCGGCCTGCTCCAGACAGACCAGGGTATGTTCGTCCGCGGCGTACTGGTGATAGAATTCGTGCTGCACCAGGCAGGTCAACCTGCCGAACTCGGGCACATATTTGCCCAGCAAATCCACCTCGTGCATCGCGCGCAAAATGGGCGCGACCGTGCCGCGCTGGTTGAGAATGGTCAGGAACGTCTCCGCCACCCGCGGGTCCTTGAGAAAATCCCGGTTCACCAGGGCGGTCTGGCTGCGGATCAATTGCGCCAGATCCGGGTGCAGGCGCAGCCCCCGTTGTTGCGCGTAACGAAACACCCGCATCAGCCGGCGCGGGTGATCGCGGAAAATGCGCGGGTGCGCCGCGTGAATCTCGCCGTTGAGGAACCGAAATCCATCCACCGGTTCGGCCGCCGCCGGCCGGGGCAGCCAGCGCCGCAACGACAAGCGGGCGGCGGGCGGGGGCAGGAACGCCAGCCGCTGTTCCAACGTGCGCGTGATGAGGAAGATGTTGCGCGTATGCGAATAAACATCCCGCATGAACCGCTCGATGCGCCGGCTGGGCGAACGTTCCGCATACCCCAGCGCCAGCGCCACGGCGGGCTGGAGATTCTTCGTCAGTTCGTCCGTCGCCCGATTCGCCAGGTAATGCAATTGCGTCCGCACCCGCAGCAGAAAATCATACGCCGTTTCCAGCTGCCTGCGCTCGCGCGGCATGACCAGCCCGTGCGCCTGCAGGTCCGCCAGCGAGCGCGTGCGATACTTGAAATAGGCCATCCAGATCAGGTTCTGATAATCGCGCAGTCCGCCGCAGCCGTTCTTGAGGTTCGGTTCCTGCATGAACGGCGAATTGCCGTACTTGGCGCGACGTTCCGCCTGATCCGCCAGACGCGCGGCGATGTACTGGTTCTCGTAACCCTGGACGCACTTCGCCAGCACCGTCTGCTGGAATTTTGCAAACAGCTTTTCGTCCCCGCTGATCAGGCGCGCCTCAATGAGGGAGGTGCGGGTCTCAATGCGGCGGTGGTCGCCCGGATCATTCGTGGCGGCGACGCATTCGCGGATGGTCCGCACCGCGTGCCCCGGCTTCAACCCGAGATCAAACAACGTCAACCACACCCCGTTCAACAGCCGCTCCAGCACCGGGGCCGGTTGCGATTGCGCCCGCACCAGGCCGGCGTGCAGAAACAACAAATCAACGTCGCTCCACGGATTGAGTTCACCCCGCCCGTAGCCCCCCAGCGCAACCAACGCCAGCGGCGGCCGCGCGGCTCGCTGCGCCTCCGGCAGCGCGTTCCACGTCGCGTCCCACAGCGCACGAACCACGCAATCCAATGTCGCCGCGCGCGCCTGACAAACCGCCAGACCGCTCTGCCCGTTTTGGTGTGCAAGTTTGAGGCGGTGCGCCGCACGTTTGAGAAACGCGCGGAAGCGCGGCAATTCCTGCGCCACCTCCCGCCCCGCCGGCAATCCCAGCCGTTCGCGGGCTTCCCCTTCGATTTTTTCCAGCAAGTCCTGCACGCGCCGCCCAGCTTGTCGGGCGGCCGGACCGGATGCAAGCGAACCGTTAGGAGATCCGGGGCAGCCCTGAGACCGCTGCGGGCGGACAGTCCTCCTTTCGGAGGAGTCCCCTTCTGAGGCTGACAAATTCCCGGCGTCCCCCTACCCTCCCCGCCCGTGCGGCCGCGCCGTCTCAAATCCGGTTATTTTGTCCTCGAAGCCATCAACAGCTACGCGAGCGTTTTCTTCCTCTTCTACCTGTTCTTTCTGACCAGTGAAAAGTTCGGTTTCACCATGCGCGGCAACCTGCTGCTCATGGCGGTGCATGGATTTTGTTACGCGCTCGGCTCCTGGCAGGGTGGCCGCCTGGCGCAGCGCTGCGGTTACTTCACCGCGCTGAAACTGGGATACGGCGGCATGATGCTTGGACTGGCCGTCGGCCTGCTGGGGTCCGGACTTGTGGCCGTGGTGCTGTCCCTGATCCTGTGGACTCTCCCGCTGTGCTGTACCTGGCCCGCCCTCGAAGCACTCGTGACCGAAGGCGAGAATCGCCGCGGCATCGCGCGCATGACCGGCGCATACAGCGTCGTCTGGTCCACGGGCAGTGCGGTCGCCTTGTTCAGCGGTGGCTGGCTCTGGGATCAGTTCGGTGCAACCGGGCTCTACGGCATCAACCTGGCGCTCCTCTTCGGCCAGCTGCTCCTCACGCTGTGGCTGGAACGCCAGGCCCGCGCCGCCGGCACCCCCCGCCCGCCCGCGGCGGCCGCAAGTGCCCCAGTCGTCGGGCCGCCCGCCCACCCCACGCTCTCCCAACGCCGGTTCCTGCTGATGGCCTGGTGGGCCAACCCGTTTTCCTACGTCGCCATCAACACGGTGGGCGCCGTCATCCCGCAGATTGCCGAAAAATTCCACCTCTCCCCCACGCAATCCGGGGTGTTCTGCTCCCTGTGGTTTTTCACGCGCGCGGCCGCCTTCGCCGGTCTCTGGTACTGGCCGGGTTGGCACTACCGTTTCCGCTGGTTGCTCGCCGCGTACTTGGGGTTGAGCATCGGTTTCGCCGCCCTGATGTTGTCTCCGCTGCTCTGGCTGGTCGTGCTGGCTCAGATTCTCTTCGGTTGCTCGATTGGCCTGGTCTATTATTCGTCGCTGTTTTACTCGATGGATGCCGGCGAGGCGAAGGGCGAACACGGCGGCCTGCACGAAGCCGCCATCGGCCTGGGCATTGGCGTGGGCCCGGCAGTCGGCGCCGCGGCTCTAACGCTCACGACGCAAGCGGCCAACGCCGGCACTTGGGCCGTGAGCGGCTTGTTGACGGCCGGACTCGCGGGCCTGCTGTGGTGGCGGCGGAATTCAACGGGACGCGGGTAGCCCGGCCGCTCCCGGCCCGCGCCCGGTGGTCTGGAAGAAACTTCCCCCGCCGGATGCGTCCGCCCGGCGACCGGCAGGACGAAATCCTTGAGTTGCTTGAGAAGGCTCAGAGGCATCGGGCTGGGCCGGCTTTGCAAAAAACGGAAAAGGGTGCGTTGCACAGGATCCGGCAGTCCAACGGCCGTTGGCAAAGGGAACCTCCGCAAGTTCACAAGTTCACAAGTGGAACTTGAAATCACCGGCCAATCCGGCCATTCTCCCGCCAGTTTTGTAGCGACGACAACCAATCAACGGCGCAAACCAGACTTCACCATGTCATTACTTGCAGGAAAAACCGGAATCGTATTTGGAGTGGCCAACAAACGCTCCATTGCCTGGGCCATTGCCCAGGCCTGGCACCAGGCCGGCGCCAAACTCGCCTTCACCTATCAGGGCGAACGCCTCAAGGAAAACGTCGAGGAACTCGTCAGCGCCTTCGGCGCGGACACCCTGCTGCTGCCCTGCGACGTCACCCGGGACGAGGACATCCGCCGCGTCTTCGCCGCGGCGGGCGATAAATTCGGCACGCTGCATCTGCTGCTGCATTCCGTCGCCTTCGCCCCGCGTGAGGCCCTGGAAGGTTCCTTCCTCAACACCAGTCGCGACGCCTTCAAAACGGCACATGATGTCAGCGCATACTCGCTCGTGGCACTGGCCCGGGAAGCTGCGCCTTTGATGACCGCCGGCGGCAGCATGCTCGCCATGAGCTATTACGGCGCGGAAAAGGTGGTGCCCCATTACAACGTGATGGGCGTGGCCAAGGCATCCTTGGAAGCCAGCACCCGCTATCTTGCCTACGACCTCGGCCCCAAAAAAATCCGCGTCAACTGCATCAGCGCCGGACCGGTCAACACCCTGGCCGCGCGCGGCATTTCGGGATTCAATGCCATGCTCAAACATTACGAAACCCACGCCCCGCTGCAGCGCTCCTGCACCACGGACGAACTGGGCGCCACCGGCACGTTCCTCGCCAGCGACGGGGCCGCCGCCATCACCGGGCAGGTCCTCTACGTGGACGGCGGCTATCAAATCATGGGCATGTAAGGCAAGGCGCGGGGGCGGGCGGGAAATTCGCTTGCTCCGGAACGGCCGGTTGCGCATCGTATCGGCACGCGTAGCCCGCGTGGCGGAATTGGCAGACGCGCTAGATTCAGGTTCTAGTGAGTAACATCGTACAGGTTCAAGTCCTGTCGCGGGCACCATCCTCGGTTTCGACCTCCCGCACCTTCGCCGGCACGATCCCGCAGGGGACAGAACACGCCCGCCCACCTCAGACCTCGGGACGCCATGGAAATGGTAAACCGCCGGCAAACGCGCCTTCCTCAGCTCCGGTCACGCCCAACACGACACGTTCCTGATCTTCGCGCGTCCGGGAACGAAAGCCTCCTGGCGTCATCGGACGCTTGGCGTCTTTGGTTTCCTTTGCGGCTGGACTTCTCAGCTTTCGCGCACCGGGCCACGCGCCGGGCGGTTCATCCACCGGTCTGATCCGCCTCGATTTACGGCCACAACGGCAAGCGTGCCGGCTTCGGCGGATGACCCCGCATGTCAGGCAGGCAACCTGCTGTATTGAGGTGCATGAAGAGATGTATCTGGCTGGCTCTGGCGCTCGGCCTGGCCGGCGGTTGCGGCGATTCCCGCGGCAAAGGACCAGCCCTGCAAACAGCGTTGACGGAAACCCAGGCCCGGCTCCACGCCGCCACCGCCGAAGTGGCCGCGCTGCAAAATCAACTCGCCGCCGCCCGGGCGGAAATTAACGCGCTCCGTCCGCTGGCGGCCAAGGCGCGCACATTGCCGATCCGCATCCAACGCCGCCAACCGGCCGGCGGCACCAACGCGGTCTATCAACTCCAAAACCTCTCGGATCAAACCCTGGCGGTAAGAATCCGGCTGCACAACACCCTGGGCAATTACAGCAAAAGCCTGACCTGCGCACTGCCCGCCATGCGCGCCGCGCCGCCGTTCGAGATTGGCGCGACCAACGACTGGCCCACCGCCACCGGCGACGTGCTGGAGATGACTTCACAGGGGTACGACGCACTCACCATCACCTTCTGAACGCGCCGCGCCACGTCCCGGAAAATCCCCGTGCCAAACACGTCCGGATCAGCTATACCACTGCGCGCTGCGCATCCGTAGCTCAATTGGATAGAGCTTCTGACTTCGGATCAGAAGGTTGCAGGTTCAAGTCCTGCCGGATGCGCCAACTCTCGACACCCTGAATTCAAGCAGTTCCGCGTCCGACGGCGAAGGCGGCAAACCCGCATCCCGACGGGTCCCGCCAATGCCGACCCGTGTGAAACCAGCCCGCAGGCCGGTCGCGATGTCGTGGCGATGAAGCCGCTTCAGAAAATCCACCGGGCGGCCGCCGGCGCCGGAGACAGACTTCCGCCCCAGACCGGCGGTGCGTACGCGGGTCACCCGTCCGGTTCCGCCCTGGGCACGCGTTCACGGCGTGACCAGACGATAGAACCGGCCTGGATAATTTGTTGCCACAGGGTCGGTGAAGGTGGCCGGATTTGCCGGCGGCGTACTGGTTTGAATGCCAGTCCAGGTGTTCAAGTTGGTCGAGGCGAGCAGGCGGTAGGTGATTCCCGGAATGACATTCGTCACGGGCAGTTGGAGCACGTTGGCCAGGAAGAAGGGCGTCAGGAATTGCGGTACGCTGGCGCAATCGGTGCGGTCGAGCAAAGCCACCTGTCCCGCAGGCATGGCGGCGGCATAGAGCCGGATGCGCGCGACGGCGCCGGCACTTTCTTCCGTGCTGCCATTGTCCTTGAAGAACCGCAAGTCGTTGGCGCTGCTGATCACGCCATTGTTGGCGGTATCCACAAAACTGAACTGCTGCGCGCCATTGACGTATCCAACGACATTCGTGCCATCACGAGTCAGCACCACCTGGACGTAGGTGCCCGCCGGGATGGCCGGTGACGGGGCCTCGATGCTGCCGTAGAAGTTCAGCCGTCCGTCGCGCACGTAAAGCCCACTTTCCACCGTCGCCGCCTTAAAATCAATCAGGCGGCGGTAGCCGTTGGTCTGATCCAGGCGGAAGAGCATGACGATGGTGTAAATGTTTGTCGGGATCACACCAGCGGTTGGTTGCAGGTGCAGCCCGTTGTGCAGCGGGAACTGGCGCACGAAGCGCGAACAGCCATCCACGGTATCGGTCACGTAGGCATTGCCGACGCCGATGTCCTGCAAGGCGGGTGGTGAACCGACCGAACTGTTGAGGCTCATCTGGAACTGGTAATCGGCCCCGCTGTTGTTCGTGATGCCAAAGATTGCCGTGACCACCTTGTGAGCATCCATCAGCAGATTGAACGGACTGGCATTGCCGGACGCGTCACCGCTCCAACTGATGAAGCTGTATCCCGGGTCCGGCGTGGCCGTGAGTTGAACAACCGTATTCGGCGCATACCAGACTTTGGGCGGGGTCAGCGTGGCATTGCCCGCGGGGTTGCGCGTCACCATGCCGTTGCTGTAGTTGACCAGCAGGCGCGGGTTGAAGCTGGCGTTGTTCGTGGGAATCGTGCCTTCCGAATACTCCTCCGCGTTGTTGACGCCGTCACTGTCGGGATCGCCGTTGCCGTTGTAGGAATAGATGCTGGGCCAGTACGTGAGCTCCCAGGAATCCGGCAACCCGTCGCCATCGAAATCGTCCGTCGCGGAATTGCGGCCGTTCATATGGAACACGAAGTCTTGCGGCGAGGCGGTGCGGTTGGTCACGAGCAGGAAATACATGTAACCCGGACGCCAGGGCCACGCGACATTGTAGAGCTGTTGATTGAGTGTGGAATTGGCTGCGCCACCGGAATTCCAGTGATAGTCACTGGGGGGGCGGGGTGGGGCGCCTTGCTCCAGATAAAGCGTGACGGTATTCGAATGGGTGGAGGTGTGAATCCAGCGACGGGCGTCGGCGGGAACATCCACCCGATATTTCAACACTCCGTTGGGGGGGATTACATTCGTGACGCCCCCGCCATAGAACGCAACGACGTTGGTGTAGTCAATCGTGCCGGCATTGGTGGTGCTGCTGACGCTGAACGTCGCATCATTCACGGCGCGGAAGCCGAGATAGTAGTAGCTGCCGGGGCGCAGCGGTGGACAGGCCAGGTTGGTGGTGCCCGGTGAATCCACAACCGGATAGGGGCCGTGGTTCTTGTTGTCGGGCGACCAATGACGGTAATCGGTGACGGTGGCGCCCTGGCCAGGCGGGGTGATGTCGCGCACGTACATGAGCACGTCGCCCAGGGTTTGGGAGAAGGTGACGTTCCAGCCGGTGAACGCGTTGGTGGGAACGAATACGCGATAGTAACGCCAGTCACCGGCGGCGAGGGTCTGATTGAGGAGTGACACGCCGTCATAAGTGAGATTCGCAATGATGCCCAGCGAGGTTTGCAGCCGGTAGCGCACATTGGAAGCGCCGCCCGCCTGCACCGCCACATACCAGATGCCGGGTGTCAGTTGCAGTTCATCGCGCCCGTCCACCGGCACCCAGTTGCCATATTCACTCCCGACGTTTGCGGTCAGTTCGCGTTCGTAGAGGACGCCGCTGTAATAATAGTCCCCGTTGCCGTAGTGACTGAGCGTCGGCGCGCCGCCCACGCGGAGGTAAAGGTTCGGGTTGCCGCTGATGGCATCAAGGCGGGTGCGGAGAACGCCGACATTGTTCGGGGGCACAACGATTGCGTAGTAATGGAAGCGGCCTTGTGCGAGGTCCACGCCCTGGTCACCGGGCAGCGGCAGTCCGTTGGTGCCGATGCCGGTGTCCCCAAAGAGCGGCCCGCCTGCAGGCAAACCGGGCGTGGTCACGCTGCCGCCGATGGCGGGCATGTTCCAGGCCGGGCGCTCAAGCACCAGTGCGCTGCTGGTCAGTCTGAATTGCGATGTGCCCTGGCCTTGCACGTCCACATACCAGATGCCCGGAGTGAGGTACGGCGGCACGACGGCCATCTGCTCGAAGTTCCACGGCGAGTTGCCGATGTTATAGCCATCATCCGGAACGGTGTCCTTCCGGACGCGCAGCCGGGGATTGCCCTGTGTGTGTTCGAGGGTCAGTTTCCAGCCCAACACGGGTTGGCCGTTGAACGTGGCGGGAACGGTCACGCGGAAATAAGCGTGCTGCAAGTCGGCCAGCGCCCCCGTGGCCACATTGGTCAGCGCCGGAGTGCTCAGGGTGCGATCAAAGGCCAGGTCCTGCGGGTCAAGCTGGCGGATCACCAAGGTCTGGGAAACATCGGTGGTGGGATCGGCCTGGAGGTTCAGCGAATAGGCGCCGGCGGAGACGTTTGGCAACGTGATGATGCGGTCATGCGACCAGGTGGGGCTTTCACCATTGTTATAACCGTAGCTGTAATAACCATAGGGTGGATTGGTATTTCGGTTCAGCCGCATGTAGGAATTGCCGATCTTGTTGTCCAGTCTGACCTCCAGCGCCGGCGAATTGGTGACGGCGAATTGATAAACGGCGATTTCTCCGGCTTGAAGCGCATTGCTGCGCACCATTGGCACTGGATTCACATTCCCAAGATTCGTATAGGTCAACTGCCCGTAACCGGTGAGCGTGAAGTTGCAGGAGTTTGAACCATAATAGCCGGAACGGGGATTCATGCCTTCGCTGACCACGGCGACGTAGTAAGTGCCGCTGGGAATCACCGATTGGCCGGCGTCCGGCAGCAACAGATATTGTTCATTGCCCGATTTCTGGAGTGTGCGTCCGCCACTGACCGTCGTTGGCGAACTGCCCCCGGCACTCACACTGGGCAGATAATCCTTTTGCAACAGGAGCATGGCCTCGCCGCTGGTCGGCGTAAGCCGGAGTTTCCAGTTCCGTTGGTTGGGCGGCACAGTGACTTTGTAGAAAGCCGCCTCGCGCGCCGGCAAACCGTTGGTGGAGACGGCGCCCGCGAAGGGCAGATCCTGGACGGGAATGGCGAAATTGGTCCCAATGCCCCGACTCACCAGTGTGTACGTCATTGGCGCGGTGTTCCCGGAATTGATCACTCCCACGAGATAATTTCCCGGTGACAACGGATTGCCCATGCCCATTTGAAGGGTTTTACCATAAACATTGCTCCCCTTCGCATCGTTATAATAGCCGGTCCAGTCGGCGCTCGCCGCCCACTGGTAGGCGGAAGGCCAGGTGGTGGATAGATAGGAATACCAATAACCGCCGGTGTCGGTGTGGGTGGACAAACCATCTGGAAGCGTGTCCCGGCGGACGACCAATTGCGGGTTGCCGCTGGTCACATTGGTCAAGCGAAGGTCCCAACCAAGGGCATTCGGAGGCACCGTGATGGTGAAATACTGCCAGGTGCCGGCGGGTTGATTGGTAATGCGATTGGTGCCGCCATCAAATGCCACCGGAATCAAACCCAGCGCGTGGAGCCGGATCGTGTAGCTGGCATTGGAATAACCGGCGTTGAAATAACGCGCCTGCACGCACAGCGTGTAATTGGTCGGTGTCGGGCTGGTAAGGTTGATCAGTGAATCATGCCCCCACGTATAGCCATGCCCATCGCTGAAACTGTAACTGTCCGTGGGGCGCGGCAAATCGCCGTCCGCCCGCAAAGTCATATAAGGATTGGCCACCCGGTTTTCAAGGTGCACTTCCAGACTGAGCGTTCCCGGCGGAACGGAGAACTGGTAGAACTTGAAGTCCGCCCCCTCCACTGCATCGTTGTAAATGATATCCGTCACTCCCGAGGGATCCACCGGGCCAAGCTGATTGGTGGCGGCCGGACCATAACTGTACAGGGTGTAACTGGTCGAATTGGTGCCGGTATGACTGTTATTAAGGGGATTGCTGCCTTCGCTGACCACCGCGATGTAATAGGTGCCGTTGGTGAGCGTGGCTTCCAGCGGCGAACTGCGCGGCAACTGGGTGAAAAGTTCGACCCCGCCTTTTTGGATGGCACGGCCACCCGCCACCTGGACGGGGGACGCCCCGCCACCGACCACGTTGGGGAGATAATCCTTCTGAATCAGCATCATGGCCTCGCTGTTGGTGGGCTCCAATCGCAACTTCCAGGAAGCCGCTCCGGCCGGCACTTGCACCTTGTAATAGACCGCTTCGCGCGGCGGGATATTGGTGCCGCTGACCGAGCCGATGAACGGCATGTCGAAAATGGGAATGGATTGATTCGTCCCGATGCCGCGGCTGACCAGCGTGTAATTCATGTGGCCAACCGTGGTCGGGGTGGCCGAGAAAACCCCGGCATAGTAATGACCGGGCTCAAGGGGATTGCCCATTCCCATTTGCAGAATGTGACCGTATCGGTTCGTGCCATTGGCGTCAGAGGTGCGGCCGGACCAATCGTAGGCTGCGGCCCATTGATTGCTGCTGGGCCAGGTGGTGGACAGGTAAGAATACCAATAGCCGCCATTGTAATAGCGCGTGGACAAGTCCTGCGGGGCCAAGTCGCGGCAGACCACCAGGCGGGGATCGCCCGTGGTATTCGTCAAACGCAGGTCCCAACCGAAGGCGTTTGGTGGGACTGTGAATTCAAAGTAGCGCCACACGCCGTTGGAGTGGAACGTCTGGGTGGTGACGCCACCATCGAAAGCCACCGGGCTGGCGGTCAGTGCATGAACGACCACTGTGTACGCGGCGTTCGAGTAGCCGTTGCTGAAATAATCCGCCTGCACTGACAGCGTGTACGTTCCCGCCTTGGGGGTCGCGATGTTGATCATGGCGTTATTTTGCCAGGTATAGCCGAGGCCGGCATCGCGACCGTAGCTGGCGGCGCTGGCCACCAGCAATCCATCCGCCCGCAAAGCCATGTGCGGGTTGGCAACGCGATTGTCGAGTCGTACTTCCATGGCCAGTACCCCGGGCGAAACCGTGAACTGATAGTGCTTCACCTCGCCGCCCTGCAACGTGTCCGCCATGGACAGGTCTGGTCCCACCGGCGTCAGGTTGCCGATCTGATTTGTTGACTGGGCACCAACGCTGGTCAGCACATAGCCGCAGCCGCCCGTCCCGATGGTGCTGCCTGATGGGCCGACACCCTCGCTGATTACGGCGAGGTAATAGGTTCCCGGAGGAATGTTGGTTTGCGCGGAACTGTCCGGGAGCAGCAAATAATGTTCATCTCCCGCCTTTTGCATCTTGCGCCCCCCGCCGAGCGAAGTGGACGTGCCACTGCCGCCGACCACATTGGGCAGACAATCCTTCTGGACCAGCAGCATCGCTTCGCCATTGGTCACGGCGAGTCGCACTTTCCAACTGGGAGTGTTGCTGGGGATTTGCACGCGATAATAGGCCGCCTCGCGCGCGGGCAGATGATTGGACCACGCCACACCGCCCGTAAACGGCAGGTCCGTCACGGGGATGGAAAGGTTCGTTCCGATGCCACGACTGACCAAAGTGTAACCCAGGGGCGATGTGCCGCTGCCGGCGTTCACGCCGACGTAGTAGGTGCCGGGCTCAAGTGGATTGCCCATGCCCATCGCCAGCAATTTACCGTAATTGTAAAAACCGCCCGGGTTGTAGGAATACCCCGTCCAGTCAGAGTCGGCGCCCCAACTGTTGCCGCTCGGCCAGGTGGTGTCCGCGTACGCATACCAGTAACCGCCGTTGTAATAATGCGTGTTGAGGTCGTACGGCAGGCGATCGCGGCAAATCACCAGGCGCGGATCACCACTGGTCACGTTCGTCATCCGCAAATCCCAGCCGAGGGCATTGGTCGGCGGCACATTGAAGACAAAATACTGCCATTTGCCGTTCGGCTGGTCCGCAATGGCCTGTGTCGAGCCAACACCATCAAAGCTCAAAGGAGTCGCCGTCAATTCCGCGCCGCTCAGGACGAAGCTCCCCAGCGCGTTGGTGGGTTGATAGACGCCGATATACCAGATGTCGGTCTGATGTCCGGGCCGTTGCAGAAATCCGCGTGTATCGGAATAGTCCAGGTAGGATCGGGGATTACTGCCGCTACAATTGGCCGTGCAATTGCGGTAGTTCCACCGGCTGGGAACCGCATTACGGCGCAGGGCAATCTCCGTGCCCGGAAGCTGATTGGTGAGTTCCAGATCCCAGCCGTAGGTGCCCAGTTGCTCCGCCGTGTCCACCACGCGATAAAACCGCCAGCCGGCCCGCGCCGGGGCGTCATTGGTGATCTGAAACACATAATGCACATCCGTGATCACCGGCTGGCCATTGGTGAGCGAACAACTGAACGGCGGCGTGCCGTAAACGGTGACGTAAAAAGTGCCATCGCTCAAGATCGGCGGCACCATCGTAACGCTGTCGCCGACGGAACCGCTGATTTCCGAAAACGCATCGTTGGTGTATTCGTTGGGAACGTTGTTCTGGCGGACGGCGATGTTCGGATCGCCGCTGACCGGCGCAAGGTTGACTTGCCAGGCAATCTGTTGCACCGGCACCTGCACACGGAAGGTTGCGTAGCCGTAGGTGGACGCCGTGACGTTGGTGCTGGCGTTGAAGGCCAGATCGGCAACCGGCTGCTGCCGTGAATCCAGCGTGATGCTCTGGCCCGGATTGCCGATCACCCCGACGAGGTACTGGTTGCCGACGTTGATATAGTTGGGCACGAGCAGGAGTTGTCCGGTGCCACTCCAATCATAGTAACCACCGCCGGCGTAACCCTGGAGCACCGGCACCCGGGTATCGTCCACGAGAATGGTGTTATTGCCCCCGTTCAACCCCAGCCGCCAGGCGAGCGTACCAGCGGAGATGGTCGTCTTGAAAAAGCGCATGCCTTCCGGGCCGATGATGCCGTTGGTTCCACTGCTGGCATCAGCCGCCAGGGGGGGCAACTGTTCCACGTAGGGTTCGCCGGTCATCAAGGTCCATTGCGATCCGGGAGTGGCATGCACCGTCAGATACCAGTCCTGCCCGGGCGACCATTGGGCGACTTGCGCCAAAACAAAACCGTCCGAACCGGCCCGCGTGGAAGCATGGCTGTAGCTGTTGGTTTGTGCAGGCGAACCCAGCCGCAGGTAGAGATTGGCTTCTCCGGAAGTGACTCGCAACGCCGTGCGCCACGCCCCGTTCGCCGTATTCTGGGTGGTGATCTTGAAATAATAATCGCCCCCCGACGCACTGGTGTTGGTGTAAACCTGCGTGCCCCGGTCAGCCACGCCCGGATCCCACGTGAGCGTGTTCAGCCAGCCAATCTCGGTCGTCAAGGTGTACGTCGAATTAGTGGCGTTCCCCGCCGGGAGATAGACCCCAATGAAATAGGTACTGTTGGTCGCTTCCGTGTTGTCGAGGACAACCGTATCCACCGGCTGCCCCGAACTGGCTTTCAAATAAGCACCTGTCGTCGGCGGGGCGCCGCGGCGCACGTAGAGGTCGGCATTTGCATTCGTTGTGCTCAACACCAGGCGCCAGCCGGGAAGGTTGGTCGGTGCTTCCACCTGAAAATAATGAAATGCTCCCGCCCCCGCCACGTTGGTGATCACCCCCGTGGTCGTGAAGGACAGGGGTTTCCAGACAGGATGCCCCGGTTGGCGCAAATCAGTGCGATTGGTGGTCAGGTTGACTGTGAAGGAATGCGTGGTCGAAGTCGCCGGCGTCAGCACCCGCAAACCATAGTTGGTGGCTACGAACTCGGGCGCTTGAAGATTGATCTGGTTGGTGACCCCGTTGATCCGCGCACTGAAGTCAAAGTCTGTATCGGTCGGTGCGCGTCCTTTGGCCAGCAACAGGTAGGAATAGGCCGCACTGCTGTTACTGATGACCAACGAAAGGTTGGTGACGGATGCACCCAGCGTAAAACTGTAATTGGCCCCGGTTCCGGGCGCATTGGTGCCCATGAAAGTTTGGGCTTTGAGAATGGAAGTGGTTGCGAGAAAGCACACCAGCGAAAGCACCCGCCAGTCGTTCGTTTTCATAGTGTTCTTCGGACGGGCTGACTGTTGCGCCGGGCTTCATTGAATTCAAGTAAAAAGCAGAAGGAAAACAAGCCTGGGTTTCCCCGCCAGTCCCGGATCCGGATCAGCCCAATGCAGACAGCGCGGGCGGGTTGGAGTGGTGCGGAACGAAGGTCAAGCGTAATGGCCGGGATGAGGGCGTGGCCGCCGCTGCACAGGCCTGAGATTCAGGAGGTTGCGCCGAAGATTCAGTTCAGATTTGTCGCCTTCCAACGTCGGTTGGCGGCCGGCGGCCCGCCAATCAGGGAAGACTCGTCCAAGCGTTCGATCCGGGGAACATGCGGCCACGCCTTTCATTGAGCGATCTGCGCAACTTGTTCCGGCTTCGCAAAATCGCCGCCGAGGGCGAGGTGCAGGTTCACCCGCTGCACCAGCCGCGCGTCGCGCAGGGTCAGCAGATTGGCTTTCGCCTGCAATTCCTGGCGCTGGATGATCAACACGTCGGTCAGGCTGATGCTGCCGGCTTTGTAGCGGGTTTCGGCGATCTGCCGGGTTTTTTCGTATTGCTGTACCGCTTCCCGAAGTTGTTCTTCCTGCTTGGCCAGCGACGATTCGCTGACGAGCAGGTTTTCCACCTCTTGAAACGCCGTCACGGGAGGTCGCGGGCGTTGGCGGCGAACCAGTCGAGCAGCAATGCGACGAGTTTTGGATTCTTGCTATTTGCGTTCAGAAATGGCGAACCACGAAATACACGAAAAGGGAATGGAGAAATTCTTTCTCGTCCCGACAGGAGCGGCTCATTTCAGCAGTTCAGTGATGTCGCGATAGCCGCTCAAGATGCGAACCACTTCCAGCGGGCGCGTCGTGGGGTCGTAAATAATCAGGTAGGAGTAGACGCACCAGAATCGAACTGGCTTGGATGTGAGATCGCTCCGCCAATGACCGAGTTCGGGTTGTTTGGACAGCATCAAGACGACTTCCTTGATCTCCTGCTCGACGCGATCCGCCGCGTCAAGGTTGTCCCGCGCGATGTATTCCCAAATCTCCAGCAGATCGAGCCGAGCCGCTGGCGAATAGAAGAATTCAGCCATTTTGCTCCGCGCGGCGTTGACGGCTGCGTTCACGAATTTCCGCGTGAACCTGCTCGCCGGGAATCTTCTCGCCCCGCCGCAATTGTGTCAGTCCCACTTCGATTTCCGCATCCAGCTTCTGGCGCAGTGCTTCCCGGCTCTCGCGTTGTTCCAGCCATTCCAGCAGGGCCTCCGCCTGGGTTTCATTCAAGCGTTTGACCTTCTCGACGGCAAATTCGATGCGGCTCATGCGGCACAAGCTACCGCGATTTAAGCAGAACAACAAGTGCCAAGCGAGACAGTGCAACAGCAGGCGAATTTGTTGGTTTCGCGTTCAAAAATGGTGAACCACGAAATACACGAAGCACATGAAAAGTGAACGGAGAAATTTTGACTTCAGGCAAAACTCACAGTTGGGTAATATTCGGTTAGGTCGAATTATGAAAGGTAACCCCTTTGCGCTCGCTTTGTTTGCTCTTACGTTTGCCGTCGCGACGACACGCGCTCAAGATTTTTGGACCAACCGCTTTGACGGATTGGGGAACAACACAGACCAAGCTTGGGCTATTGCTGTGGATGGAAATGGTAACGCATTTGTGACAGGAAGTTCAGACCGGAATGCCACTGGTTACAGCGGTTATGATTATGCGACGATCAAGTATTCCTCCGATGGGTTGTCGTTGTGGACGAATTACTATAACGGAGTTGGGGATGGTGAAGATGAACCCCGGGCCATCGCAGCAGACCACAACGGGGATGTTTTTGTGACCGGACAAGCGTTTGGTGATGGCAGCTCTGTTGATTACGCGACGATCAAGTATTCCAATAATGGAACGCCGGTGTGGACAAATTGCTACAACGGGATTGGGTCTGGTTATGATCAGGCCAACGCCATAGCGGTGGATGTCCTCGGCAGCGTGTATGTGACAGGCTATTCGCAGGGCAGCGGAAGTGATGGCGAATGCGTAACGATCAAGTACTCAAGCCTCGGTATGCCGCTATGGACAAATCGGTACGGCGCAGGGTACGGTAATGATGTTGGCCGAGCCATTGCGGTGAACAGCAGCAATGATGTGTTTGTGGCAGGGTTTTCAGTTGGTGATGGCAGTGGTTGGGATTATGTGACGATCAAATACACCAGTGACGGTGTTCCGTTGTGGACGAATCGCTACAACGGGCCAGCAAATAGCGACGACTACGCCTCTGCCATGGCAGTGGATGTTGGCGGTAACGTAATTGTGACAGGGTTTTCATACAACGGTCTTTCGTATGACTATGCCACGATTAAGTATTCGAGTGGTGGTTTGCCCTTGTGGACGAACTGTTACAACGGCCCGGGGAACGGCACTGATTTGGCCCGCGCTATTGTGGTGGACGGTGGTGGCAACGCGTTTGTTGCCGGATCTTCTAGTGCCAATGGCTATCCAGGTTACTTAACGATCAAGTACTCAAACGATGGGGTGCCGCTGTGGACGAACCGATACGATATCTCAGGGACTGGCGCTGGCGAAGCACGCGCGATTGCGGTGGATGGCAGCGGCAATGTGATTGTTACAGGAGGGGCCGCTGGTTATGCGACGATTAAGTATTCCAATAGTGGAGTGCCATTGTGGACGAACCGGTGTAATGGTCCGGGGAATGGTCTGGGCGAGGCTCGTGTCGTCGCGTTGAGTGGTAACGGTGATGTTTTCGTGACGGGCTATTTGACAGGATACGGCAGTGATTATGATTACGTGACAATCAAATATGCTGCGGTGCCGCTTCCGCAAATTGCCGTCTTGGAAAATCCGCGCGCAAGCGCTGGAGAATTTTCTTTCGATCTTGTCGCCGAACGCGGCGGGCAATTTGCCATCCAAGTTTCCACCAACCTTATGAATTGGGACGCGGTTCGCCAAGTAACCATTCCCGCCAGCGGCAGTACGAACATTGTGGAAACGCTGTCGTCCGAAGTCGGTCAAACCTATTACCGCGCCCTGCGGCAATAATTCCATCAAGCTTCGAGTTGTATATTTTCAATGCCAAGACGCAAAGGCGCAAAGATTTTTTCCGTTTCCATTGCGTCTCCGCGTCTTTGCGCCTTGGCGTTTGATTCGGAATATGTCGCTCCTGACGGAGCTAAGGAGGTTGGGGGAATTCTGGTTCTACAAAGATGCCCGTCTACAGCGCTTTGGTAGTGAGGGAAATCTTTTGTGTCTTTTGCGCTGCTTTGCGGCTATTAAATCGGCGGCGTGAAACCATTGACGAGTTACGCTTGCAAGCTGACGGAGGAACAGGCGGCGGCGTTGAAGGCGTGTCTGGACGCGCGGCATTTCACGCCGCGCGAGGTGCCGTACGCGCGGTTTGCGGGCGAGAAGGAAAAAATCAACGTGGTGTTTTACGAGAGCGGCAAGCTCGTGGTGCAAGGGAAGGGGACGCAGGAGTTCATCGAGTTCGTGTTGGAGCCGGAGGTGTTGCAGCAGGCGCGGCTGGGCTACGAGGCGGTGTTAAATCCTGAGTTGTTGCTGCCACGCATCGGCGTGGATGAAAGCGGCAAGGGCGATTTCTTCGGGCCGATGTGCGTGGCGGGCGTGTATGTGAACGAGTCGGTGCTTGCGGCGTGGAAGGATGTGGGCGTGCGCGACTCGAAAAATATTCCGAGCGACAAGAAGATTTCCGAACTCGCGAAGTTGATCAAGGACACGCCGGGTTGCGTGACGACGATCGTGCCGATTGGCAACGAGGCTTACAACCGGCTCTATGCAAAGATGGGGAGCGTGAATGCTCTGCTGGCCTGGGGCCACGCGCGCGTAAGCGAAAACTTGATGGGCCAGCGTTATCGCATGAATCCACCGCCGGTGAAGGCCATCAGTGACCAGTTCGCCGCGAGCAAGAGCGTGGTGGAGAAAGCGCTGATGAGCATGGGGCGGGAATTGGAGTTGGTGCAGCGGCACAAGGCGGAAGAAGATTTGGCGGTGGCGGCGGCTTCGATTCTGGCACGGGATGAATTTGTGAGGCGGCTGGATGACTTGGGAAAAGAGTTTGCGGTGGAATTGCCGAAAGGCGCAGGGGCCAAGGTGGACGCGGTGGCCAAGGAGTTATTTCGCCAGCACGGGGTTGGTGCGTTGCAAAGGGTGGCCAAGATGCACTTTCGCACGGCATTGCGGGCACAGAGATTGCCGGCGAAGTTCAACGCCATGTTTTTGGGATCCACCAGGTCCTTCAGTTCGGGGCTCGACGAACCCAGACGCGAAGTCAGCGCAATCTGCGGCAGGCGCGCGGCCTTGGCGGCCTCGGTGGTGTTGAAGGCGGCGGCCACCCGGCGTTCGGCGGCGATGATGTCGGCACGACGTTCCAGTAGTTGCGAGGGCACGCCGGAAGGGATCGCAGGCGGCACGGCCTGCAAATCATCGGCCACCGCCAGTTCGGCGGCGGGATAACGGCCCAGCAACACTTCCAGACTGCGGACGGATTCCTTCAGGGTGGTCGCGGCGGCTTCGGCCAGACGCCGCGAACTGGCGAGGTCGGCCTTGGCGTTGGCGACATCCTGTTCACTCACGGCCCCCGCCTTGAATCTGGCTTCCACGATGCGGAGGGTTTCTTCGTAGCTGGCGACAAAGTTGTCATCGAGTTCAAATTGCAATTTCGCCTCGGCGGCGGCGAACCACGCCTTCGCGACCTGGGCGGCCAGCGAGCGGCGCGCGGCGGCGTAATCCGCCGCCGAGGCCTTTGCGGTTTCGGTGGCGCTACGATTGGCGTAGCGCAACCGGCCCCACACGTCCACCTCCCAGGACAGGTCCAACGAAGCTCCGTAAGTGGTCGAGTTCGCCTGGATGCCGGCGGCTTTGTCGGCGTCGCTGCGGTCGAGCAAGGTCGTGTTCTGGACGCCGAAACTGCCGGTGAGTTGCGGCCAGAGCGCCGCCCGCGCCACGCCGGAACTGGCAATGGCTTGATCGAGCCGGGCAGCGGCGGCCTCCAGGTCGGGATTGTTGGTGATCGCGTCGCTGACCAGCCTGACCAGTTGCTCGTCGCCGAAGGACGCGATCCAGTCATCGAGCACGGCGTTGGTGTTCACCTCGCTGTGCCACTGCGCGGGAGGCTGGGTTGAACCGAGGTCAGGTTGCGAGGGTTGTTTCAGACTCAGACAACCGGCGAGCAGCGTGCTGCCGATCAACATGAATCCCAGGCGGAGGAGCGCAGGGTTATTCATAACGCAAGGCATCAATGGGGTCGAGGCGCGCGGCTTTGCGCGCCGGATAGAAGCCGAAGAAAATGCCGATCAACGCGCTGAACGCGAAGGCCATCAGGATGGACTGGGTGGAGACGAGCGTGCTCCAGCCGAACCTGGCCGAAACCAGCGCCGCGCTGCCGATCCCGAGCAGGATGCCGATCAACCCGCCGCCCAGACTGAGCGTGACCGCTTCGATGAGGAACTGGCGGAGAATGTCGCTGCCCCGCGCGCCGATGGACATGCGCACGCCGATTTCGCGCGTCCGCTCGGTGACGCTGACGAGCATGATGTTCATGATGCCGATGCCGCCGACGAGCAGGGAGACGCCCGCCACCGCGCCGAGCAGCATCGTCATGACCTTGGAGGTCGAGGTGGCCATCTCGGTGATCTGTTGTTGCGTGCGGATGATGAAATCGTCGTCCTTGTCCGCGCCGATGCGGTGGCGCTGGCGCAACAGGTCGGCGATCTGGGATTGCACTTCGCTCATCGCGGCGGCGGATTCCGCCTGGACGTTCAACGCGCGGAATTTGGTGTCGCCGGTCAGGCGGACCATGGCGCTGGTGTAGGGGACGATGATGGTGTCGTCCTGATCATTGCCCATGAGGGAGGTGCCTTTGGACGTGAGCAGGCCGACGATGGTGAACGGCGCGCTCTTGATGCGGATGATCTGCCCGACGGGATTGGCGTCGCCAAAGAGCGTTTTGGCGGTGGTGGTGCCGATCAAGGCGACCTTGCTGGAGGAACGCACCTCCGCCTCGGTGAAGTTGGCGCCGTCCTTGATGGGCCAGTTGCGGATGGTGGTGAACTCCTCGTTCGCGCCGATGATGCTGGTGCTGATGTTTTCGTTGCCGGCGGCGACCTGGGCCGAGGTGCGAATCTCGGGCGTGACCGCGCTGATGCCGGGGATTTCCTTCCGGAGCGCGGCGAGGTCCTCCTTGGTCAGCGAATTGGCGCCGCCGAAGCCCATGGAGACGCCGCCGCGCGTCGCGTTGCCGGACATGACGAGAATCATGTTCTGGCCGAGGGAGGCGATCTGGTTTTCCACCTGGGCCTTGGCGCCGTTGCCGATGGCGACCATGGCGATGACGGCGGCGACGCCGATCATGATGCCCAACATGGTGAGCAGCGTGCGGAGCAGGTTGCGGCGCAACGCGCGGACGGCGATATCGAGTGTGTCGAGGATCATACGGTGAGTTGGAGAGTTTGTTGTTCGGACTTGAGCTTGCCGAGTTCTTCGGTGGCGTCGCGGCGACGGGCGACCGGTTCGTCGCTGACGATGCGGCCGTCGCGCATGACGATCTGCCGGCGGCAATACTGCGCGATGTCCGGCTCGTGCGTGACCATGATGATGGTCATGCCCGCGTGGTTGAGCCGTTGAAAAATGCCCATGATCTCGATGCTGGTCTGGGTGTCGAGATTGCCGGTGGGTTCATCCGCGAGAAGCAGCTTCGGGCGGTTAACCAGAGCGCGCGCGATGGCGACGCGCTGTTGCTGACCGCCCGAGAGCTGGTTGGGATGATGATTGGCGCGGCTTTCCAGGCCGACCAATTGGAGAGCCCGCAACGCCCGTTGGTGACGTTGCGGGTTGCCGACCTTTTCGCGACGCGAATACCGGAGCGGCAAAGCGACATTCTCCTCGGCGGTGGTGCGCGAGAGGAGGTTGAATCCTTGAAAGACGAAACCGAGTTTCTGATTGCGCAAATCGGCCAGCGCATCCCGGTCGAGCGAGCGGACGTTCACGCCATCGAGGAAATAATGTCCGGCGCTCGGGCGATCGAGGCAGCCGATGGTGTTCATGAGCGTGGATTTGCCCGAGCCGCTCGCACCCATGACGGCGACGAATTCGCCCGGCATGATGCGCAGCGAGATGCCGCGCACGGCGTGGACTTTCACTTCGCCGGTCTGATAGACCTTCTCGAAATTGTCGAGCGCGATGACGGGTTTGATTTGCGTGTTCATGAGAACTCCTGGGTCTGGCTCAACGCGGTGGCCGCATGCCGCCGCTAAAGGGATTGCTCGTGCCGGCGACGGTCGGGGTCGTGCCGGCCTGGGCGGTGCCGGTGGCGACGCGTTCGCCTTCGTGGAGGCCGGAGACGACTTCCGTCCAGGAACTGTCGCTGATGCCCGTGGCAATCTTTGTCGGGCGCAGCAGGCTGGCGCTGTTGGTGTTGTTCGCAACGTAAACCGTTTTCGTTGCGTTAGACGCGGATGTGGAATCCGTTTGATGTGAATGGTCAGCCGCTGCCGTTTCTGCGGGTTTGAAGCGCAGGGCCGCATTGGGGAGGCGCAAGACATCCTTGCGTTGCGCGGTGATGATGGTGGCGTTGGCCGTCATGCCGGGCCGGAGGCGCAGGTCGTCGTTGTTCACGTCCACAATGGTGGTGTAGTTCACGACGTTCTGATTCGTGCTGGCCTCGTAACGTACCTGGGTAACCAGTCCGTTGAAGGTGTGGTTGGGATACGCATCCACGGTGAAGTTTACAGTTTGACCTTCCGTCACGCCGCCGATGTCCGCTTCCGAAACCGCCGCCTCGATGTGCATCTGTTTCAAATCCTGGGCGATGGTGAACAGCGTGGGAGCGTTCAGGCTGGCGGCGACGGTCTGGCCGAAGTCCACCGCGCGGGTGATGACGATGCCGTCAATCGGCGAGTAGATCGTGGTGCGCTCCAGATCCACCTGCGCCTTCTTTAGCGCGGCTTCGCGGGATTTCACGGTGGCCTGGGCTTGTTGCAACGCGACTTCGGTGCTTTCGTAGTCCGCCCGGGGCAGCGCATTGGCGGCGAGGAGTTCCGTGCTCCGGTTATGATTCAATTGCGCCAGGGAGAGCGCCGCCTGGGCGTTGGCCATGTCGGCCTCGGCTTGAATCAGCGATTGCTCGTACGTCGAGGGATCAATCTGCGCGATCACCTGGCCGTTGGTGACGGGAGAATTATAGTCCACGAGAATCCTGGTGATGATGCCGGAAACCTGGCTGCCCACGGTGACGGTTTTAATGGGCGCAATCTGGCCGTTGGCAGTGACGCTTTGCGTGATGTCGCCGCGCGTGACGGGCGTGGTTTTGTATTCCGTGGGGGTGGTTGATCCGCTGCCGCGGACGAAGTAGCCCGTGGCGCCCAGCGTCAACAGCAACCCGATGGCCGCGAGCCACCAGTTGCGCCGCGATTTGGCCGGGGCTGCGGAGGTGTCGCCTCCAAGCAGATCGAGAATGTCGCTCTCGGCCGCGGTGGGGTGCGCCGGGCTGGTGGGCGCGTGGTTCGCTGCCGCGTTGGGCATCCGGTCGTTGGTCTGCAAGTGGGTCATAGTTTTCCTTACTGAACCAATAGACTGCATTGAAACCGTGCTGGCGACGGGTTAGGGATGGAAGTCGGAAGCAACGGGATAAAAACCCGATGCCCGGGGACGAATTTGAACGCCGAAGTGGCGGCCAGCATGCGTGCTTGCCGGAGAGGCGGGCGTCCCAGCCCGGCGGGAAAAGCGCGATTGGAATCAAACGGGATGAATCATCCGGGAGGCGAACTGAAGTCCAGGCATTCGTCCGGGGGCCAAGGCTGCACGCCCTTCACTGCAAGCGCGGATGTCGTTACGATACTCGGTTCGGAGTACCACCTCGCGGCGACATGGGCGTCGCCGCCACCACCAGACGACGGAGCGTCGCTGCCACGGGGGAACGTGTCCAACTGGAGCCTTCCGGTTCAGGCAAAGGCGGGCGTCCACAAGGCCGCGGCCACTTCGGGAGCCGGCTGCGGAGACGTTTGCCGGACCGCGGCAACCAGTTCTTCGAACAGACAGGGAAATACCAAGAGCGGGAAATCCGTTTCCCACGCCCGTTCGGCCGCCTGGTTGGCGGCGCCACAGAGGCGCTTGAACAGGTGCGTCTGCGGCGTCGCTTCAAGCGCGACGCGGAGCAACTGACGTTTCAATTGATGCAACTGGGTGTGCGTCCGATCGCGCTGCGACCTTCCGGTGGTTGGCAGGAGCCTGGGGGCACGATCCACGACCACGGAAGTTTCCAGACAGGAACGGGTGAAAAGCCGTTCGAGATAGCTGATTCGTGTTTGTATTTGCATATTCATCCTTACACAGCACTCGCTGCTGGAGGGTTGGACTCCGGCGCAGGACGAAAGTTTCTGCTTTGGGATGAAGGACGGGAAAAACGGGATGAAACCGCCGGGGGGCGAGTTAAAGAAACTCCAGGCGCTGCTGGATTTCGCGCACGCCGCGCGTGAGGGAGAGTTCCTTGCCGTTCTTGAGGACGACCACATATTCGCCCCGGAACGCCGGTTTCACTTCCTTCACGCGCTCGAGATTGACGATGGCCGAGCGGTTGACCCGGAGAAACTGTCTGGGTGAGAGCCGGGTTTCAAGACGGGTCAAGGTCTCGCGCAGGATGTGATTCTGCGCGCCGCAGTGAAGGATGGCGTAATTGGCGGCCGCCTCGATGTAATCCACTTCGTCGAGTTTGACAAACGCGGTGCGGTCGCCGGACTTCACCGTCAAGCGGGTGGGATAGAGCGTCTCCGCCTTCCCCCCTCCGAGCAGGGCCTGGAGATTTTGATTCAGCGTGGCCGTATGCCGGGTCTGCAAATGTTCCCGCGCGCGTTGCAGGGCTTCGCGAAAACGCGCTTCCTTGAACGGTTTCAACAGGTAATCCAACGCGTGTACTTCAAACGCTTCCAGCGCGTGCTGATCATGTGCGGTCACAAAGATGACTGCCGGCCACTGCTCCGGGGAAATCGCCCGCAACACGTCGAAGCCGCTGACCTCGGGCATCTGCACATCGAGAAAAGCCAGGTCAGGGCGATGCTGCTGAATGAAGGCGATGGCGTCCGGACCGTTGCCGGCTTCACCAATGACTTCCACGTCGGGTTCGGTCGTGAGCATCTTCCTGACGCGCGAGCGCGCCAGGGCTTCGTCGTCCACGATGAGCACTCGGAGTTTCATGCGGGATCAAACCTGTGAGGCGCGTGAAGGAATGGTCCGCCACGGCAGGCGGATGGTGGCGATGAATCCGCCTTCGGCCGGACTGCCGATTTGCAATGTGGCCGCATCCCCGGCCAGTTCGCGCAGGCGGGCGCGGATGTTGGCCAGCCCGACGCCCTCGGAAATCTGCCCGCCCGCAGCGGAGGACAGCCCGCGTCCGTTGTCCTGGACCTGGAGTTGCAGCGTTTCCCCGGTGCGACTGGCGGTGATTGTTACCACGCCCGGGCCGAGTTTCTTTTCAATGCCATGTTTGATGGCGTTTTCCACGAGCGGTTGCAGAATCAGCACCGGGACCTGGGCGCCGAGGAGCGCGGGTTCGATGTGTTTCTCGACGCGCAGCCGGTCGCCGAAGCGGATTTGTTCGATGGCCAGGTAATGATTGAGAAAATCCATTTCTTCGCGCAGCGGCACTTCGGAGCGGTCGGAAGTCTTGAGCGTCAGGCGCAGAAATTCGCTCAGCGAGGTGATCATTTCATCGGCGGCCCCGGGATTTTCGTGTATGAGCGAGGCGATGGAATTGAGCGTGTTGAACAGGAAATGCGGGTTGAGCTGCATCTGCAGCGCCTGCAGGCGGGACTTGGCGAGGCGCGCCTCCAGATTGAGCGCGAGTTGTTCCCGTTCGCGGGCGCGCTGGGAGAAGATGAAGGCGTGGGCGATGGCGACAATGGCCCAGTAGGTTGGGAATTGAAAGATGCCCCGGCGCACAATGATCTCCAGGAGCGCGGGCCGGAATGGAGTCGGGTTGGACGGCGCGGCGGTATTACGGCGGGAGGGCGGCGGGCCGGCCCAATTACTGACCAGGCCCAACGGCACTGCAATCAGCACACAAATCAGCAGATGCAAGGCGAGGCTTTTGCGCCAGTGCGGCCGGGTCAGGGTGTTCGCTTCCGTGACCCAGACGATGAGGGGCGTCAGGACGGACCAGGGCAGCCAGACGGACGCCGCAAAGCGGACGTTCGCCCAGAAGTCCCCGCGCAGGATCAGCCATTCCTGGAGCACGGTGGCCAGGGTGATCAAAGCCCAGAAGGCTGAGATGGGAATCCAATAGCGCGACGTTCGCGCCGGTTCGGAATCTGATTTGGCGGCAGGCAAGACCACGGCCGAAACTATTGCCCGGCGGCGGTATTTCCACAATCTCAGAAAGCGGATTGTCCCGATCCTGTAAAATGCCCGCCGTGGTTCCCCCGCTGAAATTCCTTTCGCCTCCACGGGAGATCAGTTAGAAAGCGGCCATGTCCAACACCCAGCCGGACCAGCCTCCGCAGCGGCCCGCCGACCCGCCGTCCGCCGCCACCCGCCCGGTTCGCGTGGCTTCCGTGGATGCCTATCGCGGGTTCGTGATGTTTTTGATGATGGCTGAGGTGCTGCACCTTGCGCGTGTGGCGCGGGCGCTGCCGGAAAGCGGTTTTTGGAAATTCCTGGCGTATCATCAAACGCATGTGGAATGGATCGGCTGTTCCCTGCACGATCTGATCCAGCCCTCGTTCTCGTTTCTGGTCGGGGTGGCCCTGCCGTTCTCGATTGGCAACCGCATCGCGCGCGGCCAATCCAAAGCGCGCCTCACCGGGCACGCGGCGTGGCGGGCACTGGTGTTGGTCTTGCTGGGGGTGTTTCTGCGGTCCATCGGCCGCGCGCAAACGTACTGGACCTTTGAAGACACGCTTTCGCAAATTGGCCTGGGCTATCTCGTCTTGTTCGTGTTGGGATTTCGTCCGGTGCGTGATCAATGGATTGCGCTCGGCGTGATTCTGGTCGGTTACTGGCTGGCGTTTGTCTCGTATCCGCTGCCGGCGGCCGGTTTTGATTACGCCAGCGTGGGTGTGCCCGACGACTGGCCGCATCGGCTGTCGGGATTTGCGGCGCATTGGAACAAGAACAGCAATCTGGCGTGGGCGTTTGACACCTGGTTTCTCAATCTGTTCCCGCGCGAACATCCGTTTGTGTACAACGGCGGAGGATACGCCACGCTGAGTTTCATCCCCACGCTGGGCACGATGATTCTCGGCCTGCTGGCCGGGGGCGTGTTGCGCAGCGGTCGCCCGGCCGCAGACAAAATCAAATGGCTGACGATTGCGGGAGTGGTGGCGCTCGGTCTCGGGGCTGGTTTGGGCGCGCTGGGAATCTGCCCGGTGGTCAAGCGCATCTGGACGCCGAGTTGGACGCTCTACAGCGGCGGCTGGAGTTTCCTGCTGCTGGCGGGTTTTTACGCGGTGATTGATTGGTGGGGTCGGAAAGGCTGGTCGTACCCGCTGATCGTGGTGGGCATGAACTCGATTGCCGCCTACTGCATGGCGCACCTGTTTGATGGCTTCATCAGTGAAGCGTTGAGCACCAATCTCGGGGTGAATGCTTTCAAATTGTTCGGCGCGGCGTACGAACCATTGGTGCATGGCGCGGCGGTGTTATTTTTCCTGTGGCTGATTCTCTTCTGGATGTACCGGCGGAAACTGTTCCTGAAAATTTAACGGCGGGACCGTTCGCGTTTTCCGCGCCCGCCGTCACGGCAACGCCACCACCGAATCCCGGCGGGTCAACTGCCGAAACCGCGGCCAGCGGTGGAACGTCAGGTAGTTGGCGTCATGACAATTGTGCGCGCCGCCCTGGGCGTCGCCATAAGCGGTGCGAGCGGCCGCAATCAGATCGTCCCCGTCAAACTGCCAGTCCACGTATTGGAACCCGTGCTTCTCAACGTCCGGATGATGCAAAAGCACGCAGCGAATTTCCCATCGCCCCAGATCCGGGCTGTGCAGCAGCGCCAGCGTATTGCGGACGGTGGCCGGCCGCCGCGGCGGCGCTCCGGCAGCGGCCGCCGACTGCGGCAGCACAATCGAACTCAAAGTCCAATAGCCGCCCCCGCGCGGATCGGGACGGATCGAAAACTTTTTTGCTCCTCCCGGAAAATCACGGAAGCCCGTCGCCGGATCGAACGCGGCGGTTTTGCCGTCGGCGCTGAGGGTCACCACGGCGATTTTTTCGGGTGTTGACGGCAGGTCCACCCGCAACACATCCACGATCTGTCCGTTGGGAGCGACCACCGCGTTGCCCTCAAGCCAGGCATTGAACTCCCCGTGCAACCAGGCGGGATCGCGCGGGAGGAAATTACTGAACGTCCACTGGCCGGCCTCGAGCAAGTCGGCATCCACCGGAATGGACACCATCCCCGCCTGATAGCGTTTGCCCCACTGCGTCCCCCCCATGGCGCTTTCAAAGCCGCGCCACAAACGTCCGTTGTGCTCCACGACGGGTGTCGGCGCGGTATGATATTCACCCTGCTCCGTCAGCAAACCGGTGTGCCGATCCACGGGTTGCGTCCAATGCCGCCCGCCATCCATCGAGCGGCGGATGATGATGCGCCCGTGGTGCTTGTCCGTGCCGAGAAGATAAACCGCGCCCCGGTGGACAAACAAACCGGACCAAAACTGTCCGGTCAATCGGGCGACCGGCTCCCAATGCTCCCCGCGGTCCGCAGACAAGAACACCGCCGTTACGGGCGCGGCAAATTCGTGGCTGTTCGGCCCGAAAAAATCATGGGAGGCGAGATAATCTCCGTTGGTCAACACGACCAGGCTGGGTGAACCGATGTACCGGCCCGACGCGGCTGGCGCGTGGTCAATGACCACTCCCGGAACGACCGGAGGGATTTCCACCTCCGGAAATTTTCCCGCGGGAGCGGTGCCGGCGGCGACGAGCCCCGGCAGGATCACCACGGCCACCCGGACTGCGGATTGGAGGCGCCGCATGCTCCAGCTTCCCAAACCCGCAATGATCACAGGCCGCATAAGAGATGTTCTTTCGCACTCCGGCGCCGCCGGACCGCGGGGGTCGCGACGGTGGTTAGGGGGATTTCGCGCCACACGGCGGTTGAATGCTGAGTTGCACAATGGCCTCGCGCACCCGCGCTGTTTGCGCGGAGTTCAGCGTCAGAAAACGGTGTCGGCCCTGACCGTTCGCCGCCGGACGAAACCAAGTCGCGCCGTTATCTTCCACGATGACATTCCCGGCCGGGGACAAACCGAAGTAGTCGCGATCCGGAAATACTGCGTAGAGCACCGCCACGGGATCCCAGGTGGGCCGGTCGTGCGGCGGCGGTTCGTAAAGATAATACGCTTCCTTCAGCGGGTGATGCGGCACGTAGTTCAGATCATGCTCGATCGCCTGGTGCGGATACGCCGCCTTCACGCCCAGCTCGAAGCCGCTCCAGACCAGCGGCGTCGGCCAGTGGACCGCCAGCAATTGCGCGGCAGGGATGTCATTGACCACGTTGTATTCGAGGTGTCGTGTGTCATCAAAAACCGTCTGGAACGCGCCCGCCATGATCGAAAGCAGTTTGACCTTTTGCGCGATCAAGGTCCGACCATCCAACGGCGAGACCTCGTCGGGCTTGGATTCGAGCAGGCGTTTGAGGTTGGTGAAAAAACCGGTTTGCGCGATGACCACGCTGCCGTCCGGTTGCCGCGCCAAAATCTGGCGCAGCAATCGCACTGCTTCCGGTGCGTCCGCGCCGCTCTTCAACTTGTGCGGATAACGCCAGGTGCCATCCGCATTCCGCTCATCAGCCAAGAGATTGAACTTGCCCGGCTCGGGCGTGGCGCCGTGACGCACCACTCCAATCGGCACTTCCGAATGTCCGTAGAACGTATTGACCGCATCCACGAAACTGGCGGCTTGCGGGTGATCCTTGGTGATCGTGACGGCCAGCAATTCCACCGCCCCGCGATCCACCAGCGTGTGGATCATGGACAAGGCGATCATGTCGTCCACGTCATTGCCCATGTCCGTGTCAAAAATCAACCGCACCGGTTCGGCCCAACCCAGCGTCAGGCCCAGCAACAATATCGAAACCACCTGTTTCATGGTGTAAGCAACCACCCGTCCGCGCACGGGAGCGGCGTGTGCCACGCAGCATGGCGCACAAGCCATCGCAGGGGAAGCACGATCTGTCGCGTCGCCGCCTCCGGTCGCAGAAAACACCGTTGCGGAGGCGCCGTTCCCTCACGCCGCCACGGTGTGAGGGATTGATGGAGCGATGAGCGATTCCCGGTTTTCGCGGGGATCATGGAATGATGTCGGATCAATAAGCGCTCCCCGCTTCCCGCACAACCCGCAACGGCACACTGTCCACGCTGAGTTGGATGAGGAACGAATCGGGGTTTTCCGGCCGCAAGGTGAACGCCACGCCCACGCGGCGATAATCCTCAAAAAAATAACTGCCACGATAAACCCCGGGGCGCTCGCCGCGCGCCAGATCCAGTTTTTTGTCGCCCGTCCGCCAGCCGCCCGAACCCGGCGCGAGCAAAAACGCCACAAAATCCCGCCCCGGCTTGCTCCGGCTGGCAACGATGCCAATCGGGGTTTGTCCCGGATCCTGAATGCGCCAGAAGCCTTCGATCGGATCAAAATCCCGATCCGCCCGCAGATATTGCCGCAGCTCCGCCGCGTCCATGGGAAGAGATTCCCACGGTTGTGTGAAGCGAATCAGCTCCGCCTCCACGCGATGTTTGGCGTGCAGAAAATCCGGTTGCTGGATCGAGGTGATTTTGACGGCATCCGCACCCACACGCCGCGCTTTTTGGCGCAGCGTGTTCAACTCCTCCTCGAAGGAACCGCCAAATATGGTGAACAGGGTTTCGCCAACAAACATCGAACCCACCACCGCATAGGGCCGCGGCACGGTCAATTCTTCGGGGTAAACGTAAATCGGGTAATCTCCCGGTTTCGGCTGGCCAGCCACCCCCTGCGGCGTGTAATCCGACATCGTTCCGCAACCGGTCAGCGCCCCGATCAAAACCAGACCGCTTCCCCAATGCTTGAAAGACATCACGCCGAACAAGTTCCGCAATTTCCGTCCGGGGTCGAGTCAAAAGGTTCGGAGATGCACCGCCCATCCACCGAGGAGTCGGGCCGCCTGGGCTGCGCATACGGCCCACAACGGCCGGCGTCCGCAACGGGCCACCAACAGGCAGGAACGTGCACGACCTGCCGATGCAGCACGATGTCCCGGACGAGGGTCGGCGGGTTTCCCCGCCACCACCGGGCCGGGAAAATCTGGCGAACGTGGTTGCGTCCGGGGGCAGGCCCGGATAGAATTGCCGCATGAAACTCCGTCGTCGCGAATTCCTGGGTCGAACGGCACTGGGTCTGGCGGGCAGCGCACTGGCTCCGGCGCTGCTGGCGCAACCGGCTTCGCCCCCCGGATTGTTTGCGCCGTATGAACCGGTCCCCATTGGCAAAACCAAATTGCGTTTTTCGCGGGTGGTTCTCGGTACGGGCATGCGCGGAAGCAACCGGGAATCCAATCAGACCCGGATGGGCAAGGAAAAGTTTGAAGCGCTGATCCGCGAAGCCAACGACCGCGGCGTGGATACGTATGATCTGGCGGATCTTTACGGCACCCATCCTTATGTGATTCCGGCCCTGCAGGGTGTGCGGCGCGACAAGATCAACCTGATCACCAAAATCTGGTTCAGCCCGGGCGGCATTCCGGAAAAAGAACGGCCGGACGCGGATGTTTGCGTGGAGCGCTTTTTGAAGGAGCTGCGGACGGATTACATTGATCTGCTGCTGCTGCATTGTGTGACCTCGGGGAAATGGCCGGAAGAGCTGCGCAAGCAGATGGACATTCTGGCCAAACTGAAGGAACAGGGCAAGGTGCGCGCCCTGGGGGTCTCCTGCCATTCGCTCGCGGCGCTCGAAGCCTGCATCAATGAGCCGTGGGTGGACTCGGTCCATACCCGCATCAACCCCTACGGCATGAGCATGGACGGCCCGACGGACAAGGTAGTGCCCATCCTCCAGAAAATCCACGCGGCCGGCAAAGGAGTGGTCGGCATGAAAATCATCGGTGAAGGCCGGTTGCGCAACGATCCCGAACGACGCAGCGCATCCATCAAGTTCGCGCTGCAACTGGGTTGTGTGGACGTGCTGAACGTCGGTTGCGAATCCATCGCCGAGGTGGACGATCTGGCCGCGCGAATCAAAACGGTCGAACGCCAGAGCTGAATCCTCGCCCCGGCGCAAGCCCCTGGAACGGCCGGTGGGGGCTGACGCCAGGGGCGCACGCAACCCTCCAGCTCACGCACCCGCCGACTGGCCGCTTGACTGCGCGGACCGGCGAAATAGAATCCCAGCGGGCTGGGCCGAACGAATGCTTTATTCGTTCCGAGACATCCCGAATGATCACAAATCATGAAATTTCTGAAACGACGTTCTCCAAACCCAACGCGGTTGTTGCTCATGTTCGTCCTGGGCAGCGGGGCAGCGGGGCTGGCGGAAAATCCCTACCCGGTCATCGTCAGTGATCGCTGGGGGTACACCGACCGGAAGGGCACGCTCACGGTCAACCCGCAGTTCGAGCGCGCCGAAGGGTTCTCCGAAGACCTGGCGGCGGTTCGCGTGAACAAACGCTGGGGGTACATTGACGCCACGGGCAAGCTGGTGGTGAACCCCCAGTTTGATGCGGCAGACCCGTTCCATGACGGTCTCGCAGCCGTCAAACTGGGAGGCCGTTACGGTTACATCAACCGGGATGGGAAATACGTCATCAATCCGCAGTTTGACAGTGCCGGCCGCTTCTCCGAGGGACGCGCAGTGGTCAAGCTGAAGCGGCGCTACGGCTACATTGACCGCAGCGGCAATCCCGCCATCAATCCACAATTCGACGGCGCGGGCGACTTCGCCGCCGGCCTGGCGGTGGTGGAACTGGACGACCGCTACGGATTCATCAACGGCGCGGGCAAGTTTGTCATCAATCCGCAATTTGACCGGGCGGAGGCCTTTTCCGACGGTCTGGCGGCCATCAAATTGAATCGCCGCTGGGGGTTTATCAATCCGTCGGGTGAAATGGTGATCCAGCCCCAATTCGAGGCCGTGGGGGCGTTTTCCAAAAACCTTGCGCCCGCTCGCCTGAACGGGCTTTGGGGTTACGTGGATCCGACGGGGAGGTTTGTCATCAATCCGCAGTTCGATGACGCGCTGCCCTTCGGCAAAGATCTGGCCGCGGTGAAATTCTCCCGGCGCTGGGGCTTCATCAATCGCGAGGGCAAGTACACGATCAATCCGCAGTTTGACGAGGCTGAATCCTTCGTGGACGGGGTGGCCCGGGTAAAACTTGGACGCAAAACCGGATACGTCAACACTGCCGGTCAATATCTCTGGAATCCCACCAACTGAAGTGGAACCCGCCCGCCGCCCGGATTCAGTCGCAACTCCCCGGCGTCGCCGGAGGGCAGCCGATCTGTGACCATGCCTCCTTCCGATTCCAGGGAACATTGGTCGGGCAGCGGACGCCTGCGCGGGGGCCGGTTGGGCATCGGCTTCTTCCTCAAGCTGATCCGCTGGGTGGGGCCCACGGTCGCCTACGGGTTCGCGCTGCCTCCGGCGCTTTACTTCAGCTTCCGCTCCCCGGACGTCCCGGCCACCATGGAGTTTCACCGCCACCTGTTTGGACCGCTGCCCTGGTGGAAGCGGCGCTGGTACGTCTTCAAACACTTCTTTGCGTTCGGCCGCGCCATCATTGACCGTACCGCCATCCTCGCGGGTCAGACCCGCCGGTTCAGCTTTGACTTCGAGGGCGAGCACCACCTGCGCAGCGCCGCCGCCCAAGGCAAAGGCGTGCTGTTGCTCACGGCTCACATTGGCAACTGGGAGGTGGCCGGACAGCTCCTCTCCCGGATCGGGCTGCCGGTAAGCGTCACCGGATTCGACCGGGAAATCCCGGCCATTCGCGCCATGCTCAACCGCATGCAGGCCGAACAAAAATTCCAGCTGATTCCCTTGACCGGCACGCCGACCGATGCCATTCCGCTGGTGGCCGCCTTACGGCGCGGCGAAGTCGTGGCCATGTTGGGAGATCGCGCCTACGGCAGTCCCACCGCAGCGGTTCCCTTTCTGGGCGGGATCGCCTCCCTGCCCGTCGGCGCGTACGTGCTGGCGGGCATCGCCAATGCGCCGGCCGTGCAGGTCTTCAGCTTGCGCGAACCCCGCGGGCACTACCAGTTTTACGGCTTCCCGGCATTGAATCCCCACCGTCCGCCGCACCATGAGCGGGATGAGTATCTGAAGCAATGTGCGGCTCAATTTGCCGCCAACCTGGAAACCGTCGTCAAGCGCGACCCTTTTCAATGGTATAATTTTTATCCGTTCTGGGATACGCCCCCCGCCGCTCCGGTGCTTGCCCGGCGCCCGGCCAGAACATCTTCGTTTCCACCTCCCGCCACCCGCGCCGCCAACTGATTCATGCCCTCAACCGTCGCAGCATTACTGCCTCATCGCCCGCCGATGCGTTGGGTGGAACAACTGATTTCCTGCACCGACACCACCGCCGTCGCCACCGTGCGCTTTACAAAGGATCATTTCGCCGTGGCCGATGGACGGGTCATCGAAGCGGCCCTGGTCGAATGCCTGGCCCAAACCGTGGCCGCCGCCCTGGGGCACCGCCTGCACGCCCGCACGGGTTCGGCCACGAACAATCACGGCTTGCTGGCTGCGGCGACCCAATTCCAAATCCACCGAACCGTGCCGTTGGACCAGACGCTGCACGCGGAAACCACCGAGATTAAGCGCCTCGGCCCGATGCTGCTGGTGCATGGCCGCATCACGCACCAGGCACAACTGATCGCTTCCGGCGATCTGTCGCTGTATGCGTGAGGCAACTCCGGCCGCATACGCCGCGCTGGCGGGTTGGGGGCTGATCTGCGCCACAGGCAAGACCGCGGCAACCTTGCACGCCGCCCTGCAGGCCAATCGCAGCGCGCTTGCGGTGGCGCCGCGTTTTTCGGCCCCGTTATTTCAAACGAACATTGTCGGTGCGGCCCCGCGGGAGGAATCGGACGATCCCGCCTGGGAACTCGCCGCCACCGCGCTGCAAGAGGCGGTGGGCGGCGTGGCCCGGCTGCTGCGGACGATTCCCGCCGCGCGGCTCGGCCTGGTGCTTTCGACCACCAAGGCCAACATCGAGGCCCTGGAGCGCATTTCGGCAGGCCGCCCCTGTTCCGCTTCCGCGCGACACCATCTGCGGGCGGAGGCCCTGGCGGCCGACCTGGCAGCCGAGTTCGGCGCACGGGGTCCGGTGCAAAACATTTCCAACGCCTGTGTCTCGGGTTTGGTCGCCCTGGTGCAGGGGGCCAAATTGATTCAGCGCGGCACCGCCGACGCAGTGCTGGTTGTCGGGGTGGATCATCTCTCCGCGTTTGTGGTCAGCGGTTTCAGCACTCTCAAAGCCATTGATCCCCGGGGTTGCCGCCCCTTTGACCGCCACCGTTGCGGATTGAGCCCCGGGGAAGCCGGAGCGGCCATCGTGCTGCTGCGCCCCGACCTGGCCCCCGCCGGGACGGTCCGCATTTCCGGCTGGGGCGCCAGCAACGACGCAAATCACATGACCGGACCGGCGCGCGATGGCGCCGGCCTGGCCCAAGCCATCCGGCTGGCGTTGACCCGGGCGCAACTGGCGCCGGCGCAAGTGGATTACATCAACGCCCACGGCACCGGCACCGCCTACAATGACGCCATGGAATCGGCGGCGCTGCGTTCCATCTTCGGGACCGAGGTTCCGGCGATGGGCGGTTTGAAAGGAATGTTCGGACACACCCTCGGCGCGGCCGGGGTGCTGGAAACCATCGCCTGCGCCATGGCGTTGCAGGATCAATTTTTGCCCGGCACGCCGCGGCTCGAACAAGCCGAGACCGGATTTCCCTCCCGCCTGATGAAACAACCGCGGCCCGCCCCGGGGCTGAAACATGTGTTGAAGCTCAACACCGGATTCGGCGGCATGAACGGAGCCCTGCTCCTGGAGCAGACCGGGAAGGTTGCCCCGGCCGCGTCCCTGCCGGAAGCCACCCGCTGTGGCCGGCCGGCCTCCGCTTTTTGAAACACCCTGGGAAACCACCGTGAGCCGAATTTTTATCACTGCCGCCCATGCAGCCACGCCTGCAGATATCGCCACCGCGCGCCTGGGAAACCGGTTTGGCCGGATGGACCTCGCGAGCCAGCTGGCCCTGCTGGCGGTGGAACCCATGGCCGCGCAGCTGGGAAACTTTGCCGCCGACCGGATCGGGCTCGTCATCGGTGCCGTCGCCGGCTCCCTGTCCACGGATGCGGCGTACTGGTCGGGGCACGCGACCGCGGGAGGGCTCAGTCCCACCCTGTTCATTTACACGCTGCCCAGCTCCATCATCGGCGAGTTGTCCATCCGCCACAAAATCACCGGCCCCGGCCTGTGCAGCGTCGGCGCCAACGCCCCGTTGCTGGACGAGAGCGCCGCGCTGCTGCGCTCGGGGGAAGCGGATGCGGTGATTTGCGCGAACATTCAGGTCATTTCGACCCCGTTGGCGGCCCTTCTGCAGCAGCCCGAAGCCGCGGTTGCGCACGCGCTGCTGTTGGAACGCCACGGCCCCGGCTTGCGGGAATGGCACCAAAATGACCGTGACATCAAGCAGGTCTTTGCTACGCTGCGCGCGCAAATCTAAAGAAGTGATTTCATGGCCATTTCGACGACGGAATTGAAGCAACGGATTATTGAGGCGTTGAATTTGCAGGACCTCACCGCCGAGCAGATTGACGATGAGGCACCCCTCTTCGGTACCGGGTTGGGACTGGATTCCATCGACGCGCTGGAACTCGTCGTCATGCTGGAAAAGCACTACGGCATCGTCATTAAAGACATCGAGGAAGGCCGCCCGGCCTTTCGCTCCGTCCGGACGCTGGCCGACTTCATTGAGGCGCGCCGCCCCGCTGTGTAGTGTCCGCGCGATTTCCAGTCATCACCGGCCAGGGCGTGATTGCGGCGCCCGGGACGACCGTTGAAGAAATCTGGCGCGCGGTGGCCTCCGGCGCGTGCGGCCTGCGGCCGCTCTCCCTCTTCACCTCGCCACGCTACGGACAGATCCCCGTCGGCGAAATTCCGTTTGACCTGCAGGCCCTGGGTGCGCCGCAGCGCGGCTCGCGCAGTGACAAGCTGGCCTGGCTGGCGGTCCGGGACGCGGTGCGCGCGGCGGGATTGGATCTCGGCAGGGCCGGCGATCGCACCGGGGTCGTGCTGGGCTGCTCGGTGGGCGGCTCCTACGACAGCGAAAAATTTCTCGTGACGCTGCTGAAAAAGGGCCGGATGCGCCCGTGCGCCACGCGCTTCCATGAGTGCTCGGCCCCGGTGGACCTGGTGGCGAACAGTTTTGGCTGTTACGGTCCAAGCTTTGCCATCTCCACGGCCTGCTCTTCCGGCGGGCTGGCCATCGCCACCGCGGCGGACTTGATTCAAAGCGGGGCCGCCGACGTGGTGATCACCGGCGGCACCGATTCGCTCTCGCGCACCACCTGGGCGGGATTTCACTCGCTGCTGCTGGTGGATGCCGAGGGCTGCCGGCCGTTTGATGTTGAGCGCGGCGGCATGAGTTTCGGCGAAGGTGCGGCCGCACTGGTGCTGGAATCCGAGGCGCACGCGCGGGAGCGCGGCGCCACCATCCTCGCGCGGCTCACCGGCTGGGGGGCGAGTTGTGACGCCTATCACGCCACGGCGCCGCACCCGGACGGCCAGGGGGCCGTGGCGGCGATGCAGGCGGCCCTGCGCCGGGCCCACCTGCGGCCGCACGACATCCATTACATCAACGCACACGGCACGGGCACGCGGGACAACGATCTGACCGAGGCCAGGGCCATGCAAGCCGTGTTTGGCACACGCGTGCCGCCGTTCTCCAGCACCAAGCGCGTGTTCGGCCATGCCCTCGCGGCCAGCGGCGCCCTGGAGGCCGTTGTGTGCATTGAAGCGTTGCGGCATCAGCAACAGCCCGGCAACCCCGGCTTCCGACAAAGGGATTCCGCCATCGGACTCTCGCCCGTGGAGCGAACCCGCGCCGCGCGCCTCACCCACGTGATGAGCAATTCCTTCGGTTTTGGCGGCAACAATGCCGCCGTGGTGTTTTCCCGCGCGGACGTCGCTCCGCAAACGCGCGCAACCCCGGTCAAACCGGCTGCGGTCATCAGTGTGGGCGCCCTCCTGCCGGAACAGGTGGTGGAACGCCATACGCAATGGCCCCTGCCAACGGTTACCGTGACGGCGCACGCCTGCGGTCCGTTCAGCGACCTGGCAACCCTCAACCCCATCCAGCGCCGCCGCCTGAACCGGCTGAGTCAAATGGCGATCCTGGCCGCCCGCCGCGCCGGCCGCCCGGACCCGGCACAACGCGTTGCCATCACCCTGGGCACGGGATTTGGCAGCCTGGATGAAGGCGCCATTTTCCTGGAGAACTTAATCGCCAAGAACGAAGCCGAACCCATGCCGACCCGTTTTCCCGGGTCCGTGCATAACGCCCCGGCGGGCCAGGTGGCCATTGACCTGGCCGCCCACGGCCTGAATTCCGCCCCCACGGCGGACGAAATTTCCTTCGAAAGCGCGCTCTGGCAGGCCATGAACCAGCTGGCCTGCAACGAAGCGGACGAAGCCTTTGCCGGCGCGCTGGATGAATTGAACAAATACCCGCTCTACCTCGGCAAGCGCTGGGGCGTCTGGAATGCGGAGAGCCGGCCCGGGGAAGCGGCCGTGTTCGCGCGGCTGACGCCGGCCGCCGAGACCCCGCTGGCGCGCGTCAGTACCATCCGACTGGGCCGGTTTCGTCAGCCGTTTGATGCGGAGGCCGAAGCGCAGTGGATTGCCAGCTCCGTTGATCTGGCCGCCGTCACCCTGCTCATCACCGGGGCGCAGGGCTGGCGAAAATTCGATTCGCGCTACCTGGACGTGGTGGCCGCACTCAACCGCCGCCGCGCGCAACCGCTTGAGCACCAGACCTACAAGCCCGACTGCGGCGAGTTTCCGGCGGCCTCGGGCGTGGGGTTTGTGCGCGCCGTGACCGCCGCGCGGGAGCGGGGCATCCGGGTGCTGCTTTACACGCTGGCCTGGCGGGGCGGCAAAGCCATCTGCCTCGTGGAACCGTGAAAGCCCTTTCCCTGCCCCCGGCGTCATGACCCGATTCCAATGCGTGGCGCTCGCCGCCCTGCTGTGCAGCGGCCTGGTAATGCGGCTGGGATGGTGGACCGGATTGATCGTGATCTGGGCCGGGTTTTTTCTGCTGCTGGGATTGGGCGTGGCCCTGCCGCACTGGCGCTATTTCGGTCCCTTCATCTGCGCGGGCCACACCCAACAACCCCAGGTCGCCCTCACTTTCGATGACGGGCCGGACCTCCGCTCAACGCCAAAGCTGTTGGAGGTGCTGCGCCACCATCAAGTCGAGGCGGCCTTTTTCGCCATTGGCTGCAAGGTCGCCGCCGCACCCGCCCTGGCCAACCAGATCCTGCGCGACGGGCATCTGCTGGAGAATCATTCATTCGCGCACAGTTACGCCACCAACCTGTTCCCGGCGCGCAAACTGACCGCCGACCTGAAAGCCGCCCAGCGCACGATTGAAAAACACACCGGCACGACCCCGCGCTATTTCCGTCCGCCCGTCGGTTTGTCCAATCCCAACACCTTCCGCGTTGCCCGGGCGTTGCGCCTGAAAGTCGTGGGCTGGAGCATCCGCAGCCTGGACACCCGTCAATCCGACCCGGAACGTGTGGTGCGGCGGATCATGCGCCGGGTGAAGCCGGGGGCGATCATTCTTCTGCATGACGGCGGCATTCCGGCGGATCAACTGACGGCGACGGTGCAGTTGCTGCTCGCCAAACTGCGGGAACAAGGGTACGAAATCGTGCGGTTGGACCGGATGTTGACATGAGAAAATTGATTGCACTGGTGGCGGTGAGCGCCACGCTGCTGGCCGGGGCAAACGCGCCCGCGACAGACGCGCGGCCCGTTGCTGATCCGCAGCCCATTCTCGACCGGCTGCAGCAAAAGATGGCCGAGTTGCGTTCGGTTTACCTGGAGTTCCATCAACAACGACAGTTGCAGCTGTTCGCCGCGCCGCTGGACAGCGAGGGCGCAATGTTGATTGATCGGCCGGGACGGATCCGCTGGGAGACCACCCGCCCCTATCAATCCATCCTGCTCGGTAATCAACAGTCGGTTGCCCAATTTGAATGTACCGGCGGCCAATGGAACAAGCTCAAGCTGGGCTTTCCGCAGGCCCTCAAGCAGGTCATGGAGCAAATGACCTTGATGCACCAGGGACAATTCGCGGTGTTGACCAACCATTATACGCTCACCGTTGCCACCGGGGCCGTCACCGTGGTCACGCTGGTGCCGCAGGAGGCCGCCCTCCGCAGTTATCTTGCTGCGCTGGAAATCCATTTTGCACCCGACCTCGCCGGCATCCAGACCGTGGTCATGCGCGAGCCGGGCGGCGATTTCACGCGCATCAATTTCACCCGGGAAATCCGCAATCCGCAATTCCCGGCGCGCACGTTTGATCAGACCAACCCCCTGGAACTGACGGCCATTCAAACCGCCATCGCCCCGCCGCATGCCGCCGGCCCGGATTAGCATGACCACCGCCGCACCACGGAACGGGTTGCTCTGTGGCGGGTGTGCCGCGCTCCTGCTGGGAATGAGCCTTGGCCTGACGGGGTGCGTCACCCCGCCGCGAACCGGGCTTCAAGAGGCGCGCCCGGACTTTCCGCCGGAAGCCCTCATCACCCAGCGCGGCGTCCTGACAGTGTTTGGGGGCCGGCAGTTCCCTTTGAACGGCTATGCGGCGCTCAGCGCGGAACGCGGACTGCGTCTGGTGGTCACGGAAAATTTCGGCGGGGTCCTGGCGGACGTGCTGCTCGCGACCGACGGAAAAACGTATGTGATGCGCTCCAGTCCGGCCCTCCAGCCCCGGTGGATCGAGCGCTATCTGGCGGCGGACGCCCGCTGGTTGTTTGGATTGGACCGACATCCTTGTCCGGGAGAAGTGCTGGGGCCGGACCGCTACCGCATCAAACGACGGTGGTACCGGCTGGAAGTGCAAACCGTGAGCGTCGTCCCCGGACCGCAGCCGCCGGAATCATTCCATCCTCCGGCGCCTCCCGCCCGATGAATTTATGCCAGTCCATCCAGGCGGCCATGGTGGCCGGGCCGGAAACCGGCGCCGACGGCAGCATCGGTTTCACCTTTTGCTTTCCGGCCTCCGACCCGACCTTCACCGGACATTTTCCCCAGCGGCCGGTGCTGCCGGGAATTTTTCAAATTGAAATGGCCCGGCAGGCCGCCGAAATCACCGCGGGCCAAACGCTGCATCTCCACACCCTCGTCAAAGCCAAATTCCTGCGCCCCATTCTGCCGGAGGAGGTCATCCACCTGGCATTGAAATGCAGCGAGAAAAACGCCATGCTGCAGGTCCGCGCCAGCTTTTCTGTTCGGGGACAGCCCGCGGGCGAAACCATTTTACACCTGATTTCGAAACCATGAAACGCTTCCGGATCATCGCGCTCGCGCTGGGGTTGCTCGCCTGCGGCGGGTGGTTTTCGGGCAAATTACTGGTGCGTTCCTGGACGCAAAAACCGCCTCCGCTGCCGGCGGACACGTCCATCCTGCAGGCGTCAATCACCACGCGCGGCGACAAAACCTGGCTGGGCCAATCCTGGCTTGCGGAACGCGAGGGATTGACGGTAATCCGCCTGAAAGGCTCTCCATTCGCCATGGGTTACGCCTCGGGCCGGCTGCTCGAAAAGAAGATGCACACCCTCGAGGACGAATTCCTCGTCATGATCCATGGCTACGTTCCGCAGTCCTGGAAGCTCCACGTGCTCAAAACTTACGTCACGTTTCGCAACCGCCACCTGAGCCGCTTCGTGCCCCTGGATTACCGGCTGCAGATTTTCGGCACGACGCGCGGCTGCCCGGATGCACATCCGGAACTGGGCGATTATTACGACCGCCTGCTCAACTACCACGCGGCGCACGATATTTCCTACATGATGATTGACAATCCGCTGGTTTCGAAAGCCGGCTGCACCGCCTTTGGCGCGTGGGGCAACGCCACTGCGGATGGGCATTTGATCACCGGCCGCAACTTCGATTGGGAGGCGGCGGAAGTTTTCAGCCGCGATCGCATCGTCATGCTCTACGAACCGGACGACGGGATTCCGTTTGTTTCGCTGGCCTGGGCCAGCATGGCGGGGGTGGTTTCCGGAATGAACCGGGCGGGCGTCTCAATCACCATCAACGGCGCTCCGTCCAGTTTGCCGGGGGAAACCGCCACGCCCATCGCCCTGGTGGCCCGGGAGGTCTTGCAACGCGCCCGAAATCTCACCAACGCGCTCGAAATCATCCGCACCAATCGCGTTTTCGTTTCCGCCCTGCTCCTGGTGGGCAGCCGGGCCGACGGGAAATTCGTCGTCGTCGAGAAAACCCCGGAAACCACCAATGTCCGCGAAGCCCAGGGCGATACGATCGTTTCCGCCAACCACTTTGAAACCGGAAAACTCAAGGACGACGAACGCAACCTGCGCTATCTCGCCGAAGGCACATCCTTGACCCGCTACCGGCGGCTGAATGAACTGCTCCAAGCCCAGCATGGCCATCTCACCCCGGAGCGGGCGGCGGCGCTGCTGCGCGACCGGCATCTGCCGGGCGGCAAATTCCCCGGCAATGGCCATCGCGGCACGCTCAACGCCCTGATCGCGACGCACGCCACGATTATGGACCTGACCGGAGGAATTTTCTGGGCGGCCTCGCCCCCGCATCAACTGGGAAAATTCGTCGCCTTCGACGTCAACGACTTCGAGCGCGAATTGCCCGCCCGGACCATTCCCGACGACCCCATGCTGGGGGACGGCGAGTTGGAAAAATTCCAGACCGCCCAACGGGCCTTGCAGGAAGGACAGCGCGCCTTGAAAAACCAGCAGGCAACAGAAGCCCTGGCCGCCGCCGAACGGGCGGAACGGAACAATCCCGGGTTCTACCAGAACGCGGAGCTGCGCGGGCGCGCCTGGCTGCGCCTGGGACGGACGGAGGAGGCGCGCCAGGCGTTGGAAACCGCGCTGGCGGCGTCCCCCGCGTTTCGGAGCGAAACCGAGCAGCTGGAAAAGTTGTTGCAATCCACCCGGGACGCAAAATAACCCGCATGGACTCCGAACCCACCGGTCCCCCCGCGGCGGCGGCAGCGCGCTGCGCCACCCGGCGTCTGGTCCTGACGCAATGGTGGCTGGGATTGGGCGCCACGCTGTTCTTTGCGTTGCCCTATCTGCGCCGCGCCCACGGATTGGCCCATCTGGACCGGCGGCAACACTGCCTCTTCGTCTGCAACCACGTCAGTTTGCTCGATACGATCCTGCTGGGAGCGCTCTGCTGGCGAAAGGGTTGTTATCCCATTCTGGTGCTTGGCGACAAATCCGTTTGGCGCGCCAGCTGGATCAAGCGCCTGCTCAGCAGCCAGATTGGCTTCCTGCTGGAACGGGGGAAGTTCAACCCCAAACGTCTCGAGGAATTGCAGGCCTTTGCCCGCAGCCGGCGGGGATTTCAACTGATCGTCTTTCCCGAAGGCACCCGCGGGGATGGGGTGCATGTCAAAGCTTGCCAGCCCGGCATTTATTACATCGCCCAGGAAGCGCGGCTTCCCCTCATCCCCGTCTTTTTTGAAAACATGCAACGGATCTCGACCAAGACCGGACCGCTGCATCTGCTGGGCGGCTTGCGCCAGGTGGAGGTTCACTTTGCCCCGCGCATCGCCCCGGAGGAATATCTGCACCTGAGCCGCGAGGATTTTCTCGAATTTGTCCGGGCAAAAATCATCGCGGCGCGGGATCATTGAACCGGCGGAACCCCGGAGGCGTCCGGACGTCGCCCCCGGCCGCCGCGCAGCATTTATTGGCAAACGGTGTAGCCATTCCAACGCCTGCTTGTTAGCTTGGCGGCCGTGACTGCGTTTTGGGAAAAATACCTGACCGGCTGGTTGAGAGGGCTCGGGACCTACGGCCAACTGTTCAAGGAAACGCTGCTCTCCCTGTTCGGCTTCCGGATGGCGCTGCGCGATCTGGTGGGCCAGATCTATTTCATCGGCGTCAAGTCCCAATCGGTCGTACTGGTAACCGGCGCGTTCACCGGCATGGTTCTCGCCGCTCAAGCCTATTACCAGTTTCACCAGTTCAAAATGGACACGGCCACCCTGGCGCTGGTCGGTGTTTCCATGTGCAGCGAACTCGGGCCGGTGCTGACCAGTCTGATGGTGGCCGGCCGCGTGGGCGCGGCAATTGCCGCCGAGCTGGGCACCATGCGCGTCACGGAACAAATTGACGCGCTCCGCACCCTGGCCACGCATCCGGTGGATTACCTGGTCGCGCCCCGTTTTTTGGCGACGCTGCTGGTGCTCCCCCTGCTCACGGCGGAGGCCATCGCCATCGGCATTGGCGCGGGTTACATCGTCGTCGTTTACCTGATGAAAGTGGACTCGGCGTATCTTTGGTACAACATGCTGCGCTACACCGGCTTTGTGGACTTGTCGGTGGGCCTGATGAAATCGTTCGTGTTCGGGGGCATCATTGCGAGCATCGCCTGTTACAAGGGCATGCACTGTCGAAACGGCGCCGAGGGCGTCGGTTACGCCACCACGGCGGCGGTGGTTTACAGCTCGATTGCGATTCTCATTTCCAACTTCTTCCTGACCCTGCTGTTTGGACGGCTGTTTCACACGCTATGATCGAAGTTCACCAGCTCCAAAAACGATTTGGCCGCCAAACGGTCCTGGAGGACGTAAGCTTTTCCATCCCTCTGGGCGAATCCCTGGTCATCATTGGACGCAGTGGTTGCGGCAAAAGCGTGTTGCTCAAACACATCATTGGATTGCTGCAGCCGGACGCCGGGTCGGTGCGCATTGACGGCGAGGAAATCACGACGATGGACGAGCGCAATCTGATCCGCGTCCGCAGCAAATTCGGCATGGTGTTTCAAGGCGCCGCCCTGTTCGACTCGCTCACGGTGGCGGAAAACGTCGCCTTCGCCTTTCGACGCAACAAAACGATGAGCGCGAAGGAAATCGCGCACAAGGTCGCTGAGGCGCTCGAAATGGTGGACCTGCCGGGCATTGAAACCAAGAAGCCCTCGGAACTCTCCGGCGGCATGCGCAAACGCGTCGGCCTGGCCCGCGCCATCATCTATCACCCGCAGATCGTTCTGTATGACGAACCCACCACCGGCTTGGACCCGGTCGTTTCCGACAGCATTGACAAACTGATCATCCGCGTCACCCAACACCTCAAGGTGACGGCGATCGTGGTGACCCACGACATGCGCAGCGCGCGCCGCGTGGGCGACCGGATCGTGATGCTGCACGATAAAAAGGTTTACGCGAGCGGCACCCCGGAGGATATTTTCCACTCCACCGACCCGGTGGTCCGGCAGTTCATCAATGGCATAGCCGATCCCTGATTCAATGTTATGAGCCGAGCGAGCCAGCAAATCAAAGTGGGCCTGTTCATTCTGTGCGGGCTGGTCCTGGTCGGAGGCATGACCGTGCTGTTCAGCCGTAATTCCTTTTCGTACCGGGAATCCTACCAGCTCCAGTTGCTCTCCGGCAACGTCGGCGGCATCAAAGCGGGGGCACGGGTGTTGATGCGGGGGGTGCCGGTGGGCAACGTCAAGTCCGTGCAGCTCAACGAAGGCGGCACCAACGTCACCATCTTTCTGCGCATTGATCCGCAATACAAACTCCATTCGGACGCGCGCTTTGAAATTGAACAGGCCGGCTTTCTGGGCGATCAATTCGTCGCCATTTACCCCACGAGCGACCAGGGCTACGTCCTGACCAACGATGCCGTGGTCTCGGCCCGATCCCCGTTCAACATGCAGGAAGCCGTGGCGGTCGCGACGGAAATGATCCTGAAAATCAGCCAGACCACCACCAATCTCAACGCGGCAGTCAGTGACGTCCACCGTTTGGTGTTGAACGAGCAGCGGCTGGACAACCTGGGCGCCGCGCTGGACCGGCTGAACACGATGACGGCCGAAGCGGAGCGGGCCATGCAAAACTTGTCCGCCATCATCACCAACAACTCCGCCCCCATCAACTCCGCCGTGCGGGAGCTGCACGAGTTCACCGCCCGGCTGCCCGGATTGACGGAGCAGCTCAACGCCGTGGTGCAAACCAACGCCGCGCGGCTGGGCACGACAATGCACAATCTCGAAACCAGCTCGGCCATCGTCACCAACCTGCTGACCGATCTGCACCACGGACGGGGCGCCGCCGGCCGGCTGTTGCGCGATGAAGCCCTCGCCAATTACCTGAGCGACCTGGCCTACAACCTGGCCTACACCGCCAGCAACCTCAATACGCGCGGCCTCTGGGGAATTCTGTGGAAACAAAAAAATCCCCCGCCGCCCCGCCCCAACCCTCCCCCGCCTGAGCCATGATCCGTTCCCTTTGGATTGTCCGCATTTTCTTCCTCGTCTTGTGCTGCCTCACCGGCTACGCGCTGAGCCAGCTGCGGCCGGACCTGGTTGGTCCGGCCTACAGCGGCCCGCTGGGGGCCTTCATCGGCTTCGGCTTCGGTGGACTGCTCATTGCCATCGACGAGATGCTGAAAGGCTTCTCGCTGCGCGCCTTCTCCGCCACCACCTTCGGCCTGCTCCTGGGCATTGTGGTGGCGCAGCTCGTGGACCACTCCGGTTTGTTCGATCGCGTGGATGACGACACGCGCTGGCTGGTGCGGCTCGCCCTGTTCCTGGGGTTCAGCTACATCGGCATGGTCCTCGCCATGCGCAGCAACAAGGAGGATTTCTCCCTCATCATCCCCTACGTCCGCTTCTCCCGGCGCAGTGACAAAGCGGACAACCTCCTCCTCCTCGACACGAGCGTGATCATTGACGGGCGCATCGTGGATTTGATCAAGGCGAATTTTCTCGAAGGCATCATCGTGACGCCCGGATTCGTGTTGAAAGAATTGCAACGCCTGGCGGACTCCGCCGAGGAGGGCAAACGCACCCGCGGGCGGCGCGGCCTGGAAATGCTCGGCCGCATCCAGTCCAACGGACAGCTCGAAGTAAAGCTGCACGAGGGCGATTTTCCCGAGGAACCGGAAGTGGACGCCAAGCTCCTGCGCCTCGCGCGCAACCTCAACGCCAGGGTCATCACCAACGACGCCAACCTCGGCAAGGTCGCCGCGCTGCAAAACATCACCTGTCTGAATCTGCACGAACTGGCGCGCTACTTGAAACCCGTCCTGTTACCCGGCGACCCGCTCACGCTGAAAATTGTGCGCGAAGGCAAGGACAAGGACCAAGGCGTGGCCTACTTGTCGGACGGCACGATGGTCGTCGTGAACCAGGGACTGGCACACCTGGGCCGCCAGGTCGAGGCCGTCGTGCAGAGCGTGATCCAAACCGGCGCCGGCATCATTGTCTTTGCCAATTTGCGGTCCTCTTCATAACCCACTATAGATAAACCGTGGATTTGATCACCGTCACCAACCTGTTCAGCTCCGCGGAAGCCAATCTGACCGCTTCACGCCTTGAGGCGGCCGGATTTCATCCGCACCTCAAGGGGGAACTCGCCGCCCTGAGCATGGACGGCTACTCGCTGGCCACCGGCGGCATTGAAGTGCAGGTGCCCGCCGCCGAGGCCGCCGAAGCCAGGGAATTTCTCAACAGTCCGGTCACCCCGCTCGAATGAATGCCGCCTCCTCCGCCCGGCTGCTCCGGCTGCAAAAACTGCTGCCCAGCGAAATCAAACTCGACCCGGCCACGCGAAACCAATATGGGGGCGACAAATGGTTCGCCAGTCATTGCCCGGACGCCGTTGCGCTGCCGCGTTCCACCCGGTCGGTGGCGACCATTCTCCAATACGCTTCACGGCACCGGATCCCGGTCACTCCGCGCGGCGCGGGACATGGATACGTGGGCGGCTGCGTTCCCTTGCGCGGCGGCATCGTGCTCTCGCTCGAGCGCCTGAACCGCATCAAGGAGATCAACGCCGATGATTTCGTGGTGGTGACCGAACCGGGCGTGATCACGGCTGATTTGCAGGCGGCGGTGGAAAAGCAAAACCGGTTTTATCCCCCCGATCCGGCCAGCCGCAAGGAAAGTTTCATCGGCGGCAACATTGCGACCAATGCCGGCGGGCCGCGCTGCTTGAAGTACGGAGTCACGCGCGACTACGTGCTCGGACTCGAAGTGGTGCTCGCCGACGGAACGCCCGTCAGGCTGGGCGGGCGCACGCACAAAAACAAAACCGGTCTGGATCTGCACCGTCTCTTCGTCGGCTCGGAGGGATTGCTGGGGGTGATTACCGAGGCGACCCTCAAATTGTTGCCGCTGCCGCCGGATCGGGCCAATCTCGCCGTCGGGTTTGGTTCGATGCGTCAGGCCGTGCGCTCGCTGCACGCGATCCTGGACGCGGGCTTCCTCCCCGCCGCGCTGGAACTGGCGGATGCGTTCACCTTGACCGCGGCTTATCGCCGCACCAAAAGCGAGCGGCTGCGCGGTTGCCGCGCGCATCTCATTGTGGAAGTGGACGGGCAGCGTGCCTCGGTGCGGCAGGAGATCAAAACCCTGCAACGGCTCATCCGCCGGCAGCACCCGTTGTTTGTGCAAGCCGGTTTCGGCCCCGGGCAATGCGAGCAAATCTGGCAAATCCGGCGCGAGTTTTCCTACTCCTTGCGCGACACCGGCCTCACCAAACTGAACGAGGACATCGTGGTGCCCCGCAGCCGGTTGGAGGATCTGTTTGCGTTCGCCGCGCAATTGCAGCAAAAGCACGGCCTGCAACTCGCCTGCTTTGGCCATGCGGGCGACGGCAACATTCACACCAACCTCATGGTGGACTTCACACAACCCGGGGCAAAACGCCGCAGCGCAGCCGCGTTGGATGCGCTCTTCAAACAGGTCCTGGCATGGAACGGGGCGATCACCGGCGAGCACGGCGTCGGCATTGCCAAGCAACGGTGGTGGCCGCTGGCCGCCTCCCCCGGGGTGCGCCAGCTCCATCGCACCATCAAACGCGCGCTTGATCCACACGACATCCTGAATCCCGGCAAGTTCATTTGACCACCGGCCGGATTGAACCTGGCGCCGCCGCGATTGCGGCCGCGTCTTCACCCGTTGGGCTGCCGCAGTTAAGCATTGATCCGCCAGGGAATTCCCGTCATTCCGCGGAGCGCTACGGCAACGCAACCCCATGAGAATTGAACTGCGTGCGGCCCGCAAATCATATCGTTCCATTCACGCGCTGGGCCGGCGGTCACTGGAAATCGCGCCCGGCCCGCGAGCGCAAAGCCACGCCGCCGCTTGCGGCCGCGCGCGGGCCGATCATGGCCATGACGTTCAGCGCCGGAACGAAGGATTCCTGGCGATTCCGCCTGCACGCAATTGCGCTGGTCGGGAGGTTTCGCTCCGGCGGTGCGATCTTTGCCGGGCTGGCGGCGGCCGGCGTCTGGATCACCACTCCCGCGCTTTCCTTCGGCCTCGAACCCGGTGCGTGGTTGGCGGCCCGGGGATTCTGGCGGCTGTATGGACGCTTTTACAATGCCAGCCAATTCGGCCTCATGAACCTGCCGCGCGCAGGGATTTGGCTGCGGTACGCAACCTTGTTTCCTCGCGCCGCGCTGGTTAAGTTGCCCGCGTGATTTACGATGCGTCACTTGACGAATTGCTCCAGAAAGTCTGGGATGGCCAACGGGTCAATGCCGGCGAAGCGGAACGCCTGTACCATTTGCCGTTGGAAGAACTGGCCGCGCTGGCGGATCATCGCCGGCAACTCGCCAAACAAGCCGCCTATAATGGGCGCGGCAACGAGATCGTCACTTATCACATAGACCGCAACATCAATTACACGAACATCTGCAATGTCTATTGCAAATTCTGCGCGTTTTATCGCACGGAAAAAGCGCCGGACGCCTACGTGATCACCCTGGAGGAGTTGGATCGCAAAATCGAGGAGACCCTCGCGCAGGGGGGCGAGCAGATGTTGTTGCAGGGCGGGCATCATCCCAAGCTGACCAAGCAATGGTATCTGGATTTGCTCGCGCATGTGAAAGGCAAATATCCGCATTTCAACATTCATGGTTTCAGCCCGAGCGAGTTCGTGCATTTCCGCGAGGTGTTCAACGAGCCGCTGGAAAAAATCATTGGCGATTTCAAGGCGGCGGGACTCGGGTCGATTCCGGGCGGCGGGGGCGAGATCCTCGTGGACCGGGTGCGCCAGCGCATTTCCCCGCGCAAAGCCATGACGGATGACTGGCTTGAAGTGATGGACGTGGCGCATCGACTTGGACTTTATTCAAGCGCCACGATGATGTTCGGCCATGTGGAAACCCTCGCGGACCGGATCGAGCACCTGGAACGCCTGCGCGCGCAACAGGACAAGTCGTTGAGTTACGGCGGGGGGCATTTCACCGCCTTCATCTGCTGGACGTTTCAGGCCGAGCACACGAAACTCCGCGCCCCGACGGTTGGCGCGCACGAGTATCTGCGCACGCAGGCGCTGGGGCGCATTTACCTGGACAACTTCGACAACGTGCAAAGCTCGTGGGTCACGCAGGGACGGGAGATCGGCCAGATCGCCTTAAAATTCGGGGCGAACGATCTGGGCAGCATCATGATCGAGGAAAACGTGGTGAGCCAGGCCGGCGCCATTTTTCACATGACCGTCGCCGACATGCACCGACTCGCCCGGGACCTGGGTTACGAACCGCGCCAACGGAACAACTGGTATCAGTTGCTGAATTAGAACGGGAGCAGACGCACGCGTACGGCACCGTCAGCAAAATCGTGCCATGGGGTAATCGGACTGCCGCCAAACCACACCTGCATTACCCACGACACCAGCGCAGGAATTGAAAACTGCGGAACACCCGCGCACTTTAAGCATCGCGTTGCACGACGACCATCGCACCAACTCGATTCCGCCCCCCAGATGACGCCGCTCACGGTTGGCCCCCGCAGGTTCAGTCATGCCGGTGAAACACGCTGTCCAGGATGACCTCCTTGGTCTTCCACAACAGGGCCATCGTGAGGGAAACCGGCAACAACACCAGGAGCAGGAGCGCGGGTTGACTGATGCGCTGCAGCCGGACGAGAATTCCCAGCCAAAACTCCGGCAGATGCGGCATGCGCACCAGAAAAACAAACACGGCGGCCAGGCCGATCAACCCCACCAGCAGCATCCGGTTAAGCCACGTAAACTGCCGGGTTTCCTGACGCAGGGTTTCGTCGGGCAACATTTCCCCCAGCCGCGCGATGACCAGGTTCAGGTTGAAGAGAAACAACAGACCGGTCACGCAAACCAATCCGGCGACCAACGTGAAAAACAGGTTGGCGGGCATCTGATGCCACCAGTACAGGAACGGGCTGAGGCCGAAATTGATCAGGGCCACCAGGCGGGTGCGATCCAACGCGCGTCGCCAGGGCCGTTCCTGGGGCTGGAACGCGCCGAACTGCCAGAGTCCATAGAGCAACAAACCCGTGGTGACCAGGCCGGGCACAATGCTCAGGGCGTTCAGCCAGCCCAGCAGCGCCGTGCCCACACCGATCAACAACGTGGCGGGCACCCCCCAGAACAAGGCCGAAAGCCCCCGCACCAGTTTGCCCAGCGCGCGCCATAATTCGGGATCGGGAGCCACATCCGCCATCGCTACGGAGAGAACTTATGGATTTCAGGCGGGGAAACAAGCCTCCCCCCGGCTCGCCACCCCCGCCGGCCCGGTCCCGCCATCAGAACGAGAGATACGTGTAGCCCTTCAAGCCGCGTTCGTAATCGTCGAGCAGGCGCATGGCTTCGTTGGGTTTCAGGCGGTCGGATTTGATGGCTTCATCCACCTGCGCCTTCATCTGGCGCTTCAATTCGTTCTCGTCGTATTGCACCGCGGCGAGCGAGTGCATGATGGTGTTGCCTTCAATGATTTCCTCGATGTAATACCCCGTCGGCTCATCGGGTTCGAGGAAGACATGCACTTCATTCACCCGCCCGAACAGGTTGTGCAAATCCCCCATGATGTCCTGGTACGCCCCCATCATGAAAAAGCCCAGGCGGTAGGGCTCGACGGGGCCGATGCCGTTGACGTGCAGCTCATGCAGGGACAGCGTATCGCGCACATTGCCCAGGTGGATGAACTTGTTCACCTCCCCATCCGAGTCGCAGGTGATGTCCACCAGGGTGGCTTCGCGGGTGGGGCGCTCGTTCAGGCGCGCCACCGGCATGATGGGAAACAACTGGCCAAACGCCCAATGGTCCAGGAGGGATTGGAACACGGAAAAATTGCAGAGGTATTGATCGGCCAGACTGTCCTCCAGTTTGCGGATCTCCTCCGGCACGTATGACTGGCCCTTGAAGCTGTCCACAACCGCCGCGCTGATTTCCCAATAGAGATGTTCAATCTTGGCCTTGTCCGGCAGGTCCAGGTGGCCCAGCGTGAACAACTGCTGCGCGTCGTCCCGCCGTTCCTGCGCATCGTGATAGGCCTCGAGCTTGTTCAGCCGGGAAAGGTTCTCACGAATGGCGCGCAATTTCTTGACCAGCGCGTGATCGGCCTCGCCATATTCAAACTGCACCCCGTTGCGGATTTTTTTGATCGCCCCAAACACCTCCACGATCAACACGCTGTGGTGCGCCACAATCGCGCGACCGCTCTCGCTGATGATGTTCGGGTGGGGCACCCGCTCGGCGTCACACACGTCGCCAAGGTAGTAAACAATGTCGTTGGTGTACTCCTGCAGCGAATAGTTCGTGGAGGAATCAAACGCGCTGCGACTGCCGTCGTAATCCACGCCCAGCCCTCCGCCCACGTCCATGAACTCGATGGCAAAACCCATCTTGTAGAGCTTGGCATAAAAGCGCGCCGCCTCCTGCACGGCTTTCTTGATGGTCAAAATATCCGGCACCTGGGAGCCGATGTGGAAGTGCATCAACTTCAAACAATGTCCGAGATTTTCCGCCTTGAGCATTTCCGTGGCGGTGATGAGTTCCACGGTGCTGAGGCCGAATTTGGCGTTCTCCCCCCCGCTCTCGGCCCACTTCCCGGCCCCCTTGCTCAACAGCCGCGCGCGGATGCCAATCAACGGTTCGACGCCCACCTGCTTGGAGATGGTGATGATGTGCAGCAGCTCCTCGAGTTTTTCCACCACCATGATCACCTGCGTGCCCAGCTTGATGCCCAGCAACGCCATGCGGATGAATTCCGCGTCCTTGTAGCCGTTGCAGATGATGAGACATCCCGGATGATTTTGCAGCGCCAGTCCGGCGAACAACTCCGGTTTGCTGCCGACCTCCAGGCCGAAAGCGTACGGCCTGCCCGCATCCAGGATCTCCTCCACCACTTCGCGCAACTGGTTGACCTTGATCGGAAAGACGCCGCGAAACTGGCCGTGGTATTTGAGCGCGGCAATGGAATTTTGGAAGGCCTTGTTGATCGCCTCGACCCGATGCCGCAGGATGTCCTGGAACCGGATCAGGAGGGGAAATTTCAAGCCGCGCCCCCTGGCCTCCTCAATCACATCGGTGATGTCCACCGCCGCCCCGGCCTCCTGCAACGGTTTGACGATGACGTGTCCTTCATCGTTAATATCGAAATATCCCGCCCCCCAACGATGGATATGGTAAAGATCGCGCGCCGCTTCGGTGTTCCACGGCCGCGCCGCTTCGGAAGAAATGTTCATCTCGTACGATTCAAACGAGCGCACTATAAAAACTCGCCGGGAGAATGCAATCATGCGTACGCGAAAAAGTTTTCCTCCCGCGCGACGTACTGCTTTCATCCCCGCATGGCAACAGTCCCACTCGTCCGCGTGGTGCGTCACTGCGACCGGCTCCTCGGCACGGCGGAAGTCGGTGATTACGCCGGCGCCGTCAATGGGTTACAGGTGGAAAACTCCGGGAAAGTCACGCGCCTCGCGGCCGCGGTGGACGCCAGTCTCGCCACGGTGCGCCTGGCGGTTGCGGCCGGGGCGGATCTGCTCCTGGTGCATCATGGCCTGTTCTGGTCACCCGCGCATCCGTGGACCGGCAAAAAATACGCGCTGCTCCAGACCCTGCTCGCGAACAATCTGGCGGTTTACAGTTCGCACCTGCCGCTGGATTTGCATCCGCGCCTCGGCAACAACGTCCAACTGGCCCGCGCTTTGGGCTTCAAAACGAGTCGGCCGTTCTTCCCCAGCCACGGACAATACATCGGCTTGCGAACAACGGCCGCAGTGCCGCGTGAAACGCTTGCCGCACGCTTGGCAACCGCCACCGGCGGCCGACCCCTCTGCATTCCGGGTGGACCGGAAATTTGTCGGCGCATTGGCATCGTCACGGGCGGCGCGGGGTCAGAACTCAAACTGGCGGCAGCGGCAGGAGTGGACACGTTCATCACCGGGGAAGGACCGCACTGGACTTATGCCCTGGCCGAGGAACTCGGATTGAACGTGTTCTACGCCGGCCATTACGCCACGGAAACCTTCGGCGTCAAAGCGCTCGCGGCACAGTTGAGCAGGAAGTTTAACGTGCCGTGGGTCTTTTTGGATCACCCCACCGGACTCTGAAAACGGCACGCCAAAAAGCCGGTGCCGACCTGCGCCGGCACCGGCTGTTTCAACCACAACACCAACCGAACTATTCGCCGAGAATCGTTTGCCACATGATGCGGTAGAAGTGGCTCGCACCACTGGCGGTGGTGGTCGCCTTGAATGTCCCCGGACCGGTCTGGCTGATATTCGCCGCATCATCGGTGACGTAGCTGCCATTTGCGGTGGCGGCTCCCAGCAGACGGAACTGGCCCGCATCCGCATCCGGCGGCCCAGTGAAACTGATTTCCACATTCCCGCCGTTGAGGGTCAGGTGGGTGATCTGAATGGGCTGCGCGACGTAGGATTCGACGCGGAAGTTGTCCACCAGGACAAAGCTCATGGCCGGGACACCGGACGCTCCGGCAAACAGATCCTCAAAGCCGACAAACACGTTGCCTTCCGGCAATGTGTCCGCCGGAACGGTGGCGATGAGAATTCCGTCAATGTGCCAGGTTACTTCCCCATTCGCCCGTGTCACCACGATGGTGTGCCACGCCATGCCCATGTTCCCGGGCTGGCTGATCCCGGTCTGTCCGGGGTAATTGGCCAATTGCGCGGCGGGTGCGGGAATATTCCCCCACAACGAAGCATAATAATCGTTGCCCGTGCTCCGCGGATTGTCCGTGGTCCCGGCAGCATAGACGCCTGAGGCATCCTCCTGCAATTCCGTGGCCACGTAGGCATTGCAGTCGCCCACGGCCAGGGTCGAACCGCCGTCCCCGCTAAGGTCGAACCAGATGCCGTCCGACAGGGCGCTGACGGCCACATTGGGATGATCAGCCGTTGTGCCGACTCCGGTGGTAAAGTGCATGGTCGAACCGGCGCCACCGTCGAGCATGGGCCCGTTGTAATTGATCCACACCTTGAATCTCATGCGAAAATCGCCCGTTAACCCGGCCAGGCTTTGCGGCGAGGCACTGACGCCGTTGACCGGAGCATTGGGCTGTTCGTTGAGCCGGAAACGCAGCGCCTTGGTGGTCGGGCTCCCGGGTGAGGGGGGCACGAACAGCGTGCTGTAATCAAAGGCAAAATCCACGGCCGAATCGTACCAGCCGTCAGCGCTGTTGGAAATCCAGGCAGCGGACGAGTCGGTTTCGAAATCGTCGGCAAACAAGAGCTGCCCCGCGGGATACTCGTCGTCAATGAGAGTCGCCGCAGCTGTCGCCAGCGAGCCCACATTGTAGGCGGTTCCGGTCGCAACCGCGATTTCCACCGCTTCGTCGCCTTCAAAAAGTTCATCGTCCACCGGGGTGATGCTGAAGTTGGCCGTGGCGGCGTTGGCGGGCAGCGTCACCGCCGTCGGACCGTTGAAGTCCGCGCCCCGGGTCGCCGCTCCGCTGTACGCGAGGTTCACCAAAAGTTCGGAGGTAATCAGCCCCCGCCGCACCAACTGGTAGCCCAGCTTGGATTCGGAATACCCTTCCAACAGGCGCGTTTCGGTTTGTCCCGGTAGCAGGGCCACTTCAGCCGGCTCATCGTCGGCAATGGTCACGGTGGCGGCAACGGAATTCCCGATGCCGTAGCCGGCGCCGGACGCCAGGGTCAACGTGACCGTTTCCGTCAATTCCGCGAGGTTGTCATCCAACACCTGCACGGCGATGTTCGTGCTGACGGCGCCGGGCAGGAACGTCACACTGCCCGGCAGCGGGACATAATCTGTTCCGCTCTCCGCCGTGCCTCCCACGGTATAATTCACCGTCAGTGCCTCTTCAAACCGCGCGCTCCGGGTCAGTGTAAACTGGCCAGGCACCGGCCCCGCCTCCTGGGCGGCCGCCACCGAAGCGGTGACCTCCACCAAAACCTGCGGTGCGGCAATGTCCAACGTCCCCTCGGTGCCGGTCGTCACCACGGTTGAACCGCCCTTGGAAAAGATCCGCAGCCACTCTCCGCTGCTGTTGACCACATAAATGTTGCCCACCGCGTCGTAAGCCAGATCACGATTGTTGACACTGAGCGAACCGACATTGAAACCATTGGTCGCCCCCAGATCAAACACGCCGTTCGTCAGGCCGACCAGCAGGACCGTGGGCGTGACATTGGCGCGCAACAGCGCCAGCGTGCTGCCGTCCGGCGCCAGATCCACCGCCAGAGTTTCCCGCAAGATGTCCACGCTGGCCGGATTGCCGGTGAAGGCGCGGCTCGCCGTCAAGGAGTTGGTGATGAGGGTGCCGTCCCCGTCGAAAACCCATAGATTGGCCTCGTTGCCCGCGGAGCGTCGTTGCGTCATGAAAAAGTAATTGCTCGAGCCGCCCCGCACCACATCCATGGTCTGGCTGGCTCCGTTGATGGTGGGACTGATGAGCAGCGTGGGGGTGCCCGTGAACGGCAGAGCCGCGTTGTCCACATCATATCGCCACAGGCTGTCGCCCGGAGACATGTCTTCATCCACGGAAAAGACCTTGAGATCCACCCCCGCGTGCCCTTCCACCCAGGCCGCGGGCACGCTGCCATGGTTGTAGGCCCCGTAACCTAAATCGCCCACCACGTCGAAAACATTCATGCCAGTGGTGACGTCCGGGTCGGTCACCCAAAGTCCGCCACTGGGATCGGACCAATCGCACAAATAGAGCTGGCCATCGTCCTTGCCAATCACCAGCCGGGTGGGCGAGGCCGTGTTGCCGGCGGTAAACGCCAGCCCGGCGGTGCGCGGGAATTCCCCGGTATCCAGGGCGACCGTATCATCGGCATTCAACATGTAAATCCCCTGATAGACCGTGCGCACATAGTCGCCGCCGGTGGTCGCATTGCCCCGGGCGTTGGCCACGTAGATGCGTCCGAAGGCCGGTGAAGCAGGGTTACGATCCACGACCACGCCGCGGGGATGTTCAAATTTGTTCACATACACCCCGTTGTCTTGAAACCCGTCGTCGCTGGACTGGGTGTAGCCGGCCGCCGCCGCCCGCGTGACCACGATTTTAATGTGCCCCGGTGCGACCCCCAGATTCAGCACCGTCAATCCCTTGACTCCGGCGCCCAGGTCGTTGGTCACCGTGCCATTGCCCGAGATGACCTTCACATTATCCGCCGCTTCATTCAGGCGGAAGGAAACGGTGCCGGCGGCATTGGTGATACACGTCGCATAAGGCACCGCGTGCGTCTGGCTGACGACGCCGCCCAACAACAGCGCCCCGAGTGCGGGGGTTAACCGGAATTTCAGGATTTTTCTTTTCATAGGGTTTTTTGAGTTTACTGGTTCCGTTGAAACAAACTGCCGGGTCCGGCGGCGTTAATTTACGTGTTTGACGCCGATGCCTTCGTCCTGCGACCACTCGCGCATGCGAAGGTAGTAATTGCCCTTCTCCCGCACCCACTCAGCGTGACCATCGCAAAAATTGGCGTTGCCCCCGGCGGCGCCGTGATTGTCGCCCGCGTCGGGATAGTTGTTGTATTTGTTGGCCGGGTTGAACTTGTTATCGCCATCCAGAGTCAGCCAGGTCTGGCTCGGCCCGGGGACGGTATCCTTCAAGCCCAGGCCGTCCAGGGTGCTTTGGTGCCGGCGCGACTGAACGCGAGCCTCGGTTTTTTTGGTCTGGATGCCGGAGGTGCCGTCCTTTTGCTCCGGTGCCACGCCCGGAGTGCGATCATTGCGCCACCAGGTAAAATTCTCATAGCTGTATCCGTTGGTAACCCCCTTGTTTTCGGCGAAGTTCTCCAAATCCATCAAATCCCCGTTCGCCCGCACGTACGGGGCCTGGGTGCGAATGTAATTGCGGGTGCTGGGGCAGATGAAGAGCTTGGGGTTGCGGGCGTAGGTCTGGTACATCCAATTCAAATTATCGTCATAGTAACCCCGGGAGACACCGGCGAACTGGCCATTGAAATCCTGTGCATACATCAGATTGCCCAGGCCCATTTGCTTCAAATTGCTGAGGCAATTGAGGCGATGCGCCTTGTCCTTGGCCTTGGCCAGTGCGGGCAGCAACATCGCCGCCAGGATGGCGATAATGGCAATGACCACCAACAATTCAATCAGTGTAAACGCGAACCGACCCGCTGAAACCCGGGGATTCAGCGGCCCAGCCGGCTTGTAAATTTCCGTCATGACGATCAACACCTTATTGCCTTCGCCTCATTCCCACCATCCGGGACTCCGCCCTGGCACGGATTGATTCGGCCGCCGGTTCGTGCCCCGCCTGGTTCAAGCCTGGTTCAATCATGGATACGCCGAGGTTTTACCTCTTTTGGCCAGGAGCGCAAGCAAATGCGTTCGTTCCCGGCTTCACATAATCATGTCAGGCGCGGCGGCGGCCTTCCTGGTCGCCCGCTCGCTTCCGGGCTTGCGGAGGGCCCCGTCATTTCCTACGAAGTGGCGACAGAATATGTTTACCGCTCCGAAAATTATTCCGCGCCCGGTCATCATTGGTTTCTTCCTGCTCGGCCTCATGTCCAGCGTGGCCTTCCGCGCCATCATCCTGCTCCAGAAATACGACCCGCGCTGGGTGCGACCGGTCTGGTATTTTGGCGTCCTCGGCTACCTGCTGTTCTTTCTCTACCGGTATTACATTTCCCAACGGCGCAAACGAGTCATCACCCACTTCAAGGTCATTGAGAAAATCCGTGATGGCGCGGCGCTGGCGCCGGCGGAACGCGAAGCGGCGCTGTATCTCTTGAAATCCGTGCGCGCCTCGCAGGAGGATTGGAACTATCTGGCGATCTTCGTGCTGTCCATCGTCGCGATCGCCCTGGATTGGTGGCTACCGGGAAAATAAGGCGGCCGCCGACCCTGCCCTGGCCCGCTTGAACGCCGCGCCACGATTCGGATACATCCGGTCAATCTCGGCCAACAACCCCGGCCGATCCGCCAGCACATCCGCCGCAGTGGGCATCCGCTGCAAGCGCTGCGCCAGTTGTTGCAGATACGATTCCACCTCCTTTTTGGAAAGCTCGGAACGCGGACGCACCGTGGATGGGCGCGGCACACTGAACTCCCCGAACCAGTCCGCCTGTTCGCGCATCGCCGCGAGTTTCTGATTCGCCATCCGCACGTACTCACGGTCCAACTCGCTCAACACGAAACGCCGCCCCAGCTTCAACGCCGCCAGCGCGGTGGTGCCCACGCCGCCAAACGGGTCATACACCCAATCCCCCGGATGCGTGGCCAGTTTGATGATGCGTTCCATGAGCTTCTCCGGCAACTGGCAGGGGTGCGCATCCCGATCGCGCTTGTGCTTGATGCGATGAATATCAAACCAGACATCGGACAACTCCACTTTGACATCGTCCCCGAGGGCTTTGCGCTGGCGGAGGCACCTGCTCCGCAGGCAATACCGCGGCGCGTCGGGTGGCGTGACGAAATCCGGCGCCGCTTTCCGGCCCAGCGGCGCGTAGCGGCAGGTCGGCTTCCCGCCGGGCTTGGTGAACCACAGCAACGCGTAGTGCGCCGGCATCAATTTCCCCCGCGGATCAGACAGCGCGTCCCATGCGATCCAGTGGCGAAAATCCAGAAAGCGCTGCAACACTACGGCGTGATGTGCGGCCCACTTCGGCAGGTTGAGCACCAGCAAGCTGCCGCCAGGCTTCAACACTGCGGCCATGCCGGTCAACCAGCGCTCGCACCAGGCCAGGTACTGCTCCTCGGCCAGCGCATCGTTCCAGTGTCCGTAACGCTTTTCCAGGTTGTAAGGCGGATCGGCAAACGCCAGATCAAACCGGCCCTGCGGATGCAACGCCCGGACGCGCTGGAGAAACGCCACGCTGTCCCCTTCATAGATCCGGTCAGGCTCGATTTGCTTTAATTCCGCAAAATCGTCACCACCACTCGCGGTGGACCGGGGGAGTGGCTGCCGGAATTTTCCCGCCGCCCTGCCCTCCGGGGTCCAGAGCAACGGAATGGCCTCCGGCCGGACTCCCGCCAGCCGGGCGATCCGCTCCAATACATCGGCGGGCACGGCGGCATTGGTGAGTTTGCGCCTGGGCAAATCCCGCCACACATCGGACAGGGCGGCACCCTGTGGATGGAGCAGATGTTTTTTGCCCCCCCAGTCCTTGAGATTTTGCCCGCAGGCCGTGCAGCCGCGATGCGCCACCCGCACCTCGCTGGTGTGGAGCAGAAACGGCGGAGGCGTCCGCCGGGCTGGATCGCGCCGAACCAACAGGACCAGCCCCTGATGGGTGGGTTGCAGGAAATGGGTGCGTGCGCGGTCATGCAGATCAAGCGCAATCCAATATTTGAAAATCGTCTGTCCGGCCAGGGTTGCTTCCCGGCGCAGCCCCTCCACCCAGCCCGGCAAATCAGCCGGTTCTCCGTACAAAAAAAGCAGCCCGCCGGCCGGCAATCGCGCCAGCGCGGCCGACATCAGTTGTTTGAAGCCGGCCCGGGCCGGCCCCGCTCCGCCCCGAATCACCACCACCAGGACCGGGGAAACCGGCGACGGCAAAGGATGCGGGGCGGCTGGACTGACAGCGTTGCGGTCTGGAAGCGGCATCAATACATCACTCACGCGTGGCGGAGTTGTAGTGAAAACATCGTGACAAGACAAATGTTTCCACCGGGGCGCATCCGCATTTTTCCATACAATTTTGGGGATGAAAACATCTTCATGTGGGTTTAATCTCCACCATCGCAACGGTATAAAGAACACGTCAGTAATCACGTTAACCCGATAAACACAATCAGCAGTAGCATGAAATCAAAAATCATTCCCCTCATCGCCGTAGTGGGTACCGGCGCCTGGTCAATGTCCGGTCAGGCCCAGGTTCTTCTCCATGAGACTTTCGATTATCCGGACACCACGGCCATGCTGGCAAACTGGAGCGGTGCTGGCAGCGGGCTGGGCGGCTCCCTGAACACCACGGACGGCCTGGGCGCCCCTTCCGGAGCGCACGACGGGACCGCATCGGTCCACGTCTGGTCCGGCTCCGCTTTCTCCATCACGCCAACCGATGCGTCCCCATTGGTATTGTCGGGCGACCTCTGGTTCTCGGGCAACGGCGGCCAGCGCAACACCATCGGTCTGCGCACCGGAGTTAATCCGTTGTTCGAATTCGGCTTCTACAATCAGGCTGCAGCTAACGGGTTGTCCGCCCGGATCTTAAATTTTGCCGGAACCCCCGGCTGGGTTCAGCTTGCCAGCTATACGGACTTGGGGGCGGGCCAGCCACAGTGGATCCGATTTGAAGCCACTTTCACCGCCACGGCTCTCGACCTTAAATGGGATTTGGCCGCCGATGGAACGTGGGATGGCGCCTACAGCTCTTCTGGAGCGACTCCCACGGGGGCGTTCTCGGATCTGCGCTTTGGCGGCCCCTCGGGAGTCAGTTCCGTCGGCGGTGGATTCCTGGTGGACAACATCAAGCTGGAGGTCGTACCCGAACCTGCAGCCGCTACTTTGTTGGGTCTGGGGCTGAGCAGCCTGATTGCCTGGCGCCGATCCCGTCGCTAATCTCAGAACGGAAACCAACTCTTAACGAAGCAAAGGCCGGCTTGAAAAAGCCGGCCTTTTTCATGTCGTCTGCAAGGCGAATCGCTACATGGGATCACGATGGGCCTCATGACAGCCAATCCATGTGGCGGGAACGCGTCCCAAAGGCGCAAACCAGTACGGACAGCCGGCGCCCAGCCAGATCGCGTCACCCGTCTGTACGGGGTAAAACTCCTCCGCCAACCGGCAGATGCCCTGCCCGCAGATCAAGGCCAGCCCCCGCTCCGTTCCGTGGCATTCAACGGCGGGGATCAGCGCTCCCGGCGCATAGGTGACCCGGTGGATCGCCAGGTCAAAAGCAGGCGCCTCCGGCAGCAGTCGTTGCATCGTTACGGCTTCATTGCGGCGGTCCGGTTCGCCCCGGATCTCGCGTTCGTGACTCAGGAGCGGTTCGGGAGCGGCAACGCCGCGCAGCGCCAGGTAGCGCTTCTGAAAGACCAGCAACTGCAACGACGCCGCCTGCGAATTCTTCAACTGCAAATCGCTGCCCGGTGGTAAATAAACAAAACTGCCCGGCTCCAAGCGGTGACGCTTTTGGGCCAGATCAATCGTCCCCGCACCATCCAGAACATAGATGAAATACTGATTCGGCCCGGTGTTCCCCTCCCCGACCCCATCGCGCTTCAGCGTGATCTGCAACTGGGTAAAGCGCGGTCCCAGCAAGGCGGGGGAAATGGACACCACACATGCGGCCGCCTTCCACCCCGGCAGGGACCGCGCCATTGCGCTATCGGAGGCCAGCAATGCGCAGCGCGCTTTGATTACCGTGCGGGTTGCTCCAAACAAGTCACTCACGTAATTCCCTTCTCCATCACCATGGCTTCCATTTCCAATCCCCCGGCGCACCTCCCGGCCCGCCGCCTCAGCCGGTGCGAAAAGATACGGAAGTCAGGAGCCGGGACGCGATGGGAAAATTCGCGAATTTACGATTGCCAATTGGTGAAAATCTGCTAACCATCGGAGCTGTTCGCCACAGAATCCTAAAATCAGTCTAACAAAATTCGCCATGAAAGTTCGTATTCACACCCCTTGTCGGAAACTAAGCGGGCGGCTGCTGGCCTTGTGCGGTTCGCTCCTGACTTCAGCCGCGCTGGCCACGCCCTATGCCGCGCAGGTTACCAGGAACGGCAATACCGTCTCTTTTGTTTTGAACCAACCCGCCACGGGCATCACCGTGCTGCGTGATGGCGGCAATCCCGTCACCCCCGCCATTGATGCCACCACCGCCGGGGCCAAATCCTTCGACATGACCGGGTTCAGCACCTACTCGATCATTGTCACCGGCAACACGGCGCGCGCCTGGACGCAATACGTTCCGGACGGGACGGACCGCAATTTCTACTTCCCCAACAGCGTGGCCATCAATAAAAACCCCGGCAGCACGAACTTTGGCAAAATCTATATCGGAAACAATAACAACGCGACCGATAGCGGCCTGACCGGAGCCGGCCGCACCACACCCAACGGGATTTACGTGCTGGACGCCACGGGAGTGGCGTTGAGCGGGCCGCATACCGGCGGAATAGACATGACCGTGGACGGCAGCAACATGTCCCACCCCTACAAAATTAACCTGAACCCGGACGATGATTGCCTGTATTACACCAGTTTTTACGACGACACTCCCTACGGATTCAATGAGGATCTCAGCGTCGCGACCCAATTGATTGATGCTTCCAACAAACCCAACGGTGAATGGGTGGAAAGCATCTATGCCACCGGCTCCCGCGCCACCGGAGACTTGCGGGTTTATACCGTCAATTCGGACTACCTGAATGCGCGCGTCGGGGTCGTCGCCTACAACCTTGGCGCAAATGCAGCGGCCGCCAATGGCGACCCGGGCGAACAGGTCATCGGCCCCTCCTATTTCACCTATTACCCCGGCGACGTGGACCGCGACAGCCAGGGCAACTGGTATTTGACCCAATATCGAGGCACCGCAGATCAGGCGGCGCAGGTGGTCAAATTCGATGGCTCACTGGCGTGGCCCATCAACACCGCCGCCTGGGAAAGCGATCGGTCTCTCACCTACGTCCGCTGCGTGGGAGTTAATGACGCGGGCGGCACGGTGGCGATTGGAAGATACCTCTCCGGGATCGGTCTGGTTTACTTTTACGACAAGGAAACCGGTGCCTTCCAGAGCAGTCTGAATGTCGGCAGCTACGTACGCGACGTTGCCTTTGACGTGGCCGGCAACCTGGTGACGGTGGACAACGTGACCGAATATGCGCGCTTCTGGTCCCCCGGAGGTTTCTCGGTGGCCACCACCAAATCGGATGGCACCTTCGAACTCTTCAGTCCGGACACGCTCACGGTCAGCACCAGTGAAGATCCGGAAGCATCCGAGGCCGGCAGCGATCCCGCCACCTTCACCATCACCCGCGCCGGCAACGCCCAGGACGATGTGCTGGTGAACTTTACCCTGACCGGCACGGCGACCAGCAATGTGGATTACACCGTCTCGGTGAGCAGCCCGTTCCTGTTCCAGGGCGGAATGACCTCCACCAACATCATCATTACTCCGATTGACGACGCGCTCCGCGAGTCCACCGAGACCGTGACGCTGAATCTGGCGGAAAACAACAACACCTATTACCTGGGAAACCCCAGCTCGGGCACCATCACCATCCTCGATAACGACGGCGCCTTGCTGTATTGGGACATCAACGGCCCGACGGCGGGAGCCGGCGGGGATGCCCCTGCGGGAACGTGGGGCGCCGGCAATAATTGGAATGCCATTGCGGACGGCACCGGCCCTGCCGCGCCTTGGACGCCAGGCGCCGCCGCGGTGTTCTCGGCCGGAACCGACGCCTATGGCCAGTTTACCGTCACGGTCAGCGGCACCCAGTCTGCCGACTACCTGTTCTTTGAAGACGGCTACGTCACCTTGAGCGGCGGCACGATCAACCTCAGCAACGCCGAAGGCACAAAGGTCACCGATGGGATGATCGGCACGATCAATTCCGTGCTCGGAGGCTCCCTGGGCTTGTATTTCGAAGGCCCGGGCACACTCGAATTGGGAAGCGATAATACTTACAGCGGTCCCACGGAAATTCAGGGCGGCACGCTGCAACTCGGCGCCGCGGAGCGCATTCCCAACAATTCGCCGGTCAACATCAGCGCCACGGGAACGCTCAACCTCCAAACATTTGATGAAACCATCGGCGCGCTCTCGGGCGCCGCCGGCGCCAAGGTGGTCAGTTATGGAGGCACGCTGACCTTCGGCGGCAACAATGCCGATACGACCTGGAGCGGCGACATCAACAACGGCTATCCGGTGGTTAAAGCCGGCACCGGCACCACGACGTTGGCCGCAGGAAACCTGCTGGACGATCTCACCATCAATAGCGGCGTCATTGCCATCAATGACGCCCTGCGCCTGGGCGGGTTCTATTCGGTCACCCTCAATAACAATGCGATCCTGCGCAGCACGTCATCGGCGGTGGGGGGCAACTTCGTCCAGCCGGGCAAATTGATCACCCTCGGCGCCGGCGGAGGCACCGTGGACATCGCCACGGGAGGGGCCATCCTGTTTGTCGCCGATGGCAGTGTCATTTCGGGCCCGGGAACGCTGACCAAGACCGGACCGGGCGAACTGCGCACCTACAACGTGGAACATGCCTTTGGAAAACTGGTGGTGGCCCAGGGGATGTACACCGTTGGCCACTCCACCTTTACCGCCTATAACACCGGCTTCGGTGCGGTGCCGGCATCCCCCACCCCGGACGCGATCACGGTCATGAATGGAGCGCAAATCCGCAAGGCCGGCGGCAACAACATCGCGCTGGATCCCAACCAGGGCATCACGCTGGTGAATGGCGCCACCTTCCGCTCCTTTGCCGGCGACGCCGGAATGGGCGTCTTCGAAATCCCCGCGCCGATCACCGGCACCGGTCCGCTCACGTTGGGTGTGTCCGTGGACGCCGCTCCGGTGTTCGTTTTGAGCGGCAACAACTCCTACTCGGGCGGCACCATTGTGGCCGCGGGCGTCACCGACGTCCGGGTGGATGGAGGACTGGGCACCGGCGATGTCACCGTCGCCAGCGGCGCCACCTTGAAATTAAACCTGGGCACCGCAAACACCTACATCGATTCCCAAGCCACGCTGACCCTGAATGGAGCCGCCCCAGTCGTGGCGCTCGACTTCACCGGCGCACCCAACACGATCAAAACCCTCTCCTTTAATGGAGTGCCACAGGCGGCCGGCACGTGGGGCGCGGTGGGTTCGGGCGCCGATCATGAGAGCGCGTTCTTCACCGGCACCGGCATGCTCAATGTGACCAGCGGCGGCGTCACTCCCCAGCCGGTCACCAACATGCAAATCACCGGAGCCGGAAGCGGCACGGCGACCATCAATTACTCCGGCGGGGCGGGCAGCCAGTTTGTGCTGCTGCGCGCGCTGGAAGTGACCACGCCCATCGGCAGTTGGGAGCGCGTCGCCACCAACACGGCGGCCACCGGTTCGTTCTCGATTCCGATCGGCTCGGAGCCCAAGGCGTTCTATCGCATCCAGAGCGAATAGCCCCCGGCCAGGCCAGGGACCGATTCGCGGAGGAGCCGGATGAAAATCCGGCTCCTTTTTTTGCGGCGGGTGGCGCTGATTCCTGCCCCGGCGTTGCCTCCGGATCACTGCGCTCATGAAACCTCAGGTGACAATCGGGCCGGATTTCTGGGCGGGCATCCCTTTGCTCGTCGCCACGCCGGGCCAAGGGTGGAGTCGCCTCTGCGCGCGCAATTGAGCGCGGCCCCGTTGAAGCGTTTTGGCGCAGACGAAGCAACCGCGAAATACTTGTCCGCGTTTCAGCCCGGAATACCGCGGACGATGCCGTTTGGATTGCCCATGCCCGAATCCACGCCCTCCCGAAGCGGTTTCCATCTTGCCGCTGCCCGGTGGTTTGCCCATGCTTTACTGTCATGGCGGAACGGCCCATTTCCACTTTGAACAAACCCGATGTCGCGTTGGAACTCACCCTGCGCCCGGCGCTGTTCTCCGATTTCACGGGACAAACCAAGGTCAAAGAGCGTCTCGAAATCGCGGTCACGGCCGCCCGGCAACGTGGCGAAGCGCTGGATCACCTCCTGCTCTCCGGCCCTCCTGGTCTGGGCAAGACGACCATTGCGAACATCCTGGCCAAAGCCATGGGGGGAAACCTCAAGGCCACCAGCGGCCCGACGATTGAAAAAGCCGCAGATCTGGCCGGGTTGCTCACGAATCTGGAATCGGGCGATGTGTTGTTTATTGACGAAATCCATCGGCTGCAGAAGACCATTGAGGAATATCTTTATCCGGCCATGGAAGATTTCAAGCTGGACATCATCATTGATCAGGGACCAAACGCCCGCAGTGTGCGCTTGAACCTGCCGCGGTTCACCCTCATCGGCGCCACCACCCGCAGCGGCCTGCTCAGTGCGCCGTTGCTGACCCGGTTCGGCATGCGCGAACGACTGGATTATTACGTCGCCGAGGATTTGCAGAAAATCGTCATCCGCTCCGCCCACCTGCTGAACGTGCCCATTGAGCCAGCGGGGGCGCACGAAATCGCGCGCCGCAGTCGCGGCACACCCCGCATCGCCAACAACCTGCTGCGACGGGTGCGCGATTACGCCCAGGTCAAGGGTGATGGCCAAATCAGCGCCCCGGTGGCGGATTGCGCTCTGGCCCTGTTGGAAATTGACGAAAACGGACTGGACGAAATGGACAAACGCATTTTGGAGGCCATCATCGGCAAGTTCGGCGGTGGTCCGGTGGGTGTGAATTCCCTCGCCGTGGCCGTAGGCGAAGAGCCGGACACCATCGAGGAGGTTTATGAACCTTACCTGATCATGGAAGGGTACCTCAACCGCACCCCCCAAGGCCGGACCGCAACGGCTTTAAGCTATCAAAAGCTGGGGCTCAAGGCCGCGGGAAAACAGCAACCCACCCTGCTCTGACGGAAGCGGGGCCGCCGGCTCCGCTACTTTGCCGGCGGGGACTTAACCGGCCAGGCGGCGGATTCCACCCGCGCCGTTTTGAAATAGGCTTCAAATTTCGCGATGACCTCGGGATGCTCCGGCGCGACGTCCACGCGTTCTTGCGGATCTGCGGCGAGGTTGTAAAGCTCCAGCGGCTCGCTGGCTTGCGGGCGGACGGCTTTCCAATCGTCCGCGCGGGCCGCCTGTTGAAAACCGCGTTCATGAAATTCCCAATAGAGAAAATCGTGCCGGTTGGTCTGCGCCTGCCCCACCAGGGTCGGATAGATGGAGATGCTGTCGGTGTTGGTGGGGCACTTGGTCATGGCCAGATCCGCCAGGGTCGCCAGCCAGTCCCAGTTGGCCCAAACCAAATCACTGACCTGGCCGGGCTGGATACGCAGCGGCCAGCGCACGATGGCGGGCACGCGGATGCCGCCCTCGTACAAATCCCGTTTGTGGCCGCGGAGCCCCCCGGCGCTGTTGAAAAATCCCGCCCGCACGCCACCTTCCGCATGCGGACCGTTGTCACTGGTGAAAATCACCACGGTGTTTTTATCCATCTGCAATTCCACCAGTTGATCCATGATCTGACCGACATAGGCATCCAACCGGGTGATCATGGCGGCCTTGTTCTTTTCCGGCGCCGGCCAGGCTTCCCCGGAATAGGGGGCATCGGACGGCACCTGCATCCCGTTGCCGGTGCGCCGGGCCTCCTCGTTGTTGGCGTGCGGAAGATTGTAGCTTAGAAAGAGGAAGAAAGGTTGGTACCGGTTGAAAGCCGAGGGCTTGTTGATACTCAGATAATTCCGCGCCGCCTTGGTGAACAGATCGGGCAGATACAAATCCCGTTTCCCTCCGCTGTTCTCACGATTGTGCCGCAGGCCATCAAATCCAGCGTGCCCTGGACGGGGCGGATCATAACGCCAGATCCATTCCGGGTAATAATCGTGCGCCTCCATGTTGTCGAGGTAACCCAGGAACTCCGCAAATCCTTTCTGCTGCGGCGTGCCGGGCTGATTTTTCGTCGTCAACCCCCACTTGCCAATCAACGCGGTCTTGTAGCCGGCCGCTTGCAGCATCTGCGCCAGCGTATATTCACCGGGTAGCAACGTGGCAACTTGCGCATTGCCGCGAATGTGCAAATGCCCGGTGTGGGCGCCGAGCATCAGCGCGGCGCGCGACGGTGCGCAGACCGTGCTGCCCGCATAAGCATTGCGGAAGCGGATCCCTTCGCGCGCCAGCTTGTCCAGATTGGGGGTCTGAATTCTGGTCTGCCCATAACACCCCAGGTCGCCATACCCCAGATCATCAGCCATGATGAGAATGATGCTGGGACGACGCGGCGCCGGCGGAGGCATCTCCGCGGCGGGCGGAGCCGCGGCCACGGCCAGCGGGAACAACGCCGCCACCAGGACGAGCCGGCCTGCCCACCCGTTCCATTGCAACCGCACGTTCATGAACGGAATATACTGGGAAACCCGATTGATGCCGTCCATTGAATTTTGCCGGCCACCGAATTGGCTTTCCATTCAAAATCATTCCGCGCACCCTGCTGCCCAATGTCTGAAAACGACGAGCCTCTAGCGAGTCCGCCCGAAACTTCGTCCGCCCCGGCCCCGGCCGCGGGCGGCAGCAGCCGCCGCCGGGGCCGGCGCGGCGGACGCGGGCGGCGCAGACCGACGGATCACAAACCCGCCTTGTCGGCACCCCCCCTTCACGCGCCCGAGCAGCCCGAGCACGCGGAGAGTGAGGCTTCACCGCCAGCCGGAACGATCGAAGATCAACCATCCGAACCCTCCGCCCACACCTCCCCGCTCCCCGCAGCTCCGGTGGCGGGCGAACCGGCCGATGCGCCCCCCGCGCGCCCGCCCTCCGCCTCCGCTCCGAAGCCCGCTGCCACGGCGCGCAATCCGGACTCCGCCCACCAACCCACGGCGATTCACCAGGCGATTGATGAGATGATGGAAGTCATCGAGACGCTGAAACATGCGGTGGATCAGATGGAAGAAGTGCTGGAATTAATGGAACTGGCGGAGCGCCAGAAGTTGGGCGACGAACGCGAGATCGATGCGTTGCGGCGTTCGCTGCGACAACTGCACGATCGCGCGCGGGAGCATTCACACGGCGCCGCAGAAGGGACGCATCACTCGCGCGAAGCCCACCACCGCGAATCCCGGGGGGGCCGTGATTCCCACAAGCCGCATAAAAGCAGCAAGGCGCCGGGAAGGCCGCCGAGACCGGCCGCGCCGGCCCCTGCAGCCGCGCCACTGGTCGCTCCGCCGGAGCCGGATGAAGCTGCTGCCGCAGCGGGCGAGTGATGCCGCGCCGGGATTTGGCGCTGTGATCCGCGGCGGTTTTCGCGTAGCATTCCGGCCATGATTATGCGCTGCCCGTTCCGTTTCATGATCCGCTGCCTTCCCGTCATCCTCTGGACAACGGCCAGCTCCCCCGCCCAAACGCCCGTCTGGACCCAGTTCACCGGCACCCCGCTGAACAACACATTGCGTCACGACGACCTGGTTTTTATTGGCCAGACCAATGGGTGGAGTGCCCGGGGCATTGACGGCATCTACCGCACGACCAACGGCGGATTGAATTGGACCCGCGTGACCTCGCTGGCGGGGCCGATCCCGCATTTCCGCGCGATTGGCTTCGCCTCGCTGACCCGCGGTTGGGCGGGCAATCTCGGCCCGGGGTCCTACGACGGCAACGTGACGGATACGAACCTGCTTTACGAGACATTTGACGGCGGCACCACCTGGAGCGTCGTCCCGGATCTCAATGCAACCGACATGAAAGGCTTTTGCGCCATGCACGTCCTGGACGCCCAACACGTTTACGGGGTCGGCCGCGTGCGCGGTCCGGCGCACTTCACCAAAACCGAAGACGGCGGGAACACCTGGTGGACGACCAACCTGACCGCCGGCGGCGTCATGGGAGGCTTGATGGATGTGTACTTCAAGGACTCCCAAACCGGATTCATTCTGGGCATGAACACCAACCAGTTTAGTGCACCGCCGTATTACGGCAGCATTGCCCGCACGACCAACGGCGGCCTCTCCTGGCAGGTGTTGGTCACCACCACGGTGACCAACAGTTATTTCTGGAAGATGACCTGGCCGTCACCGCTGGTCGGCTACGCTTCGCTGCAGCAGAACAGCGCCTACGACAAGGTCATTTTCTACAAAACCACCGACGGCGGCGCGACGTGGATTTCCAACGGAATCCCCCTGAGCGCCATCGGCGGCCCCAGCTCCTTCGGTGTACAGGGCATCGGATTTGTCAGTGAAACCGAAGGCTGGATGGGCGGTTCATCCGTCCTCAATCCGCCCTACAGTTTCATTCACACGACCGATGGCGGGGTCACGTGGACGCCGGAGGGCTATTTCAACACCCGCTCGATCAACCGCATCCGTTTTGCCAGTCCCACGCTCGGCTATATGTCCGGGCAGACCCTGCATGTCTATCACATTCCACTGGCGGTCAGCATCGTCCCCACCAATCCCACCGTCGCCTGGAACGCTCCGGTCACGTTCACCGCGGAAGCCTACGGCACCGCTCCGCTGCATTACCAATGGCGCAAGGACGGCACCGATCTGGCCAACGCCACCGCCAGTTCGCTTTCCATCGCCACGGCGCAGGCAACGGACATCGGCATGTACGACGTTGTCGTCAGTGATTTCAGCGGCGCCGTGACCAGCGCCCCAACCTGGCTTACGGTGACGGGTCTTCCCCTCCCGCCGGACATCACCACGCAACCGTTGAGTCAGGTGGCCAACCCCGGCGGCCGGGCGGTTTTCACCGTGGCCGCCACCGGCAGCCCCCCGCTCACCTACCAATGGCGTTTTAACGGCAGCAACATTGCCGGCGCCACCCAGGCCACGTACGTCCGTACCAATGTGCAGGCCGCGGACGCCGGAAGTTACTCGGTGATGCTTGCCAATGCATTTGGCAGCGTGACCAGCGCCGTGGCCCGGCTCACCCTCGGGTTTGTGGACGATTTTGATGCCTATGACTCGCCGGTGACCGTGACGAGCCCCGCCATTACCAACGGCTATAAAATTCTTTACCGTTCAGCCGCCGGTGGTTTTGATTTTGAAGCCGTGTTCGGGTTCGATTACTCCACCATTTCATTCCCCGGCGAAATCCCGCCCGCACCCCACTCCGTGGGCGGCAGCACCAAAGGATTGTTCCTGACGGTGAACAAGGATGCCACGCCCGGAGCGGCGGCCGTCAACCTCTATCCCCTCGGCCAGCACTTCGCGGGCAACTATTCGCTGCAGTTCGATCTCTGGATCAACTGGGCCGACCTGGCCACCTCCACCGAACATGCGTTGTTCGGCATCAACCATTCCGGCGACCTCACCAACCGCGTCGGACAGGCCCCCAGTGACGGTTTGTTCTTCGCCATGGAAGGAGAGAATGATTCCTCGGCCGGCTCGGCCACCCTGCGGGATTATTCCGTATTTCGCGGAGGTGGCGCAGGGGCGCCGATTTTGATGACGTCCGACAACACCGTCTTCGGCCCCGCCCCGCTGCTCGGCCCCCGTTTCGACTGCGCCGATGCCGGATTCATGACGCTGTTTCCGGCCAAAACGATTCCCGGCTTTGGCACGACCCCCTCCGGCACGGCCGGCCTGGGATGGGTGCGTGGCGAGGTGCGCCAGAGCAACAACCACATCACCTGGCGGTTGAACGACACCATTGTGGCGCAATACACGAACACGTACGCCTACACGGAAGGCAACATTCTTATCGGTTACAACGACCACTTTAATTCCATCGGAGATCAGCACAACTTTGCCATCTTCGACAACGTCCGCGTCGCCCCGCTGATCCTCGAACCGGCGGAAATCCTGTCGCCGCGGATCGTTGACCATGCCTTGCAGTTCGGTTTCACGACTGAGGCGTACGAAAGTTACACGATCCAATGGACGACCAACCTGGTGACTCCCACCTGGGTGACACAGACGAACCTTCTCGGCACGGGAGCGCTCATGGAATTCCGGACGCCGCTGGAAGCCAACGGGGCGCGCTATTTCCGCGTCTGCCGGCCTTGAGGTGGCGTTTAATTGGTGGTGCCGGGAAACTGGCGCAACAATTCCTGTTGTTGCTGCACCCGCCGGGCTTCGCGGCGCACGGATAAAACCGTGATCACCACGGCTGCGAGCACCAGTGCCGCCACGAACCAGGGCCAGGTGTAGCGCCGCCGCTCTTCCGGTGGCGGGAGTTCTTCGCTCATGGAATCCACCTTAGCCCGCCGCGCCGCCCCAATCACGGCAAAAATCGCCCGGCCTCTGCGGGCGGCAGTGGCGGCTCCGCCCCCCGGCGCAACCAACGCTGCCGGCGCGCGGCGATCGCCGCATACCCGGCATCCCGCCAGCCGACCGGCAACACGCGCACCCACGAAATCAGCCGCCAGACTCCGCCCAGTTGCTCCAGCACCCGCAACACCGCCTCCGAACGCACGAAATACCGGGGGGAATGCGCATCGGATGCTTCCAGCAACACCACGGTCTGGAAATCGCTGGGAGCTTTCAGTTGCGCCCGGGCCGTTGCCCCGTGCAACGGCGCAAACCGCCAGCGCCCCGGTTTATCATGACGCAATACGAAACGCACCCAGCCGCGACAAAATGCACAGTCGGCGTCGTAAAACAGGATTCCAGATGGAATGCGGGGCCGGGACATGACCGGAAGCAGGGCAACCACATCTCCTTTCACCGCCGGGAGACAAAGGGATTGTCCGGAAGATAAAACCGCAGATGCCGTCGCGCCCAGGCTCCGGCATAATCCACTCCAATCCGGCGGCTGCGGGCGATGCGCCGGGGCGGAGATTCACCCTGGCTGGCAATAAACAGATCATCGCTCAACAGGTCATGACCATAGTGACGTCCATCAATTTGCATCGCTTGCGTCAGCAGGCCGGGGCCGCGGGTGCGACCGGCCAGGTTGGCCACCGGCTCCAGCGCACGCAATAACACGGCACAACCCTTTCCCTCCCGCTCGGTCACCACATTCATGCAGTGATACCGGCCATAAATGAAGTAAACATAGGCGTACCCGGGCGGACCAAACATGGCCCTGGTGCGCGGCGTCAATCCTTTGGAAGAATGCGCCGCCTTGTCGTGCGCGCCGAGATAGGCTTCAACCTCGACAATCTTTCCGATCCGCTCCACCCCGGCCACCCGATGCACCAGCAGTTTGCCCAACAATTCTTTTGCCACCACCACCGTGTTCCGGTCGTAAAAGTTGCGGGGCAATTTGGCCAACGCACAGCGGCCGGGCCGGGGAACGCTTCCCGCCGGAGCGGCACGCGCCGGGATGCCGGAGGTTCTCACCACCCCGTCACGCTGCTCCCGGCGGTTTCACCAGTTCCTCGGCGATTTGCACCGCATTAAGCGCCGCCCCCTTGAGCAGCTGATCCCCACTGACCCAAAAGCACAAGCCGTTGTCCAGGGCGCGATCCAGGCGGAGCCTTCCCACGGCGCAATTGTACTTCTCCGTAGTGAACAGGGGCATCGGATACTGTTGTCTTGCGGGCTCATCCACCACATCGAGTCCCGGCGCCCGCTCCAGCGCGGTCCGGGCCGCGGCCAGGGAGACGGGCCGCTCGAACTCGGCGCTCACGGCGACGGAATGGGAACGATACACGGGCACGCGCACACAGGTGACGCTGGCGCGGAAGCTGTCGTGGTGCATGATCCGGCGGCCCTCGTTCTCCATTTTCATTTCCTCCTTCGTATAGCCGGAGGGCAAAAAGGCATCCACCTGTGGCAGCACATTGAAGGCAATCTGATGCGGATACACCTGCCTGGTCACGGGCTCGCGGTGAACGATCTGTTCCACCTGCCGCTCCAGCTCCTCCAACGCCTTGGCGCCCGTCCCGGAAACGGCTTGATAACTGGCAGCGAAAATCCGCTTCACGCCGAACGCCTGATGCAGCGGGTACAACGCCATCAGCGTGATCGCTGTCGTGCAGTTGGGATTGGCGATGATGCCCTTGTGTGCCTGGATGTCCGCCGCGTTGATTTCCGGGATCACCAGCGGCACTTCCAAGTCCTGACGAAACGCCGAGGAATTATCTACCACCACACAACCCGCCGCCACCGCGCTGGCCGCAAACTCCCTGGAAATGCCGCCTCCCGCGCTAAACAACGCCAGGTCCACCCCCCGAAAGGAATCCTTGGTCAACTCCTGCACCACGAGGTCCTGCCCGGCAAAGGGAATCTTCCTGCCCACCGAGCGAACCGAGGCCAGCAACGTCAGCTGCCCCACCGGAAACCGGCGTTTTTCCAAAGTTTTCACCATCTCGATGCCGACCGCACCGGTGGCCCCGACGATGGCAACGTGAGGTTGCTTGTTCATAACTCAAAATCAACTGTAACGGACGCCCGGGGGGTGTCAATGAAGGCCGGTCCCCGGCCGCGGCTGATTTCGGAGCCCGGTCCCGGAAAACGGCACCGGCGGGCTGCGCCCCGGCGGCTCAACCGATGCTCCTGTGGCTTACGCCCGGGCCGGCAGCTTCTTTTCCACCGCGACTTTCTCCAGCACGGCGTATTTGGGCAGGCCCGCTTCCATGGGCACTTGAATTTCGCCCTCAATCAACGGTTGGGCGTACTCGAGGAATTTTTCATTGGGCAGGAAGGCGGCCTCATTGATCCATTCCCGGGGAATCAGGTGCTCCACGTTGGCGACTTCGGACAGGAGTTGCAAATCCGTGCCCCAAGTGATGACGCCGTCGTCCGTCACCTGGCGCACAATTTTCACCATGTACCCGGTTCTCCCCTCGATCGCCGCCCGGACGGCCGCCTCGCCACAGGCAAAGGCGTTGCGCGCGTCCGTCGCGCTCGCAAAATGACCCGCGGCGCGTTGCGCGTAGCCCAACAATACGATGCGCGTTTTGAAACCCATCCGCTCCTGCACCAAATCCTTCAATTTTTCCGACACACCGGCCAGCACCGGGTGGCCGAAAGAGTCCAACCGGGTCTTGTCCGCGCCCACTTCGTTGCCTTCCTTGTCCTTGATACCCTCGCCCACGACCACAACGCAGTATTTATACGCCGCGACGGTTTCCTGCACCTTGGCCAGAAAGGCCGCTTCATCAAACGCAACCTCCGGGAGCAAAATGATATGGGGCGGCTTGGCGGCATCGCCGCGTTTGGCCAGAACGGTCCCCGCCGCAATCCAGCCCGCCGAACGCCCCATCACCTCGATGATGTAACAAGAACCGCTATCGGTCGCCATTGAGCCGGCATCAATGCCGATCTCCATCACCGTCGCCGAATTATATTTGATCACCGAACCGTAGCCGGGACAGCTGTCCGTGAAGGGCAAATCGTTGTCAATGGTCTTCGGCACGCCAATTACACGAATGTCGTAGCCGCGCTTGACCGCCTCTTCGTGGATTTTATGGGAAGTGTCCTGCGAATCATTGCCGCCCGCATAGAAAAAATACCGGATGTTATGCGCGGCAAACACCTCGAAGAGCCGGTCCATGTCCTGGGCGGCCTTTTCCGGTTTCTTTTTGAAATCAATCTTATAACGGCAGGTGCCAAGGGCCGCGCCCGGGGTGTATTTCAATCCTTCGATGGTGCTGCGTTTCTCGTCGTTGATGTCCACAAGCTCCTCATTCAAAATGCCGAGGATGCCGTTCAAACCACCGTAAATTTCTTCAATGTTCTCGTGTTTTCCCGCTTCGGTAATCACCCCCGCCACACTCGCATTGATAACGGCGGTGGGCCCGCCCGATTGTGCCACCAGTAAATTTCCAATAAGTTCTGCCATAAAATGTCCGTCACCTTGCCAACCGGAAGGGTATTAGTCAAAGCGGAATTCTGACGGTTACGGGGGGTCCGCAGGAATCCGCAGGAGCTTCACCCCTCCTGCCGGGGGCGGAAAAAGACCGACGCCCCGCCGGAGCGATTCGGGGGACAAATGGCGGCCGGGATGCCGCCAGCGCCGCTGTGGTGACCCGCCGTCTATTTTGCCGCGGGTTGAGACGGCTCACCCAGGAGTAATTCTTCCTCCGGGGTAAAGGGACGGGACCGGGTAAAGTCGTCCAGCGCATCCTGATCGGATTTGACCTCCGTTTTCGCCGGCTTCTGCTTGGGGCCGGACTTTGTCCGCTCCACCTCCTGCTCCGCCAGCGCCCGTTCGGTTTTGTCCAATTGTTTCTCCGCCGCCACCACTCCGGGCAGGCGCTTCTTCTCCTCGTTCACCTGCAGCGCCGCGATGCTGGGGGTCCGCAACACGGTCGGACGCATCAGCACCATCAATTCCTTGCGCTCCTTGCTGCTGCCGGACGACCGGAACAACGCGCCCAGGAGCGGAATATCCTTGAGAATGGGCACGCCGGATTTGTTCTGATTGTCCGAATTGCGGATAAATCCGCCCAGCATGATGCTTTCGCGATCATTCACCGCCACCTCGGCGGACAGGGTCCGGCTGGTGGTATTGGGCACGGCGCCGACCCCGGTGATGTCGGTCGAGCCGCTGATTTCATCAATGGTTTCCTGAATTTGCATGACCACCAAGCCATCGGAATTGATGAAGGGCGTCACGTCCAGGCCAATGCCGACCCGCAACTGCTGGTACGAAGAACCCGGCCCGCCCGCGTAACCGCCGCCGTAATACGTGCTGGTGACATAGGGCACGGTATTGCCGATGAAGATGGAGGCGGGCGTGGCGTGCGAAGTTTGGATGCGCGGTTTTTGTATGACATTGATTTTGTTGTCCGCCGCAGCAGCTTCAATGGACAGATAAATGTCCTGATCCACCACGCCAAAGTATTTCAACCCGGTGCCGATGAGATCAGTAAAGGCATTGGTGCCGAGCGAGCTGCTGCTATTGCCTACTTCGGTGAAGCGCTTCAGATTCATGCCTCCGGCCCCGGAAAAACCCCCGGAAAACTGACGGGCTTTTTGCGCCCCGGAAACGCCGAACGCCCACGAATTATCCAGGGAAACGTCCATGATAATGGTTTCAATCAACACCTGCGCCAGGACCACGTCCAGTTTGGCAATGATGTCCTTGATCATGTCCATGTCGCGTTTGGCGGCAAACACCAGCAAGGAGTTGGAGCGGATGTCCGCGATGATTTTCGTCTCGCCCAGAATGGTGAATTCCCCGGCCCCCGCCGCCCGGTTGATCAGATTCCGTACGCGGTCCCCAAAGGAAGTGCTCGACGAAGGCGTGGGATTTTGCGTCGCCGCGCCGGCCCCCATCGGATTCAACATCGGGTTATTGAAGCCGGTATTGCCCATCCCCATGCCGCCCCGGTTCATCCCCGCACTGCGCCCCGCCGAACCGCTGGCGCGAGTGCCGATCGAGCCGGCCGTGCCTCCGCCCACTGAACTCAACGCGCTGGCAATTTCCTCCGCCTTGGCAAACTTGATCGGAATGACCTCGGACAGGATTTCCGATTCCGCCACCGTGTCCACGCGCTCGATCATTTCCAGCATCCGCTTCACGTTGGCCACATTGTCGCGCAGCACCAGAATGCTGCTGCCTTCGAGCGGCGTGATGGGCGTGGCCACGCTGCCGCTGGCGAACGGCTGCAGCACCTGCACCATCTCCGAGGGCTTGGTGTATTTGAGCTGCACCACGTGCGTCACCACGGAGCCCAGGTCGGGCATGTGTGAAATTGCGTTTGTGTTGATGATGCCCGGAATTTTGACCGCCTCCGCGGTGGGAATGACCGTGACGAACTTGTCGCCCACGTTGACCAGGGAGATTTGATTCAGATACAACGCCGCTTCGATCATTTGCACGACTTCCAGCTTGGTCAGCGGCGTGGTTTGCTTCAGCACAATCTCCGCCTTCGGCAGCGTGGCCGGCTGCAGCACGTTGCGGCCGACCAGTTCGGCATAGATTTCCAGCACGTTTTCCAGGGAGGCGGCCGTCCAGTTGATGCTGTTCGCTTCCATCATTTTATCCGGGTCCGGCACGGTGCCCACCGTGGCGGGGGGGCGCGCCATCAGCGCCCCCAAATCCGGGAGGCCGGCGGCAGCATGGGAAGCCGGCGCGTTGGTCGGCGAGACCGGCAGCGTCCGCGTGGCTGGCCGGCTCAGCGTGGGTCTGGCCGGTGCGGGCGTGGCCGGGGGAGGAGTTTGCGCCATCCCACTCAAACTGAACAGCAACAATAAGACCGTGGGCAGAATTTTCACTTTCATTTCTTCGTAGGCGTTGCAGGTTGGGCCGCCGGAACCGGAGGGGCTGGAGTGGGCGGCCGGGTTGCCGGCGACGGTGCCGGTGCCGGCGGAGCATTGGAGCCCGTGGGGGTGACGGTCCCCGCCGCCGATTTGACCGGCGTTGCGGGCCCCGAACGGACTGGCGATTTCTTTTGGAAGCTCGCAATCAAGGTGGCGCTGGCATTCAAGGCGTAATGGGGCACATCCGGTTGCACCGACAAGGCCCGCACCCGGATCATGGAATTGCCCGCGCCAAGGCTGTAGAGGAAATCCACCAGTTGCTCCTCGTTGGACTGGGTGCGCAACGACTGGACGCGTTCGAGAAAGAACTGGTTGGTGCGCTGCGGTTGCGGCGTGTTGGCCACGATGGTCACACCGGATTGCACCGCCTGGTTTTGGATCGCGGTCAGGAAATTATTTACCTGGTCCTCCTGCGGCACGGCGGCGCCCGTTCCTTCCAGCTGCGCCACCTGCCGGGCCAGCGCTTCCGTTTGCGCGATCGCCTCTTCATAACGCTGCTGTTTGGCCCGCGCATCACCGATCCGCCGGGACAGCCGCCCGAATTCACCAAAGTGCGGAAAGATGAAGACGAAATTGACCACCGCAAACACCACGATAATGACCAGAATGATAAACCAGCGTTCCGCCGAACTGAGGCGGGAAAACTGCGCGCTGAATCTGGCAAGAGACCCTTTCAATCTTCCTCCGCACGGTTGAGTTCCAGACTGAAATTCCAGATGACCACGCCCCCCGGTCCGGCCCGGGTGCTGAGTTGCTGCCCCTTGTTGGCATCGAACAACTGCGCCCCGCCCAGCGTCGCCTTGCGGATGTCCCCATAAAACTTGTTCACGGCCGCCGCGGCATCCGCCGGCGCGCTGCCACTCAGCGAAAACTTGCGCCCGTCCGCAAACGCGAAACTATCGAGCGTCAACATTTCCGGCAGCAGTTCCGCGGTGATTTTCCAGCAGTCCAGCGCGGCAAACTTGAGGTCCTCCCGGGTTTTCAACACCTGCAGCCGCTCCTTCAGTTGCAACACATTCGTGTAGGCGCCGCCGAGCGAAGCCACCTTCTGCTCGGCCCGTCCCAACCGGTAGTCCTGCACCCGCACGGCCAGCAGATAGATCGCGACCAGGACAAAATAAAGGATGCCCGCCGCAAACATGCCCCGAATCCACAACCGGTCGAAAAATTGATTGCGGTAGCGCGTCGCAAATTCCGGCGGCATGAGGTTGCCCTGTCCGCCCCCGGCCGCCGCGCGCCGGGCGGTCCTGGCCGCCAGCGCCACGGGGGTCAGGGCAGGAATCCACCGCACCGGCACCCCCAGACTGTCGCGCAACCACCGCTCCCAGACCGGCGCGACGGCCTCACTCGCGACCAGCGTCCACTGGGGCTGGGCGGTGAGCCAGCCCTCCAGTTCGCCCGACCAGGCCATCTGCTCCAATTGCTCCTTGAGCGGGCCGGCAGGATCGTCTGCCGGTGGCAGGTTCAACGAATTCAGGCTTTGCAGGCGGCCGTCGTACCACCAGGCGACCAGCGCCGTGTTCGGGCCGCCGGCCAGTTCCGGATAAATCCACGCCCCCTGACCATCCACCACGGTGGCCGCCAGCTGGTCCAGCGCGCCCAGCTCCAGGCGATCGGCGAGATATCCGCTGGCTTCCAGCGCGCCCAGGTAGTCTTCAACAATCTTGCGTTCGACAAAGACGACGATGAGCGTTTGCAAATCCCCGGCCGCCGCGGCGTCCTTGCCGGCCGGCAGCGGATAGAGACTCCAGACAATCTGTCCGACGGGCAGCGGGGACAGTTTCTCCAGCTGCAATTCCACCATGGCGTGGAGTTCGGCCGGGGAACTGGAGGGCAGATGCACCACGCGGAAAAACACATTGTCCGGCGGCAGCAAGGCCAGATTCAGCCGGGGTTGCCACAACTGGCTCCAGCTCTTGCCCGTCAACCCTGGAGACAATCCCCCGCCCTCCGCCGCCTTTTGCTCCCGGGCCAGCGGAAAGGCGCCCTGCGCGTGAAACTGCCAGAGCTGCCGGTCCGTACCGGCGCTCAGGACATTGCATGAATGAAACCGGGCCATGAATGGATTCCTACACGGGCACGGCCGCCATCTTGGTGGTGGCGGGCAGCGATTCCAGGTGTTCCTCGATCTGGGTCACCCGCAACACTTCCTCAATCGTGGTAATCCCCTGGCGCACCTTGTTCCAACCATCGTCGCGCAAGGTGCGCATGCCTTGTTCAATGGCGCGCTGCGCGATGGTTGAAGAGGCGGCGCGGCTCAACACCAACGGGCGCAACGCCTCGTTCAGGACGAGCAGCTCATAGATGGCGAGCCGGCCCTGATACCCCAGCTGCCGGCACGACTCACATCCCGCGCCGCGCATGAACCGCGTGGTGTCAATCAACTCCTCCGGAAACCCGATTTTCTTCAAGTAGGTCCGTTCGACCGGTTGTTCCGTCTTGCACACCGGACAAATCGTGCGCACGAGGCGTTGCGCCATGACGGCCTCCACCGAGGACGCCACCAGGAACGGCTCGATGCCCATGTCGATCAACCGGGTAAACGCGCTGGGCGCGTCGTTGGTGTGCAACGTGGAGAACACCAGGTGACCGGTCAACGCGGCGCGAATCGCAATCTCCGCCGTTTCCAGGTCGCGGATTTCGCCGACCATGATCACGTTGGGATCCTGCCGCAGGATGTGGCGCAGCCCCATGGCGAACGTCAGCCCGATCTCGGGGCGCACCGCGATCTGATTGATGCCCTTGAGTTCATACTCCACCGGCTCTTCAATCGTGATGATGCGCTTCTGAATCGAATTGATCGTGGAAAGCATCGCATACAGCGAGGTGGACTTGCCCGAACCGGTGGGCCCGGTGACCAGCAAGATGCCGTGCGGCTTGACGATGATTTCCCGGATGGCGGCCTCGTCCACGGGAGCAAATCCCAATTTGTCGAGACTGAGGAAGATTTTTCCGCGCGACAGCAGCCGCAGCGAAACCGATTCGCCGTACACGGTCGGCACGGTGGAGACGCGAATGTCAATTTCCTCCCCCTTGATGCGCACGTTGATGCGCCCGTCCTGCGGCAGGCGCTTCTCGGAAATGTTCATCCCGCTCATCACCTTGATGCGCGAAATGATGGCCGCTTGAAACCGCTTCAACTGCGGCGGCATCGGGGTCTGGTGCAAAATCCCGTCAATCCGGTAGCGGATGCGCAACTCGTCCTCCTGCGGCTCAAGATGGATGTCCGTGGCCCGGTCCTTGTACGCCTCCCAAATCACCTGGTTGACGAATTTGATGACACTGGCCTCCTGGTCGCCTTCGGTAATCTCCTTGTCCGTCGGCAGCTCCAGATCCAGGGGAATTTCCTCCCCCATTTCGTCAAGGGTTTCCGCGCCGACGCCGTAATACTTCTTGAGCGCCTTCTCGATTTCAGCCTTGGGCGCAAGGGCAAACTGCACCGGACCGTGCGCATCGAAGCGCACCGCGTTGAGCATCGCGTTGTCAAACGGATTGCTCACCGCCACCTGCACCGCATCATCCTGCATCGCCACCGGCAGCACGTTGTATTGGAAGGCGACCTTGGTGGAAATTTTGCCGCGCGCTTCGTTTTCCACCGGCTGCTTGCTGAGTTCGAGATACGGCCAGTTCAACCCCGCCGCGAGGCGTTGCAGAAAAATGTCCTCGGACATCCCCAGTTCGCGCGCCAGGAACGACAGAAATGAATCCTGCGAACCGTTTTCCACCGCGATGCGCCAGGCTTTTTGCACCTCTGCGTATTGATCGGGCATTACGCCCAAGACCGAGGCAAACAGGACTTTGACTGAGTTGAACGCCATGTGTTCTTGTTCTCGTACGCGAAACTGAACGTCGCAAACTAAAAAAAGTTGCGGTTGGGGTCAAAGAATATCGCGCCCGGAGACCGGTCCGCCTCCAGGGAAAACCGCCCGCCCAACGCCGCGCAACGCCCGGTCCTCGCCCGGCCGGGCGGCGGCCTCGAGACGGCGCGTTTTCCCGCAGCAGCCGAACAACCCGCGCGCCCACCCCGCCCGCCGGCCATCCCCACCACCACCCCGCCGCATCGCCGGGAAAATCCGACACCAACGCGGCGGTCAAAACTGTTGAGCGCCCACCCGTTTGCGGCACTGCCGGCCGGTGTTCCGTTCTGGCCGGGCGGACCGGCCCGACGCATAATGCCCGGCATGAGTGCAACCCGGTGGAAAATTTGGAACGCGCTGATGCTCTGCCTGACAGGATTTGCGGTGGCCGCCACTGAACCCTTCTTCTTCGTCCAGTTGTCCGACCCCCAACTTGGCATGTTCACCGACAACCGGGACTTCACCCAGGAGACCGCCAACCTGGAATTTGCCGTCGCCACCATCAACCGGCTGCGACCCGCCTTCGTCGTGGTGACCGGGGATCTGGTCAACCAGCCCGGACATGCCGCGCAAATCCACGAGTACCAGCGGATCATCCACCAAATCGCCCCCGATATTCCGGTCCATTCCCTCCCCGGCAACCACGATGTCGGCAATCACCCCACCGCGGCCAGCGTGGCGGCTTACACCAACCATTTTGGACCGGACCATTATACCTTCCGGCACGACAGTTTTGTCGGGATTGGACTGAATTCCACGTTGATTCACTCGCCGCAACACGCCCCCGCACTCGCGGCCGCCCAGGAGCAATGGTTGGCATCCGAACTCCAGCAGGCCCGCGCCGCCGGGGCGCGCCACATCGTCATATTTGCCCACCATCCGTGGTTTCTCAAAAGCGCCGATGAACCGGATGAGTATTTCAACATTCCAGCCGAACATCGCCGCCGCCACCTGCAATGGTTTCGGGAGGCCGGAGTAACACATCTTTTCTCGGGACATTACCACCGCAACGCGGTGGGGCGCGACGGCGACCTGGAGGCGGTCACCACCGGCCCGGTCGGGATGCCGCTGGCCGGAGGCAAATCCGGTCTGCGTATCGTGGTGGTGCGCGACGAGGGGCTCGCGCACCGGTACTACGATTTTGGCGAGCTGCCGAAGACGGTGGACCTCCCTGTCCCGGCCGCCACGGGAAAGCAGTAAACTGTCGCCCCGGACTGACGCCAAATTCAACGGCCGGCCGGCAGCACTCCAAACACCTGCACCGGAGACCGGATCCCGTCGCCGCCAGCCATGTCCAACGGTTGGTCCAGATCCTGGAAGCGTGAATCGGCCGCCAGCGCCCGGGCCAACGCTGAAGCGCGCCGGACGAAAAAGAATTGGGCGGGAGAGCGGGCGATTTCGGTTGGTGTGGGATTTAACTTGTCACCACACCACGGTTGCTGCAAATGGAACGCCACGTAAAGTCCCGTGCGGCCACCGGGCAGATTGGCACTGCCCGCCAGCGGACCAACCAATCCCGCCCGTTGCATGGCGCCTGCCAGCCGGATCGCTTCCTGGCCGGCCATGCGGCCACGATCACCCACAAGCAGAATTTGCAGCAGCAACGGCAACGCGGCACCGCCCACCGTCACGACCTCCTGCCACCGCCGCCACGCAGCAGCGGAATCTCCCCACGCGCGCAGCGTCAGCCAGACGCCCGCGTACAACAAGGGAAACGCCACATAAAAAAAACGCTGCTCCGCCAGGGTGAAATAGCATGGCAGATAAACGAGCGCCAGCACCGCCGGCAAAATGAGCAGGCCCGTCAAATTACGGCGCAATCCCGGTCCTCCGCGCCACCAGGCCCAAACCAGCCCGAGCGCACCCAAATTCAGACTGGTCGCCAACAGCAGTTCGGTGCGAATGTTGTGCAGCACCACCGCGGCCTGGTGGCGCGCGTAACGCCAGTTTTCCCACGGTGACCAGGTGTGATACGACATGAGCGAGGGTTCCTCCCAGTTGGTGATCCGCCCGGCTTGCGGCAGGTAAAACGCGCGGACGTACGGATGATAACGGTCCACATCGTTCGGCCCCGTCAACGTGTGCGTGACGGCCGGCGTGGTGGAAAACGTGAGGCGCTGATACTTGACGCTCAGGACGACGATCCATGGCGACGCCACGATCAGCATGGTGATCAAACTACGGGCGGCGGCCATCGCAATGCGGCGGCGGTTGGAACGCGATCTCCACGCGTCACGCACGGCAAAACCGAAGATCAGCAAAACTCCAACCGGCAAGGCAATGGCTTTGATCAAATACGCGAGGCCGCAGAGCAGTCCCACTTCAACACTCTGCCCGGGGCGTTGCCACCATGTCTCCCGTCGGAGCAGGCACACAACAAACAGCCACACCGCCGCCTGCAACAAGTCGGGCGTGATGAACTGCACCGAACACCACGCGCTGAACAATCCCGTAAGCGTCAAGGCCCAGAGGCGCGCCCGTCCGGAAAGGCCCACCGCCTCATAAACGCAACGCGCTCCCCACAGAAAAAGCAGCGCGGACAAACCCATCAACAGTCGCGCCGCGACCAGTGGCGCCAACCCGCATTTCAGCAGCAAGGCCAATCCCCAGATCAAGCCTGCGCCCCAATAGCCGGAGACGGCCAGTTGCCACTGGCCGTCGGCGTAATGGCGCGCCAGCTCAAGATAGGCGACGGCATCCGGATTCAGCGCGTCACGAAAATGCCAGCCCAGGGCCAGCAGGAGCAGAACCTGGCCGGCCAGGACGAACCCGAAGACGCGCCGCGCGGGGACCGCCGCCGCAGCGGACAACGGAGACTCACTGCCGCCTGGAGGGCTCACTTGTCGCGGATGTATTCGTAAACATTCAGGTAATGCTGTCCCGGATGATTCCACGAATAGTCGCAGCGCATCCCATTCTCCATCAGCTCCCGGAAGTACCGGGGATACGAATACCACAACCCAATGGCGCGATGGAGGGCGGATTCGATCCCGGCGTTATTGAAATCGTTGAACGTGTAACCGTTGCGCTCGTGATACGGCTTGGGCGCGTAATCCGCATCAAAGATGGTATCGGCCAGTCCGCCGGTCGCCCGCACAATCGGGACGGTGCCGTATTTGAGCCCGATCATCTGGGTCAAGCCGCACGGTTCAAACAGGCTGGGCACGATGATCATCTCCGCCCCGGCATAAATCAGGTGCGACAATTCCTCGTTGAAGCCGAGTTCGATATGGCAATCGGGATGGTCGTTGTAGTGCCGTTTCAATTCCTGGAACTGGTGCGCAATCCGCCCGTCCGCCGCCGTGCCGAGCAGCACGAACTGGCAACCCTGGTTCAGGCAGTAATGAATGGCATGTGCCACCAGCGGCAAACCCTTCTGCTGATCCAGCCGCCCCACGTAGCAGACGACGGGTCGCAACGCGTCGCGCAACCAGAAACGACTGCGCAATGCCGCCTTGTTCACAAATTTGTCATCCAGATGCTCCAGACCGTAGCGGCGCGGAATGTGGCGGTCGGTCTCCGGGTTCCACACGTCGTAATCCAGGCCGTTCAAAATGCCCCCCAGTTTGCCGCGATGCACATGCAGCGTATGCCCGAGCCCGTAATTCTGGGCGGAATAAAGGATCTCGTCGAGATAGCGCGGCGAAACCGTGGTGACGAAGTTGGCATAAACGATGCCGCCCTTCATCAAGTTGAGCGCACTGGAATTGAAATTGTCCTGCAAGCGGTCCTGGTGATAGAAGTACGCGTGGCGATTCAGGCCGGCGGCGCGGAGGATGTGTTCCCGCGTCACGCCCTGATGCTGCAGGTTGTGCAGCGTGTAACAGACCCGCGGATGCCGCATCCCAAGTTGCTGATAAATCTCGTAGAGCAGCACCGGCACGAGGCCTGTTTGCCAGTCGTGACAATGGATGACGTCCGGGTGCTTGTTGCTTTTGAGCATGAACTCCAGCGCGGCGCGGCAGAAGAACGCGAAGCGTTGATCGTCGTCGTGCTGGCCGTAGAACGTGCGACGGTTGAAAAAATTGTGCTCGCCGTGCGCGTCAATGAAGAAGCACTTCCGACCGTCCACAAAACCGAAGAAGACCGTGCAATGGATCGCGCCGCCATACCACGGCACCCACAGATCCTGATACGCGACCTGCAGCCCAAAAATCTTGTCGTAACGCAGGCAATCGTATTTCGGGAGGATGATCTCGACGGCATTGCCACGAATTTCCAGTTCGCGACTCAGGCCGAAGACGACGTCGCCCAGCCCGCCGACTTTGGCGACCGGCGCGCATTCGGAGGCGATTTGGATGATATACATGGGCAGCAACCAAGCACGTCACACGCGATGCGAGGATGCTACGCAGCAGAGCATGTAAAATGCAAGCGAAGCCAACTTGGGAGGAAGCACTGAAAACACGACCTACTGCCGATCTGCCGCCGGCAGAATTCTAGTTTTCTTGGCGGGGCTGATGGTCGGCTTTGGTTTTACTATGGATTGAGATTACCCCCTGTCAGAGCTTTTTCCTTCACGAATTACATCCGGAAAAACCAGCGTCGAGTACGTGTTACCGGCAGACCACACGACGAGGTTGGACTTTTGCATTAACGTCCACACTGCGCAATCCGCATTCGTAATCGAAAGCAAATTTTTGATCGCTTCCGGCTTTACCACTTCGGGACGACGGATAAATGAACCGTCCTCTTGACGGATGAAAAGGGGCGATTTAGTTGGCCCATAAATGGAAACCCACACGGCAGGCAGGGATGGATTCTTGCCCCAACGCACCTCAAAGCGCGGCAACAAGACTGGCGGTTGATTGATGTGGCCACCGGGATAAAAGAACTGTTGTAGCACAGACACAGGGTGTTTTTCTCCAAAGCGACTACATCCACTTTCAGCCTAGTCAGCCAATTTATCGCCAACTGATAAGCGCCGTTGGTGTTAACACATCAGTGGTCCAGAAAGTTGAGCCCGGTCAATCCCGCCACATTTGCTCCGCCACTTGAAAAACGTGGCCTCGCTCACGTTGTGTCGCGCGGCACGCTGCTTTGACCGGCGTGTCGCCTTCCGCTTCGCGGATGACCCCAATGATTTGCTCTTCCTCATGCCCTGCTGCGCTTTCTTCGCAGTAGAACTCCCCCTTTGTCACGTCCACTTTTTCGGGGTCAGGTCATTATCACGGCCAAACCATCGCCGAATCTTGGGCGAAACAATCCAAAGCCACCGCAAGGCAGCCGGATTAACCCGGGAAAAATTGGCGGAAAAAGCAGAACTGGACCACAACTCTTCCTCGGCGCGTGGAACGCGGCACCATGGAAATCTCCGTTGGCTCTCTCCTCAGAATCGCGAAAGCCCTCAATGTTGACGTCGCGGACTTGGTTTGGAAGCTCAAGTAAGGCGACCACTCTGGCTTTGCATCTTCTGCATCGCGGTGTCGAGCAAATGATACGTCTGCTCCAGGCCGTCAAACGAGCGGTGCACCCAGCGGCTGCCCCAGTAAAAATTGCAGCTCGTCTCCGCCGTCAGCAGATGATCGTAGGCTTGCACGATGAGCGGACGGATTTCGTCGGCGTTGGAAAGTTTTTCGGCCCGCGCGTCGAATTTCTTTTTCACCTGCCAGTAGTAAGCGCTGGCGTTCTTGAGTTCGTCCCAGCCCTTCTTTTGCAGGAGCGAACCGGTCCATTGCGTGAAGTCGCCACCCCAATGATGCTCGGTGTTCCACGCGCCGCGATGCACCTCCACCTCCTCCGTCGGCGGGAAGCGGCGCAGGTATTCGCTGAGGTGAATGGGCGTGAACCCCAGCGTCCCGGCGCGATAACGATCGAGAATCGGTTTGTAGAAAAAGCCCCAGAAGCCGGACTCGACCTGCGACGTGCGGAACCAGCCGCCGTTCTCGCCGTCGGTCCATGTGGTCACGAGCGCGGGAAAGTCGCAGAACTTGGTGCGTTCGTGAATTTCGTTCTGAAACCAGCCGGGGTCGAGCCCGGAGAGTTGCGCGTTGGAAAGATCGCGATCCCGCGGCACGACGATGATTTCCGCGCCACCGAACCGCGCGAGGTAGGGACGATAGCGCGTTTCCTCCCACCGCATCTCGCGCCTGGGTTTGATATAGATGGAATCCACGAGCACATATTTGAAACCGTGCCGCGCGAGCATGGGAATCATCTCCATGCAGAAACCCATCTCCGGCGGCCAGAAACCGTTGAAGGCATCGCGCCCGAGCAGATGCCGGCCGAGCCCCTTCCACCAATCCGTCTGCGCGTCCCAATCGGCGACGGGCGTCAGTGGATAGACCGGGTGATACAGGCCGCTGCCGAGGTATTCGATGTTCGCGCAGCGGAAGCGGTGCAGGAAGTCGGCGATGTTGACCGTGTCGGAAAAAGTTTCGCGCACGCCGGGGTCTTCGAGCTGCTTGAGCAGCGTGCCGGAAAAACTCAGGTGCAAGCGCGCCACATCCCAATACTGATCGAGCATCCGCGTGATGCGGTCGTAGCACCAAAGAATCTGTTTGGCTTCCCACGGCTCGCTGGAATTGTGGAGCGCCACCAGATTGCCGAGCGGCTGGTGCAGGTGGAGTCCGAGCGCGTGGAAGATTTCGGGCATGATTGCTGGTTCGTTCTTGGTTGCGCCCGCCTGGACTGCCGGGACCACGCCGGCCGCCCTTCAGGTCGCGGATTTTCCGGTGCTGGAGTTCACGAGGGTGGACGCGTTGGTTTTTTCCTCCACCGGAACGGCGACCGCTCTCTCCTTGTCTTCCGCCCCATAAGGGGGTCCGGGCTGGAAGACCAGAATACTCAAAGGTGGCAGCGTGAATTCGGCGGAATAGGACTGGTTATGCCAATCCAGATCCTCCGCCTGCACCCGGCCGAAATTTCCCAGGTTGCCGCCGCCGTAAAGCGCGGCATCACTGTTGAAAACCTCCCGCCAGAGACCCGGCCGCGGCATGCCAATGCGATATTTGTGGCGCGGCACCGGGGTCAGGTTCAAGATGACGACGAGTTCGCTCACGCGTTCGGGTTCGCGGCGGATGAACGACATCACGCTGTTCTGGTTATCCGAAGCGTCGATCCACTGGAATCCCTGGGGATCGAAATCGGCCTGCCATAAACCGGGCTGCGCGCGGTACAACCGGTTAAGATCGGCGACCATTTGCTGGATGCCCCGATGGTACGGTCCGGCGTTGAGCAAATGCCATTCGACTTCGCCGTTGGCGTTCCATTCGCCGCCCTGCCCAAGTTCGCCTCCCATGAACAGCAGTTTCTTGCCGGGGAACAGCCATTGATAGCCGAGCAACACCCGCAGATTGGCAAAGCGCTGCCACTCGTCGCCGGGCATGCGCCGCAACAGCGAACCCTTGCCGTGCACCACCTCGTCGTGGGAAAGCGGCAGAATAAAATTCTCGTGATACTGGTACAGCATCGCGAAGGTGAGGTTGTGCTGATGATACTTGCGGTGGACGGGATCGCGCTGGAAATATTCGAGCGTGTCGTGCATCCAGCCCATGTTCCACTTCATGGAGAACCCCAGACCGCCCACGTAGGGCGGACGCGTCACCTGCGGCCAGGCGGTGGATTCCTCCGCAATGGTCATCACCCCCGGAAATTCCGTATGCACGAGATGGTTGAACCGGCGCAGGAAGTCGATCGCCTCCAGGTTTTCCCGCCCGCCGTAACGATTGGGAATCCACTGGCCCGGCTTGCGGGAATAATCCAGATACAACATGGAAGCGACGGCGTCCACGCGCAGGCCGTCAATGTGATAGCGCTCGCACCAGAACAGCGCATTCGCAATGAGGAAGTTGGCCACTTCATTGCGTCCATAATTAAAAATCAACGTCCCCCAGTCCTGATGCGCGCCCTTGCGCGGATCTTCATGCTCGTAAAGACCGGTGCCATCAAACCGCGCCAGCGCCCAATCATCCCGCGGGAAATGCGCCGGCACCCAGTCCACGATCACTCCAATGTCCGCCCGGTGCAGTTCGTTGATGAGGTATTGCAAATCCTCGGGCGTGCCGTAGCGACTGGTCGGCGCAAAATAACCGGTCACCTGATAGCCCCACGAGGGGTAGAAGGCATGTTCCGCCAGCGGCATGAATTCGACATGCGTGAAGCCCATCTGCTGGAGATATTCGATGAGCGGCGCGGCCAGTTCGCGATAACCCAGGGACTCGGCCTGCGTCTTCTTGCGCCACGAACCGAGGTGCAACTCGTAGGTACTGACCGGCATCTGGAGCGGATTGGATTTCGCCCGGCGGGCCAGCCACGGACCGTCGGTCCACTTGAACTTCTGGTTGTTCCAGACAATGGAGGCCTGCTTGGGCGGCAGTTCCATGAAGAACCCCAGGGGATCGGCTTTCAACCGGACCCGGTGGTGGCGATCCCGGATCTCATACTTGTAAAGCGCGCCTTCACCCACTCCGGGAATAAAGATTTCCCAGATGCCGGAAACGCCCAGTGAACGCATTTGATGACAACGTCCGTCCCAGTGGTTGAAGCTGCCCACCACGCTCACGCGTTGCGCGTTGGGTGCCCAAACGGCAAAGCTGGTGCCGCTGACGCCATCCACCGTGCGCAATTGTGCCCCCAGTTTGTCGTGGAGTTTCCGCTCATCGCCTTTGCCCAACAGATACAGGTCCGCATCCGTCAACGTGGGCAGAAAGGAATACGGATCACGGAGCGTGCGCGATTCGCCCTGTTCGTCGGTGATGACCAGCTCGTATTTGAAAACCTCCGGCACCGCCTCGGCGGCCCCCTCGAAGACACCCGCCGCATGGATGCGCGCCAGTTCCATCGTCGGACCGCGGGCGGCCGCCACCGGCCGCAACACCACCCGGACCGCCCGGGGATCGAAAACCCGCGCCACCAAGCCGGGAGGGTCGTCGCGCACGTGCAATCCCAGGATGGAATGCGGCGACCGATGTTTTAGCTCCACCAGTTTCCGCAATTCATCCGGAGCGAGAATCATGTGGACACAGTAGCAATCCCCGCAGCGGCGAGACAATCATTTATCAATGACACGCCGCGCGGCTCCCGGGGTCCCCCCCAACATGGGGTCAGTAGAATTTGGTCGCGGCCAACCCCTGCGGACGCTCGACATCGGGCGGAAATCGTGGAACATATTCTCCCGACAAGGAGACGGAAGTTTACCGGTCAAACCCATCAGTGGCTGCCGCCCCGTACTCCACAGTTTTCTGTTGATCGTATGCGACATTGCGTTTTCGTCTGGCTCCATCTTTTGCTGGGCCTCCTGCCCCTGCACAGTGAGGCGGACGTGCTCATCACCGAGTTCCTGGCCGCCAATAAAACCGGTCTCCAGGATGAGGACCTGGCGACATCGGATTGGATTGAAATCCACAACGCCTCGGAGCTGGAGGTGGACCTGGCGGGCTGGCGTCTGACGGACGATCCCAGCCAGCCCGACAAATGGACGTTTCCCGCCACCAACCTGCCCGCCCGTGGATTTCTGGTGCTGTTCGCCAGCGGCAAGAACCGCACCGTGCCCGGTCAGCCCTTGCACGCCAATTTCAGTCTGTCTGCGGCCGGCGAATACCTGGCGCTGATCACTCCCGCCGGGGCCATCAGTTCCGAGTATGCGCCCGCGTTTCCCCCGCAATTCAACGACATTTCCTACGGCCTGACCCCGACCAACACCGACGAGCAAACCTACTTTGCGGTCGCCACTCCGGGCGCCACGAATGCCACCAGCTATTACACGCGCGTCGCCGAACCTCAGATCAGCCCGGGACGCGGCTTCTATTCCAACACGCTCTCCGTGGTCATGACGAGCGCCACTCCGGCCACCGTCATCCGTTACACGCTCGACGGCTCCGTGCCCACCTCCACCACCGGGACTCTTTATGTCAGTCCGCTGACCATCACCAACACGGCCGTGGTTCGCGCGGTGGCGTTCCTGGCGGACGCCACCACCAGCGTCGTTGCCACCCACACCTATATTTTCCCTGAACTCGTGCCGCAGCAGTCGCCCGATGGACAGGCGCCGCCGGGCTGGCCCAGTTCCTGGGGAAACAATACGGTGGACTATGGGATGGATCCCAACATTGTTGATGCGGCCCCATGGTCGGGCGCATTTCCGGACGCATTGCTCACCATACCGTCGCTTTCCATCGTCCTGCCGCTCGGTTCACTCTTTAATTCCAGCACGGGCATCTACGCGAATGCGACGCAGGACGGCCTCGCCTGGGAACGGGCGGCCTCGATGGAATTGCTGGACCCCGAAAACAATCCGGCCAGGGAATTCCAAAGCAACATCGGCCTGCGCATTCGCGGCGGTTTCAGCCGCAGTCCGGCGAATCCGAAGCACTCGTTCCGGGTGTTTTTCCGCAGCGAATACGGAGCCTCCCGGTTGTCGTTCCCATTTTTCGGCACGAACGCCGCCACCAGCTTTGAGAAGTTCGATCTTCGCTCCAATCAGGACGATTCCTGGCATTTCACCGGCACACAGAGTGAAATCCTGCGCGACGCCTTCTCGCGCGATACGATGTTGGACATGGGCGCGCTGTCCCCGCACGGGAATTATTACCATTTGTACCTCAACGGCCAGTATTGGGGCCTCTACACCAGCGAGGAACGTCCGGAAGCCAACTTTGGCAGCAGCTATCTCGGAGGTGACGCCGACAACTACGACACCGTGAAAGTGGATGCGGATGCGGATTATACGGTCTTTGCCACCGACGGAGATCTCGGAGCGTGGCGCCGTCTCTGGGAGGCGGCCACGAACGGGTTTGCCAGTCTGGAAGCCTATCAAATGGTTCAAGGCCGCAACCCCGACGGCACGCCAAATCCCGCCTATGAAAACCTGTTGGATGTTCCCGCCCTGATTGATTACATGCTGGTGATTATTTACACGGGGAACATTGATGCGCCGGTGTCCAACTATCTCGGAAACCATTCACCCAACAACTGGTTTGGCATCCGCGAGCGCAGCGGCAACTACGGCGGCTTCCGTTTCCTCCTTCATGATTCCGAAAACTCGCTGTACAATCTCACGGACAACCGCACCGGCCCGTTTCCGGCGGGCGATCCCGCGCAAGGCAGCAGCTTCTCCAAAAGCAACCCGCACTACTTGTGGCAGCAACTTTCGGCAAACGCGGAATTCCGGCTGCTGGTGGCCGATCGCGTGCAAAAACACTTCTTCAACGGCGGGGCGTTGACCGCTGCCGCCCTCACGAACCGCTACCAGGCACGGCGCAGCGAAATTGATCAGGCCGTAATTGCGGAATCCGCCCGCTGGGGGGACGCCAAACGCGAACCGGCCTTCACCCAGGGCGACTGGCGCTACACCAGCGACAAGTTGCTGACCAATTACTTCCGCGCGCGCGTTCCCATTGTGCTCAACCAGCTCCGCGCCAAAAACCTCTTCCCCACCCTGGGGGCGCCGCAGATGAACCAATTCGGCGGCAACATCCCCGCGGGCTTTCCGCTCACCTTGTCGCACACCAACCCGGCCGGCACCATTTATTTTACCACCGACGGCAGCGATCCGCGCCAGCCCGGCGGGGCCGTGGGGGCCGCAGCGCAAATGTATGACATCGCCGTGCCAATCTTTCAGCCCACGCTGATTCGGACACGGGTGAAAGACGGCGAGGATTGGAGTCCCCTGGTCGAAGCCACGTTTGCGCCGCCCCAGGACCTGTCCCAACTGGTGGTGACCGAAGTCATGTACAACCCGCTGCCCTGGGGCGGGTTCTCGGGAAACGATCTGGAATTCATCGAACTCAAGAACATGGGAACGAACACATTGGATCTCTCGAAACTGGCCTTCACAGTAGGCATTAGTGCGACCTTTCCGGACAACACGTTCCTGCCGGGAGGCGGGTTCGCGCTGCTCGCCCGCAACGCGACGGCATTTGCCCTGCGCTATCCAGGAGTGGCCATCCAGGCCACGTACACCGGGCAACTCGACAACAGCGGCGAGAAGATCACCCTGTCGTTCCCCGACGGCGGCACTCTGTTCTCGCTGGAATACGGCGATCGCGCCCCCTGGCCGATTGCCTGCGACGGCTTCGGCTTTTCTCTCGTGCCCAAACAACCCGGTCTCGCAGCGGCGCCCGACAACGGCGCGCGCTGGCGGGCCAGCAGCCAGATCGGCGGCTCACCGGGTGCGGATGATCCAGACCCCCAGATTCCCGCCATCGTCATCAACGAGGTTCTGGCCCACACCGATCCCCCGTTGCAGGATGCCATTGAACTGTACAATCCCACCGCCACGACCGTGGACATTGGCAGCTGGTTTTTGAGTGACGACCCCACCAGTCCCCAAAAATATCGGATTCCACCCGATACGCTGATTCCGGCCGGTGGTTATGTCGTTTTCTACGCCAGTCAGTTCAACGCCGGAACGGACGGAAACACCCCGTTTTTGCTCGCCTCCACCGGGGAGCAGGTTTACCTGACCTCGGGTGCCGGCGACGGCACCCTGACGGGCTACAGCCACGGATTTTCCTTCGGCGCCACTTTCAATGGCACCAGCTTGGGGCGTTACGTCAACAGTGCCGGACAGGAATCCTTCCCGTTGCAACAGCTCCCTTCCCTGGGGCAACCGAACGCGGGCCCCCGAATCGGGCCAGTGATCATCAACGAGATCCATTACCACCCCGCCACTGGAGATGACGAATTCATCGAACTGCTGAACATCGGCGACACCGCCGTGCCGCTTTTCGATCCAGCCGCCGCCACAAACGCCTGGCGCATCTCGGCGCCCGGCTACACTTTGCCGACCGGTCTGTCCCTGCCGCCGGCGAGTCTGCTGTTGCTTGTCTCGAGCGATCCGGAAGCGTTCCGGCTGAAATATGCGGTGTCCCCGGAAGTTCCCATTCTCGGCCCCTACGCCACGCCGCTGCCCAACGGCGGCGCACGGATCAGTTTGGAACAACCGGACGTCCCCAATCCGGATTTGGTGCCGTACGTGTCAGTGGAAGCCGTCCAGTACAATGACAAGTCACCATGGCCCGTGGCCGCCGACGGCAGCGGGCCATCCCTGCAGCGCACCTCGGCGATTGACTATGGCAATGACCCGGTGTTGTGGCTGGCCGCCACCCCCACCCCCGGACGCCTGCTGCCCACCGCGGACAGTGACGGTGACGGATTGCCGGACGCCTGGGAACTGGCCCACGGAACGGATTGGAAGCGCCCCGATGCCACCGAGGATCCGGATGGTGATGGTTTCACCAATTTTGAGGAGTTTCTCTGTGGCACTTTACCGTTGGATCCGGATAGTGCCCTGCGTCTGGAATTGGTGTCCGCCGCGCCGGCCCCGCCGCAACTCCGCTGGGAAGCTGCCGCCGGGCGCACGTACCACGTCCTTGCCGCAACCTCACTTGCCGCAGCGAACTGGACGACGTTTGCTGAAGTGGCCAGTGCCGCCACCAACCGGCTGGTGGAAATCCCGGTGCCCGCCTCGGGTGAGGCGGCACAATTCTTCCAGCTGGTTATTCCCACGGTGCCTTGATCAGGCGGCGAGCCAACCGGAGAGCAGGCGGTCGAGTTGCGCCTCCGTATGGCGGGGCAATCCTTCCGTCCAAATAACGTAATTGGCCCGCTCCATTTTTTCCTGGACCGGGAATTGCGCCGCCCGGCGCTGCTCAATCTGCTCCCGGGACCAACCCCGCGCGATCAACCGTTGTTCCTGCGTCGCCAGGCTGCACGCCACACAGACGACCACATCAAAAGCGCTGGCGGCCTGCGTCTCGTAGAGCAAGGGAATCACCACGGCGGCCACCGCGCGGGATTCGGCCTGCCAGGCCCGCAACTGGGTTTGCCAGAGCTCGCGGATGCGGGGATGCGTGATGGCCTCCAGTCTTTTGCGCGCCGCGGTATCGGCGAACACAAGGCGGGCCAGCGCCTCGCGGCGCAACCCGCCGGCGTCGTCCAGCAATTCCGGGCCAAAAGCTGCGACGATTTCCGTCAGGGCGGGTGTTCCGGGCCGGACGATCTGGCGGGCCAGGACATCGGTATCCACCACGGCATGACCCCGTGCTTGCAGCAGGTGCGCCACCGTGGATTTCCCCATCCCAACGCCGCCGGTGAGACCCATGACTTTCATATCGGACTCCGGGAATGAGCATGCAACCCCCCGGGTTGCACGTCCTCAGCTTGCAGGTTGAGCGGCCACCATGAGGCCAGTTGAACTGAAACCATGAACCGGATCATCAACATCCACCCGCCTGTCGGCCCAAACGCCACGCGCCTGGATGACACAACGGTGTTTGTTGATCAAAACCGGACCGCCAGCCTTTACGGCACCACTGCCACCGCCCGGTAAAAGCGCACTGCGTGTGCGTCGGCGTCCGGATCGGTGAAACGAATCACCCCACCCGCGGCCACTTGCGTGGCCACATCCACCCAATCGTGAAGATTTGAACTGGCCTGGATCCGGTACTCGCGACCGGGCTGGCCTTGAATCTCGAGGGTCAGGCTGCCATCGGGCAGGCGCATCATTTCCAGACTCGCCGGAGTGGAGCCATCCACCGGCAGGCTTAGCGGCAGCAGCAAATTGTCAATAAAGGCCGCATCCAAGCCGACGCTGAGGGTGGGATCCTTGACGTAATCCCAGCGCAGGGTGTGCGTGCCGCTTTGCACCGGGAACATGAAGGTGGCCCAGCCTGCCTCCCCCGACCAGCGTTGCAGCTCCTCTCCATCCAGTGAAAATTTCAAGTAATCGAAGGTCGGCTCGGAGCTGACCCGGTAATCGAAGGCGCCACTCCCCTCGCGCAGGTCCACGGTCAGCAGCAGCGTGCTGATTTGCGGTTCCGGATGATTGTCCTCCAGTACTCCAGAGCGCGCCGCCCATTGTCCGGCCGCGACGGATTGATCAGTGATCACCCAGGGGATGTTGCCATTGGTCTGCCAGGGCAGCTGCTGAAAATCTCCGGACTCGAAGCCATCAGCAAACGAAACCAGGGTAAAATTGGCGGTCACTGCCTTGTCCCCGTTCATCACGAGCGACACGGGATTCGCCGAGGAGGAAACCGCGCCGTCCCAATGGCTGAACAAGCTGGAGCCGGCCGGGGTGGCGGTCAGCCAGACCACGGCATTGCTGGGATAATCTCCGGATCTCGGTGAAACCGTCCCCCCGCCGCTTTCCGTCACGGTCAGGTGAAACACGGGCGCCGGAGTGAAGGAGTAATTCAAGACCACCTGTCCCCCCACACCGTCGTAGCCATCCACCGCGATGTGATAAAATGAACTGGCGCGCACCGCTTGAACGATCTGGCTGAACCCTCCCGGAGCGCCTTCGTACGCGTCATCGTTGGCCGCAATCTCCGTCAGCTGGCCCACCGTGGTGCCGGTATAGAGCGCCAACAACGTGTCGAAGGTGGAGTTGGTTGTGTTGAGCACCAATATGCCGTCCACCGGGGGTTGATACTGCCACCAGACCGACTTCCCGCCCGCGTTCCCGGCATGATGCGGCTCACCCACTTCCCGGGTCGCATTGGTATTGGCGGCCGTGACAAACCCCGGGGTTGCGGTCAGCGGCAGGGCGCTGGCAAAGATGTCGTTCACCGGATCGTTGGGAAGATAATGAACCTGCCGGGTCACCAAGGCCGAATAATTGCCGGAGGCATCCACGGCACCGACCTTCAGCGTGTTTACTCCGGGCTGCAGGAGCGCGGGGGCGCTCCAGTTGGTTGTCCCCAGCGCCGTGGAGGCAATGCCGCCATTGACACTCAGGAACACCTCGCTGACCCCCGAGGCATTCGGCAGGGGATCGGCAGCCGTCCCGGTCACCACAAGCAACTGATTGCTGACACTGAGCCCGCTCAGCGGACTGGTGACGAACACGGCCGGCGGAATCACATCCGGTCCGCCGCCGGGACTGAGGCGCAACTGGACCGAGCCCACTGAATTGGTGTTCGCGCTGGCCACCGCGATCCGATAACCGATGCCGGCCTGCACCGGCACACTCAGATAGCCCTGACGGCGGTTGCCGACATCATTGGTGGCGATCACCAAATGCAGGTTGGACACGACGGTCCCGGTATAAATGGCCAGCACCGTATCAATGGTGCTGCCAGCGGTATCGAGGAAGATGTTGGTGTTCGCCGTGGGTGTATACGACCACCACAACGACCCCGCGGCAGTGGCTAAACCGGCATGCCGGGGTTCGCCCTCCTCCAGCGTGGCAAACCGGTTGTTGGCAAAATAGGTGCCCCCCGCCACCGGCACTTTTATGGCGTTGGTGAAATGATCATTCGATGGCGGAGGCACGATGGCGTAATTCACTTCGTTGGTAATGCCAAGTTTGTTGGTAGCCGTGGCACTGAGCGTCAGCGTCAGCGTCCCCGGCCCCGCCGGCACCGCCAACACCGCCGAGTAAATGTCATCGTTGGCCACGGCATCCGGCGCCACGCCATCATTGGCAAACACCAGATTGGTCAGCCCCGCCACGGTGCCGTGCACCGTGGCGGTATTGACGCCAAAAAGATCGGTCACCCGCACATAAATGGGCTGCATCGAACTGCTCAACAGGTACGAGCCGGAGGCGGGATCAACGGACATGCGCAGCACCCCGCTCCCCGACAGCGTCAGGGAATTGTAGGCGTTCACGCGGCCACCGGTGGTCGTCCGGCCGTTCAAACTCGGCACCGGCACCACCCCCCCAAACAAGCGGCCGACGAGCTCGTTCAAATCGGCGGTAGGGTAAAGGCTGAGAATCAGGGCGGCAACCCCGCTGACGTGCGGCGTGGCCATGCTCGTGCCATTCATCGACTGATATGAGGTATCGGACGCCGAGGTCGAGGAGTAAATCGCCACTCCCGGTGCGCCCAAGTCCACCGACTGCCGGCCGTAATGTGAGAAATTGGCCAACACATTGTAACGGTCAATCGCCGCCACGGAGACGATGTTGTCGAGTGGATAACTGGAGGGGTAGTGCGGATTGATGTCGTTGTCTATGGCGGAATTACCGGCGGCCGCCACGAACAAGGCTCCCTGCTGACCCGCGGCATCAATCACATTAAGCAAAGCCTGGGAATAGCTGCCGCCTCCCCAGCTGTTGTTCAAAATCCTTGCCCCCATAGTTACCGCATAGTCAATGCACTTGATGCCGGCGGCCGTCGATCCTCCGCCGCTGCCCAAAAAACGACAACCCATCAGTCGTACATTCCAAGCCACTCCGACCAGCCGGTGCCCGTCATTGGCGGCGGCCCCGATGGTCCCCGCCACATGGGTGCCGTGCATGTCAAAATCCATCGGATCGCCGGTGTCGGTAATGGCATTGATGCCGTGAATATCGTCAATGTAGCCGTTCCCATCATCATCAATGCCGTTATCGGGAATTTCACCGGGATTGATCCACATCTGATTGGTCAGTTCGTAGTGCGTATAGCGAATCCCCGTATCGATGACCGCCACGATGACGTTGGTCGAGCCGGTGGTCAAATCCCAGGCGCGCACGGCGTCGATATCCGCGCCGACCACCCCCCCGTTTTGTCCGAGGTTTTGCAGTCCCCACAAGGTCCCGTCAACGAATGATTGATCCGTGGGAGTAACGTCCAGATGCACGATCGCATCCGGTTCCACGTACTTAAACATGCCCGAAAGAGCCAGCGTGTTGATGCGATTCACCAACTGCGCCCGGACCATTTCCTCACTGGGAGCCACCCCGCGACCCGCGGGGGCGCCGGCGTCACCCAAAATCACCAGGCCCGGTACGAGGCGGGACTGCCATTCGATGCGCGAGCCCAGTTGTTCCAAGATCCCGCCGCTCGCCGCAGGAATCACCGTCTCCTTGAATTGGGCCAGAATCCGGGTCGGATGGACCTCCTGTCCGTTCAGGGCAATGGAGTCCGGCAAGGCCGCGCGAGCCGGGCCGACAAGCCACGCGGCCACGAGCACCAACAACACCCGGGCCTGCCGAATGCCGCAACCTGGCCGCGCTGCGGCGCCGGCCGTTTCCAACCGAGTCTTCATGAATGTTTCTTTCTCTCGCGCCACGGCTCCCGCATCCGCGGGGCCGCCGGCTTGTTCTCCAAATTGAGGTTCCATAATACGGCAAGCTTTTCGTCTATTGGCCCAGGGGCTGGTACATCACCCGATAAAACCGCATGGCAGTTCCGCCCACGGCGTTGGTATCCACCACGCTGCAAACGCCATTTACGGGGGAAGCAAACGTGGTGGTCATCAGCTTCTGCCACGCGGTATGGAAGTTGGTCCGGTATTCGACATGATACACCGTTCCGGCCACAGCCTGCCATGAAAGGCGCATCCCGGACGGCGAAACCACGGTTTCGAGGCCCACGATCTGCACGCCACTGAACGGATCAAAATCAAAAAAGTTGGGAATGCCGTCGCCATCATCATCCAGAATCTGGCTGTACCGTCGGGCCCGGTTCATCTGAATGGTCTGGCTGCCGTTGATGAGCACGTCCACGGAGCTGTGCGGACCGGCATACTGCGAGACCCAGCGCAGACGCCCGCCCAGTTTATTGTCCAGGTATTCTTCCGGCGTATAGCCAGCCGGCGGAACAAAGCCGGGCTTGATTGCGGCGTAATAAATCGTGATGCCCGGCTTGATCGAGAGCTGCCCGGCCCAGTCGGACAGGAGCGACAGGTCCAGCAAATCCACATAAAGGGCGTTGTTTCCGGTGGTGCCGAGGAACTCGAAGACGGTGACTGGTCCGTTGGGGACCAAGGCCAGGGAGCCCAGGGCCAGATTATTCGTGAAACCGGCGGGAGTGGCCCCCCGGTCTTCACCCGGCCACCAATGGGTCACTTTTTTCCAGTTCGGCGCGATTGATCGCACCGTCGTGCCCAGCAAATCTCCGGTCGCCGGTTTCTGATCCACTTTCATGCCATCCCCAACCACAAACAAATTGCTGGAACTGCTCCCGTTGTCCTGCAGGGAGTTGGTCGCACTCAAAACCAGCCGGGTGGAGGTCAGGATTGAGGACTGGTGAAACTTCAAAGTATTGGCGGTCAATCCAACGTCGTTGCCGGCGTTGATCGTCGCCGCGGTCATTTTGGCATCCGTGGCATTGATGCTGATCGCGCTCAGGCTGATGTTGGTGCCGGCCAGTTCGACATAACTGCTCGCAATGTTCTGGCCCGCCGATTGCACCAGTCCCCGATTGACAAAGGCCAGATAACGTTGCGGGGCATCATCACCAAAGTGCGCCTCCCCTGGCATGACCAGACGGCCGTTGTTCGTGAAATAAAGCAGGGACGGGGCGTTGGTGGTGCGCCAGTCCATGATGGCGCCGGTCAGATTCATCCCGCCGTTCAACGTGAAGCTCTGTCCATTCAGTTGATACGTCAGCACGATATTGGCCTGATCTTCCATGACGATGTTGGTGGCGGAGGCGGTGAATTGCTGCACGGCCACGGGCACGGTAGTCTCCAATTGGCTCAAGTCATAAATCAGCGTGTGAAACAACACGTTCACGGTATTGGTCAACATCTCCAACTCCGCGCCGTTGGTGGTGACATTGTAGTTGGTCACCAGCATGGTGAAGGAATTGCTCCAGGTCCCGCTCCAGGCAAACACATCGCCGCGCACCCGGTAGGTGTTGGTCTTGGCGATGTCAACAATGCGCAGCAATCCGTTGGTCGCGCCCAGGTCCAGATTCAAATTCTCGCAGTCCACCGATGCCTGCGCGCTGTCCTTCAGATGGGTGGCCTGGATTGAAAGCAGACCTTCCCCGCGCAGGCGGGCATGGTTGATGTCCAGATTGGCAGCGCGGATTTCGGCGCGGCCAGTCAGGTTGGTCGCCGTGCCGGCGGGAATATCCGGAGGCCGGATGACAATATTGTCAATCCGGCCCGAATAGGCCGCGTAAGTCCCGCTGACCAGATTGGTCGCATAATCCCGATTATAGAAAAAGTCAGGCGCGAATGGAGTGTTGCCCGGCATCCCCTGCCCCTGCGTCAACCGGGACAGCAGATAGCCGGCAGGTCGCATGGTGCGGGGCACTCCGGCCCCCGCCAGGGTGGTCGTATAATTGGTCAGCAGTCCCTGGTCATTCTCCCCCGCCAGGGTGTCCTGGAGGTAAATCATCGCGCCGCCAATTTCATCCGTAAGCATGTTGGTATAGGGAAATTGCACGGTGACGAAGACCGACTGATAGTCGTTGGTTGGCTGCGAAGACGGCGCAAAGGAAATATCCACATCAACGTTCCCGGGCGGGACCGACACGAAGACGCCCTGCTTGACGATATTGGTGGGCACATCAATGGTTTCCGCCTCCCCGTCAATGTTCGTTACCGTCATGGTGGCCCACTGGGTCACGTTCGAAATGCCATCGAAGTAATAATCAAGCAGCCCAAACTGCCAGAGCATCCCTCCACCTCCGGCAAATTCAACCGGATGCGTCGGGGTGACCACCGCCCCTCCCGGAGTCAGAATGTTGTTGACGTAGAAAAGCAAATCGGTTTGACCCCAATAATTGTCGGAAATCGCCGTATCCGGAATGAACATGCTTGGCGTGGGCGCATGATTAAAAGATCCCAGAAGCGAAGTGTCGGCATCCACCGAAACCACCCCATAGCCGCTCCAGGAGAGATCCACATCCACTCCGCTTAATTTTCCCAGCCCGCCTGCACCAACGGTAATGAGTCCTTGGTTGATCAAGTTGGTGGCTTCAATGGACAAAAGACTGCCGATGTAGCCGCCCACCGTGCCGCCATCCCGGGCATGAATCTGGCCGCTGTTGCGGTTATGGAAGTTCGCCAGCGGTTTCCGCAGCCCGATCAACTGCCCGCTGCTGTTCCGGGGCGCGGTATCGAAACGGAAGCCAATCGCGCCGTCGAACGTTCCGGAATTGGTCAGATTGCGTGTATTGGATGTGTCGAAGGGCAAGAGGGTGGGCATGGCACCCCACGGCCCGATATTCCCGTAGTTGATGACATTGGTCGCATCAATCGGCACCGAAGGGTCGGTGATGGACGAGGTGCTTCCATTAAACCACGTGTCCTGAGCCCCCCAGGCCGCCAGAGGCAATCCCAACATCACGAAACCGAAGCGGAGGAACAACTGCCGTTTCATAAGACTGATTCTGAGTTTCAAGGAGGTCATACGCTCAAGGAGTAACGGTAATTGAATAATGAAGATCAATCGAACGCGCGTTCGCATCGCTCAAGCGCAGTGTGAAATCGTAAATGTTCGGCTGCGTCGGGACGCCGGAAATCGCCCCGGTCGCGGGATTCAGGGTCAGCCCGGGCGGCAGCCCCCCGGAAGCGGGCGCAAAACTCCAGGTGAACGGCGCCGTCCCTCCCGCAATGCTGAAACCGGTGAACAGCGTGCTGTACTCCACGCCTAGAATGGCGTCGGGCAGCGCGGGTCCCGACGGCGTCACCCGGATCAGAATGTGATTCTCCAGTTCGGTCACGCTGGTGCCATTCGGATACACCACCGGCGCGTTGGTCGAGCCGTCATAGGAGGCCCACAAAAACAGGGGGATGCCGGTCGCTTCATCCATCAGGGGAAACGAATTGCCCATCATCGGACCGGTCTTGCTGAAGGTAATCACTGCGGGATTCAAAATCGTCCCCGGACCGGCCAGCCCGTTCAGGGAGCGCGAGCCGTCAAATTCAATGCTGCGCGCCAGCGTTCCCGCGCCGGAAGGGCCGCCGGGACCGCCGGACAGATCCCGGGCCGTGATCAGGATGTCGGGGCGAAACACCTCGCGCCGGAGGTGTTGCGGATAGTCCTGGTTGTTGGTGACGGTGATGATCGTGTATTCGCTGTTCGTGGGGTAATAAAATTCACCAATCAACGAGTCGTAATCACGACGCACGAACTGGACGCGCTCGATCCCGCGACGGTAGGCGGCCCAATCCTCCGGACAGAGCACGGGATTTACCTGATAAACATATTGCGTGTAGGTCAGCGTCGGCGTCACCGTGAACGAGACTTCATTGGTGTTGATGGTCCCCGGGGCGTTGGTCACCGTGAAGGTCTCCCCCTCCAGGGTGACCACCTGGATCAACTGCGTTTTCACGTTGCCCACCGCGCACCAGTTGGTCGGCAGGATGTAGAAATCCCCTCCGACACTGTTGAACACTTCCGTTTGAATCGTGACGTTCGTGCAGACGGTGCCCGCCGGAGTCAGAGGGGGACAGCCCTCGGCCGAGATGTTCGTAATGACGTTATTGATGGTGTAATTCGTCGTGGTGTGTCCCGGCACGAGAGGCACCTGGAAATTGGAAGTCAGCTGGTATTCCGGAGTAATATAAGCGTTGAGAAATTCGTGAAAATAATGCCGTTGAATATTGGTGGTCACCACAGTGGCCGAACGCAAAACCGCCATCCCGGCCGGCGCGAAGGGCACATTGGTCACGTAGAACACCGTATTGGTGGTGAGCACGTTGGTCAGATAGGAGGATGAGCCGGCGATCTGCAAACCCGGATACAACGCCGTGAGGGTGGCCGGATCACTGACCCGGGCATTTTCAATGAACGTAGCCAGATCCGCCGTCGGCAGAATTTCGGCGGTGGTGTTCGTCACGTAGGTCAGCACGTTGGTCCCGGCGGATTCCAGATTGACGTTGCTCGCACGCATCAGATACCGCAGCGTCCCGACATCATCCCGGGTCAAGCCCGTGTAATAATATCCCTCGCCCAGTCCCCCCAAGGCGGTCAGCGCCGTGCCCCCCAACAGATAAGGCATGCTCCCAAAACCGGAAGCAACCGCGGTGAAGGGTGTCGCCAGCGGGTCCACGTTGAACTCCACGGCGTCGGCCAGCCAGCCGTACGGGGTCGGGGTCTGGCAAAATTCAACGATTTTGTAGCTGTACAGCGTGCCGTTGACGTAACTGCTGGCCTGCAATTGATTCAAGTCGCTGCTGATGGGTTCAAAATTCCGTTTCACCACCGTGTAATTCTGCCCCGCCGGACACGCCACGTCGCCCTCATGCCAGCGCGCATGCAACGTCCACACGTACCGGTCGGGTTGGGCAGCCCCCAACTGTTCCATGATGATGCTCATGGTGGCCGATTTCAAATCACTCAAGAACAACGCCTGGGCCTGGTAATTGACCCGTTGCGCCTCCATCGGAAACTCGAACAGACCGGGGGTGTAACTCGAAACATTCGTCAACCCGTTGAACACTTCAAAGGCCCGATCCACTGCATCAATGCCGTTGGTCCCGAAATAATCAATGAAGTTCTGATCGAAGGTATAAAACATTACCGGTGTGACCCGCCGGTATTCCTCGCCCAGGTTCTTTGGCCCGGTCGGGAGTCCGTCCAGGTCGTTGGGATTGTACCCGTTTTCGGTAATTTGGTACGCCTCATTGTTGGGCCCCAAAAAGGCCGAACCGCAGGCCATGCCAACCGGCACCATCAATCCGACTGCCACCCAGAAGTTGCGAAACTTTTGCGCCATAAAAACTTTCCTTAGCGAACGCGTCCAATGCGATAGAACCCGCCGCTGCTCCGGCCGACGAACAGCGAATCATTGGTGCCCGCCGCAAACCGCGGCCCCCCCAAGTCCGCCCACGTTCCATTGAGCGCCGGCGCAGACTGCACCTGATACAGCAGGCCCGGTTGCGTGTTCCAATCAAGGAAAACACCTTGTTCGGTGAGCCGTAAATGGTACTTCAGAACGCTGTGCGGATCCATCGGGTCCGTCCCTTGCAGGAATTCAAGGAGATTGGAAGCTCCATCCCCATCACTGTCCGCATCCGCGGTGGGCCACGCATTCATGTTCGCGCCGAATTTGGCGAACATCCAATCCGCCGGGATCCCGTACCAGTCAAACGGGTAAACGTAGGTGGTGCCGGTGGCGGCCGCCGACAGGGGGGAGCGCCGCCCGTCCGACAACACATACGCCAGCCGGAAGCGATGGGTGCTGTTGGCCGCCAGCCCGGTGGCCGTCCAAAAATTGTTGGTTGTCACCGCGGTGGCCTCCGCCCCGTCGTCCATGTAAATCTCGTAACTGGCCACCGCTATTCCCTCCACCGTCGGCCAGGACAGGGCCAGTCGGGTGGTGTCCAGGACGCTGATAATCGGTGCGCCCGGCGGATTGAGCGGGTGATCCGTGTTCACATAACGTTGGAGATGTAAATCCATGTTCGCCCCGCCCCCGACATAACCGGACCAGGCCACCACGAAGCGGGCGGCCCCGTCCGAGGCGACCACGGGCATCATCTGCTGGTTGACCGTTGTGCTGTTCACGCGGAACTCGTTCCCGTGGAGAGTCCCGTCCGCCTGCAGGAACTGGGCGTAAACTCCCTCCCGCGATCCGTCTTGGCCCACACTGGTCCAGGCCACCAGATAGTCCCCGCGCAACGCACCGATCCGGGAGTCCACCTGATCGCCCACGGTGTAAGTGTTCACGCGACGGGTTGTGCCTCCCATGAGGTTCGCCGCAAAGGGCCGGGCATAAATGTCCCAGCGATTGTCCGCACCGTGCAAATCCATCTCCGACCAGCTCACGGCAAAACCACCATCCGGCGCCGCCGCCACCGCGGGATTCGCACAGACATTCGAGCCGGTATTGATCAAAAATTCCCCCGAGGCCGGCGCCCCGGACGCCGAAAAAATCCGCCCGTAAATATCCACGCTGTTCTCGAAGCGACGCAATTCGGAGACCCAGACGATCACGAAGCGACCATCGCTGAGTGCCGCCACGCGGGCCGAGCGCTGATTAAACGAGGTGTATTCGGAATTGACCAGAACTTCGCCGCCATATTTCGCGCCGGAGGGGAGCAGAATCTGGAAATAGACATCCTGCATGCTGCCGGCGGACACCTGCCCCGCACTGGCCCAGGCCACCACGACACTGCCATTGGTCAAGGTGGCGATGGAGGCGTCGCGCTGCGGGACGTTGGTGGTGGTGCTCACGAGGAAATCATCCGTCGCCCACAAGCCATCCGCCCCCAGGACGCGACCGTAAATATGCTGATCCCCCTGTTTGCCGCCCTGCCAGACAAAGGCCGCGCCCCCGTCGGGCAGCAGGGTGACTTGCGGGTTCTCCTGGTCTTCCTCCCCGAGTTGGTTGACCCGGAACGTGCTGAACGTCCCGGTCAAGCTGCCATCCAGTTTGCGCGCGCTGATTCCGGTGCCCTCGCCATCGGTGATGTTATCCCGCCAGACCAGGTAGCCGCCCGCAGGCCGGATACTGATCCCACCTTGGGTTTGGGCGCCCAGCAAAGTGCCGGCCGGCTTGTATTCGCCGCCTTCAATGGTGTAGTTCCCGGGCAGCGCCCAGGCCGACCAGGCCAGCAGGCTCAATCCGGCAGCAATGCCGCCTCGCCGTATCTTAAACAAAATGGCCATAACGATTTTCAAAACCAACCCGTCTCTGCATTTATCAATGTCCCGACGTTCGCACGGGATTCGAACGAATACCACTTGAATCACTTCACGCCCATCCACGTTCCAACAACCAGTCGGTCAATCCCCGCCGGCACTGCCACCCTCAAATCAGCTCGGGCTGCGCCGGCCCCGCTTTCAACAACTCCGCCAGCAGGGAACGGAAACCCCACTCACGATACAACTCCGCCAGCTTCCCGCGATCCGCCGCTTTTTCCCGCAATGCTTCCCAGTCCACCGGCTGCCCGACTTCGGGATTCAACCGCACCAGGCGCTGATTCCGCCGCACCTCCGCTTCCGCCGCCTGCAAGCCCTCCCGCACCCGCCGTGGCTGCACTTCCGCGATCCGCCGGTAAAGCTCATCAACACTCTGAAACTGCTGCAACAGCCCCGTGGCAGTTTTTGGTCCGATCCCCGGCGCTCCGGGAATGTTATCCACCGAATCGCCCGTCAGACTCAGCCAATCCACAATCTGCTCCGGACGCACGCCGGTTTTGGCTTCCACCTGCTGGGACGACCAAATCGTTTCCGTTTTGTCATTGGGATTCAGCAAGCCGACTCCCGGGCCCACCAATTGCATGAAATCCTTGTCGGAACTGGCGATCACCGCATCCACTCCCCGGCGGCCCCCCTCACGGACCACTCGCGCAATGTAATCATCCGCCTCCACATCCGTTTCGCAATAACTGGCCACCCCCACCGCCTCCAGATAGCGCGTGATTTCATCCAGTTGCCCCTGCAGATCCTCCGGCATTTCCGGCCGCTGCGCCTTGTAACCCGGCAGCGTCTGCTGCCGCTCCGGGCTCAGTCCACCATCCCAGGCCACCAGCGCGTGGCTGGGACGCAGCGCGGCGCGGATCTTGCCGAGCATCTTCACAAAGCCGTAAATGGCGTTGCTGGGCCGGCCGTCCGGCATTCTCAAAGAACGAATCGCGTAAAATGCGCGATAGGCATAAGCGTGACCGTCAACTACCAGGAGGCGGGACACGCAAGGCCTTTCTCATTTCCTCCCCCGACCGGTTCTCCCCTTCCGACGGTGTTCCACTACCGCATCGCCGCACTGTTTATCTGCGGCGTCGCCCCTTGTGCGAAGGGTAATTCGTTATCCGCATGAGCCGGATTGCCGGCAGGGTCAATGATCCGGGGAGTGACGAAAATCACCAGATTCTTCTTCTTGGTCTGGGAGGATTCACTGGTGAACAATTTGCCCATCAGCGGAATGTCGGCCAGAAACGGCACCTTGTCCTTCTGCTTGGTTACCGTATCGGAAATCAACCCCCCCAGCACCACCGTCTGACCATCCCAGACAATGCAGCTGGTCGCCAGTTGCCGCACCCGGAAGACGGGCAACGGCAAGGTGCCCGCCAGGGTGGCGCCGGTCCCGGTGATGGCCGTCGGCACAAACGACTGCGCCGTCGTCAGGTCATAACCCACAAATTCGGTGTAGGTGGGAATGATGGCCATTTGAATCGTGACGCCATCGGAAGAAACCGTGGGCAACACATCAATCACTGGCCCGAGCGGCACCGGCGACGTGTTGGGCGTTTGGAAGGTCGCTGCCACCGCCTGATTCACGGTGCCGCTGCCGGAAGTGGCCGCCACGCCGCCCTGGTTTCCCTGGCTCTGATCCACGCCTGTAACGATCGTTTTGACTTCCACCACCTGAATTTGCGCCTGACGACCGCTCAAGGTGGTGATTTGCCCTTCGTTCAGCAGCTCAATGCCGTCCCGCTGCTCGATGGCCCGCAGCACCACCCGGAACTGCGGGTCCGTCAGAATCCCCGTAAAGCTGGCCAAGGCGGGGATGTCCGTGGCATCCGTGCCGAACGTGTTGCGCAAACCACCCGACAAAAGCTGGTCGCCGGCCGACGGCGGGATAATGCCGGACGGTCCGGTGCCGGGAAAGAAGCCGCCCGGATTCGCCTGCGACGGACTGCCGGTAAACGAGGGCTGGGTGCCGCCGGAGAGCGCCGACTTGTTGCCGACCATGAGATTGCCCAGGAACCAGTCAAAACCCAGGGCCTTGCTGTCGTTCTGCGAAATCTCGGTGAACCGGGTCTTGATGTTCACCAGCGGCGGAGCGACGTTCATCACCCGGATCACCTGCTCGATCAGATCCAGTTCTTCGGCGGTCGCCCGGACCAGCAAGATGCCCTTGCGGTCATTGAAAAACACGCTCTTGCCCAGCGCGGGATCAAGGTTGATGCCGAGGTTGAAGAAAAACTGCCGGGCGGTCGCGGAAACGGCCTCCATGCTGTTGGTGGTCGTGATCCCGGGAATTCCCCCTCCCAATTGTTGCTGCGAGCCGCCACCTCCACCACCGCCCTGACCGCCAATGGAGCTGGTCTGTCCGGTAACGCTCACGCGGGGAATGATGTAGGAAGATTGCCCACTGGCACCGCCGCCACCCCCGCCGCCGCCGCCCCCGCCGCTGCTTTGCGAGGCAATATCCAAGTATTCAGCAGTCACATTGACCAGCCCTTGATAAAACGTGTTGGGATCCAAATCGAATTGGCGGGTGAACAATGGCGTCGTTTCCTGGCCCTTCAAGGAGAGGTAAATGGCGTACTCCCGATAGGAAATCTTGAGCGGACGTTCCGCCACCGTGGTAATGGCATCCAGCACTTGATTCAAGGTTACCCGCCGCAGGGGTGACCCGAAGCGCACGTTAATGGAGCCCACATCCACCTCCTCCTCGCTGCTGGGTTGAGGCGGCAGGGGCAAACCGGTCGCCGGATCAATCATGGGCACGGCCGTCGCCGCCGCCTGGGCGGGACGCGTCGGATCAATCATGATGTTGACCCCCTCCTTATTCGGGTCGCGCTTTGGCGACTCCTGACCGAGGATCCGCACAATTTCACTCAGCGGCAGGGAATCCGGGGAACCTTCGGGGGGAAATATGTCGAATTTGATGCTGTTTAACTTTTCGTAAATCGCCTGACGCCCTTTGCCGGTATGAACGGTATCCACACGATTATACGGATTGGGCACCGGCAGCCGGTCCCGGTCTTTACGGTCGGCATAGGTATTCACCACTTCCAGGATTTTCTCGCCATTGTCCCGGTTTTTATGGGACAAGCTGATCTGGTAGCGTTGATTGCGCAGCAGCTCCTTGTAGCGCAAGGCGGAGGGATTGCCGGGAACGAGTTGCAGCGCCTGATCCAATTCCGCCTCCGCCTGATCCAGACGGCCGGATTCCAACAGAACCCGCGCATTTTGCACGTGGGTATTGGATTCCACCAGGGCTTCCTGCCCCTTCCGGGCCTCGGACACCGCCGCATCGGTGGGAATTTGTCCCCGCAGTTCGCGCAAAGTTTTGTCGTTTTGCTGTTTGGCCAGCAGCGCCTGGGAATTTTTGGGGTCCACCTTGAGAATCCGGTTCAACTGCACGTCCACCTCGCGGAAATCCCCGCGCTTCCGCGCCAGTTCCGCCAGCTGCAGCCGCACGCCGGCAAACCCGCGAATGGCTTCGCCCGCTTCCAGTTCGCAATTGACCGCCCCGATCTGATCCACCAGCGACACGGCCGCGTCGTACAGTTTGGCGGCGTTGCCCAGATCGCGATTGGCCACGGCGCGACTGGCCTCCTCCAGTTTCTGCACAAGCAGAATCTTGTTGGCGTCCCGGCGGACGGCTTCCGAAATGGCAGCATCCGTCTCGGCGCCGACAACGACGGTGGCCGAAAATGCGGTGGCAACGAGCACGGCGGCGAGAATTTTAATGGCAGCGGCTTTTGTCATGAGATGACTTCTGGTTTTAATCACAAATGCGGAAATTGTTACTCGGACGTTTGCAAAACTGGTCACAACTGGATTGGGATCGGCGTCTTTTTCTGGTTAGACTTGGCGGAGACTACAACTTCATTCTTCGTAATCGCAACGATAATGTAATCTTCCCCGCCAAACTTGAGGGCGGAGCCCACCCGCTGCCCCACCCAGGGTGCGCGATTCTCCAGGGGATATTTCAAATCCACCATATACCCGTCCACACGCTGATACGGTTTGTCCTTGGACAGGGTGATGGTGCCGCCGTCCTCCGCCAGTTCCAGCACCAATTCCGGATTGTCGGCGGACCCGCGAACTTCACGGATCACGAAGTCGTCCGTCTTGTTGTTCAAGGTGGCAAAAACCGTTTTCCGCCCGCGCTTCCGACGGTCGAGCGCGGCCTCTTGCTCGACACTGATCGCGTAGCGTGGCGGGGTTTCAGTCGCATTCACTCCTTCCAGGGCAATTTTCAGATAGAGAGGGGTTTGCTTCGTTACTACCAGGGCCTTGGGACCCGTTTCTTCACCGGTTTTGATTTTGACGATGCGCCCATCCGCCCCCTTCTCCCAATGCATCGGATTGAGGACGTGATTGGAGGAGGTCAGATCCAGCACCGTGGCCATCCGCAAATCGGTGATGCGCGTCTGTTGGGTGACAAAATTGAGCGGCTCCAAGGGTTTGGCAGGCTGGTTGATGATCCGGTCCTCCTCCTGCCGCAGCTCGTCCCGTTCACTGCCGATCTTGAGCGGCAACCAGGCGGCCCCCAGGGCCAGCATCAACAGCACCCCGCCCAGAATGATTTTTTCGTAATGTTTCTTGAGCAAGTCCATGCCGTTACGATTTCGCGGGAAGAAGTTTGAGCACTTCGACCAACAAGGTCACCTTCAACTGCTTCTCCGTTAAAAACGGTTGTGTCCCCGATTTGGGGGCGACCAGCGCTGGATTGGCGTAATACGGTTGCGCGGGCATCGGCTGGGCTTGCGGCACCTGGGCGTAGCGTGGGGCCATCTGGCCCGCACCGCCATACCGGCTCATTCGCCCTTCAGCCCCTCCCCCTCCGACCCCCATCCCCATCCGCATTTCCGAACGGACCATCGGCTGATACCCCGGTGCGGCCGGCCCCCCCGGGGCCGCGTAGGGCTGCGGCGGCAGCGCATACCCCGGCATCCCCGGGGTCGGCATCAGTTCGTTCAGCAACGTGGCCGTCGCCGGCTCAACATTGATTGCTTTGACCACCAAACCGTACGGGGAACGCGCGAAACCGGTGAGGACGGCCGCCAGTTCCGGGGTGAAGCTTTGGAAAGTGATCTCGTAAAAGCTGCCAACCGCCAGATCATTGGTGATGGATTTTTTGTCAATGTAATCCGTGACCGGCCCCTTCAAATCGTCGGGATTGCCCGGGACGCGTTCCCGGCGGACTTCGGTCAGGGAATTGATCTTGGCCTCGTTAAGGATGTCGCAGATGGCTTTCACCTCGCCCAGCTGCACCGCCAGGGCGTCCAAGGTGCCCGGAGCGAACTGCACGAGGGATGCCTGTTGGGAAAACGAGAATTTGTATCCCGGCGGAACGATGACGCTGTTGTTGGTGGCTTCACGTTGCAACTGGCTGATCGTTTCCTGCAGGGCGGCCGAGAAACGCTGGCCCGTGACGCCCGTTTTTGCCGGGATGGCGGGGATTTCCTGCAGGTAAGCGGTCAGGTTGGTGAGAAAGGCGTCCGCCTCCTGCTGCTGCTCCTTCGCCATTTTGATGTTGTCCACCTTTTTCCCGTCTCCGGGTGCAGGCTTGGCGCGGTACAATTCATTTAATTCGCCGTAGGCCGTGGTAATGGCCTCTTTTTTCACGGAGTTGTTGTTGAAACCCGAGTATCCATACCAACCAGCGGCCCCGAGCAGAATCAACGCAACCACCGCGCTAACGACAAAAATCAGATTTCGTTTGATCCACTCCATGTTACAAACTCAACGGTCGTTTCAAGGACAGGGTCAGGCCAAAGGTGAACGTGCCCGTGGCATCATCCTGGATGATTTGCGGGTCCAGTTTGGTGCCTTCCGCATCCACCACCGTGCTGTTGGTGTTGGCCAGTTGTTTGTGGAATTCGAAGACGATGCGTTGATCTGCGGCGGGGTTGATGTTGCGCAGGCTGACCCCGCGGCATTCCAGCTTGATCGTTCCCACCTGATTCGTCTTTGCTTCGCCCGTCCCGTCCACCGCGCCGCCGGCCGCCGCGTCCGGCATGGGCATCGGGCCTTCGGCAAAGCGTTCCGCGCCCATCGGCGCCGGCGCATAGCGGCGATAACGCTCGGCCATCCGGGGGTCCATTCCCCCGGCAAATCCCGTGGGTCGCTCCGGGTTCATGGCGCTCAACGCGCTCGCCGCCGCGTTGGGGTCCGCGCCAATGGGGCTGAAGGAATTGATCTTCTCCACCCACACGCCGGTGTCCGTCCCAAACTCCTGTTCGGTGATGCTTTCGGTTCGGATCAGCGCCCCACGAATTTCCTCGAGGACCTGCGGCCAGAGCGCCCGCTCCGCCAGCCAGTCCCCGTATTGCGTGGCTTCGTCCATGAGCTTCTTCACCTTGCCGTATTCCCGCTTGAACAACTGGTCCTTGTTCTTCAACACGTCCAGCTTGGGCTGCAGTTCATTCAACTTTTCCTCCTTGATGCTGGCCAGTTTGTTGAACAAAAAGCCCACCGCCAACGCCATCAAGGCCAGACTGCCCAGCGTGGCAATCAGGTACGGTTTCTTTTCGTTGAAACTCTGCGCCCGCAGGGTGCTCTGCGGGATCAGATTCAACTCCACCGGACAGTTGGCGAGATTCCGCAAGCCCAATCCCACCACCTCACCCAACGCATGCGCCACCTTGGAAAGCCCCTCCAGGTTGACCGCCGGATCAATTTGAATGCTGCGGAACGGATTGAAGTACTCCACCGGGACATTGAGCTTTTCCGCGAAAAACTGCGCCGTGTAGGGCATGATGGAAGCGCCTCCCGCCAGATACAGGCGCTGGGGTGCGCCGCCGCCTTGTTGGCCGCGATAGAATTGCAGCGTCTGATTGACCTGGATGTGCAACCGGGTCATGAACTGCCGGGCAATCTTCGAGATGGCGGCCTGATGCGGATTTTCCGGCTCTTCGTACGCCCCCCCCAGGCTGACGAAGCCCTGCTCGATCTTGATCTTCTCGGCGGCGTCGAACTTCAGCTTCGACTCATTGGCAAAATCCTGGGTGATGGCGTTCGCGCCGAGATTGATGCTGCGCGCAAACACCTTCCCCTTCTCAAACATCACCAGGTTGCTGGTTTTGGCCCCGATATCGAGCAACATGGTGCATTCCTCCGGCTCGCCATAGCTGAACCGGAAGGCATTGCACAGCGCCGCGGGCGAAACATCGCAGATATTCAGTTTCAGGCCGCTGGCTTCCGTGGTGCGAAACAAGCCATCCACGATGTTCGACTTGATGGCCACCAGCAACACCTCCAACTCCCCTCCGGCGGTGGCGCCCAAAATCTGATAGTCCCAAACAACCTCGGCGAGCGGGAAAGGGACATTTTGCTGCGCCTCGTACTGGACGATTTGCGTGACTTTGCCGGCATCCACCGGGGGCAGCTTCACGAATTTGGAAAAAACATGAAAACCCGGGGCGCAAACATTGATCTCCTTGGATTTGAGATCCAGTTCGGCAATGGCTTCCTGCAACTTCTTGACCACCAGCTCTTCCCGGCGCGTTTCCTGCGCCCCCTGCAGGCCAAGCGGTTTCAGGATGTAGTTCCTGAAGACCAGCCCGCCGGCTTCGTTCACTTCGAACTCAGCCAGCTTCAGCGTGCCGGCGCCAAAATCCGCCGCCAAAAATGTCGTGCTCTTCGCCATGCGTTTCGCTACTGGGTGCTCCGTGTCGTCCCGTTCCGGGACGTCATGGAAGCGGGCGAGTGTTAATTCAAATCCCGGCCACGGTCAAACAGAAAAGATTTTCCGAACCCCGATTTTCCCGCTGCCAGCGGGGGGTGGTTCGTCCGGCCGCGCCCTGGCCGCGCCCAGGAAGGGCGGGGCCCGCGAAACCGCGACGCGGGCGTTCGCCGGACCTCAATGAGGCGCGGGATCTTCCGTTTCCGCCGGCACGTCCAGATCAATCAGAATATCCCGCGGCTCCGCACCCTTGCTCGGCCCCACGATGCCGCGGTTTTCAAGTTCATCCATGATGCGGGCCGCGCGGCCGTAGCCGAGCCGCAACCGCCGCTGCAACAGGGAGACGCTCGCTTTTTGTTCGCTGCGGATGACTTCGATGCAGTCCTGGATGATCTCCTCATCCTCGTCAATGCCGCTCTCGCTGGCCGCCGGCGTGGGCCGGGACAGCTGTTGGTGGATTTCCATCTCATAACTGGGCTTGGCCTGTTTGGCGATGAAATCCACGACGTTCTGAATCTCCTGGTCGGTGATCAGCGCGCCCTGGGCACGGATCAATTTGGCCGAACCCGGAGGCAGGTACAGCATGTCCCCCTTGCCGAGCAGCTTGTCCGCACCCATGGCGTCGAGAATGGTGCGGGAATCCACCTTGGCCGCGACTTGAAACGCAATGCGCGCGGGTATGTTGGCCTTGATCACGCCCGTGATGACGTCCACCGACGGCCGTTGCGTCGCCACAATGCAATGGATGCCCGCCGCGCGCGCCATTTGGGTGATGCGCGCAATCGCCATCTCCACATCGGCGGGCGCCACCAGCATCAAATCCGCCAGCTCGTCAATGATCACCACGATGTAGCTTAACTTCTCGGGAATGACGATGTCCTCCTCGCGGGGCACGACGATTTCCTCGTCCACCTCCACGGCAAAGCCTTCCGCGCCCGGTTCCACCTTTTCCTTCTTGCTGGTCAGCGGCAACTCCGGCTCCCGTTCCGGCAGGGGTTTGTGCCGGGGCCGCGCATTGAACGTGGCAATGTTGCGCACGCCCACCCGCGCAAAAATCTGGTATCGCTTTTCCATCTCGCTCACCACCCAGCGCAGCGCCAGAATCACCTTCTTGGGATCCGTCACCACCGGCACGACCAGATGCGGCAGCACGTTGTATTGCTGCAATTCCACCACCTTCGGATCAATCATCACGAAACGCATCTGATCCGGGGTGAAGCGGTACAGCAGGGAGGCGATGATCGCATTGATGCAGACGGATTTGCCGGAGCCCGTGCTGCCGGCGATGAGACAATGCGGCATCTCCGCCAGATCCGCGATGATCGGATGCCCGTAAACGTCCTTGCCAAGCGCCACGGGAATTTTCGCCTTGGTATTGCGCCATTCATCGGTCTCGAACAAATCCCGCACGATGACCTTGGTTTTCACCGTGTTCGGCACTTCCACGCCCACCGAGCTTTTGCCGGGAATCGGCGCCAGAATGTTGATCCGTTCCGCTTTTAATGCCGCGGCGATATTGTTGGCCAACCCGGTGATCTTTTCCAGCTTCACCCCCGGGGCCGGATGCAGTTCGTAACGGGTAATGGTCGGCCCCTTGGTGATGTCCCCCAGTTCAACCGGGATGTCAAACTGCGCGAGGGTTTGCTGCATCAGCCGTGCGTTGGCCAGTAATTCCTCCTTGGATTCCGTCGGCTTGACCGTGAGGTCGGGCAGGTGCAGAAAATCCAATGAGGGCAGCTGGTAATTCCCGATCAACGGCGTTGCGGCGACGGTGATTGGTTTGCGACGCGCGCGGGCGCGGCCCTGGGGGCCGTGGGTGATGTGGATTTTGGGTTCCGGTTTTGTTTCGGTGGCTTGAGTGCCGGCTGCATCCGCCGGATCGGCCGGCCCCGGCCTGCCGTCGCCTTCCTGCTTCGCTTCCGTCTTGACCTCGCTGGAATTGGCCGCGCTGGCGGCGGCCTTGACTTCGGCGGCGGAAATCACCTCACCTTCGTCCGCAGGCTCAATTTCCTTAGTGGGTTCAGTTTTTTCGGTTTTCTTCCCGCGTCCCTTGACTTGCGGCACGCTCAGATCCCGCACCGTGGGTTCCGGCACCGGGCGCAGGTCGGGACCCAATCCGTGTTCGGTCCCGCCGCTGGTGGCGGTTATGGTTTTGGCCACCTCCGCCTCGAGGTCGCGCTTCTTGCGTTCCAAATCACGCGCCCGGCGCTCCAACGCTGCCTCGGCGGAATTGGCGCCGGCTTTGGCAAACGGCATGGTCTGCTCCGCCGCCCAGGTCTGCAACCATGCGCCCAGACGGAAATTGGTCAGGAACAGCACCCCAAACAACGCCAGGGTCAGATACAGGATGATTGCGCCCACCTTGCCCGCCATCCAAAACAAGTATTCAAAGGTCAACCACCCCAGCCAGCCTCCGGCCCACTGCGAACCCAGGCGTTCGGGCACCTGTCCAGTCATCCCCGAATCATGGAGGATGTGCAACAGCCCCGTCAGCGAGACCAGCAGCATGACCGCCCAGAAAGCGCTCCATTTGGAACGCTCCCGGAGGTACCCCATGAAGTTGAACAGGTGTCCCAGTCCGAAAATCAGGAAGAGCGCCGGCACCAGGTACGCCGTGAGGCCAAACAGCAAAAAGAACACCCACGCCACATGCGCTCCTGCCGAACCAATCCAGTTGTGCAACGGCTTGTTGGGCGGATTCACCAGGGCGCTGATGTCGCCACGATCAAACGACCATTGCGCCAGCAACAACAGCACCGCGGCGGCCAGCAAACCCAGGCCGATAAAATCCGCCCAACCATTGTGCGCTCCCGTTGCATCCTTCCGTGCCATGCGGCAAAAGTATCAATTCCGGAAGTGAAGTTCAAAGTTGAAAACATCAGGAGCGCCCCATCCGCAAGCCCGCGCCCTTGACCGGCTTCCAGCGGTTATGCACCCAGAACCAGTTCGCCGGATCCCGCCGGATGGCCGCCTCAAAAGCGCGGTTCACCTCGGCCATGATCTCCGCCACGGCGCGCGGCTGCCCGTTGCGGCGGGTGGGGATCTCCGGCCCGATCTCCACCTGCCACTCCGCCAATGCCGTGCGGTAGCAGACGGCCGTGTGCAGCGGGCACTCGTAACGCAGGGCAAACACCGCTGCCGCCGCGTTGGTGGAACATTCGTGCCCAAAGAACGGCAACCGCACCGAACCCAGCGAGGAATGTTGATCCGCCAGCAGCCCCAAAATGAGCCCCGCCTCCCGCATGCTGGTTTTCAACAGCTCCGCCTCGGTGCGCCGCTCGAAAAACCGGCATCCCGAACGCTCCCGCAATTCCTGCAGCAAACGATTCAGTCCCGGCTGCCGCAATGCCCGATAGGTGGTCGCGCATTGGAACTGCGGCACAAACTGCCCAAAGCGGGCGTACAATTCAAAGTTGCCAAAATGCCCGATGGCCACCACCCGGCTGCGCGGCGGGCCCGCGTTGGTCGCGCCGGGAGCGAGCAGTTTCTCCGCCCCGTTGAAACGGAAATGTGGTCCCAATTCTCCAGCCGTCATCGAAGCCGTCTTGAGCGCGCCCAGATAATTTTCCCCCAAACGCCGGAAGTTTTCCCGGGCGAGTTCACGAATCTCCAGCGGCGGTTTCTCCGGGAAGCACCGCGTCAGGTTGCGGATCGCCACGGCGCGATGTCGTCCATCCAGACGAAACGCCACCGCCCCGCCCCAACGCCCCAGCCGCGCCACGCCCCGCAAGGGCAGCGCCTGCACCAGCGTCACGAAAATCCTGGCCAGCCAGTAAATCAGCCCGTCCATGCTCACCGGAAGCAGATGCGGCGCACACAATCGCGGAAATCATCGGCGCCGCTCACAATGTTAATCTCAACGCGCATGAAAAAAATGGGCAGGTCCCGGCGGTTCAATTTCGGAAAGCGCACGGCGTCCTTTTGGGTGGTGACAATGATTTCCGCCTGCCGCTTCTTGCTGCGGTTGATGGTGTTGAGCACCTCCTGCTGGGTGAAACGGTGATGATCCGCAAACCGTTTCGAGTAAACCACCTCCGCCCCCAGCCGCGTCAGGCTTTGCTCGAAGCTTTCCGGTTGCGCGATGCCGCTCAACGAAGCCACCTTGCGCCCCTTGATCAGGTCCAGCGTGGCGCGTTCTCCGCTGAACACGTCTTCGAGATACATTGGCCGGTGTACGCACTCGATGATGGGCGCTTCGGGATTCAGGACCTCGATCCGCTGCCGCAGTGCCTCCGTTTTTCCATCGCTCTTGGTGATGAAAATGGTGTGGGCGCGCGCCAGATGCGACGCGGGCTCGCGCAGCGTGCCGCGGGG
>Ga0116144_10000030_pt1 | contig 180107 bp, 178 predicted proteins | sample AD_UKC035_MetaG_FD_89746 | JGI IMG/M metagenome (GOLD analysis project Ga0116144, IMG submission 89746) | Active sludge microbial communities of municipal wastewater-treating anaerobic digesters from USA - AD_UKC035_MetaG | ecosystem: Engineered > Bioreactor > Anaerobic > Digestate | place...
CCGGCGGAGGCAGGTGGAGCGGGTGGCCACCAGCCGGGCGATTTCCATGAAATACTGGTCCCAACCGGGACGCACTTTGCCCATCATTTTATCTTAACCCAACCGGGCCGGAACGGTCAACCGGGCGGCCGCGGCGGCGGCCCGGCCTCCGGAAGGACGGTCTTGATTCCGGCCTCACGAACCGGGGCGGAAGCGGAACCGGGGCGGCCGGGCCCCTTTTGCGCCACGGCTGGAAAAAGGTTATAATTGTAAAAATGCGCTGGATCCCAGGCCTTGGCGAAGCACCTGTTTTTTTGGACCGCCTCTTCAAACGGCGGGTTGTTTCTAGTCCGCGGCCTTCCGGATCCGCGCCCGGCGGCGAGCCGCCGGGCCGTCGGCCGCTCGGACCGGATCAGATGATGGGCGCGCAGGTGGTGGTCAACTCCGCCGTCCGGGTCGAGGAGCGGGGCCGGGAGTTGTTGATCGCCATCCCCGGTCGCAAAAATTTCTGGCTCAACCTGGTTTCGTTCGTGGTGACCCTGCCCCGCGAGAAACGGGTCTTCCTGGACGAGTTGGGGGCTTTGATTTACCAGGATTGCCGGCAGGGGTTGACTGTCGCCCGGATCGTCGAGAATTTTTCAGGGCGGCACGGCCTTTCAATCGATTACAGCCGGCAGAGCGTGATGCTCTACCTGAAGATGCTGGCCGAGAAGGGTGTGGTCGGATTTCTTATCAAGGAGCAGACCGATGGCGGGACAAGTAGGTAAGCAGGTAATGCTTCCCAAGCAGGAAGCCTTCAAGATGAGTTTGCGCAACATCAGGATCCGTTTCGGCCGCGCCTGCATCGTTTCTTCCAGCGTCCTGCTCGGAGTCGCCTTCCTGATGTCCATTTTTACCAACACGGTTATCCAGCAGGCGCTGCTCAAGAACGGCCCGGAGAGCATCAAGGTCAGCCTGGCGGCCGGCGCCTCCGATTCGATGGCCCGGGACATCTGGCTGGTCAGCCTTTCCCTGCTGGTCTGCGTGGTGGGCATTACCAACGCCATGCTGATGTCGGTGACCGAACGCAGCCGGGAGATCGGTACCATGAAGTGCCTGGGCGCTCTGAACCGTTTCATCATGGAGATCTTCCTGATCGAGTCGGGCATGCAGGGATTGCTGGGTTCGCTGGCCGGCGGGCTGATCGGCGGGCTGGGCATGCTGATTACCTACCTGGCCCGCTACGGGACGGTGATTCTCAACTACATTCCCTACCTGGGTCTTCTGAAATTCTACCTGTTTTCAATCATCCTGGGAACGGTCATCTCCATCATCGGGGCCGTTTACCCGACCTATCTTTCGGCCCGGATGGAGCCGGCCGAGGCCATCCGCCGGGAAGTTTAAGGAGGAATAACGATGCCCAAGGAAGTAGTCGTCCGGACCATCGGGGTTAAGAAGAACTTCATGCTGGGCCGCATCGAGTTGAAGGTACTGCGGGGTGTTGATCTGGAGGTCTCCCGCGGTGAGTATATCTCGATCATGGGACCGTCCGGGTCGGGCAAGACCACCTTTTTCAACATGATCGGCGGCCTGGACAAGCCTTCGGCCGGCCGGGTCTACATCGACGAGGTCGACATCGCCCAGCTGGACGCTTACGAACTGGCCTGGCTGCGCTGCCGGAAGATCGGGTACATCTTTCAGACCTTCAACCTGATTCCGGTCATGACCGCCCTCGAGAATATCACCCTGCCGATGATCTTCGCCGGGGTCGGTCACGACGAGGCGGTGGACCGCGGCTTGAAATTGCTGGAGATGGTCGGCCTCAAGGAACGGGTCCAGCACAAACCCTTCGAACTTTCCGGCGGCCAGCAGCAGCGGGTCGCCATTGCCCGGGCCTTTGCCAACTCGCCGGCCATTATCCTGGCCGACGAACCGACCGGCAACCTCGACCTGAAGACCGGCAAGGAGATCATCCGCCTTCTCAAGGAGATGAACCGGAACCACCAGGTTTCGGTTATCACCGCCACCCATGACCTGAAGATGCTCGACGTCTCCGACCGGGTGGTCTGGATCCGGGACGGACAGATCGAGCGCATCGAGGAGCGCGCCAACCTGGACATCAAGGTCGGCGAGGTCGAAGGCGAGTAGGGCGGCTGAGCCACCGGCCGCGCGCCTTTTTTCTGATGCCCACTTCGGAATCGATGGAACTGGGAATTATCGGCGTGGGCCGGATGGGTTCGGCCATCGCCGCCGGCCTGATTGAACGCCGGATTTTCAGCCCGGGCGAGCTGCTGGTTTTTGACCTGGACCGGGAACGCGCCCGCGCCTTCTCGGCGGCTTACGGACCGGCCGCGGCCGCCTCGGCGGCGGATCTGGTGCGGGGCTGCCGTTCGGTGCTGCTGGCGGTCAAGCCGCAGGATCGTTCGGCGGCCCTGGAACCGATCGGGGCGATCGGAATCGAAGGCCCTCTTATTTCCATCCTCGCCGGTGTTCCCACTTCCGCCCTTGAATCCATCCGTCCCGGTCTCCGCGTCATCCGGGTAATGCCCAACCTCGGCGTCCGGGTCGGGGCCGGCCTCAGTTTTTACTGCGCGGGCCGGAACGGACGGGAGTCGGACCGGGTTCTGGCCGCCCGCATCTTCGGCGGGCTGGGCGAGGCCTTCGAGATCGACGAATCCCTCATGAACGCGGTAACCGCCCTTTCCGGTTCCGGCCCGGCTTACTTCTTCCGGCTCATGGAGATAATGGCCGGGTTCGGCCGGGCGGCCGGCCTGGCGCCGGAGGTCGCCGCCAAACTTGCCAGCCGGACCGCCCTGGCGGCCGCACTGCTGGCGCGCGACGGCGACCCGGCCGCCCTGCGCGGGGAGGTAACCTCGCGCGGCGGCACCACCGAGGCGGCTTTCCGGGTGCTGGAGGAAGGGAACCTTTCCGGGTTGTTCGAATCGGCCCTGGCGGCCGCGGTAAAGCGCGGCCGGGAACTGGCCGAAGGCAGGTAACCGGGTTAATTGGAGATCCGAACGATGAGCGAAATAATGAAATCTCTGGAATCGGCGGTCAAGGTCCTGGGGTCGCGCGCCGCGCTCCGGCCGGAAATCGGCATCATCCTGGGGACCGGGCTCTCCTCCCTGGCCGAAAAGATCGAGGTCGAGACCTCGATACCCTACGGAGAAATTCCGGGCTTCCCGGTCAGTACGGTCGAGGGACATGCCGGCAACCTGGTCCTGGGCCGGATCAGCGGCCGGCCGGTGGCGGTCTTCCAGGGTCGGTTCCATCTTTACGAGGGATACTCCCCCCAGCAGATCGCCTTTCCGATTCGCGCGCTGAAGGCCTTCGGAGTCAATGTTCTCCTCGAGTCCAACGCGGCCGGCGGCCTGAACCCGGCCTACCAGGTGGGCGACCTGGTCCTGATCACCGATCATATCAATCTTCAGGGGTTTAACCCCCTGGTTGGCCCCAACGATGAGAATATCGGCCCCCGCTTCCCGGACATGTCCGAACCTTACGACCGGCTGCTGCTGGACCTGGCCCGCCAGACCGCGCTCCGGGAGGGAATCCAGCTCAGGGAAGGGGTTTACGTGGGCGTGCTGGGCCCCAACCTGGAGACCCGGGCGGAGTACCGCTTCCTGCGCATGATCGGGGCTGACCTGGTCGGAATGTCCACGGTGCCGGAAGTGATCGCCGCGGTTCACGCCGGGATGCGGGTTTTCGGGGTGTCGGTGGTGACCGACCGCTGCCTGCCGGACGCGCTCAAACCGGTCACCTTCGACGAGATACTGGCGGCCGCCGGCAAGGCCGAGCCGTCGCTGACCCGCCTCTTCCTGAAGCTGATCGAGTCAATTTAGACACAGCGTCTTGATTGATTGCGCATAACCTGACAAGTCCCGCATTTCCACGTTTCCATTCTCCGAACTGGGTGCACACCGAATCAGTCAGTTCTTCAAGGGTCGCGAAAAAACCGGTTGTGGGTACACGGTCGCCAAGTATCTGGTCCGGTTCAACACGGAAACGGTGGACGTGGGGCCGGTCCTGCTCTTGATGCCTTCGCCCCGGGAGGTCTGCCGCAAGGCCGATTTTTACCGCGTCTACCGGGCGTATCGGGTTTTTTACGAAAACTGATTTCCGGGTCGTGGCACTGCCTGGTCGCCGCCGGCAATGCCGCCCGGGGGAGGGGAGATGAAAGCGACGGTCTCCGGACGCGACTACCTCGAATGCCTCGAGGCTTGGGTGCCGGAATTCCGGCGCGGGCTCTACGCGCTCCCGGACCGTCCGGGACGCTCCTGCTACGGGCCGGGGGCCTCGAACAACTGGGCCGTCCAGACGAACCTCAAGGCGTTCGCGGCCGCCGCGGTCATGGCCGCCGACCCCGCCTTCGACGAGACGCGGGCCGGCGTTTCCCGGCGGTCCATGCTCGAGCACGCCCTCGCGCTGCTGCGCTTCTCGTTGGAGAGTCACTGCGCCACAGGCGGCCGCTGCCTTGACGGAGCCCCCTGGGGCCACACCTGGATCTCGATGCTGGGCATCGAGCGCATGGCGCACGGTGTCGAGGCCATCGAGACGCACCTGGAACCGGGAGACCGCGACCTCCTGCGGCGGGTCCTGATCTCCGAGTGCGATTGGCTGTTGGACGGCTACTACCGCGGCCGCGCCGAACGCCCCGGGGAAATCAGGGCCGGCACCGTGGAAAACAACCACCCGGAGAACAACATCTGGGCCGGGGCGCTCCTGCATCGGGCGGCCCTGCTCTACCCGGACGCCGTGCGCGCCGCCGAATACCGGGACAAGGGTTCGCGTTTCCTGGTCAACGGCATCTCGGTTGCCGCCGATGCGCTTTCCGGGGCGGTGGTCGACGGCCGACCGGTTTCCGAGTGGTTCGTCGGCGCCAATTTCTTCGAGTCGTACGCGCTCAACCACCACGGCTACCTTAACGTCGGTTACATGGTCATCTGCCTCTCCAACCTGGCCATGCTCCACTTCTCGTGTCGGCGCGCCGGCCAAGAGGCACCCGGGGCCCTTTACCACCACGCGGCTGACCTCTGGAATCTCGTCAAGCTCTGCACCTTCGAGGACGGCCGCCTTCTGCGTATCGGCGGCGACACGCGGGTGCGCTACTGCTACTGCCAGGATTACGCGATCCCCGCCTGGCTGATGGCGCTGGACTGCTTCGGCGACCGCGACTGCCCCGGTTTTGAGGCCGGCTGGCTTGCTCAGGTGCGCCGCGAGATGGCCAACAACGGCGACGGCGCCTTCCTTTCGGACCGCTGCCGGGAACTGGCCGGGGTCTCGCCCCTTTATTTCACGCGGCTGGAATCGGATCGGGCCGCCGCTCTGTCCATGGGGGCCTTCTGGCGTCGGACGCTGGAACTGCCCGGCACGGCCGCGGAACAACCGTCGCCGATTTTTCTCACCGGCGCCTGGAGCGACGAGTACCATGGCGCCTGCCTGGTGCGCGGCGCCGCGCGCACCGCCTCCTGGACCTGGTTGGCCGGCGAGCGTCCCAACGGGCTTTGCCTTCCCTCGGGCGACAGCGCGCTGGCCGAGTGGCGCCACAACCTGGCCGGGGAAATCCGGGGGCTGGGCCGGGTCAATTACCAGGACCTGGTCGACCACCGCCAGGCGATTTTCGACGGCGGGTTCCTCACCTGGGGCCGGACGGTCTTCCGCTCTGAGAAGATGATGTGCGAAAGCCACCCCGACGAGGAAACCGCCGGTCAGGAAATCGTTTGCGCCGCCTTGCCTGACGACGCGACGATGCTGGTGCTCCAGCGTGCGCGGGTTTTGGCCCGGGTGGACCTGGCCTCGGTCAAGGGGATTTTCCTCCAGGTTCCCAACGATCTTTTCAACGGCTACCGCCGCGTCTACCGCTCTGGCGGTCGCGTTCTGGAGACCAACGGGCGCGATTGGCGCGCCGAAACCATCCGCGTGTCCGGCGGCCGCCTCGAGATTGACGGGCGCCTGCTCCTTGAAGGCGCTTACGGCCTGGACGCCCTTTTCATCCACCGGCCTGGCCGGCGCCAGGTCGGCCTTTCGGTGCGCCAGGACCGGGCGGATGCCGGCGGGATGCTCCTGGTTGACGAGATCTGCGCCCCCTGCCAGCTCGGACGGCGTAATTACGACGCCGGGGCGGTCATCTACGACCACGGTTTCGCCATCAGCGTCCGGCCGGCGGGCGCCGGCCGGGTCGGGCGCTGGGGCGCCCGCCCGGAGGGACTGGCCGCGCCGGGCTGCCCGGAGGTGCGCCTGGTTGCCGCCGACGGGCGTGACGGGGTGCGCTACCTGCTGGCGGCCAACCTCGGCGGCCGGCCCGCGGCGCCGGAAATCAAGGCCGGCGAGGCGCGGCGCCTTTCGGACCTGGCCGGCGGCGGGACGGTGGACGCCGCCGGCGGCGTTTTCCGCCCGGAGCTGCCCGCCCGGACCTGCCGCCTTTTCCGGTTGGAAAAATAGCGTTCCGCGTGGAAGGGGCAAAAACGGCGTTGTGGGGGGTTACTTTTTCTGAAGGGCCAGCCAGATGCCGCGGAGGGTCAGGTCGGGATCAACCAGCGGCCTTGGCCGGAGGTGCGGCAGCAGTATTTTCAGACTGCCGCCGGTACCCACCAGCTTGAATTCCGGGCGCCACTCCCGCCTCAGCCGTTCCACCAGTCCGTTGACCAGTTCGGCGAAACCCAGCACCAGCCCCGCCTGCAGGCATGACTCGGTATCCTTTCCAACCACCGAGGCCGGCGCCTTTAATTCGATCCGCGGCAGGAGGGCGGTCCTTTCGGCCAGGCTGTCGCGGGCCAGCTCCGGCCCCGGGGCGATGACGCCGCCGGCATAGGCGCCGTCGGGATCGACCAGGTCAAGGGTGAGGGCGGTCCCGGCGTCGATTACCACGGCCGGTTTTCCGTGCAGCCGGCCGGCGGCCAGCGCGTTGAGCAGCCGGTCGACGCCCACGCTTTCGGGCCGGGTTACCCGCGCGGCCAGCGGCAGCCGGCTTCTATCCAGGAGTTCGGGCCGCACCCGGAGCGCCCGGGCCAGGCCGGCGGCGGCCGGACCGGAGAGGTCCGGGACGACCGAGGCCAGCGCCGCGGCGGTGATGCCGGTCGGCCAGGCGGCCTTCGCGATCCGGGCCTCCAGCCGGGCGCCGTCATTATGATGGCGCAGGTTAACGCGCCAGGCGGCGGTGCCGTCCCGGTCGAAGAGGACCGCCTTGAGGGTCGTGTTGCCGAGGTCAATGGCCAGCAGCATTTTTCGGTTTGGTTTGATGAAAGAAATCCGGTCCGAAGAAAAAGCGTTGAAGGTACGCCGCCAACAAAGCTATCCGGTCCGAAGGCAGACCGCTGTCAGGACTCAAATTCCTGAGCAATAGTGGTTTGAATTCGGGCCGGGAGCGCGACGGCCAGGAGGCGTCCAGGAGGCGTACTGGATGTACGCCGACGCCGGCGCCGACGCCGCCAACAAAGCTATCCGGTCCGAAGGCAGACCACTATCAGTTGGAATTGCGATACCACTCCAAGAACGCCGAAAGGTGTTTGAGCTGTTCCGAGTTGCGCAACTTCTCCAGTGCCTTGCTTTCGATCTGGCGTATGCGTTCCCGGGTGAGGTTGAATATCTGGCCTACCTCTTCGAGGGTGCGCGGGTAGCCGGCGCCGATGCCGAAACGAAGCCTCAGTATTTTCTCTTCCCGTTCGTCCAGCTGGGCGAAGATTTTTTCCAGCTCGTCCTGGAGCAGGGCGTAGGTGGCCGCAGTGGCCGGCGTGTCGGTCTCGCGGTCCTCGATGAAATCTCCGAAGGTCGTCTTGTCGTCGTCTCCCACCGGAGTCTCCAGCGAAATCGGCTCCCGCTGCATGCTCTTGAGGATCATCCGGACCTTGTCCGGGGAACTCTGGGTGCGGCGGGCGATCTCCTCCGGGGTCGGTTCCCGGTCCAGTTCGTGGACCAGGTAGCGCGAAATCTTGTTGAGCTTGTTGATCTTCTCCCTCATGTGGACCGGGATGCGGATGGTCGAGGAGTGGTCGGCGATGGCCCGGGTAATGGCCTGGCGGATCCACCAGGTGGCATAGGTCGAAAACTTGTAGCCTTCGCGGAAGCGAAACTTGTCGACCGCCTTCATCAGCCCGATGTTGCCCTCCTGGATCAGGTCGCGCAGGGTCAGCTTCGGGTTGGAGTATTTTTTGGCGATGTTGATGACCAGCCGCAGGTTGGCCTGGATCAACTGGGCCTTCAGCACGTCCAGCTTACGTTCCAGGCGGGCCAGTTCGGCGTTGCCGGCGGAACGCGCCCTGGCCTGCTGGAGGGCCTCCTTGGCGTTTTCGATGTTCCGGGCGATCTCGATCTCCTGGTCGTGGGTGAGCAGGGAGATTTCGCCGGCCTCCTTAAGGTAGGAACGCAGCGGATTGCGCACCTCCTCCAGGGCCAGCCTTTCCTCCTCCAGTTCCTCCTCGTGGATGGTGAAGACCTCCTCGGTTTCATCCTCGATGGCCACCTGCAGCTGGTTCAGCTGGCCGAAGAGCTCTTCGAGTTCCTCCGGGTTATAGCTGTCCTCCGGGAGCATTTCGTTGATCTCGTCATAGGAAAGGTGCTTCTGCCGCTTGCCCTTTTCGATGATTTCATTGATCCGTTTCTGCTTGGCGTCGTTTCTGTTCTTGAACGTCATTAAGGGGCCTCCGATTCTCAAAACCGCTCCTCAACCGGGCCGATTCCGGCCCGGGACGAAGCCTTATTTATGCTGGTGGCGTTCCTGGATCAGCGCCTGAAAACGCCTTAAATCCTCAAGATCCGGATCGGTGACGCCGTCGATCTTTTCGGTCCGCAGCGGCCGGGTAAGCCGTTCCTCCCGGCTGTGGGCCAGGATCCGGTTAAGACAACCCTGGAAATTTTGTTCCAGCAATTCCTCCGATTCGCTCAGATTGCCGACCCGGACCAGGAACTCCTCGGTATTTTGCACCGTCCCCTCCAGTTCGGCCCGGGCCATTTCCGCCGTGGCCGTTTCCGGAAGCTGGACCAGTTTGCGGAAGACCGCCCGGTGTTCCGGATCGCTGAAATGATCCTCGGTCAGCCGCCGGGCCAGCTCGAGCCGCAGTTCCCGGGCGCAGAGGGCGGCGGCCAGCAGGATTTCCTCGGCCTGGTGCAGCCCCGGTTTGCGCTTCGGCGCCGGAACCGCCGGCGTTTCTACCCGGCGGCCTTCGGACTTCTTCTGCAGGTTGTGGAATTCCTGGCGCAGCGCCTCTTCGTGCAGCTGGAGCGCCTCGGCCAGCTGGCTCATGTATTCGGAACGGCGCAACGGGCTTTCGATCACCTGGCAGAGCGGGAGGATTTCCCGCGCCGCGTTTATGCGGGCCTCGGGCCGGGACAGATCCTGTTCGAGGGCCGCCATTTCCAGTTGAAAAAGAAGCGGGTTCTTGCGGTCGCCGGCCAATATCTTGTTCAGGGCTTCCGGTCCGTGCTGGTCAAGATAGGAGTCCGGGTCGGCCTGATCCGGGAGCGTCACCACGCTGATCTCCAGGTCGTTGGCCAGCAGCACCTCCAGGTTGCGCCGGGCGGCCAGCCGGCCGGCCCGGTCCCCGTCGTAAAGAAGCACCACCCGGTCGGTGAAGCGTCGGATCAGGCGGGCCTGGGTGGGCGTCAGCGCCGTGCCCAGGCCGGCCGCCACGTTGCGGAAGCCGTGCTGGTACACCTTGATCAGGTCCAGGTAGCCTTCGACCAGCAGCAGTTCGCCCTTCTGCTGGATCGGCTGCCGGCTCAGGCTGAGGCCGTAAAGGCCGGCGCCCTTGCTGAAGACCGGGGTTTCGGGTGAATTCAGGTACTTGGGCTCGGCGTCGGTCACGGTCCGGCCGCCGAAACCGAGGCATTCGCTTGAAAGATTGTAAATGGGAAAGATGACCCGCAGGAAGAATTTCAGGCCGGCCGCCTCGATTTCGGCCCGACTGAAACCGGCCGCCGTCAGGTGGCGTTCGAGCGGATAACCGGACGGCGCGAAGCCCAGGTTGAATTCCTTGACCGTGGCCGCGGTTATTTTCCTTTTCTGCAGGTAGTCGCGTCCCGGCTGCCCCTCCTTTTCCCTGGTCAGGCAGCGGTGATAAAAAGCGGCCGCTTCATTATTCAACTGCAGCAACCGGGTTCGGACCCGGTTGGCCTCGCCGTCTTCCCTGGTCAGTTCGAGCTGGATTCCGGCCCGCTTGGCCAGCAGGGCGGCCGCCTCCGGGAAGAGGAGGTTTTCCATGCGCATCACGAAGGAGATGGAATCGCCGCCGGCGCCGCAGCCGAAGCAATGGAAGATGCCCTTCTCCGGGGTGACGATGAAGGAGGGGGTCTTTTCGCCGTGGAACGGACAGATCGCTTTGTAGGAACGACCCGACTTCTTGAGCGTCAGGTAGCCCGAAACGACGGTCACGATGTCATTTTCGTCCTTGATGCGCTGCAGTATTTCGGCGGTGATGCGATAACCCATCTTCGTTTCTTCTATGAATTTAGGCTGGTGAACGGAACGGAGAGCGGCAACAAAATTTAATTAGTAATTTTATACCGGGACGGTTGGCAAATGTCAAGTGGATTGTGATAAAATTATCCAAAATAACCTGCAAACCGCGTGCTCGCACCCCGTATCAGTTAGATGCGGGGGCCGGATTTTTGTTACAATCACGGCGGTCGGGCCCGGGTTATCCGCCCACAACGAAAGTTGGAATCCGACATGGAAAAGATCCGCGCGTTGAGTGAGCTTGAGTTGAAGGATCGGCTGCTGAAGGGACTGGAAAGCGAGGGGCTGCTGGGCCGCCGGGTCCTGGCCATCATCCCCGACAGTACCCGTACCGCGCCCATCCCGCTGGCCTTCCGCACCCTGGCCGAGGCCTTCCGGAAGCAGGGCGGCCGGCTGGATTTCCTGCTGGCGCTCGGCACCCATCCCCCGATGACCGAGGCCGAAATCGAAGCGCACCTGAAGCTGCCGGCGTCCGAGCGGAAGCGGCTTTTCCCGGATACGGAAGTCTTCAACCATCACTGGAAGGACCCGCAGGTACTGGCCGAGATCGGCCGAATCGAGGCCGGCGAGATGGCCTCTCTTACCGGTGGCCTTTACACCGAGGCGGTCCCGGTGCAGATCAACCGTCGCGTCTTCGATTACGACCGGCTGCTCATCATCGGGCCGGTCTTCCCGCACGAGGTGATCGGTTTCTCCGGGGGCAACAAGTATCTCTTCCCGGGCATCTCGGGGGCCGAGATCATTAATGCCTTCCACTGGCTGGGCGCCCTGATCACCAACCCCAAGATCATCGGCACCGCCGACACCCCGGTCAAGACGGTCGTCAACCGGGCCACCGCTTTCCTGGACCGTCCGGTTTCCCTCTTCGCCTTCGTCATGAGCGGCCACGATGCGGTCGGTCTCTTTACCGGCGGAGTGGATGACGCCTGGCGGGCGGCGGTGGAGCTTTCCCGCCGGGTCAACATCGTTTACAAACCCCGGCCGTTCCGGACCATCTTTTCGCACATGCCGGCCATGTACCACGACATCTGGCTGGCCGGCAAGGGCATGTACAAGGTGGAGCCGGTGGCCGCCGACGGCGGCGAGGTCATCATCTACGCGCCGCACATCAAGACCGTTTCCCACACCCACGGCGAGGTCCTGGAACGCATCGGTTACCATACCCGGGATTATTTCCTGGCCCAGGCGGAGAAGTTTGCCGACGTGCCCGGCGGCATCCGGGCCCATTCCACTCACGTCAAGGGCATCGGCCGTTATGTGGACGGAATCGAAAAACCGCGGGTCACGGTGACGCTGGCGACGTCCATCCCCGAATCGGTCTGCCGGCGGATCAACCTGAATTACCGCGACCCGGCCTCGCTCAACCCGGAGGATTTCAAGAACCGGGAGGAGGAGGGAATCCTTTACGTGGCGCGGGCCGGTGAAGTTCTCTACCGGCTTGAGGACGGCAGCGTTCCGGACATCGACCGGCTTTGACCGAGGTCCGGCGGCGGTCTTTGGGCGAAAGGAAGGACACGGTGAGCGGGAACGGAGGGATGAAAGCCCTGGACCTGGAAACCTTCTTCCGGGAGCGGTCGGTGTCGGTCTGGGGTTGTGCCGACCTCGCCCTCCTGCGGGCCCGGCGAACCGAAATAGCCTCCCTGCCCGGTTCATTCCGGACGGCCGTGGTTTACGGGCTGCCCCTGGCCGGCGGCGTGCTGGACCGCCTCGAGGGCGGCCCCGATCCGCTTTACCTCCACCATTACCGCCAGGCCAATTACCTGCTGGACCGGGTCGGGTTCCAGCTGGCCCTGGCGTTGGAGGCCGCCGGCTTCGTTTCCCTGCCGGTTCCGGCCAGCCAGGTGATCGACTGGGAACGGCCGCGTGGTTTCGTTTCGCACCGCCACCTGGCCGCCGCGGCCGGTCTCGGCTGGTTCGGCCGGAACAACCTTCTGGTTACCCCGGGTTGGGGCAGCCGGTTGCGCCTGGCCTCGGTGCTCACCGCGGCCGTTTTCCCGGGCCGGCCGGCGCCGCGGGCGGAGGCCGGCTGCGGCGATTGCCGCGAATGCGCGGGCCGCTGCCCGGCCGGAGCCATCGGGGCGACGGCGGCTGATTTTGACGCTGAGGCCTGTTACCGTTACATCAAGCAGGTCTGCCGGGAACGCAACATCGGCCAGCATATCTGCGGACTCTGCCTCTGCCCCTTCGGCGATGGGTCGAATCCGGCCGCCTGAACCGGTACTCCTCTTCGTGGGCCTGCTGGGGGCCGATCCGGCTCTCTTTCCTTCCCTGAAATCGCAACTCACCCGCCGCTTCGGTCCGCTGTTGACCGAGAGCCGGCTGCTCGATTTCCGCTGCAGCGACTATTACGAACGCGAACTGGGGGCGGGACTGAAGCGGCAGCTGCTCCTCTTCCGGCGTCCTTTTCCGCCCGGCCGGCTGGCCGCGGCCAAAGTCTTCACCAACCGGTTGGAGGAGGCGTGGAGCCAGGCCGGCCGCCGCCGGGTTAATATTGACCCGGGCTGTCTCTACCCGGCCCGGCTGGTCCTGGCCTCCACCAAGGATTACAGCCACCGGATCTACCTGGGGCGGGGAATCTACGGCGAGGTGACGCTCGTTTACCGGGACGGGGAGTTTCAGGCGCTGCCCTGGACCTATCCCGACTACCGGTCGGAGTACTACCGGCGGTTTTTCGGCCAGGCGCGGCCGTTTCTGCTCGAAAGGCTGCGGGTCGGGCGGAGGGCGGCCTCAGTCAAAGACGCCGGCGATGGACCGGCCGCAGGCGGCGCAGCGGCCGGCGGTTAGGGCGTACCCGGTGACCAGGAAGCCGGTCCGGCCGATCACCTGGCGGCCGCATTGCGGGCAGGCGGTGTTTTCGCCCGGATCGCCGGGCAGGTTGCCGGTGTAGACGTAGTGGAGACCGGCCGCCCGGCCGATTTCCCGGGCCGCGGCCAGGGTCTCCGGCGGCGTGGGCGGAGCGTTCATAAACCGGTAGTGGGGGAAGAAGCGGCTCAGGTGCCAGGGGGTGTCCGGGCCGAGCCGGCCGCTCAGGAAATCGGCGGCTTCCCGCAGTTCGCCGGCGCCGTCGTTCTCCCCGGGCACCAGGAGCGTGGTCACCTCCACCCAGATTCCCAGCCGCCTCATCAGTTCCAGCGTTTCCAGGACCGGTCGCAGCCGGCCGCCGCAGAAGTTCCGGTAGTACTCGTCCCGGAAACTCTTCAGGTCGACGTTGGCCGCGTCCAGGTAGGGCGCGAGTTCCCGCAGCGGGTCGGCCTCGAGATAACCGTTGGTGACCAGCACGTTCCGCAGTCCGGCCCCGGCGGCCAGCCGGGCGGTGTCGAAGACGTACTCGAAGAAGACGGTCGGTTCGGTGTAGGTGTAGGAGACGGAGCGGCAGCCGGCCGCCCTGGCCCGTTCGACGATCTCGGCCGGCGCCAGTTCGCGTTCGTAAATTATGCGGCCGTTTACCTGGGAGATGTCGCTGTTCTGGCAGAACCGGCAGGTCAGGTTGCAGCCGGCGGTGGCCACCGAGAAGGAGGTCGAGCCGGGCAGGAAGTGGAAGAGCGGCTTTTTTTCGATCGGGTCGGCCCGTTCGGCGACCGGCCGTCCGTATACCAGCGAGTAGAGTTTGCCCGCCTGGTTCCGCCGGACTCCGCACCGACCCGTCTGGTCCGGGGCGATCCGGCAATGATGCGGGCAGAGCCGACATTCCACCCGGCCGCCTGCCAGGGAGTCGTAAAAACGGGCCTCGGTCATGGCACCGCTATTTTATGCCGGCCCGCGCGGAGTGTCAAGGCGGCCGGCCGTTTTGCCGCTCCCCTTTCTTTAATGTATAATTACTTTACCGGTTGAACGGGCGGTTGATTGTCTTTTCCGATTCTGAACCTCCGGCCGCGGCCTCTTCCCGCCGCCGGGCGGTTCGGCCCGGCCGGCTTCCCGAATGGAAAACAGGATACGGCTCAACGGCTGGCATTTTTTTCTGGCCTTCTTCAAAATCGGCGGCTTCACCATCGGCGGCGGCTACGCGATGCTGCCGCTGGTCAGGGAGATGGTGGTCCGCCGCAAGGGTTGGATCAGCGAGGAACGGTTCCTGGAGCTCCTGACTATCGCCCAGGGAACGCCGGGGGTGATGATGGTCAATCTGTCCACCCTGATCGGCCTGGAACTGGGCGGCCTCCGGGTCGCCCTGCTGGCCGTTTCCGGGGCGATCCTGCCCTCCTTCCTTTCCATCCTGCTGATCGCCTCGGTGCTGAGCCGCTTCATGGGCAACCCGGCGGTGCTGGCCTTCTTCCGGGGTGCGGTGCCGGCGGTGGTCGGGATCATCGGCGGGGTGGTTCTCCAGCTGGCCTGGCGTCACCTGCGCCGCCCGGAGAGCATCCTGGCGGCGCTGGCCGCCCTCGGCCTGCTGATCGGCCTGGGCGTCAATCCCATCCTGGTCATCCTGGCGGCGCTCCTTTTGATCGGGCTGAAGTTGAAACTGGCTTCGGGAGGCGGGCGGTGATCTACTGGCAGCTGATCCTGACCTTTCTGAAGATCGGCCTCTTCGCCTTCGGCGGCGGTTACGCGGTGCTGCCGCTCATCCAGCGGGAGCTGGTGGTCAATCACCGCTGGCTGACCGACGGGGAATTCTCCCGGCTGGTCTCGGTGGCCGAGATGACCCCCGGTCCGATCGGCATCAACAGTTCCACCTTTGCCGGTTATGTGGCCGGCGGGTTCTGGGGTTCCCTGCTGGCGACGCTCGCGGTCTGCCTGCCCTCGCTGGTCATCCTCTTCTTTCTGCACCGGATGCTGAAGCGGTTCGCCCGGCGCGAGGAGGAGATATCCAACGGGGTCTTCCAGGGCCTGCGGCCGGTGGTGATCGCCCTGGTCGCCTACGCGGTCTTCACCCTGGCCCGGGGCGCCTTTACCGGCCCGGCCACCTGGCTGATGGCCCTGGCGGCCTTCGGCCTCTTCCTGATGGACGAAACGGCCATCGTGCCGATTATCCTGGTCTTCGGGCTGGTCGGGATCCTGATCTTCTGAGGCGGCCCCCGGAGGCCGGGGTTGATTGCCGGGCGGCGGCCCGCGGTGTTAAGATTTAAGGACGATGAACGAAGACCTGCTGGCCCGGGCTTACCGACTGTTGGGCCGCCGGGCCTACACCCGGAGCGCGCTGCTCAAAAAGCTCCGGGAGAAGGGGCCGGCCGAGGCGGCCGAAGCGGCCGTCGAGGCGCTGGCCCGGGCCGGCTACCTGAACGACGCCGATTTCGCGCGCGATTACGTGCGGCAGCGAAGTTCAAACCGTCCCTCCGGCCGCCGGTTTTTGAAGATGAAGCTGCAGTCCAAGGGCGTGGCGCCCGAGGCGATCGAGGCGGCCCTGGCGGATCTGGATCCGGACCAGGAGGCGGAAATGGCCCGCCAACTGGCCGAGAAGAAGGCCCGGACGCTGGCCCGGCTGGAGCCGGCGGTCCGGCGGCGCCGGCTTTACCAGTTCCTGGTGGGCCGGGGCTTTTCACCTGACCTGGCGGAGAAATATGCGAAGCTCTGAAATCCGGAACGTTTTTCTCGAATTCTTCCGTTCCCGGGAACACGTGGTGGTCCCCGGCATTCCGCTGGTGCCGCCCGAGGATCCCACCCTGCTTTTCACTTCGGCCGGCATGGTGCCCTTCAAGAATTTCTGGGCCGGCAATGACCAGATACCCTTCGTCCGGGCCGTCTCGGTGCAGCGCTGCCTGCGGGCCGGCGGCAAGGACAGCGACCTGGACAACGTCGGACTCGACTCCCGCCACCACACCTTTTTCGAGATGCTGGGCAACTTCTCCTTCGGCGATTACTTCAAGACCGAGGCGATCGATTTTGCCTGGGAATTCCTGATGCAGCGCCTGCGCCTGCCGGAATCGAAACTCTGGGTTTCGGTCTACCAGGACGACGGCGAAGCCGCCGGGATCTGGAAGAAGTACGTCCGGCCGGAACGGATCGTGAAGCTGGGCGCCCGGGACAACTTCTGGGGTCCGGCCGGCGAAACCGGCGTCTGCGGTCCCTGCTCCGAGATCTATTTCGACCGCGGCCCGGGCGTCGGCTGCGGACGCCCGGATTGCGCGCCCGGCTGCGACTGCGACCGTTACCTGGAATTCTGGAACCTGGTCTTTCCGCAGTTCAACAAGGCCGCCGACGGCACCCTGCTGCCCCTGGCCCGCCGCGGGGTCGACACCGGGATGGGGCTGGAACGGATCAGCGCCCTCTGCCAGGAGGCCCCTTCCAACTTCGAAACCGACCTTTTCCAGCCGATCATCAACCGCCTGGTCGAATTGACCGGCCGCGCCTACCCGGGCCGGGGCGAAGAGCAGGCGGCCTTCCGGGCGGTCGCCGACCACGTCCGGGCGCTGACCTTCGCCATCGCCGAAAACATCATGCCGGCCAACGAGGGCCGGGGTTACGTCATCCGGCGCATCCTGCGCCGCGCCGTCAAGTTCCTGCGGGTCCTGCAGGTCAGGGAACCGGTCCTGCACCGGCTGGTGCCCGAGGTGGTCGGCCTGATGAAGGAGGCCTATCCGCACCTGGCCGAACGGGAAAAGTTCACGGCCGCGACCATCGCCGCCGAGGAGGAGCGGTTCCTGGAACTGCTGACCGAGGGGCGGCGCATCTTCCGCCAGTTGACCGTCGGCGTCCGGGGCCGCACGGTACCCGGCCGGACCGTTTTTCAACTCTACGATACCCACGGCCTGCCGCTGGAGACCATCCGGGAGATCGCCGGCGAGGCGAAGTTCAGCCTGGACGAGGCCGGTTTCGAGGCCGAACTGGAGAACCAGCGGGCGGCCAGCCGGCAGGCCAGCGCCTTCGAGGGCGTCCCGGACCGGACCCCGCTGGCGGGCCTCTCTCCGACCCGGTTCGCCGGTTACGACCGGGAGATTCTCGAAACGCTGGTGGGCGCGGTCATTCCGCTTCCCGACGGTTCCAGTTCGCTGGTCCTGACCGAGACCCCCTTCTACCCGGAGCGGGGCGGTCAGCTGGGCGACCGGGGCGAGATCGGCGGCGAACATTTCAAATTCGAGGTGCGCGAAACCCGGGTGGACGAGGCCGGTTTTATTCACCACCTGGGCCGTTTTTCGAGCGGCCGGGCCGAGGCGGGCGTGAGCGCCCGGGCGGTGGTGGACCGGGGTCACCGCCGGCGGACGGCGGCCAATCATACCGCCACCCACCTTCTGCATGCCGCCCTGCGCGAGGTGCTGGGCGATGAGGTCAAGCAGGCCGGCTCCCTGGTGGCGGACGAGTACCTCCGTTTTGATTTCACCTGGAACCAGGAGCTGGACCGGGAGAGCCTGGGACGGGTCGAGGCGCTGGTCAACCAGGTCATCCAGGCCGATCTGTCGGTCTTCAAGGAGGAGCAGGCCCTGGCCGACGCGGTGAACGACGGCGCGGTGGCCCTCTTCACCGAGAAATACGGCGAGAAGGTGCGGGTGGTGACCATGGGCGATTTCAGCAAGGAGGTCTGCGGCGGCGTGCACCTGGAGAACACCGGTTCCCTCGGCCTCTTCGTGATCAGCGCCACCGCCTCGGTCGGCAAGGGCATCCGCCGCATCGAGGCCCTGGTCGGCGCGGCCGCCTACCGTTGGCTGAAGGAGCGGAGCGACTACCTGGTTGAACTGGGCCGCCGCCTGAAGATCGAGCCGCTTTCGCTGGCCGCCGAGCTTGACCGGTACGACCGGGAGCGGCAGGAAAGCCGGGTCCGGCTCAACGCCTTCTTCGGGGCCTACCTGGAATCGGAGGTCGGCCGCCTGGAAGCATCGGCCGTTGAGGTCGGCGGCCGGCGCCTGATGGTCTCCGCCCAGCCTCTCTTCACCGCCCAGGAGGCCCGCCTGCTCCTGGACCGCCTGCGCCGCGACAGCCGCGGCGCGGTTGCGGCCGTGCTGGTGGCCGGCGGCGCGGCCTCCCAGGTTTTCCTGGGCGTGACCCCGGACCTGGTCGAGCAGGGCGTCCGGGCCGGCGGCCTTCTGAAGGCTCTGGCCGCCCGGTTCGGCGGCGGCGCCGGCGGCCGGGACGATTTTGCCCAGGCCGGCATCAAGAAGATGATCCAGACCGAGGAACTGGTGGCCGCCCTCAAGGCAATCCTGGCCGGCGGGACGGGCTGATCTCAAGGGCGGCGATTCGAGGATGACTCCGAAACGGGAGAAGCGGAAACGGCCGCCGGACGAACTGGAGATTTTTTACCGGTTCGCCCGGGGCGAGGTCGAGGTCCGCGACCAGATCGTCATGGAGCACCAGGCGCTGGTGGCCAAGATCGCCCGCTACTACGCGCGCAAGTCCAGTGCCACCCTGACCGAGTTGATGGCCGAAGGGTACATCGGCCTGCTGCACGCCATCGAGAAGTTCAATCCGGCCACCGCCGACCGCAAGGGAGTCAAGTTCAGTTCCTATGCCTACTGGTGGATACGCCGCTACGTCATCCGGTACCTGATGCGCGGCCAGTCGATACTTTGCGTGCCCGAGAGCGTTTCGGAGCTGACCAACCGCTACTCCCACTTCTCCAACCGGCTGGCCCAGGTGCTGGGCCGCGAGCCGACCGTCCTGGAAATGAAGGCGGAGATGGAGTTGACCGAGAAGGAATTTCAGCGCGTCAGGCAGAGGCGCGACCTGACCGAGATCTCCCTGGATGAAAAGATCGCCGGCGACGAGGACAACCGGACCTTCGCCGAGGTCATCACGGCCGGGCCGGGCGAGAACCTCGAGAAGACGCTGGAGAACGAGATGATCCTGGAAAGGTTCTTCTCCCTGCTCAACCCGGTGGAGCGGGAGGTTCTGAAACTCCGGTACGGGCTGAACAACGAACCGCAGTGCACCTATACCGAGATCGCCTCGAGGCTCCAGGAGAAGTTCGATCGGAGGCTGAGCCGCCAGCGCATCCACCAGATCGTCCGGGCGGCCATCGAAAAGCTGAAGTCCGCTCACCAAAAGGAGTTAAACGATGGATGAGAAGAGAATCAAGGAGTTCATCCGGAGCATCCCGGACTTCCCCAAGCCGGGCATCCTCTTCCGGGATATCACGCCCCTGCTGGCCGAACCGGACGTCTTCCGGGACGTGCTGAAGCAGCTGGCCGACGCCTGCCCGCTCGAGACCGAGGTGGTGGCCGGGATCGAGTCGCGCGGTTTTATCTTCGGCGCGGCGGTGGCGGCCCGGCTGGGCAAGGGATTCGTTCCCATCCGGAAGCCCGGCAAGCTGCCCTACCTGACCACCTCGGTCAGCTACCAGCTCGAGTACGGGACCGACACGCTCGAGATTCACCAGGACGCCCTGGCTGACCGCCGCCGGGTGGTGCTGGTGGACGACCTGCTGGCCACCGGCGGCACGGCGGCCGCCGCCTGCCAGCTGCTGGAAAAGGTGGGCGGCCAGGTTCTCAAGGCGCTCTTCCTGGTCGAGTTGCGCGACCTCGACGGCCGGGCCCGGCTGGCCGGCCGGACAGTCGAGGCGCTGGTCGGGTTTTGATTTCGCGGCCGGGGTTGGGGTATAATAATATTTTATCAATTATCAGGAGGCGGGATGGAAAGAAGTTACGAGGCGCTTTTAATCATTGACCCGGCGATCTCCGCGGAGAACCTCCAGGCCGAACAGACCCGGCTGACCGGTTTCTTTCCGGAGGCCAAGGCCACCTGCACCAATCTCGGCCTGAAGGAATTCACCTACCCGATCAAGCGGAAGAACCAGGGGTATTACCTGGCCCTCAATTTTACGGCCGACAATCAGCAGAAGACGGAACTGGAGAATTCCCTGCGTTTGAATCCGATCGTGCTGCGGTACCTGGTGATCCGGGCGCTCCGCCCCAAGAAGGAGTCCCCGGCCAAGACCGAGACCGTCGTCTGACCGCCAACGGAGGAAGAATCAGATGTCCGTCAATATCAACAAGGTTTTCCTGGCCGGCAACCTTACCCGCGACCCGGAGATGCGCTTCATACCCAGCGGGACCGCGGTGGCCACCCTGCGCCTGGCGGTCAACCGCAGCTACACGGGCCGGGACGGCAACCGGAAGGATGAGGTGGCCTACGTTACGGTGGTGGTCTGGGGCAAGCAGGCCCAGGTCTGCCAGGAGCACCTGAAGAAGGGCAGTTCGGTGATGATCGAGGGGCGGCTTCAGTCCCGCAGCTGGGAGACCGAGGAGAAGGAGAAGCGGAGCGCCATGGAAGTCGTCGCCGAGCGGGTCCATTTCCTCGGCGGCCGGCGGACCGGTCCCGGCGGCGAGGGGAGCGAATCCTCCAATACGACGACAGAGGAAGGGGAGTTTGAATATGATTCCGCGTAAAAAGAAACGAGAACGCCGGGGACGGCGGAGCCTGATCGCCCGGAAATGCCGGTTCTGTGAAATGGGCCTGGTTGACATTGACTACAAGGATACCGGCGTGCTGCGCCGCTACCTTTCGGTGCGCGGCAAGATGATCAGCGCGCGGTTCACCGGCACCTGCGCCAAGCACCAGCGCAAACTCAGCCTGGCCATCAAGCGCGGCCGTTACATGGGATTGTTGCCCTATATCATCCGCTAAGCAGGGACGGACGCGACCCGTTGCGAGCCTTAACCCCCATAAAAAGCAGAGCGAAACATGAGAGTCATTCTAAGAACCGATGTGCCGAAACTCGGCAAGACCGGCGAGATCTGCGAAGTTTCCGCCGGGTACGCCCGCAACTTCCTGCTTCCCCAGCATCTGGCCTATCCGGCCACGCCGGGCGCGGAGGCGAAGGTGGCCGACGAGCAGCGGATCAAGCAGCGCCGGGTGGAGAAGGAACACCGCAGCCTCCTGGAGCTGGCCGGCCAGCTGCGGGACGTTTCCCTGACCATCGCGGTGACGGTCGGCGCCCAGGACCAGCTGTACGGTTCGGTAAACGAGCGTGAGATAGTCGAGGCCCTGAAGCAGGAATACTCAATCGAACTCGAAGAGAAGAATCTGAAACTGGAAGAGCCTATTCGCCAACTCGGCGTCTACCGTGTCCCGGTCCGTCTGGCAGAGAACGTGGAGAGCATGGTAACCGTGTGGGTGGTGAAGAGCGATGGGCAGCACCAGTCTTGACCTGCTCGAGGAACGAGTTCCTCCCAACAACCTGGAAGCCGAGATGGCGCTTCTGGGTTCGATGCTTCTTTCCGACGACGCCCGGCTCCAGGCGATCGAGACCGTCCGCGCCGAGCACTTCTACAAGAAGAGCCACGCCCAGATTTTCGAGTCCATTGTCCGCCTCGCCGAGGCGAACGAACCCTGCGACCTGGTCACCCTCACCGATAGCCTCACCCGCCAGAAGGCCCTCAAGGACCTGGGCGGCCCGGCCTACCTGGCCAGCCTGATCGACCTGGTGCCCACCCCGGCCAATATCGGCCAGTACATCAAGATCGTCCGCGAGCACTTCATCCGGCGGACCCTGATCGAGAGCTGCTCCCAGATCATCGGCAAGAGCTATCACCTGGCCGAGGACATCGAGCAGCTGATGGACGAGTCGGAACGGGCCATCTTCCAGATTTCCGAACGGCAGCAGAGCGACCGTATCATCCCGATGCGGGAGCTGGTCCACCAGAATTTCGAGGCCATCTCGCGGCTTTACCAGAACCGCGAGTACCTGACCGGCGTCGCCACCGGCTTCGAGAAACTGGACACGGTGACCGGCGGTTTCCAGAACTCGGACCTGATCGTCCTGGCCTCCCGCCCCTCGATGGGCAAGACCTCGCTGGCCTGCAGCATGGTCCGCTACCAGGTGGTGGACAAGAAACTGCCGGCGGCCTTCTTCTCCCTGGAGATGAGCCGGGACCAGATTGTCCAGCGGCTGCTCTGCTCCGAGGCCCGGGTCAACCTGAGCAACCTGCGCCGGGGTTATGCCCAGCACTCCGACATCCCGCAGCTGACGCTGGCGGCCGGGAAACTCAGCGAGGCCCCGCTTTACATCGACGATTCGCCCGGCATGTCGGCCCTCGAGATCCGGGCCAAGAGCCGCCGGCTGGTGGCCCGCCACCAGATCAAGATCGTCTACATCGATTACCTGCAGCTCATCCGCAGCCGGACCCGGTTCGACAACCGGCAGCAGGAGATCTCGGAGATCTCGGCCGGCCTGAAGAGCCTGGCCAAGGAATTGAACATTCCGGTGGTGGCCATCTCCCAGCTCTCGCGCGAGGTCGAGAAGCGGGACAACAAGCGGCCGCAGCTCTCCGACTTGCGCGAAAGCGGCTCGATCGAGCAGGACGCCGACGTGGTGCTGCTCATGGTCCGGCCGGAGTTCTACAACCCGGTCCCGGAGAACGAGGGGCTGGCCGAACTGATCGTCGCCAAGCAGCGCAACGGTCCCACCGACAACTTCAACCTGACCTTCATCAAGCAGTACACCCGTTTCGAAAACTGCGCCGAACGGGAGGAGACGGCTTCCTGACGGCCCCCGGCCAGCGCGGCGGCCGGACTTTCCTGCCGATCCCTTGTCAGACATGGTAACCGCTGTCATCGTGGCCGCCGGGCGGGGTCAGCGCCTGTCGGGCCGCCAGGAAAAACCCTTCGTGAAACTGGCGGGCCGCCCCCTCCTGGCCTACAGCGTCGAACTCTTCGATTCCCATCCCGGGATTGACGCGGTGGTGGTGGTGGCCGCCGCCGACCGCCTGGAGCGGGTCCGGCGCCTGCTGCCCACCCGCCGCTATCGGAAACTGGCCGCGCTGGTGGCCGGCGGTTCGCGCCGCCGCGACTCGGTGGCCGCCGCCCTGGCCGTCCTGCCGACCGGGAGCCGGGTGGTCCTGGTGCACGACGCCGCCCGGCCGCTGGCTTCGCCGGAGCTGCTGAGCCGGCTGATCAAGGCCGGCCGCCGCCAGGCGGCGGTGCCCGGACTGCCGGTCTCCGACGCCGTCTGGAAGGCGGCCGCCGGCCGCTGCGAACGGCCGGTGGCCCGGGACGGGATGTTCCAGGTGCAGACGCCCCAGGCCTTCCCGGTCCGGGTCATCCGGGCCGCCTACGCTTCCGGCCGGACCGGCGGCGGTCGGGCCGACGACGACGCGGCCCTGGCCCGGCGGGCCGGTTTCCCGGTGCGCCTGCTTCCGGGCGAGCCAACCAACTTCAAGATCACCTATCCGGCCGACCTGGCCGCGGCCGAGGCGTTCCTGCGCGCCCGGCCGAAGCCCGGCCAAAAGGGGAAGGGGCGATGCCTTACGAGATAGAGGTCCAGGATTACTTCAGCGCCGCGCACCAGCTGCGGGGGTACCGGGGCAAGTGCGAGCACATGCACGGTCACAACTGGAAGGTGGCCGTGGCGCTGCGCGCCGGGCAGCTCGATAAGACCGGCCTGGTGCTGGACTTCACCATCCTGAAGCGGCTCCTCCGCCAGGCGCTCAAGGAATTCGACCACACGGTGATCAACGATCACCCGGAATTCCAGCGCCAGAACCCCACCTCGGAGAACCTGGCCCGCTTCCTCTTCGAACGCCTCCAGCCCCGCTTCAAAAAATCCGGCCTGACGCTGGCCCGGGTCACGGTCTGGGAATCGATCCGGAGCCGGGCCAGTTACTACGAATGAGCGGGAAAGCGGTCCTTCTGCTCTCCGGCGGCCTGGATTCGGCCACGGTGCTTTACTGGGCCCGGCGCCGCCGTTTTGAAATACACCCTCTCTTCTTCGATTACGGGCAGCGCCATCTCCGGGAACGCCGGGCCGCGGTCCGGCTGGCCCGCCTGAACGGCCTGGAACTCCGGGTGGTCCGGATCCGGTTTCCCTGGGGGGGAAGCAGCCTGCTCGAGGCCGGCCGGGAACTCCCGGATTCCGCGCCCGAGGCGATCGGCCGCTCGATTCCATCCACCTACGTGCCGGCTCGCAACCTGGTCTTTCTCGCCCACGCGCTTTCCGGTGCCGAGGCACTGGGCGCCGGGAGCATCCTGATCGGGGCCAACAGCCTCGACTACTCCGGTTACCCGGACTGCCGGCCGGAATTTTACCGGGCCTTCAACCGGGTGGCCAGGCTGGGCACCCGGGCCGGCGTGGAGGGAAGGCCGGTCCGGGTGGTCACCCCGCTGCTCCGCCTCTCCAAGTCCGGAATCATCCGGCTGGGCACCCGGTTGGGTGTCCCCTACCAGTTTACCTGGTCCTGCTACGCCGGCGGCCGGCGGCCCTGCGGCCGCTGCGAAAGCTGCCGGCTCCGCGCCCGGGGTTTCGCCGGCGCCGGCCGGACCGACCCGCTGCTCGACGATGGCGGCCCGGATTAGCGAGGTCTTTTTTTCCATCCAGGGCGAGGGCCTCTACCTGGGCTGCCCCCAGGTCTTCGTCCGCTTCGCCGGCTGCAATCTCGCCTGCCGCTACTGCGACCTGGTCGGCCGGAAGCTCCCGGTCCGGCGGCTCGGAAGCGCCGGGCTGACCCGGAGCGTGCTTCGGCTGGTCCGCGCCGCGCCCGCCCTTCACTCCATCTCGATCACCGGCGGCGAGCCGCTTCTGCAGGCGGAGTTCCTGGCCGGCTGGCTGCCGGGCCTCAAGGAACGGGGTTTGAAGATCTACCTCGAAACCAACGGCACCCTGACCGGGGCGCTCGAGCGGCTCGGCCCCTGGCTCGATTTCGTGGCCATGGACGTGAAACTGCCCTCCACCGGCGGCGGTCCGCCCCTCTGGAAGGCGCATCGGGAATTCTGGCTGGCCTGCCGCCGCCTGCCGGCCGAATCCTTCGTCAAGGTGGTGGTCAACCGGTGGACCACGGCTGCCGAGACGGCCCGGGCGGCCCGCCTGGTTGCCGCGGCCGGTCCGGCCGGGATGCTGGTCATCCAGCCCGAGGTTGACGGCCGCGGCCGGCCGGCGATCGGTTGCGAACGGCTTCAGGAACTCTTCCGGACGGCGGCCGCCGTCCATCCCGGCTGCCGGCTGATACCGCCGGTTCACCAGCGGCTCGGCCTTCCCTGATTTTATGGTAAAATATTAGAAAAATCGGGATTCCACCGCGTACTTCAAACATTTTCCCAGATGATTAAAAACGAGTCCGAACTGGAAGACCGGCTTTCCGAGCCCACCCCGGAAGTGGTGGAGAGCGTGGCCCGGCTGGACGGCGATTTTATCCTGCTGGGAGTGGCCGGCAAGATGGGCGTCTCCCTGGCCCGGATGGTGCGGCGCGCCCTGGACCGCTCCGGCCGCCGCGGCCGGGTGACCGGGGTCGCCCGTTTCTCCGACCCGTCCCTGCGCGAGAAACTGGAGTCGGCCGGCATCGGCACCCTGGCCGGCGACCTCATGGACCGTTCCTTCCTGGAATTGCTGCCGGAGGCCCGCAACGTCATCTACATGGTGGGCGTCAAGTTCGGCTCCACCGGCAACGAGCCGTTTACCTGGGCCAGCAACGCCTACCTGCCGGCGCTGGTGGCCGAAAAATTCCGCGCCAGCCGGCTGGCGGCCTTTTCGACCGGGAACGTTTACCCTTTCGTGCCGGTTGATTCCGGCGGCAGCCGGGAGACCGACCCGACCGGCCCGGTGGGCGAGTACGCCCAGTCCTGCCTGGGCCGGGAACGCGTCTTCCAGTACTTCTGCGGCCGCTACCAAACCCCGGCGGTCATCCTCCGCCTCAACTACGCGATCGACCTGCGTTACGGGGTGCTGCTGGACATCGCCCAGCGGGTCTTCCGCGGGGAACCGCTGGACCTGGCGACCGGTCATGTCAACTTCATCTGGCAGGGTGATGCCAACGCCTTTACCATCCGGTCTCTCGAAATCGCCGAGGTGCCGCCCCGACTCTTGAACCTGACCGGTCCCGGCACCTTCCGGGTCCGCGACCTGGCCGAGGCCTTCGGACGGGAATTCCAGCGCCAGCCGGTATTCAGCGGAGTCGAATCCGGCACCGCCCTGCTGGCCGACGCCGGCCAGTGCCGGGAACTCTTCGGACCGCCCCGGGTCGAGGTCGAGACGATGGTCGCCTGGGTGGCCGAGTGGGTCCGCTCCGGCGGTCCGACCTGGAAGAAGCCGACCCACTTCGACACCCGCGACGGGAAGTTCTGATGAAAGGAAAAACGGACTTGAAATCGGTGCGCGCCCTGCTGCTGGAAGGGCAGGTGATCCCGGCCCATCCCCTGGCCCTGACCGATGGCCTGCGGCTGGACGAACGGCGCCAGCGCGCCCTGACCCGGTACTACCTGGCGGCCGGCGCCGGCGGCCTGGCCGTGGGCGTCCACACCACTCAGTTCGAGATTCACGATCCGAAGACCGGCCTGCTGGACCCGGTCCTGGAACTGGCCGCCGAGACCGCGGCCGAAGCGGACCGGCCGCTGGTCAAGGTGGCCGGCATCTGCGGGACCACCCGGCCGGCGGTGGCCGAAGCGGTCCGGGCGGCCGAGCTCGGGTACCAGGCCGGGCTGCTTTCGCTGGCGGCGCTTCAAGGGGTCAGCGATGCCGGGCTGGTCAGGCACTGCCGGGCGGTGGCCGAGGCCATCCCGCTCTTCGGCTTTTACCTGCAGCCCTCGGTCGGCGGCCGCGTCCTCGGCTACGAGTTCTGGCGCCGGTTCGTCGAGATCGAGCGGGTGGTCGCCATCAAGGTGGCCCCCTTCAACCGTTACCACACTCTGGACGTGGTCCGGGCGGTCGCCGAATCCGGCCGCACCGACATCGCCCTCTACACCGGCAACGACGACAACATCGTCGGCGACCTGCTCACCGGCTGGGAGTTCCGGGGGCGGCGGCAGGGCTTCGCCGGCGGTCTGCTCGGCCACTGGTCCTTCTGGACCCGGCGGGCGGTGGAATTGCTGGCGCTCATCAAGCGGCGGCGCGCCGCCGGCGGTCCCCTGGACGACCTGCTGACGCTGGGCGCGGCCATCACCGACGTCAACGCGGCCGTCTTTGATCCGGCCCACGGATTCCGCGGCTGCCTTTCCGGCATCCACCTGGTGCTGCAGCGGTCCGGCCTGCTGAAGGGAATCCGGTGTCTGAACCGGGCCGAGCGGCTTTCACCCGGCCAGCGGAGCGAAATCGACCGGGTCAGGCGCGCTTACCCGGACCTTAACGACGATCTCTTTGTATCCGAAAACCTGGAGACCTGGTTGAGATGACCCCGAACGAAAAGATCCTGGGCGGAATCAATCGCGAGTTGAAGCGGCTGGAACCGGAGCTGACGGCCAGCCTGATGGAGCTGGTTTCGATCCCGGCCGTCAGCCCGGTCTCCGGCGGCGCGGGCGAAATGAAGAAGGCGATCCGGGCCGAGGCCCTCTGCCGGGAGGCCGGCTGGGAGAAGATCGTTCACTATGACGCCCCCAGCCCGGCCGGGCCCCGGCCGAACCTGGTCGCCACCCTGGCCGGCCGCGACCGCCGGGCCGGCCGGACCTGGATCATTGCCCACCTGGACGTGGTGCCGCCGGGCGACCCGGCCCTCTGGCAGACCGATCCCTACCGGCCGGTGCGCCGCGGCGACCGGATCTACGGGCGCGGCACCGAGGATAACGGCCAGTCGCTGATCGCCGCCCTCTACCTTCCGAAACTGCTCGGCCGCCTCGGCCTGCAGCCGGCCGGCGACCTCTGCCTGGCCCTGGTCGCCGACGAGGAGACCATCAGCACCTACGGCATCAAGTACATGGCCGGTCGCAAGAGCCTCTTCCGGCCGGGCGATTTCTTCATCGTTCCCGACGGCGGCAGCCCGGACGGCTCGCTCATCGAGGTGGCCGAAAAGGCCCTGGTCTGGCTGGAGGTGCGCACCCTGGGCCGCCAGTGCCACGGCTCGATGGCCGACCAGGGCATCAACGCCATGGAGGCGGCCTCGGTCCTGGTCAGCCGGCTGGAGCGGCTGCGCCGCCGTTTCGCCGGCCGCGACCCGCTCTATAGCCCGGATTTCTCCTCCTTTGAGCCGACCAAGCGGCTGGCCAACGTTCCCAACATCAACACCATTCCCGGCAGTGACACCTTCTACATTGACTGCCGCATCCTGCCGCGCCACCCGGTTCCGAAGGTGATGGGCGAGCTGAAGAAGCTGAAGGCGCAGGTGGAAAAGGAGCGGCGCGTCAAGATCAGCTTGAGCTTTGTTCAACGCGCCCCGGCCACGGGCACCGATCCCGAGGCCCCGGAGATAAAGGAGTTCGCCCGGACCGTCCGGGCGGCCAGCGGGGTCAGGACCCGGGTGGCCGGCGTCGGCTGGGGAACCTGCGCCTCCTTCGTCCGGCAGGCCGGCTACCCGGCGGCGGTCTGGTCGACCGTGCTCGGCATTGCCCATCAGCCGAACGAGTATTGCCTGGTCTCCAACCTGCTGAATGACGCCCGGGTCTTTGCCGGCTACCTGGCCGGACTGGGGAGGCAGCCGTGAAGGTGCTCGTGGTGATCGCCCGCGAGGGCTTCCGCGACGAGGAGTACTTCAAGCCGAAGGCCGCCCTGGAAGCGGCCGGCCACCTGGTGGTGACCGCGGCCGGCCAGGCCGGCCCGGCCCGGGGCAAGCTGGGCGGCCAGGCGGCCGCCGAAATTTCGCTGGCCGAGGCGGAGATCGGCGATTATGCCGGGCTGGTCTTTGTCGGCGGCCCCGGCGCCACCGGCTACTTCGAGGACAGCCGGGCGCTGGACCTGGCCGGCCGGGCCTGGAGCCGGGGACTGGTGGTGGCGGCGATCTGCATCGCGCCCGGGATACTGGCCCGCGCCGGCGTGCTGGCCGGCCGCCGGGCCACGGTCTTTCCGGGCGAGGAGATTGACGTTCTGAAGGCCGCCGGGGCTGAGTACCAGGACCGGCCGGTGGTCGTCGACGGCCGTCTGATCACCGCCAACGGTCCGGAGGCGGCCGACGATTTCGGCCGGGCCCTGGTGCGGGCCCTGGCCGACCAGGCGGCCGGCCGAAAATGAAGCGGTTCCTGGGCGTGGCCGTCCGGTGCCTGGTCAGCGGCCTGCTGATCTTCATCCTGGCGGTGCCGGCCAGCCGGTTCATCTCGCCGCGCCTGCCCCTGGTCGACATCACGGCCCTGCCGGCGACGTTGGCCGCCGCCGACCCGGCCGCTCTGGCCGGTGCGGTCCTGCTGGCGCTGGCCTCGGTGCTTTTCATCGCCGGCCGCTGGTGGCTGCTGGTCGGGAGCCGGTCGGTGCCTTATCATTTTCTATTGCGGCTGACCTTCATCGGCATCTTCTTCAATAACTTCCTGCCTACCGGCGCCGGCGGGGACCTGGTGAAGGGATACTACCTGCTGCACGGCCGGAGCGGCAAGTTGGACCTGGGCCTCTCGATCGTGATGGACCGCCTGGTGGGCGTCTTCTCGATCATGACCCTGGGTTACCTGGCGGTGATCGTCAATTTCGACCGGCTGCCCGGGGCGGCGGCCTGGACGGTGACGGCCATCTTCCTGGCCCTGCTTTTCTTTCTGCTCCTGCTGGCCTGGCGGGGCCTGGCCGTCCGGCTGGCGCGCCGGCTCGGCCTGGAGGGCTGGGGCCGTTTCGGCGCGCTGTTGAAGCGAGTCTATCAAGGCGGCCGTGCCTACCTGGAGGAACCGGCCCGCCTGCTGGGATCGCTGGCCTGCTCCTTCGGAAGCCAGGGCCTGCAGCTGGCCGCCTTTTACCTGGTGGCCCGGGCGCTGGGGACGCCGGTTACGTTCGTTTCCCTCTGCGCCTACGTGCCCCTGGTTTGGTCCTTCGCGCTGGTGCCCTCGCTGGGCGGCCTGGGGGCGCGGGAGACCGCCTACACGCTTTTTTTTCAGGGCCAGATGGGCCGGGAGAACGCGCTGGCCCTCGGTCTGATCATACTCGGCCTGACGCTGACCCAGAGCCTGGTCGGCGGGCTGCTTTACTTCCTGGGAGGTGGAAGATGGAAAACGGCAAGCTGACCTACGAACGAACCCTGGTCTGGGATAACCTGAGCGAGGCGGAGAAGAAGGAGGTTTTCGCCTTCGCCGGGGCCTACCGGGCGTTTCTCTCCGAGGTGAAGACCGAACGGGAATTCATCGACCGCACCGTCTCGATGGCCCGGGCCCGCGGTTTTCGGGAACCGGGCGGCCGCCGGGCTTCGGATCGGGTCTGCCTGGTCAACAAGAACGCCACGGTCGGCCTGCTGGTCCGGGGACGCCGCCCCTTCAAGGACGGCTTCCACCTGGTGGCCGCCCACATCGACGCGCCCCGGCTCGACCTCAAGCCGCAGCCGCTGGTCGAGGACGAGGGGCTGGCCCTGCTCAAGACCCACTACTACGGCGGCATCAAGAAGTACCAGTGGGTGACCCGGTCGCTCAGCCTGCACGGGGTGGTGGCCCTCAAGAACGGCGAGTGCCGGAAGGTGACGCTGGGCGAGGCGGCCGATGAGGCGGTCTTCACCGTGACCGACCTGCTGCCGCACCTGGCCAAGGACCAGATGGAAAGGAAGATGTCGGAGGCCGTCCAGGCCGAGGCGCTCAACCTGCTCATCGGCTCCCTGCCGGCGGAAGCGAAGAAGGCCGATCAGAAGAAGGCCCCCGGCCGGGTCAAGGAGGCGATCCTGGGCCGGCTGCGGGCGAAGTACGGCTTCACCGAGGAGGACTTCATCAGCGCCGACCTCCAGATCGTACCGGCCGGTCCGGCCCGCGACCTCGGCCTGGACGGCAGCTGCATCCTGGGCTACGGCCAGGATGACCGCATCTGCGCCTACACCGCCCTCAAGGCCGTCCTGGACCTGGACGAGCCCGAGTACACGGCCGTCTGCCTGCTCTTCGACCGCGAGGAGATCGGCAGCGAGGGAGTCGGCAGCGCCCAGTCGGTCTTCCTGCGCGTTTTCCTGGCCGAGGCCTCCGGCCTGCAGGGGCTGGAGCTGGACCGCGTCTGCGGCCGTTCCTACGCCCTGAGCGCCGACGTGAGCGCCGGCCTCGATCCTTCCTACAAGGATGTCTCCGAGCCTCAGAATTCGCCGCGCCTCGGCTATGGCACTGTCATGACCAAGTACACCGGCTGGGCCGGCAAGTACAGCGCCAGCGAGGCCAGCGCCGAGTACGTCGCCTACCTGCGCCGCCTCTTCGAGAAGCACCGGGTCTTCTGGCAGACCGGGGAACTGGGCAAGGTCGACAAGGGCGGCGGCGGCACCGTGGCCAAGTACCTGGCCCGCCAGAACATCGAGACCATCGACATCGGCCCGGCCCTGCTCTCCATGCACTCGCCCCAGGAGGTCAGCCACAAGGCCGACCTCTGGTCCAGCTACCGTTCCTTTCTCGCCTTTTACCGGGGTTGACCGGCCCGGCCGGAGATGACCATGGCTGACGGGCGCAAGCGGCTGGCCGAACTGGCCGACTGGTACCGGGACCGGCCGCTGGACCGGGACCTGGAGGCGCGGGTGCTCTCCGAACTGGGCCTTTCCCTGGCGGCCCGCTACGGCGGCCAGACCTTGAAGAACCCGCTGCTGGTGGCGCCCGGCCAGTTGACGCTGACCCTTTCCCAGGTGCAGGCCATCCGGAAGGCCGGTTACGCCGGCTGCGTCCTGAAATCGGTGGTCGGCGAGAGTCCGGACGGCGCCTGTTCAATGGCGCGCCAGCGGATTAAACCCACCTCGGTGCGGACCTACTACGAGCCGGAGGATACCGCCGGCGCCTTCCCGATCATCCACTGGGACGGCCGGCTGGACATCCGCGGCCTGGACGAGTACCTCGATTTCGCCGGGGCCGCGGCGGCCGAGGACAGCTACGGCTCCTTCAGCGTCGTGGCCTCCCTGCTCTGCCACCTGCCCCGGCCGGGCGAGGATTTCCGGGCCGACGAGTGGAGCCATACCGCCGGCCGCCTCGGCCAGCTGGGCTACCGGCACCTCGAGATCGATTTCTGCCCCTTCCTCTCCAGCGACCGCTACACCGAGGACCAGGCCAACATCCTGCGCTGGTACCGGAGCGTGCCGGCCCTGGTCAAGCGGGCCGGGCCTTCCCTGCGCGTCTTCCCGAAACTGCTCAACCTGGATTGGGGAATCGATTACCAGGTTCAAATGGCCCGGGCGGCGGTTGAGGGCGGCGCCGACGGACTGGTGGTGGCCAACCGCGGTTACCGGCCGGAATTCGCCTCCGGCCACGGCGGGCCGGGCCTGCGCCGCCTCAACCTCGAGCAGGTGCGCCGGATCAAACGGGAGTTCCCGGGACTGCCGGTTTCGGCCACCGGCGGCGTCTACCGCGGTCGCGACGTGCTGGAGTACCTGGAGGCCGGGGCCGAGAACGTCCAGCTGCTCAGTTACCTGATGGGCCGGGTGAAGGCGCCCTTCCGGCGCGGGACGGGCAACCGCCTGGAGAAGGTTCTCTACCAATTGATCTTCGATCCGGACGATGGCTTGCTGGCCGTCTGGCTGGACGGTCCGAAGCGAGCCGGAGGGATGACGAAATGAACCGAGTCGCCTGCGTGACCGGCGCCGCCCAGGGAATCGGCCTGGCCGTGGCCCGGGAGCTGGCCGGCCTTGATTTCCGGGTGCTGGCGGTCGATCTGCGGCCGGCCGGCGAGGGGGCCGGGGTGATCGGCGGCCTGCCCGGGGCGGACCACCGCTACCTGGCGGCCGACATCAGTGCCGCGGCCGGCCGGGAAGCCATCCTGCGCCTCCTGCGGGAGGAGCTGGGCCGGCTCGACCTGCTGGTCAACAATGCCGGCGTGGCGCCCCGGGAACGGCGCGACCTGCTGGAGACCAGCGAGGAGAGTTTCGACCGGGTGCTGAACATCAACCTCCGGGGCACCTTCTTCCTCACCCAGGCGGCCGCCCGCTTCATGGTGGAACTGGCCGCCGGCGGGGCGGGGGCCGGCAAGATCGTCAACATCTCCTCGATGTCCGCCTACACCTCCTCGGTCAACCGGCCCGAGTACTGCCTCTCCAAGGCCGGGGTGAGCATGCTCACCCGCCTCTTCGCCGACCGGCTGGCCGAGTACGGCATCAACGTTTACGAGATCCGGCCCGGCATCATCCGCACGCCGATGACCGAGGCCGTGCAGGCCCGTTACGACGACCTCATCAACAACCGGGGCCTGCTGCCCATCCGGCGCTGGGGCAGGCCGGAGGATGTCGCGGCCGCGGTCCGGGCCATCGCCCAGGACGCCTTTCCCTATTCGACCGGCCAGGTCTTCGACGTGGACGGCGGCTTCCACCTGCGCCGGCTTTGAATCGGACCGGCCGCCGGTCCGCGGCAAGGATGAGAGATGACCAAGAGCAGCCTGAACTTTGAGCCCGGCCGTTCGGCGCCGCTTTACCGCTGCCGGGTCCTGGTGGTCGGCAGCGGCGCCGCCGGCCTCAACTGCGCCGAGCAGCTCCGCCTGGCCGGGGTCGACGACGTGGCGGTCATCAGCACCCGGCGCCTGGGCGGCACCTCCTACCGTTCCGGCTCCGACAAGCAGACCTACTACAAGCTGAGCAACTTCGGCGACACCCTCGACGGCCCGATGGAGATGGCCCACAGCCTCTTCGACGGCGGCGCGATGGACGGCGGCCTGGCCTACATCGAAAGCCTCTACTCGCTGCCGGCCTTCTACCACCTGGTCGAGATCGGCGTGCCTTTCCCCTCCAACCGCTACGGCGCCTTCGTCGGCTACAAGACCGACCACGACCCGCGCCAGCGGGCCACCAGCGCCGGTCCCAAGACCTCCCGTTACATGGTGGAGAAGGAGCTTCTCCGGCTGAAGTCCCTGGGCGTGCCGGTCCTGGACGGCCTGACCGCGGTCCGGCTGGTGACCGCCGGCCGCCGGGTGCTGGGCCTGGTCGCCCTGGACGAAAACCGCTCCGAGGACGATCCGGCGCTCGGTCTGACCGTCTTCCAGGCCGGCGCGGTGGTGCTGGCCACCGGCGGCCCCGGCGAACTCTACGCGGTTTCGGTCTATCCGGCCGGCCAGGTCAGCCTGCACGGGGCGGCGCTCGAAGCGGGTGCGGCCGCGGTCAACCTGGGCGAATCCCAGTTCGGCCTGGCCTCGACCCGTTTCCGCTGGAACCTCTCCGGCACCTACCAGCAGGTGATCCCCGCCTACTTCAGCCTCGGCCCGGACGGCCGCCGGCGCGACTTCCTCGCCGGCTGGTACCGCTCCCTGCCGGAACTGGCCGGCGCCGTCTTTCTCAAGGGATACCAGTGGCCCTTCCACGTCAACCGGCTGGATAATTTCGGCTCCTCGCTGGTTGACCTGGCCGTCGGCGCCGAGACCGAATCCGGCCGCCGGGTCTTCCTCGATTTCACCCGCAACCCGGCCCGGCCCGGCGAGTCCTTCGACCTGGACTCCCTGCCGCCGGAGGCGCTCAACTACCTCAACCGTTCCGGCGCCCGGCAGGCCGATCCCTACCGGCGCCTGCGCCACATGAACCCGGAGAGCATCGCGATTTACGCCGAGCACGGGATTGACCTGCGCGAGCCGCTGGAGGCGGCCGTCTGCTTCCAGCACAACAACGGCGGCCTGAAGGTCAACGCCGACTGGGAAACCGACCTGGCCGGCCTCTTTGCCGCCGGCGAGCTGGCCGGCACCCACGGGGTGACCCGGCCGGGCGGCGCGGCGCTCAACAGCGGCCAGGTGGGCGGCTTCCGGATCGCCCGCTGCCTGGCCGGCCGGCGGGACGAGCTGGCCGGCCGCCGGCCGGCGGCCCCGTTCCAGGCGGCCCTGCGCGAGGTTTACCGGACCAGCCGGGCGATGCTGGCCTCCGACCGGGAGCAGGGGCGCTGGCGGCGCCTGATCCAGGAACGGATGAGCGCCGCGGCCGGTTTCCGACGCGAGCCGGAGCGGGTGCGCGCCGCCCGCCGGGAGGCGGAGGCCGACCGGCGCCGCCTCGAGTCGGCCCCGCCGGGCGCCGCCGGCCGCCGGAACCTGGCCCGCGCCTGGGAGACCCGCAACCTCGTCCTGACCCAGCTGGCTTTTCTGAAAAGCATTGACGCCTACCTCCAGTCCGGCGGCGGCAGCCGCGGCTCCGGGCTGGTGCTTGCAGAGGCGGCCGTCCCCGGCGCCCGGCGGGTTGAACTGGTCGGCGGCCGCTCCCTCTGCTTCCGGCCGGAACGGCCCGGCGACCGGCGTCTCCGGGTGGCGGTCTCCGGCCCCGCGTTTACGACCTCCCTTGAGGAGGTGGCGCCGCTGCCCCGCGACGAAAGCTGGTTCGAGACCGTCTGGGCCGACTGGAAGGCCGGCCGGACTTGCGGCGGCGGCAAACGGCGCCGCCGCTGACCGGTAATGGAAAAGGGTGAACTTTCGATCCGGAACGGCCGCTGCCTGCTGGCCGACGGCCGCCTGGCCGCAACCGACCTGCGCCTCTCCGGCGGCCGGATCGCCGAAATCGGTTCCGGCCTGAAGTCCGGCCGGGAACTGGACGCCGCCGGCGGCCTGCTCCTGCCCGGGCTGGTTGACCTGCACACCCACGGCCTGGAATTCGCGCTGGCCGAGACCGCCGGCCTGGACGAGTACGCCCGCCTGGAGGCGGCCCGCGGGGTCACCGCCTTCTGCCCGACCTTCTTCAACGCCCCGGAGAACCTGCTCGAAACCCTGCGCCGCCATTGCCGGGAGACCGGCCGCCTCCAGGCGGTGCCCCAGGCGGTCGGCTTCCGCCTCGAGTCGCCCTATCTTACCCGCACCGGTGGCGGCCGGTCCGACGACCTGGTTCCGATCACGACCGGCCTGACCGACGCGCTGCTGGAGGCCGGTGGCGGCCTGATCAAGGTCTGGGACATTGCCCCCGAGCTGGAGGGCGCCGTCGAGCTCATCGGCCGCCTCTCGAGCCGGGGGATCGTCTGTTCGCTGGGCCACACCAACGCCGGCCTCGAGACGGCCGCGGCCGCGGTGGAGGCCGGCGCCCGGCTGGTGACCCACCTCTTCAACGTCATGCCGCCGCCGGACCCGGCGGAGCCGGGCCTCACGCCGGTCGGCCTGGCCGATTACTTCCTGGTCGAGCCGCGCCTCTGGGCCGAGATCATCCCCGACGGGACCCACGTGGCGCCGATCCTGGTCCGGGAGGCCCTGCGCTGCAAGGGTCCGGACCGACTGATCTTCATCACCGACAGCAACTGCGGGGCCGGCCTGGCGCCGGGCGACTACCTGTTTCCCAACCGCTGGGGGCGGGTGCGGATTGGCGGCAGCGAGGCCGGCGTGCGGCTGATCGACCGGGACCTGGTCCTGGCCGGCAGCGCCCTGACGGCCCTGGACGCCTTCCGGGCCGCGGTCAACCGTTTCGGCCAGGACCTGGCGGCCGCCAGCCGGCTCTGCTCAACCAACCCGGCCCGCCTGCTGGGTCTGAACAAGGGCGAGATCGCCCCCGGCCGGGATGCCGACCTGGTCATTCTCGACGACCGGCTGGATTTGATTTGCACCGTCGCGGCCGGCCGGGTGGTTTACGAGCGCGCCCCGGCCGCCGGCATTGCGTAAGAGGAGGGAAACCGGATGTCGAAATTCCAATACGAGCCGGCCCGGTGCGTTCCCTTTCGCGACCGGGCCGTCCTGGAGCGCTGCCGCCGCATCCGGGCCGCCGCGATTACCCGTCACCCCAACCCGGACTTCCGGATCCGGGTCGTCCCGGACGCCAAGATCACCCGCCTCTGGCTGGTCGACATGTTCGAGCGCATCCGGACCGCCGCCGAGGCGGGCCGGCCGCTGATCCTGATCACGCCCCAGCCCTGGCCGGACGGCTACCGGGAACTGGCCGGCCTGATCAATCGCCACCGGGTCAATTGTAAAAAACTGCACACCTTCAACATGGACGAGTACGCCAACGAAAAAGGAGAGACGGCCCCGGAGACCTGGCCGGCCGGCTTCCTGTACTCGATGCTTAATAATTTCTACCGCCGGCTCGACCCGAAACTCCGGCCGCCGCGCCGCCAGGTCCAGGGGCCGACCCACCGCAACATCCGGGATTACGGGAAGATGATCGCCGACCTGGGCGGCGCCGACTGCTGCTATAGCGGCCCGGGCTGGACCGGCCACCTGGCCTTCATCGAGCCCGACGCGCCGGAGTTCCGGGGCGGCCTGGCGGCCTGGAAAAAGATGGGGCCGCGCCTGGTGACCCTGAGTCCCTTCACCATCGCCCAGAACTCCCTGCACGCGGCCTTCGGAATGAGCGGCGACCTGGCCGCGGTGCCGCCCCAGGCGGCGACCATCGGCCCGGCCGAGGTCATCGCCGCCCGCTTCCGTTTCGACATGCACGCCATCACCGTCGGCGGCAGCCGGGTCTCCTGGCAGCGGCTGATGACCCGTCTCTGCCTGCACGGACCGGTGACGCCGAAGCTTCCCCAGTCCATCCTGCAGACCCTGCGCACCGACGTTTACGTTTCCGAGAGCATCGCCGCCGACATCGAGCCCGATTACGACGGCGGTTATTGAAGCCGACAATCAAGGGAGGTCCGGCCATGAAAGAGACGCTGGAACGGATTCAAAAGGGGCGGGTGATCGCCGTCCTGCGCGGCGACACCGTCGAGAAGACGGTGCGGACGGCCGAGGCCCTGGTCGAGGGCGGCGTGAACCTGATCGAGATCACCTACACCATGGACGACCCGCTGGCGGCCATCGAGCGGCTGGCCGGCCGCGATGACATCCTGCTGGGCGCCGGCACCGTCCTGAGCCTGAAGGACGCCCGGGCGGCCCGGGCGGCCGGCGCGCGTTTCCTGGTCAGCCCCTGCCTGATTCCCGAGGTGGTCGGCTACGGCCGGGAGGAGAACCTGCTGGTGATGCCGGGCATCTTCACACCGACCGAGGCCTTCCAGGCCCTCTCCCTGGGCGCCGAGGTTTTGAAACTCTTCCCCGGTTCCCTGGGCGGCCCGGACCTGATCAAGGCCTTCCGGGGTCCCTTCCCGGGCCTGAAACTGGTGCCGACCGGCGGCGTCGAGAAGGAGAACATCCGGGCCTGGTTCGCCGCCGGCGCCCTGGCGGTGGGCATGGGCGGCAACCTGGCGCCCAGAGAGGCCATCCAGCGGGAGGATTACGCTTCGATTCGGGAGAAGGCCCGCGAGATCATGGGTCTGCTTCCATGAGCGGGGAGGAGAGCCTGGAGATCAAGGGCGTCCGGGTGACCGTTGTCCAGGGCGACCTCACCGCCCAGGAGGTGACCGCCATCGTCAACGCCGCCAACAACAAATTCCTGATGGGCGGCGGCGTGGCCGGAGCCATCCGCAAGCGGGGCGGAGCCGAAATCGAGGCCGAGGCGGTCCGTCTCGGACCGAAACCGGTGGGCGAGGCGGTGGTCACCTCGGCCGGCCGCCTGCCCTGCCGGCACGTGATCCACGCGGCCACCATGGCCATGGACTTTCAGACCGACGAGACGAAGATCCGAATGGCGACCCGCAACGCCTTGAAACGGGTGCGGGAAAACGGGATGGAGAGCGTCGCCTTCCCGGCGCTCGGCTGCGGGGTGGGCGGTTTTCCGGTCGACCGGGCCGCCCGGATCATGGCCGAGGAGACGGCCGCCTTTCTGGTGGAAGGTTCCCCCGGCCTGCGCGAAGTCCGGTTCGTGCTCTTCGACGCGCCGACCTTCCGGATCTTCGAGAAGGTGGTCGGCGAGCACCTGGGCTACATTCAGCGCAAGCTCGGCCATTACCCGATCCCGACCGTGGATGCCATCATCGAGACCGCCGGCGGGATCGTGCTTATTGAGCGCAAGAATCCGCCCTACGGCTGGGCCCTGCCGGGCGGCTTCGTGGACTGGGGGGAGAGCCTGGAGACGGCCGTGCGGCGCGAGGCGATGGAGGAGACCGGACTGGAGCTGGAGGATCTGCGGCAGTTCCACACCTACAGCGAGCCGGGCCGCGACCCGCGTTTCCACACCATCACCACCGTCTTCACCGCCCGGGGCCGGGGCGAGCCGGTCGCCCGGGACGACGCGGCCGGGATCGCGCTCTTTCCGCCGGAACGGCTGCCGGCCGTGATGGCCTTCGACCACCGGCGGATCCTGCAGGATTACTTCGAGGCGAAGTTCAATCCCTCCTCGACCATGGCGAAGTAGTTTTTGACCGGCACATAATTGGCCACCGAGTTGCCCGAGCCCAGGCAGAAGCGGCCGCCCGGCATCGCGGCCTCGATGATCTGCCGGACGTAACCGCGCAGTTGCGCCTCCTCCAGCCGGCATAATTTATCGAGGTCCACCCCGCCCAGGACCGCCACCCGGCTTCCGTACTTCCGCTTGAACTCCAGCATCGGGTTGCTGGCATCCTCGAAGGAGTGGCGGCCGTCTATCTTTACTTTCTCGATCAGGTCCTCCATCACCCGGTCCAGCCGGCCGCAACTGTGCAGCAGGTAAACCAGCCCGTGTTGATGGGCCAGCTCTGACAACTTCTTATGCCAGGGAAAGACGTAACGGCGCAGGTCGTCCGGGGCGATCATCGTTCCGGTCTTGAAGCCCATGTCGTCGCCCTGAAAGAATCCGCGCAATCCCGGTAAGCCCACCAGTCGCTCGTAAAGGGCGCAGATCGTCTCGCCGACCTTCTGGAAGACGGCCGCCACCAGGTCGGGCTGGTCGTAGAGCATCAAAGCCAGGTTCTGGTAGCCGAAGAGGTGGTCGAGCGTTATCTCGAGGAAACCGGAGGTGGGACAGACCAGCAGGCCCATGCCTTCCGGCAGGATGGAGGAGACGAATTCGTAATTCCAGAGGTCCGATTTGACCGGGTCGGGCCATTCGTAACGCTTGAAATCCTCCCAGGAGGTGATCATGCCGACCCCTTCCTCGGCCCAGCCGCGCGTGCCCCGGGAGAGGCCGGCGGTGTCTTCGGCCCGGCGCAGTTTGCGCGAAAAGATCAGGCCGCCGGTGACCCGGACGAAATCGTAACCCATCCGCCAGTAAACCTCCAGCCACTGGCGCCAGTAGGCCTCCTTCTCGGCGTCGGTCTCGACCTTTTCCGGCCAGCGCCGGCCCAGGTGATTGGTGGAAATGTTCCGGACGACCTCCGGGTCGAGGAAGAGTTCCACCAGCGGCGGCCGGTCCGGGGTCGTCTCGCCGCGGACGGTCCGGATGAAGTTGTCAATGTCCGGTTTCGGGTTTTCCAGCGGTACGCGCAGCATGGCGCCTCCTTTTGTGTGCGTATGCAGACATTATATCCCCGTCCCCGTTTTTATTTCCAGCCGCCGCCGGGATGGCGGTGTCGCAAGCCGTTCTCCATTGGCCCCGGACCGACCGGCAACAACTGCAGGCCGACGGGGCTGACATGGCGGGCAAAATAAGGTGGGTCGGGATAACGGGAAGAAGCCGGCCCGGCCTTGGAGCCGGGTTGACAAAAGGTCTGGGGGGGGGGTATTATAGGGATAAACGCGCGGCAGAGTGAAGGTTTTTTATGCGCGCCCCAGAATTCTTGCCGGGAGGTGAAACATGGCCCGCGGATTTTGGCGACGAAGTGTTTTTTGCCGGTCCATTCTCCACCCCCTGGCCCTCTCTTTAACCCTGCCCCTTTTCCTGATCCCCGCGCCGGGCCACTGCCAGCCGCCCTATTTTGAATCCGGGATTGCCTTTATAGACCACGCCTTTTTCCGGAAGGCCGACTCCCTCGATCCGGGCACCGTCCATCTGTTCATCAAGAACACCGGCGCCACCCCCCTTTCCGTGGAGAAGATCATCCTGAATGGAACGGAGCTGACCGGGATGCCCGACGACCAGATCCTCTGGTACCAGGCGGTTCCCCCGGTCAGCCGGCCCGGCGAGGTTATTGACTGTATGGTAAAACTGCGCCGGCCGACCCGGAAACCCATCCGGATCGAGGCCCGGCTGAGCAACCGGGAGCGTGTCTCGGCAGTCATCCACCCCTCTCCGCCGCGGCTGAAATTCAACTTCATCGGTTTCAGCCGGAATTACGAGGCGGTCTATCTCTACCTTGAAAATACCGGGAAGGAAGATTTAAGCATAGAAAAAATCTTCTGTAATGCCCGGGATATCACCCCCCAATGCTTTATCCCGAACAAGACCTTCCGGCCTTCTTCCAAGGGGCTGGTTATCTATACGCCTCCAGGTCCGCTTCTTCAAGGCAAGTACCTAACCTTCAAGGCAATCGCCGGCGGTGAGGAGACCGCCGAAGCGCAGATCCGGGTCTATTCGCACTTTCCCATCACCACCTTCGGCCGGGAGGATACCCGCTCCGAGTTCGGTTTCGACCCCGCCGGCTTCGAAATGAAGTACCCGGCTTCCGAGGCGAACCGGAACCAGCCGCCCTTCAAGGCCTATCACCTGATTGACGATCCGGCCTGCGCCGATGGCAAAGCCTATCAAATCATAGGCACCGCGGCCGGGGAGATTGTCAAAAGGGCCGGGGAATGCTGGACCGTTGACCCCATCCACCCCAATCTTATCTACTCCTGCGAGCATTATAAGCCCGACTCCTATTTCATCTACGCCGAAACGACCGACATCATGGTCATTGATCCCTACGCGATGTATTTTAATCGGAACCAGCCGCAGAGAGACGCTTACTTCACCTCCATCGCCAAGCGGGCCAGTGAACCCCGCCTGTTATGGACCATCCCCCAGGCCTTCACGGCCGGCGAGAAACGCTTTCCGACTCCGGAAGAGGAACGGATCATCGTCTGGTCGGAGGTGGGCGAAGGCAGTAAGGGAATCTGGTATTACCGGTATAATCCGCGGGGCGGGTATCCGGCCAGTCCGCCGCTGGAAGAAGAGATCGGGCGGATCAATCGGGAACTCCAGTTGGTCCGCGATTATATCCTCATCAGCGAACCCTTTCCCCTGGCGGCGGCCGAGGCGGCGAAGGTGGCCGCCTACTCCCTTCTCTGCGGGGACAGGGCGGTTCTGCTGATCCTGGTCAACAACGATACCGAGAGCCGGTTCGAGAAGGAGGAAATGCCCTTTACCTATACGCCGAAAGAGAACTTCAAAGTCAGGGTGGCCATTCCCGACTGGCTGCGGGTAAAGGAGGTCCGGGAATTAAGCCCCGAGGGACTGAAACCGGCCGCGGCCCAGTATTCCGGGGAAGGAAGCAATCTCACCCTTTCCATAGACAGGCTGGACATCACCAGGGAATTCTTGATACTGGTGACAAGAAAATGAGAAAGATCGGTCTTCTTTTAGTTTTCTTATTGCTGTGGTCCGGTTCCGGCGCCGCCGACCAGGTTATCCTGAAGACCGGCACCGTCTGGGAGGGAAAGGTGATCAAGGAAACCGCCGAGAGCCTTCTTTTCCAGACCGACAAAAGCCAGATCACCATCCCCAGGGAGCGAATCAAGGAGATCATTATCCACACGTCCTTCTTCTACGCCGAGAAGGCCTTCGAGGCGAAGAATTACGCCGAGGCCCTCCGGCTCTACCGGGAGTACTTGAAGAAGTATCCGGCGGGAGAAGATAGGGAGCCGGCGGCCTTCAAAGCGGGCCTATGTTATCTGAAGATGGCCGACCCGGAGCCGGCCCTGGTTTCCTTCGAGGAGTTCCTGAAAACCTATCCCGACAGCGCCTTCTCCACCGAAGCGGCCCTGCATATCGGAGAGGCGTATTTTGTCAGGAACCGGAAGGAGAAGGCCGGGGAGTATTTTCAGAAAGCCATTTCCTCGCCCTCCAGGAGCGTGGCGGGAAGCGCCGCCTACTTTCTCTTTTGCCTGCGGGAGGATAAATCGCCGGCCGAGACCCTGGAGTTCTGCGAGAATTACCTGAAAGAGCATCCGCGGAGCGAAAGGACCCCGGAGGTCATCTATCTGAAAGCGGAGGTGCTGTACAGCCGGGCGGTCCAGCGGAGCCAGGCGGACCAGAACATCTCCGATTATCAAGCGATAACGGCAATGCTCGAGGAGACCGCCGGTCAGCATCCCGGGGCCGCGATACCGGAAAACATACTCAAATTGCGGATGGATTGTTACGAGAGGCAGGCCAGGTACGCCCAGAAACATAAAACGCTGAAAAAATACGCGGACCTGGTCGCCCAAGGGGATAAAGAAAAGGCGGCCCGGATGGTCAGGGACGCGGCGGATAAATTAATCACGGAGGGGGAGGTAACTGAAGCCATTACTCTTTACCGGGTAATCAAACAGGAATATCCGGAGACGGCCCTCGCCCCAGAGGTCTGTTTCCAGATAGCGAAAATACTTCAGGAAGAGGCTAATAAACATGGCGCGATGGAATATAACGAGCACGAGATTTTAATCCAAAAATACCCGAAGACCCAATATGCAGAAGAAGCATGTTTTGATTTAGTAAAACAACATCAACGCATAGGAAAATATCCCCAAGCGATAGAACGTTTAAATTATTTTCTAAAAAATTATCCGGAAAGCAAATATGTTCAAAATGGCACCTTTCTCCTTGGATTTCTGTATCACCAAGCGAAACAAAAGGAAGAAGCAAGAAAGGTGTGGGAATGGTACCTTAAAAAATACCCGGATGACATCACTTATTCGTCAATTATAAAAGCATATTTAGGAGGGTAGAAAGCTGGTTTATGAAGTGTCTCCCGTTTTTAGACAGGCAGGTTCATTATATAACATTATCTTAAAAAGGAGATGCGGGTATGAAGAATAAATTGATTTTTGTTGTTTTGGGGGTATTGGTGTTTATATTTGGATCATTGAAACCGCCGCTAAGTTCTGCCGCAACAACCTTGTCAGAAAAAGACATGAATGCGTTTTTTGGTGGGGCTTGTAATCAACGGTGTGTGGAATATGAAGATTGCGCGGTAGCGCTTGATATTGTAAATTGTGCCGGGCGGCCTTCATGTGGTGGGAGTTGCCTCGCTTGTTCATCGGGAGGCAGAAGAAGAGGGATGTGTGAAACTCACGCCGGTAGCCAGTGTACTCAAACGACACCTTCGTGTGGTTGGTCGAGGGCTGGTACGTGTAATAGGGTTACAGATTTGGTTTGCACTTGCCTCGAAGGAGAAGATCAGAATCCAATTTTTGTATCGTGCGGCAATTACTATCGTTGCGAATGATTTTCGCTTAAAATTCAAGTGTTGAATGTGTTTATATTACGGGAGATGAAGATGAAAAAAAACAATTTGCTGTACAAGGTTTTTTTGATGATAATCGGCATAAATTTGTTTGTCATCGTTTCGCAGGCCCCCTCTCAAACGATCAATAAAGAATTGCTGTTGAAAGGCGTCCTTTATTCCCAATCTCTTATTAAAGACGCCCAGTGTCGTTATGTTTCTCAGAATTTTTTCAAGAATGATTGGCGAACCATCCTGGAAATGGAATGGGCCTATAAACCGGGAAAGTCTTTTCTGAAAGGGAAGGCCTACGGGTATTTAGAAGGCAAAAAAGAACTTGTTGAAGATATTGCCTATATTTTCAACGGAGTGAATGGTTACTCGATAGGATACGAAAATGGCAAAGTGATCGGGGTGACCATGCAGAACCGGGAAAGAGTCGAGAAGCTCTTTGGCAAGGTACCGCCCGAGGCTTTATTCCTGCGTTTTTGGCCGTTAGGTATTGAATTACAACAAATCCTGTCCGATCCCGCTTTGAAATTGCTTCCCGATAGAGAGAGCGTCGAGGGAAGCAGTTGTTATGTCGCGCATCTTGAAAGCGTAACCGGATCTCTTAACCCTCAAAATGGTTACAAAATTTGGTTGGATCCGGAGAAAGGTTTTTTGCCCCGCAAAATAGAGATTTATTACTCAGGCAAACTGAAAACAGTGCTGGGGCCGATAACTCTGTCGAATTTCGGAAATAATCTCTGGTTTCCTACGGGGGCGAAAATTACCACGTTTTCACCTGATTTTCCCCAGGGTAACATCGGTCGCGTCATTTATGAAGATATTAGAATCAATCAAAATCTCGGTGATGAAAAATTCACCCCGGTTTTTGAACCGGGAACCAAAATCTATGATTCGGCTCTGGGCATATCATACACCATTCCAGCGGCTAAATAATATCCGGGAAATATTGGGGGGCGGTGTTGCTCGCGTAAAAAATAAACTTAAGGTGGAAACATGAGAAGAACCAAGATTTTGTTAATGATTATAATGCTATTTGGGGGTAATGAAACGGTTAAAACAAGAGTCGCCTTTTCTGCTGAATTATTAACTCATGAAGAGATGGTTTTGTTTGTTGGTAAAGTTTGTGGTCCCGTCACCTGTTCAACAAATGGAAGCTATCGGTGTTCTTGTTGTTATTGTGGCGTTTTTAATTGGGAAGAATGCAGCGCTTACAAAACATATGATCAATGTATAAGTAGTTCTAGTGGTTCATGTTCGGATAGTTATCGACTATGTGAAAACATGGGATCAAATTACTCGGATCGAGAAGTTGTTCCAGGTCGAAAATGTGACGGTAAGGATTTTTGTTCAACAACAAATTGGAAAGGTGTAAATTATACAGGATCGGTTTATTGCTATGCAGTATACACGGGATGCAATTAGAATTAAAAACATAGAAAATTGAACTGTCACAAATTAGGAGGAAAAAATGAACGGTAGCATCTTATGGAATAAGAAACGGTTCATTAAATTAATTATATTTTTGCTGTTTCTTAATGTTGTAGGATTGTTTAATGGTTGGAAAACCCCTCAATTGGCGGCGGAGACAAGTAGTGAGATTTTAGAGATTATTACCCAGGGTGTTGCTTACAACGATAGCCTAATTAAGGATATTTCCTTCCATTATACTATTGATTATAGAATCTCAGAAGAATGGTTAAAATATCAATCAAACCGAACATTATCTCAAGGAAACCTTCCAGCTGGGATGGTGGTGAGAGATCCGACAAGGGAACCGGTGATTTTTTCAGGAATTCTTAAAGCAGAAGGCGATAAGTTTTTCATTACTTCAACTGTGAAAGCGGTTGGAGACGGGAAAATTTTACAGGATAAAATCATCAGTTTTGATGGCATAACATTAATAAGGTTGAATTTAATTCAAGATTATGGAGATATTTCTCAAGGTTTGGAATTCATGGGACGGAATTCCATTTGGGATCCGAGGAGTTTTCAATCATTTTTTTTAGATGGCGAATCCCTTTACAAAAAAATGGCGGATAAAAGTGTTGATAAGGTTTTTGTGGGCAAAGAAACTATTGACGGATTTCCTTGCTATTGTCTGGAAGTGAATATTCCCTACTCAAACGAAGAAGGTAGTTTTGTAGCTAAAAAAAAGATCTGGATCGATCCTCAAAGCGGTTTCAGGGTAAGGAAAACATTGGCTTTTGATCGAAAAATGGGAAGACCGTTAACAGCTACGTGGTTTACTCTTAAAAAATTTGGAGATGTCTGGTATCCCATAAAAGTGAAATTCGAATCAGAAGGTCAACCTAATTTGCCGCTTGGTCCACATATCATAATGACGCTGGATGTAAATAATGTTTCAATAAACCAAAACAATTTCGGGAAAAACACATTTATTGCCGATCTAAATAAAGTAAGCAGAATAACGGATTTTACTCACGGCGGTGTTACTTTTAAAACCCAAAAATAATCTGGGCGGATAAAAAAGGTTTTTTGTTTTTAACCGGGAAAACTTTTGGGGAGGTTTCATGAAATTTAACTTGGGTTTATCGGTGCCGTATCTGATTTTTTTGTTTTTTTCTTCCGCTCTCTTTCTTTTTTCGCAAACTACCCACGACCCGCTCTGCGGCCCTAAGAGCCTTCAGGCGCTCTTCCATAAATTGGGCGTGGAATCCTCGCTTGAGGAGGTCTCCCGTCTCTCCGGCTACCGGGAGAAGGAGGGTACCACCCTGCTGGGCCTTTACCAGGCCGCCAGAAAGAAAGGCCTTTACGCGGCCGGGGTAAAGATGGGCCTGGAGGAAATTGCCGACCTTAAAACCCCGGTCATCGTTCACTTCTGGGACAACCATTTCCTGATGGTGGAAGGGGACGGCACCGACACCCTGATAATCACCGATCCTCCGAACCCACCCCAATCCATATCCAGGGAGCAATTCCAGCCCTTCTACTCCGGCTTTGCCCTCCTTGTTTCCAAACGCAAAATCTCCCTGCCCGACACGGAAACCAAAAAACCGGACATCCGTTTCGAAGGGTATACTCACGATTTCGGAAAGGTTGATCCCGGCCGGAAGATAGAGCACATCTTTACTTTCAAGAACGCCGGCGAGAAGACGCTGACCATCTCCCGGGTCAGGACCACCTGCGGCTGCACCGCCGCCCTCGTTTCCGAGAAAAGCATCCCGCCGAATGGCCGGGGAGAGATCCGGGTGAATTTCGACACTTCGGGAAGAAGCGGCTTCCAGATACAGAAAATCTACGTGCAGACCAACGATCCGGTTACCCCCCTGGTTCAGCTTCAAATTCAAGGCCTGCTTAAAGCCGACCTGGCCGTCTCTCCAGGAAATATTTCATTCGGCGAGGTCAAAAAAGGGACCGCCGCCGACCGGGAAATATACGTCGTGGACCGAACCGGCGAGAACATACAAATCACCAGGGTGGAATCATCCTCCCCGCTCCTTTCCGCCACCGCCGCCCCGATTACCAACAAACCCTACCAGGGTACTAAAATCCTTGTCTCCCTTTCCCCCGCGGCCCCGCTGGGAAGCCTGGAAGGGAAGGTGACCATATATACCACCGACAAAAAACACCCCAGAGTGGAGATTCCGGTGGCCGCCAAGGTCGTCGGCGAGATAGAGGTTTATCCTTCGATGTTTTTCTTCGGCCTTGTCAAGCAAGGAGAAACCCCGACCGCCGGGATCACCATTTCCACCACCGGGACGGCCTCCTTAAAGATAAAAAGCATAGAACCTCCCCGGAGTTTCATCTCGACCGAGCTCATCCCGGTCTCGGAGGGGAGGGAGTACCGGCTGACGGCCGGCCTGGGCAAGGATGCGCCCAAAGGCACTCTGAAAGAGAAAATAACCATTTACACCGACAACCCCGATCAGCCGAAGATAGAGGTGCCGGTGTACGGTCTGGTGGAATAGGCTGGCGGTTTTGTACCTCCTCGATGTTTTTTGATCGCCATAGAAAATGGGTTGTGAAAGGAGTGGAGTCGGGGAAAAGAGACTCGATGTCGATTTTAAATAGAGTAGAACGTTGGGGAAATGGAGGATGAAATGAGAAGAGAAAAATGGATGGTTGTGTTTCTGGTAGGTGCCGTTTCTTTTGTGCTTATGGGGCCACACATCACAATCGCTGCTACGCAAAATGAACTTTTGCAGTTAGTAAAGATGCGCAGCGAAATACTTAAAGAAGGAAAGGTTTCCCTGAGAGTTTTTCGGTACTATTGGAAGAATGAAAATGATTATAAAACGTTCACTGAAAAATTAAAAGTTTTTAACACTACGCCTCCGAACCAATTCTTGAAATGGCTTTCAGAAGAAAAGGGCATATCTTTATCAAAAGCTATGCTGGTGGGCAACGAAAATCAAACATATTTCTTCAAGGGTAATAGCGACCACTTAATTAGTGATTGGAATTTCGATGAAATTGATTATGTTTTTGTTGAAAAAAAAGGAGAATATTTATTTAGACCTACAATACCTGAAAGAATTATTAAAATAACACATTCCGAATATAGTACAAACGGAAGTACTATATGCGCATATAGAACAGTAAATTCAAAAGGAATAATGAATATTGGTTCACGTATAAGTTATTTTAAAGTTTCCAATGTAGATCTAGCCTTATTGTATTATAAACAGTTGCCAGAGGCAAATATTTCATTGAATTTCATTGCTGAGAACAATAAATGCATTTACCAAAGCACGGAAGTAAATGACATGAAATTACAACTAATTTTTGATGTTTCTTTGGCGGGAGTAATACCGTATCTAAAAATTGCAGAAAAAAACGGTAAAATTCTACGGGAAACTATTTCTGGCGCATTTTCAAAAGTAAACGATAATATTCATCTTCCATTTTTTACTTCTACAACAATTCCCACAACTAATGTATTTTTGAAAGATGTGGTGCTCGAACAAACATTGTATATCATTGATAATTGGGAACTCAGGCCGGTTACCAGTGAGGAATTGTTGATTCACCCGCTTAAAAATACTACCGTTTCGGATCAAACATTTGGAGAACCGACTCTGAATTACCCGTATATTCCCTAAAATCCTCTTTTAACTTAGCGAGGGAATACAATGACTGCAAGAATTTTAAAGTACGCAAAGATTTTTTTAATTCTGGTGTTTTGGGTTGGAATTTTAAGTTTTAGTACGAATCTTTCCGGGATGGAAGATCAAAGATACCTTATATTGTATGATCTGGAAAAAATAAGCGGCGGGGTTTGCAGTAACCATGGTTATTGCGTAGGTTCTTTTAGGTGTATCGGACAAGGCCGTTGTAAAATAGTGTTATTAATTTTCTGCGTTGCCGATCCAGTTTGTAGTGGGACCTATCCCCCGTATAGTTCAAGAAAATGCGAAGGAATCGGAAATCCTCAGATTTGCCATGAGGGTTTGAAATATATGCTTATTCAGTCCTGCAAAGATGAGTGCGCATTGTTCCCAGAGTGTGGCTGTAGTAGCAATTGGAGCGGCGATGGATGGTTTGGTTATTTGCAGGATTGTTGGTATTGAATTATGCGACTAATGTTTTAGTCTCCACGAGAATTAATAAACACGTCGATGCCATTATATTAAAGATAGGCCTATAGTTCTAGTGTAGTGTCCCTAACGCTTCTTTACAATGATTGATTTTGGTTACTATCTGGTCCACCGACGCTGTCCAGACGAAAGGTTTTGGATTTTTGTTATTTTCGGCGATGTAGTGGTCAATGGCGGCAACCAGTTCCTGAACGCTTCGGAACGTTCCGCGCCGGGATCTCGTTTTTTTTCAGTAGAAACCCTGAGCGTCTTTATTACAGCCGTCGGTTTACAATTGCATCTGGAGATGGTGTAGAAGATGGCCTCCAAGCCCGACAGAATAAAGCGGCCGGGGAGCGGGCTTCCCGTCTTCCTCTTCGGCCTGGCCTGGCTCCTGCTGCCGCCGCTTGCGGCCGGGATTCACGCCCAGGAAAAACCCGCCCTGCCCGTCGTCCGACTCTGGGTCTTCGCCTCGAAGGATTGCGGCGATTGCCGGGCGGTCCAGCCGGAGGCGCTGAAGGGCCTGGAAGAAAAACTGCGGTGCGGAATCGAGGCCAGGTATTTCGATATCGGGGATATCGCCAGCTACGCGCTGCTCACGAAGTTCGAGGAGAAGTACGGCGATACCGACAACGACCCGCCGGTCCTTTTTATCGGCCGGGAGGTCATCGGCGGCGAGAAGGAGGTGGCCGACCGGCTGGAGAAGGCGATCGTTAGGTACCGGGAGGCGGGCGGCTGCCCCTGGCCAGACGGGGTCTCCTTTCCGCCGCCGGGTGAAGGAAGAATGTCGGCGGCAAAGCCGGAGGAAACGAAACCTGGCCGCCCGGCCGGAGTCGTTTCAGAGAAGGCGGGGGAGAAACCGGCGCCAATCTACCTGGCCTTTTTCCACCAGTACGGCTGCCGGGAGTGCCAACGGGTCTTCCACCTGATAAGGTACGTCGAAAAGAAGCACCCGGCGGTGGTGGTTCGGGAATTCGACCTAAGCCGGAAGGAGAACCAGGAGATCAACGAGGCGATCGGCCGCCGGTTCAACGTGCCGGAAGAGCGGCGTCTTTTGACGGCGACCCTCTTCATCGGCGCCGAATGCCTCCAGGGGCGGGAGATCACCCTCGAGAGGATCGAGGCGCGGATCGCCCGGTACGCGGCCACCGGCAGCCCCTGCCCCTGGGAGATCGGGGCGGAGGATCTGGCCGCCGGCCGGCGGTCGGCGCTGGACCGGTTCCGCTCCTTTGGTCCGGCGGCGGTGGCGGCCGCCGGCGCGATTGACGGGATCAATCCCTGCGCCTTCACCACCGTCGTCTTCCTGGTCTCTTACCTGGCCTTCATCGGCCGGCGGCGCCGGGAGATTCTCCTGGCCGGGATCTCCTTCACGCTGGCGGTCTTCCTGACCTACTTCCTGGTCGGCGGCGGCCTCTTCGCCTTCCTGCGCCGGCTGCCGGCCCGCTCCCTGCTCCCGGTTCTGCTGACGGCGGCCGTCGGCGGGCTGGCGCTCGGCCTGGGGGTTTTAAGTTTTCTCGACTTTCTCAAGGCGAGGCGGGGCGACTTCCGGGGGATCGCGCTCCAGCTGCCGGAGCCGGTCAAGGGCCGGATCCGGCTGACGATCAGCCGGGAGATGCGCCGCCGGGGCCTTCTCCCGGCGGCCTTTGCGGCCGGCTTCGCGGTTTCGGTCCTGGAACTGGCCTGCACGGGCCAGGTCTACCTGCCGACGATCACCCTGATCGCCGGCCGGGAGGAGATGAGGCGGGCGGGCCTGGCCTACCTGCTGCTCTACAACGCGGCGTTCATCATGCCCCTGGCGGCGGTCTTCCTGGCCGCCTATTTCGGGGCCGCCTCCCAGCGGCTGGCCGATTTCGCCCGGCGCCGGGTGGCCGCCGTGAAGTTGCTCACCGCCGTCTTCTTCCTCGTCCTGGGAACGCTGCTGCTGGCCAGCCTCCGGTAGCGGACCCGGCGCCCGGGCCCGGTTTGGCCGGGGCCGTCAGCGGATTTGACTTGCCCGGCCGGCCCATGATACAATTTTTACGCTTCTGGTGATCATAGCGGAAGGGAAACACCCGTTCCCATTTCGAACACGGCCGTTAAGCCTTCCAGCGCCGATGGTACTGCTCCGGCAGCGGAGTGGGAGAGTAGGTCGTCACCAGGGGCATTTTTTTTTGCCCGTCCCCCGGATTTTCAGGACCCTCCCGCCGCCCCCCAGGCGCCGGGGCCGGTTTGCCTCGACGGCCCCGTTAAGATATAATAAGTAGATAAATCAACCCCCTGGTGAAATTTCGTGAAGCCTCTTCTTTCCGCGCTTTTCTGACGGCCGATTGGCGGCACTCGGAATTTCCCCGAACGATCGAATCTTCAGGAGCAAAGGATGGGCAGAATCCGGAATCTTGGTTTCTTCGGTCAGGGCAAGAGCGGCAAAACCAGCCTGGTGGAGGCCCTGCTTTTCAAGGCCGGCTCGATTAACCGCCTGGGCAGCGTCACCGACGGCAATACCACCACGGATTTCGATCCGGAAGAGACCAAGCGCCAGCTGAGCATCAGCCTGGCCCTCGGCCACCTCGACTGGAAGGGGGTCCGGATCAACCTGATCGACACGCCCGGCTACGCCGATTTTGCCGGCGAGGCGGTCTCCGGGGTGTCGGCGGCCGATTTCGCGGTGATCTGCGTGCCGGCCGACAGCGGTCCCTCGGTGGGCACCGACAATGCCTGGAAACTGGCCGCGGCCAGCGGGCTGCCGACTTTTATTTTCGTTACCAAGAGCGAGACCGGCCCCGACGCCGCCGAAGCGATCGCCGGCCGGCTGAGCGAAAAGTGGAAGGTCCGGGTCACGCCCTGGACGAACCGCGAGGCGCTTACCGAGTCGGCGGCCGAGGCCGACGACGCCACCCTGAACAAGTACCTGGAATCGGGCCAGCTGGGCGAGGCGGAGTTTCACACCGGCATCCGCCAGGTCCTGCTGACCCGCGCCCTCGTACCGCTCTTTGTCGGTTCGGCCGCCAAGGGCGAGGGGCTGGAGGCCTTCCTCGATTTCGTCTGCGAGTACCTGCCCGAGTACGAGGAACTTCCGCCGGTCTCCCTGGCGGGCGGCGCCGAGACGAGCCGGCGGCTGGGCTCCGAGCCGGTCATGCTTCACGTTTTCAAGACGGCCAGCGATCCGTTCGTGGGCCGTCTTTCCTATTTCAAGGTCATCCGCGGCACCCTGGCCCCCAACTCCACGCTCTACAACCAGAACCGCTCCGAGAAGGAGCGGGTGGGGCAGGTGCTCTACGTCCAGGGCAAGAAGCAGGAGCCGGTCGAGAAGGTGCAGCCGGGCGACCTGCTGGCGGTGGCCAAGCTGAATTACACCCACACCGGCGATACGCTGGTCGCCGTCGGCCAGAACGGGCACCTGCCGGCCCTGGTCTTCCCCCAGCCGGCCATTTCGGTTTCGCTGGTGGCCAAGGAGAAGGGCATGGAGGATAAGCTGGGCTCGGCCTTCAGCCGGATCATGGAGGAGGACCAGACCATCCAGATCGCCCGCGACGCGGAGACGAGCGAGACGATTCTCTCCGGCCTGGGCGACCTGCAGCTGGAGATCTGGATCAGCCGCCTGGCCAACCGGTTCGGGGTCGAGGTGGTCAAGGGCGTGCCCAAGATCGCCTACCGGGAGACGGTGACCGGGACCGCCAGCGGCCAGGGCCGCTTCAAGCGCCAGACCGGCGGCCACGGCCAGTACGGCGACTGCTGGATCAAGGTGGAACCCCTGCCGCGCGGGAGCGGCTTCGAGTTCGTCGACGCCATCGTGGGCGGCGCCATCCCCCGCCAGTATATCCCCTCGGTGGAGAAGGGCGTGCGCGAGGCGATGACCAAGGGGCCGCTGGCCAACTACCCGATGACCGACCTGCGGGTCACCCTTTACGACGGCACCTTCCACCCGGTCGACTCCTCCGACATCGCCTTCCAGATCGCCGGCTCGCTGGCGCTCAAGAAGGTCGGCCTGGAGGCCAGGCCGGTCCTGCTGGAGCCGATCGTGAACGTCGAGATCCTGGTGCCCAAGGAGAACGTGGGCGACATCATCGGCGACATCAACGGCCGGCGCGGCAAGGTGCTCAACATGGACAGCGTCGACAACGAGTACCAGAAGATTTCGGCCCAGATGCCGCTGGCCGAGATGTCCAACTACGCCACCACCCTGCGCTCGATCACCAGCGGCCGGGCCTCCTACCAGGCCCAGTTCAGCCACTACGAACTCGTCCCCTACCAGATTTCCGAGAAGATCATCAAGGAACGCCAGGTGAAGAAAGAGGAAGACTGAGCATGGTTGAAGTCCGGATCAAGGGAATTGTGGCCGAAAAGGCCTCCGGGCGCAACATCCTGGTCCTGGAGGACGGCGCCAAGCGCCTGCTCTCCGTCACCATCGGCGTCACCGAGGCGCAGGCGATCATCCTGAGCCTCAAGAAACTCGGTGTCCCCCAGCCGCTGGTTTACGACCTGCTGGTCAAGCTGGCCGGCGAACTGGGCGCCCGGCCGCTCCGGATCGAGGTCCTGGACCGCAGCGGCGATCTCCTGATCACCCAACTGGTCTACCAGGCCGGCGACCGGGTCCGTTTTCTGGCCTGCCGGCCGGGCGACGGGGTCGCCCTGGCCCTGCGCTGCCAGGTTCCGATTTTCGTCCACGAGAACCTGATGAAGATGGTCACCCTGACCGCCGATACCAGGCGGAAACGGCCCAAACCTCCGCCCGCGCCCATGACCGAGGCGGAGGTGGACCGGATCAAGACCGAAATCGAGAACCTCAGCGCCGAGGAGTTCTGGCGCCGGGTCTCCAGTCGAACCGAGGGTGAATCAGGAGGATCATAACATGAGTGGACATTCCAAGTGGGCGAGCATCAAGCACAAGAAGGCGGCGGTGGATGCCAAGCGGGGCAAGGCCTTCACCAAGGTCATCCGGGAGATAATGATGGCCGCGCGGGGCGGCGGGGCCAACCCCGACAACAACCCGCGCCTGCGGCTGGCGATCGACAAGGCGCGCGACCTGAACATGCCGGCCGACAACATCAAGCGCGCCATCCAGAAGGCGACCGGGGAGGGGATGGAGAACCAGCTGGAAGAGGTTTCCTACGAGGGTTACGGCCCGGCCGGGGTGGCCATCAAGCTGGAGGTGGTCACCGACAACAAGCGGCGGACCGCCGCCGAGATCCGTTCCATCTTCACCAAGCAGAACGGCAGCCTGGGTGAAGTCGGCTGCGTTTCCTGGCTCTTTTCGCGCAAGGGTCAGCTGACCGTGCCGCGGGCCGGCGTCGACGAGGACAAGCTGATTTCGCTGGCCCTGGACGCCGGCGCCGAGGACGTCGCCTCCGAGACCGACAACTACCTGGTCTATACCCGGGCCGAGGATATGGACAAGGTCCGCAAGGCGCTCGAGGATAACCAGATCAAGGTCGGCTCCGGAACCCTTTCGATGCTTCCCAAGTCGAGCGTCAAGGTGGAGGGCAAGGAGGCCGAGCAGCTCCTGAAGCTGCTGGACGCCCTCGAGGACCAGGAAGACGTCCAGTCGGTCTACGCCAACTTCGAGATTTCCGACGAGCTCCTGGAGAAGCTGGAAAGTCAATGATCATCGCGGGGTTTGACCCTGGCCTCAACCGCACCGGCTACGCGTTGGTGAAGGATACCACGCCCATGACGGTGCTGAATTTCGGGGTCATCGCCCCCGCCGCCAAGCAGCCCCTGCAGAAACGGCTCGACCGGATTTACCGGGAGGCCGGCCGGCTGCTGGATACCTACCGGCCGGAACTGGTGCTGGTGGAAGAGATTTATTTTTCGCGCAATCCCCAGGCCACCCTGAGCATCGGGGTGGTGCGGGGCGTGCTCTTCGCGGCCGCCCTCCAGCGCGACCTGACGCTGGCTTCGTTTTCGCCTTCGGAGATCAAGCTGGCCGTGACCGGCCGGGGCAACGCCACCAAGGAGCAGGTCACCTACCTGACCGCCCGTCTCCTGGCGCTGCCGGAGGAGCCGGCCGAAGACAGCGCCGATGCCCTGGCGCTCTGCGTCTGTTACCTGAACCGCCGCCGCCTGGAGCGTCTCGGCCTGCAGGGCGAGGCCGCCATCCGGCTGCGGTGACCGACCCGGAAAGCGAGGCGAATTTCATGTACGCCCACCTGCGCGGGAAGCTGACGGAGAAGAGCCCGACCCGGCTGGTTCTGGACATAGGCGGGGTTGGCTACGAGGTTAACATACCCCTCTCGACTTACGATCGCCTGCCGGAGACCGGCGAAGAGATTTTTCTTTACGTCCAGGCCGCCTATCGCGAGGATAGTGTAACCCTTTACGGTTTCGCCGGCCGCGAGGAGAAGACCCTTTTCAACCTCCTGCTGGGCGTTAGCGGGGTCGGGCCGAAGGTGGCGCTGGCCATCCTGTCCGGGACCACGGTGCCCGGCTTCTGCAACGCGATCATCGCCCAGGACGACAAGGTGCTGAGCGCCATCTCCGGGGTCGGCAAGAAGCTCAGCCAGCGCCTGATAACCGAGTTGAAGGACCGGGTCGCCTCCCTCGGCGACCTGGTCGCCGCCCGGCCCGGGTCGACCATCAACCCGGAGGCGGTCAATGCCCTGGTGGCGCTCGGCTACAGCCGGGTGCAGGCGGTCCGGGCCGTCCAGGCCGTCCAGGGCGAGGCGAAGACCGGGGACCTGGAGACCCTGATCAGGCGGGTTTTGAAGCGCATTTCCAGCGGTTGAAAACCACGGCCGCGGCGGCCGATAACGAGATCCAGGCAGAGGTGCCGATAAGATGGCCAAAGAACGGGAAGAACTGATCCGACCCGAGACGCTGCCCGACGACCTGCGCTACGACATCGCCCTCCGGCCGGAGCGCTTTGACGACTTCATCGGCCAGGAGAAGGTCAAGGAGAATCTCGGGGTCTTCATCACGGCCACCCTGAAACGCCGGGACCCGCTCGACCACACGCTCTTCTCCGGGCCGCCCGGCCTGGGCAAGACGACCCTGGCCCACATCATCTCCCAGGAACTGGGCGTCAAGATCAAGGCCACCACCGGCCCGGCCATCGAGCGGCCGGGCGACCTGGCCGGCCTGCTGACCAACCTGGGCCGGTCCGACGTGCTCTTTATCGATGAGATCCACCGGCTCAACCGGACCGTCGAGGAGTACCTCTACGGGGCCATGGAGGATTTCCACATCGACATCGTCACCGGCGACGGCCCCCGCGCCAACTCCATCCGCCTCCAGATCGAACCCTTTACCCTGATCGGCGCCACCACCCGCTCCGGCTTGCTCTCGGCGCCGCTGCGCAGCCGCTTCGGCATCACCCTCCGCCTCGACTACTACCAGGCCGCCGAACTGGCCCGGATCGTCCAGCGCTCGGCCCGGATCCTCCGGGTCGAAGTGTCCAACGAAGCCGCCGCCGAAATCGCCCGCCGCAGCCGCGGCACGCCGCGCATCGCCAACCGCCTCCTGCGCCGGGTGCGCGATTTCGCCCAGGTGGACGGGGCGCCCTCGATCCAGGCCGACCTGGCCATGCAGGCCCTGGACCGGCTCGACGTCGACCGCCACGGGCTGGACGAAATGGACAAGCGCATCCTGGAGGTCATCATCAGCAAGTTTTCGGGCGGCCCGGTCGGCATCAAGACCCTGGCGGTGGCCGTGGGCGAGGAGCCGGACACCCTGGAGGAGGTCTACGAACCCTTCCTGGTGCGCGAGGGATACCTGGAACGGACGCTCAAGGGGCGCCGGAGCACGCTGCGCGCCTATCAGCATCTCGGTCTCGAACCGCCGCCGGCCGCCGGAGACGGACAGAACCGGCTGCTTTGAATCCCCATGCTGGCCGCCGAAAAACTCTACCGGAACTACCGCGGCAAACCCGCGGTCGCCGATCTCTCGCTCCAGGTGGAGCGGGGCGAGATCGTCGGCCTGCTCGGACCCAACGGCGCCGGCAAGACGACCACCTTTTACCTGCTGATGGGCTGGCTGCGTCCCGACGGCGGCCGGGTTTGCCTCAACGGGACGGACATCACCGGCCTGCCGATGTACCGGCGGGCCCGGGCCGGCCTGGGCTACCTGCCCCAGGAGCCGTCGGTCTTCGGCAAGCTGACGGTCGCCGAGAACCTGCTGGCGGTGCTCGAGTTCCGCCGCCTCCCGGGGGCCGAGCGGCGGGAGCGCTGCGCGGCCGCCCTGGAGAAGCTCAACCTGACCGGCCTGACCGGCCGGGTGGCCGGGACACTCTCCGGCGGCGAGCGGCGCCGGGTCGAGGTGGCCCGGAGCCTGGTGATGGACCCGGCCTTCCTGCTGCTCGACGAGCCCTTCACCGGGATCGACCCCCTGAACATCGAGGAGCTGCGCGGCATCATCCGCGGCCTGGCCCGCGACGGGATCGGGGTGCTGATCACCGACCACAACGTGCGCGAAACACTGGCCATCACCGACCGCTCCTACCTGATCTTCCAGGGGCGGGTGCTGATCTCCGGTTCCGGGCGGGAACTGGTCGACAGCCCGGAGGCGCGGCGCCTGTACCTGGGCGAGAGCTTCAGCCTCTGAGACGCGGCCCGGCCGGATCCGATTTTTTCAACCGGGAGCCTTTCATGAAACTTGGTATCGTCACCTACCAGATCGCGGCCGAGTGGGACCTGGACCGGATCATCTCGGCCTGCGGTTCGCTGGGCTACGCCGGGGTGGAACTGCGCACGACGCACCGGCACGGCGTGGAACCCTCGCTCTCGAAGGCGGCCCGGGCCGAGGTGAAAAAAAAGTTCGAGGATTCGCCGGTGGTGCTGGTCGGGCTGGGCAGCGCCTTCGAGTATCACAGCCCGGATCCGGCGGAACTGAAGAAGAACCTGGACGGGACCCGGGAGTTCGTTCTGCTGGCCCGGGACACCGGCGCGGAAGGAGTAAAAGTCAGGCCCAACGGTTTTCCCGAGGGCGTGCCGAAGGAAAAGACGCTGGAGCAGATCGGTCTTTCTTTGCGGGAGTCCGCCTCCTTTGCCGCCGACCACGGGGTGAAAATCCGACTGGAAGTCCACGGTTCCGGCACTTCTCATCCGCCCTGTATCAGGCGGATAGTGGACATCGCCGGCCACCCGAATCTTTACGTCTGCTGGAATTCCAACCAGGCCGACCGGGACGAAACCGGCTCGATTGAAAAGCACTTCGACCTCCTGAAGGATCGCCTTGAGATCTGCCACATCAACGAACTCTGCAACGATTACCCCTGGCGGACGCTCTTCTCCCTCCTGCGGAAGAATGGCTTCGACGGATACTGCCTGGCCGAAGTGGCCGCCAGCCCGGAGCCGGAGCGCTTCCTGAAATACTACAAAAGTCTCTTCGAGGCCTTGACCCGGCCGTTGAACTGAAGCCGGCCGGAGATGATGACCGGCCTGGAAAGGGCAACCCAGATGATTGGTTCGAAGGCTGTCCGGCTGCCGCTGCTGCTCTTTTGCCTGCTTCTCCTGGTCCGGCCGGCGGCCGCCACGCCCCGGATCTTCTGGGAGAAGACCGGGGAGAAGCGGATCTTCGAGGGCGGGGCGCAGAAGATCAGGCATCTTTTCCGGTTCCGCAACGAGGGGGACTCCCAGTTGAGAATCGAACGGGTCCGCCGGACCTGCGGAAGCTGTTCCGTTTTCAACCTTTCCCGGAAAACGCTCGCGCCGGGCGCCGAGGCGCAGCTGGAGATCGAGGTGGCCTTCGGGCCCGGTGAGACCGTCAAGAAGACCTACGTTTATATCGAGAGCAACGACCCGGCCAACCCGTTTTTCCAGATCGCCCTCGAAAGTGAGGCGCCGGGCATCAATTATCCCGCCCAGGTCTTTTTCGAAAACGTCCCCGCGCATACCCCCGCGGCCAGGAGCATCGAGATCTTCGCCGTTGGGGAACGGGGTTTCGGGATCCGGGAAATCCGGACCGGCCCCCTGGTCGAGAGCGTCCGGGCCGACACGATCAAGGAGAACCGGAGGTACCGGTTGGAGATCCGCTTGAAACCGCGGCCGCCGGTGAAATTCGGCCAGGATTACGTAAAGATCCGCACTGATTATCCCGGCCTCGAGGAGATTGAAATCCGCCTCTACGCGAGCATGGTCTCTTCGGCCGGCGGTGTCTCCGGGGAGGGCCGGCCGCGGGACCCGGAGGCCCCGGACCCGAAACGGGATCGGCGCCGGTGAAGTTCCGTTTTCAACGGCCGGCGGCGCCGGGCAATCCCTCTTTTGACGGAAGCCGGCCGGTGTGGTAAATTTATAACAACCTCCATTTTTTCAAGCAGTTTTTCGCCCTTATCCGGGATCCCTCATGGCCAAGTATATCTTTGTGACCGGCGGCGTACTTTCCTCGCTGGGAAAAGGCGTCGCCTCCGCTTCGATCGGCACCCTCCTGGAAGCCCGCCGCTACCGCATCAACATGCAGAAGTTCGATCCCTACCTCAACGTCGATCCCGGCACTCTCACGCCCTTCCAGCACGGCGAGGTCTTCGTCACCCGCGACGGGGCCGAGACCGACCTGGACCTGGGCCACTACGAGCGCTTCACCAGCCTGACCCTGAACCGGAATTCCAACACCACCTCCGGTCAGGTTTACTACGAGGTGATCGAGCGGGAGCGGCGCGGCGATTTTTTGGGCAAGACCGTCCAGGTGGTTCCGCACATCACCGAGGAGATCAAGCGGCGTTTCCGCCGCCTGGCCCGCGGCAACGCCGAAATCGTGATCGCCGAAATCGGCGGCACGGTGGGCGACATCGAGAGCCTGCCTTTTCTGGAATCCATCCGCCAGTTCCGCCAGGAGGTGGGGGCTGAGAACATCTGCTGCATCCACCTCACCTACATCCCCTACATCCAGGCCGCCGGCGAACTGAAGAGCAAGCCTACCCAGCACTCGGTGGAGCGCCTGCGCGAAATCGGCATCCAGCCGGACATCATCCTCTGCCGGACCGAGAAGCCCCTGAACCAGGACCTGCGCGAGAAGATCAGCCTTTACTGCAACGTGCCCTTCCAGGCGGTGATCGAGGCCCGCGATACCGACTGCATCTACGAGATCCCGCTCACCTTCCACCAGGAGAAGCTCGATCAGGTGATCCTGCGCAAGCTGCGGCTTCGCCCGCGGGTCTCCCACCTTAAAGAGTGGGGGAAGCTGATCGACCAGCTGCGCAACCCGGAGCACGAGGTGGAGATCGCCATGGTGGGCAAGTACGTCAAGCTCCAGGATTCCTATAAATCCCTCGACGAGGCCCTGCGCCACGGCGGCCTGGCCAGCCGCACCCGGGTCAAGCTGCGCAAGGTCGATTCCGAAAGCCTGCGCCGCGACGATGAACTGGAACGAAGCCTGGCCGGGGTGGACGGCATCCTGGTGCCCGGCGGCTTCGGCACCCGGGGCGTGGAGGGGATGGTGGCCGCCATCCGTTACGCCCGGGAGAAGCGCATCCCGTTCTTCGGAATCTGCCTGGGATTGCAGGTGGCGGTGATCGAGTTCGCCCGCAACGTCTGCGGTCTGGACCGGGCCAACAGCACCGAGTTCGACCCCCAGACCCCGCACCCGGTGATTACCCTGATGGACTCCCAGCGCCAGGTCCAGGCGATGGGCGGCACCATGCGGCTGGGCGGTTATCCGTGCGTCCTGGCGGCGGGGTCGCTGAGCCGCCGCTGCTACGGGGTGCCCCGCATCGTGGAACGCCACCGCCACCGCTACGAGGTCAACCCGCACCTCTTCGGCCGCCTCCAGGAGAAGGGACTGCAGGCCTCGGGCCGCTCCCCGGACCGGAAACTGGTCGAGATCGTGGAATTGAAGGATCACCCCTTTTTCGTGGCCACCCAGTTCCATCCCGAGTTCCAGTCGCGCCTGGCTTCACCGCACCCGATTTTCAGCGCCTTCATCGCCGCCGCGCTCAGGCAGCGGCTTGAAAACAGGCCGCCGTCCGCCTGAAACACCGGAGGAAAAGACCCGTGAAGGATATCCTGAACGTCGGCTTTATCGGCTGCGGCGGTTTTGTCCAGGGCAGCCACCTGCCCAACGCCGCCGCCAACCCGAAACTGCGCGTCCGGGCGCTCTGCGACCTCCAGGCCGACCGCCTCAAGGCGCTGGAGCCGGTCTACCGGCCCGATTACGTCACCACCGATTTGACGCGGCTGGCCGCCGACCCCGAACTGGACCTGGTGGTCATCGGCACCGGTCCCAAGGTCAGGGTGGAACCGATTCGGGCGGCCGCCGAGGCCGGCAAGCACATCTACGTCGAGAAGCCGATGAGCCTGGGCTACGAGGACTCACTCGAAATCGTCCGGATCATCCGGCAGACCGGGGTGAAGCTCCAGGTGGGCTTCAACCGCAACTATTCGCCCATCATGCAGGAGGCCCGGCGCGTCTACCGGAAGATGAAGCGGGGCGAGACGCTCATCTCCTACCGGATCGTCGGCGAGGCCCAGCTCTGGCCGAAGTTCCACCAGGAGGCGGTCAAGGGCGGCGAATCGACCATCATCCACGAGTTGACCCACATCTTCGACCTGATCAACTGGCTGACCGATTCCGACCCCCGGAGCGTCTTCGTGATCGGCGGTCCTTCCGATAACAACATTCTGGCCATGGAGTATCCGGACGACGTCTACGTTACCCTGCTCTCCGGCAGCTGCGGTACCGAGGCCTATCCCAAGGAGCGGATGGAGGTCTTCTCCGATCACGCGGTGCTGGTCATGGACGGGTTCATGGACCTGGAGTGCGTGCGGATTCCCGGGGAGTCGGACCGGCATTACCCCCTGAAGGCCAACCCGTTCGGTCCGCTCGACATTCCGCTGGCCGGGCACAAGGCCGACCTCCGGCGCTGGCGCGATTCGCTCACCCCGGCCCAGATCGAAAAGGGCTACTACTACGACAACCGGCCGGGCGTTGGCAAGGGCCATTACGAGGCACTCGAGTTCCTGCGCCGCTGCGTGGTCGAGGACCGGCCCACCGAGACGGGCGCCTACCGGGGTGCCCTGGCGACGGTGATGGGGTTGAAGTCGCTGGAATCGCTTCGGTCGGGTACCCCGGTCCGCTTCGATTTTTCCTTCCTGAAGTAGGGTGTCCGCCCGGCCGGATTACTTGCTGAAAGCCCTCCTTTTATAGTAAAATAAACCGATTATGGCTACCCCCCTGGAAAAATGGGTTGAGGAACAGGCCCGGCTCACGCGGCCGGCCCGCATTCACTGGTGTGACGGGTCGGACGAAGAGGCGCGCCGGATCGTCGAGATCGGCTGCCGGGAGGAGAAGGTCAACGGCCAGCCAGTCTTCCAGGAGTTGAACCCGGACGCCTTTCCTTATTCCTACCTGCACCGCAGCCATCCGACCGATGTCGCCCGGACCGAGCACCTGACCTTCGTCTGCCATCCGGACCGGGAGGAGGTCGGCCCCAACAACAACTGGCTTTCGCCCGAAGCGGCCCGGTCCCGGATGCGGGTCCTGACCGACGGCTGCATGGCCGGCCGGACGATGTATGTCATGCCCTACCTGATGGGCCATCCGGATTCGCCTTACGCCCGGGCCTGCGTGCAGCTGACCGACATCTCCTACGTGGCCGTCAGCATGCGCATCATGACCCGCATGGGCCGGCCGGCCCTGGAGCGCATCGGCGGTTCCGACGATTTCGTGAAGGGGCTGCATTCGGTAGGCGATTTTAACCCGGAACGGCGCTTCATCATGCACTTTCCCGAGGAGCATTTCGTCTGGAGCGTCGGATCCGGTTACGGCGGCAACGCCCTGCTGGGCAAGAAATGCTTCTCCCTGCGGATCGCCTCCTGGCTGGCCCGGAGCGAGAACTGGCTGGCCGAACACATGATCATCATCGGCATCGAGGATCCCCGGGGCCGGATTACTTACGTGGCGGCGGCCCTGCCCTCGGCCTGCGGCAAGACCAACCTGGCCATGCTCGAATCCACCCTGCCGGGCTACCGGATCTGGACTCTGGGGGACGACATCGCCTGGCTGCATGTCGGGCCGGACGGTCGTCTTTACGCCCTCAACCCGGAGGCCGGCTTCTTCGGGGTGGCGCCCGGCACTTTGCTGCGGACCAATCCCAACATGGTCAAAACTCTCCAGGCGGGACGTTTTTACCCGACTCTCTTTACCAACACCGGCCTGGATGTCAGCCGCAACGCGCCCTGGTGGGAAGGTCTGGATGAGACGCCCAATCCCCGGCTGGACTGGCAGGGGCGCCCCTGGAAGGAGGGGGCGGGACCGGCAGCCCATCCGAACGCCCGTTTCACGGTTTCGGCCCAAAACTGCCCGACCCTTTCACCCGAGTACGACAACCCGGCCGGCGTCCCGATTTCGGCCATCATCCTGGGCGGCCGGCGCACCAGCGTGGCGCCCCTGGTCCTCCAGAGCCGCGACTGGCTGGAGGGGGTCTGCCTGGGTTCGATCATGGGTTCGGAAACGACCGCGGCCGCCATTCACCAGGTGGGCCAGCTGCGGCGCGACCCCATGGCCATGCTGCCTTTCTGCGGTTACAACCTGGGCGATTACCTGGGCCACTGGCTCAGGATGGGCGAATCCCTGAAGGAACCGCCGGCGATCTTCTTCGTCAACTGGTTCCGCAAGGACGGCGGCGGCGATTTCCTCTGGCCCGGCTTCCGGGAGAATATCCGGGTTATGAAATGGATCATCGAGCGGACCGCCGGCGGGCAGGGCAACGGTGCGGCGGAGACGCCGATCGGTCTGGTGCCGGAGCGGAGCGCCGTCAACCTTGACGGGCTTGACCTGGCCCCGGGCGCCTGGAAGGAACTGACGGCGGTTGACCGGAATGAATGGCGCGCCGAAATTACGACTGGCCGGGAATTCCTGGCCCAGTTCGGGGACCGGCTTCCGACCCGGGTTCGGGAAGGGCTTGATCGCCTGGACCGCAATTTAGGGTGAACTTGTCCGGGCCAACCAAGGGGGGTGGCGGGATGGGCGCAGTCAGGGCGAACGCGGCCCGAAAGATTTTCGCTTCGCTGGTGCTGGTGCTCCTGCTGGCCGCGCTGTTTTTTCTCTTCTACCGGCCGCCGTTGAATTTTTTGAGCCAGCAGCCGCTGGAACTCTATTTCAGCCTGGTCTCCGAGGAGGGCGAGACGGTCTCCCCGGTCACCCGGCCGGTTCCCCGGCGCTGGAAGACCGAGGAACGACTCGAGCAGGCCATCCGGCTTTTGCTGGCCGGGCCGGACGAAACCGAGAAGAGCGCCGGTTACGAAACCGAGCTCCCGACCGGGGCCGAATTGATAAGTTGCTGGGTTGAAGGCGACCTTGCCTTCCTGAATTTTTCACCCCGGGTCGAGGATGGCGGCGGGACCGCGAGCATGCGGAACCGGTTGCGCCAGATCGTTTTTACCGCCACGCAGTTTCCCGGCATCAACCGGGTGCGGTTCCTGATTGACGGCGAGACGATCAAGTACTTCAGCAGCGAGGGACTGACCGAGGTCGAGAACCCCCTCGGCCGTTCCGATTTCGAGAAGGAGGAAGAATGAAGAAGGGAATCCACCCCCAGTATTTCCCGGCCAAGGTCATCTGCGCCTGCGGCAATGTCGTTGAGACCGGGGCGACCAAGAAGGAGATGCACGTGGAGATCTGCGCCGCCTGCCATCCCTTCTTCACCGGCAAGACCAAGTTCGTCGATACCGCCGGACGCGTGGAGAAGTTCCGGCGCCGCTATGGCAGCCCGAAGTCCTGAGCTCAACCTTACCGAACTCCAGGCCAGGTTTCAGGACCTCAGTCTGCAGTTGAGCCGCTCCGAAAGCGGCCTCAGCAACGGCGAACGGGAGCGGCTGCTGGAAGAGTTGCGGCGTCTGAATGAGTTGATCCCGCTCCAGCAGAAACTGGAGCGGACCCGGAAGGAGCGGGCCGGGGCGGCCGAACTGCTGGCCGGGGAAACCTGTTCCCAGCTGGCCGAACTGGCGCGCGAGGAAGTGGATCGGCTCGACCGGGAGGTGGAGTCGCTCGAGAAGGACCTGGTTGGGCGTCTTCTCGAAGATCCGCGTGACCAGCGCAACGCGATTGTCGAAATCCGGGCCGGCACCGGCGGCGAGGAGGCCGCTCTCTTCGCCCGCGACTTGTTCCGGATGTACAGCCGTTTTGCGGAGCGCCACGGTTTCAAGCTGGAGGTCTTTGACACCTCCGCCACCGAAAAGAACGGCCTCAAGTCGGTCATCTTCATGGTACGCGGGGCCGGGGCCTACGGGCGTTTCAAGTACGAGAGCGGCGTCCACCGCGTCCAGCGGGTGCCGGAGACCGAGGCGAGCGGCCGCATCCACACCTCGGCGGCCACCGTGGCGGTCTTCCCCGAGATCCGGATCCAGGAAGTGCGGATCGAAAACAAGGACCTGCGCATCGACACCTTCTGCGCTTCCGGCCACGGCGGCCAATCGGTCAACACCACCTACTCGGCGGTCCGCATCACTCACCTGCCCACCGGCCTGGTGGTCTCCTGCCAGGACGAGCGGAGCCAGCTTCAGAACAAGGAGCGGGCCCTGAAGATTCTGGCGGCCCGGCTGGCCGAGCGGGAGAAGAGGAGTCAGGAGGAGTCCCTGTCGGTCGAGCGGCGCGCCCTGATCAAGACCGGCGACCGGAGCGAAAAGGTGCGGACCTACAATTTTCCGCAGAACCGGCTGACTGACCACCGGATCAACTTTTCGGTGCACAACCTGAAGGAGATCCTGGACGGCAACCTGGAACCGGTGCTGGAGGCCCTGGTTGATTATGAACTGCAGCTCCGGAATAAGGGGGAGGGCTCATGAACGAAAGCAGCACCGGTCTTAACGAAAACCTGGTCGGCATGCTCTGCTACGTCGGGCTGGTCTTTACCGGCCTTTTCTTCTTCCTGACCGAGAAGAAGAGCAAGTACGTCCGTTTTCACGGCCTGCAGTCAACGCTCTTTTTCGTTGCCTGGGTCATTGTCTGGATGGCCTTCGGAAGCATCTTTTCCTTTCTGCCGGTGGTGGCCGACTGGCTGCTGCGGCTGGTGAAGGTGGCCGGCCTGGTGGGTTGGGTCCTGTTGATAGTCAAGTCATACAAGGGCGAGTATTTCCTGCTGCCGGTGGTCGGCCGGATCGCCATGGAAAACTCCGAGTTCAAGACTCCGGAAAGCCAGGATAAGCAGGCTTGAATTCACCTCGAACCGTGGAAGACATGGAAGACAAGTACTCGGGTTTGCGCAAGGCCTCTTCCGCCTGGCGGATCTTTGCCTGGGGCGTGGCCGCCGTCTGCATGGTCGGGTTCCTGGTCGGGCTGGGCTGGATCTTCCGCAAGCCCGAGGCCGGACTGGTCCTGTGCCTGGTCTTCGCCTTCCACGGCCTGGTCGGTTTTGTGGGCTGCTACACGATCAGCCAGCTGATCCTGGTGGCGCTGGACATTGAAAAGAACATCCGCGCGGAGCGGCCGCCGGCCGGCCCGGGCTCCGAAGGCTGAGGCCGTCCGCGGCCGGCCCGCGACGTTCCCGCGGCCGCCGCGGGCCGCCGGCCTGCTCCAATGGGGCGCCGGCCGCCTGGCGCGGGCGGGGATCGAGTCGCCCCGCCGCAATGCCGAGTTGCTGCTGGCGGCGCTGCTGGGCTGTGACCGGTCCGGGCTTTACCTGGAGCCGGAACGGGTCGTTTCCCGGGCGCGGGCCGGGCGGTTCCGGGAGCAGATCGGCCGCCGCGGCCGGGGCGAGCCGCTCCAGTACCTGACCGGCCGGGTCAATTTTTTCCGGGATTCTTTCCGGGTCCGGCCCGGGGTCTTCATCCCCCGGCCGGAGACGGAACTGCTGGTCACGCAGGGGCTTGCCCTGCTGGAAGCGGGCCGGGACGGGCCGGCCACGGTTCTCGAAGTGGGCGCCGGCAGCGGCGCGCCGGGACTTTCCCTGGCCAGGCACGGCCGGTGCCGGGTCTGGCTTCTCGAGAAGGAGGCGCGGGCGGTCGGCCTGGCGCGGCTTAACCGGCGCCGGCTGGGCCTGGACGGCCGGCGGGTCCGCATCCTGGCCGGAGACTGGAACGATTTTCACCGGCGGGTCCGCCGCCGCTTTCAGCTGGTGGTCTCCAACCCGCCCTACGTACCGGCGGGGCAGCTTTCCCATCTCGAGCGGGAAGTCCGGCGCGAGCCCCGGACCGCCCTGGCGGCCGGCCGGGCCGGGCTGGACTTTTTCCGCCGGCTGGCGCCGGGGGCCTTCCGCATTCTGGTGCCGGGCGGCTGGCTGCTGGTCGAGATCGGTTTCGGCCAGGCGGCCGCGGTCCGGGAGATTTTTCGCGCAGCGGGCTTTCAGACTATCGGGGAGTTCGAGGATTACAACGGGGTGCCGCGGGTAATCCGCGGCCGGAAACCTTTTAAATGGATGCCTTGAAAGTAACCGGGGGAAACCGACTGTCCGGCGGGGTTCGAGTCAGCGGTTCCAAGAACGCCAGCCTGCCGATACTGGCGGCCACGCTCCTGGCCGAGGGCCGGAGCCGTATTTACGGGGTGCCGCGCCTCCAGGACGTGCGGACCATGATCAAGATCCTGACCGCCCTGGGGGCCGAGATCGATTGGAGCGGCGACTGCCTGACGGTCGACACTTCCGGCATCTCGAACTGCACCGCCCCCTACGAGCTGGTCAAGCAGATGCGGGCCTCGGTCTGCCTGCTGGGACCGCTCCTGGCCCGCTTCGGCCGGGCCGCCATCTCCCTGCCGGGCGGCTGCGTTATCGGCGACCGGCCGATCGACATGCACCTCAAGGGCCTCGAGAAACTTTCGGTCCGGTTCACCCTTTCGGGCGGGTACGTCCGGGGGCGGGCCGCCCGTCTTTCGGGATCCTCAATTTTTCTCGGCGGCACCTATGGTTCCAGCGTTCTGGCCACCGCCAACGTGATGATGGCCGCCTGCCGGGCCGAGGGCGACACGGTCATCGAGTTCGCCGCCTGCGAACCGGAGATCGTCAACCTGGCCGATTTCCTGAACCGGATGGGGGCCCGGATCGAGGGAGCCGGCAGCCACCTGGTTAAAATCCAGGGGGTCCGGCGGCTGCGGCCGACGGAATTCCGGATCCTGCCGGATCGCATTGAGGCCGGCACCTACCTGATCGCCGGCGCCTTGACCCGGGGGCAGGTGACGGTGGAGAATTGCGTGCCGGAGCATCTCTTCGCGCTGATGGAGAAGCTCCAGGAGGCGGGCGTGACCGTCCGCCACGGGCTCACGACGGTCGAGGTCCAGTGCCGCAAACGGGTGCGCAGCGTCGACATCGCCACCCTGCCGTACCCGGGCTTCCCGACCGACCTGCAGGCCCAGTTCATGTCGCTGATGGTCCTGGCCGACGGGACCAGCCTCATCAACGAGAACGTTTTTCCCGAAAGGTTCATGCACGCGGCCGAATTGAAGCGGCTCGGCGCCGACATCATCCTGAAGGATGGCACCGCCATCGTGCGCGGCCGGAAACGCCTGACCGGGACCGGAGTGATGGCCTCCGACCTGCGGGCCAGCGCCGCCCTGGTCCTGGCCGGCCTGGCCGCCGAGGGCGAGACGGTCGTCAGCCGCATTTATCACCTGGACCGCGGTTACGAGAACATGGAGACGAAGCTCGGCGCCCTCGGGGCCGAGGTCGTCCGTTTCAGCGAATAAGACGCCTCGGGCGTCATCGATAATAGAAACGTCAACGGATAACAAGGAGGCGGAAGCATGTCCACCAGAATCAGGTTAAGACGGGTCGGTAAGAAGCACCAGCCGAATTTCCGGATCGTGGTGATCGACGACCGCAAGGATGCCAAGGGAGATTACATCGAGCTGCTCGGCCACTACAACAACCGGATGCAGCCCAAGGTGCTGGAAATCAACGAGGAGCGGGCCCGGTACTGGATCAAAGTCGGCGCCCAGCCGAGCGATACCGTGCGCTCCCTGCTGAAGCAGAAGGGTCTGCTCTGAACCCCGCGGGCGGCCGTAGCCGGGGCCGCCTTTCCGGCCGGCGCCGGGGCGCATGAGAATCGACATAATCACGATTTTTCCGGAGGCCTTGAAGCCCCTGGAACTCAGCATCATCGGCCGGGCCCGTTCGGCCGGCCGCTTGGAGATCGTTCTGCACGACCTGCGTGATTTCACCACCGACCGTCACCGCAAGGTCGACGACAAGCCCTTCGGCGGCGGGGTGGGCATGGTGATGATGGCCGAGCCCTTTTACCGGGCGGTCAACTGGGTCCGGGCCGAGGCGGGGCCGGGCCAGGTCGTCCTCCTGAGTCCCTCCGGCGCGGTTTTCAACCAGGCCCGGGCGGCCGGGCTGGCCGCCGCGAAGCACCTGATCCTGCTCTGCGGACACTACGAGGGAGTGGATGCCCGGGTGCGCGAATTCTGCGACCTGGAACTCTCGATAGGTGATTACATCCTGACCAGCGGCGAGACGGCCGCCCTGGTGGTGGTTGAGGCGGTCGCCCGCCTGCTGCCCGGGGTCCTGTCGGCCGGGGCGGCCGCCGAAGAATCCTTCAGCCAGCATCTCCTGGAATGGCCCCAGTACACCAGGCCGGCCGACTGGCGCGGCCGCCCGGTACCACCGGTGCTGATCGGCGGCCACCACCGCGAAATCGCCGCCTGGAAACTGCGGGCGGCCGAGGACGCGACGCGTCGGCGCCGGCCCGACCTGTGGAGGCGGTACCGGGCCGCCCTCAAGGCGGCCGGCCATCCGCCCGCCGCGGGAAAGAAGAAATGAACCTCGAAAAACTGACCATCGCCGAATTGGGCCGCCTTTACCGGGAGCGCCGGGTGTCGGCCGTCGAGGCGGTCGCCGCCTATTTCAAGGCCATCCGGGCGAAGGACGGGCTTCTGCACGCCTACCTTTCGGTCAACGAATCGGCGGCGCTGGCCCAGGCCGAGGCGGTTGACCGCGACCGGGCCGCCGGGGCCGAACTGCCGCCGCTGGCCGGGATTCCGCTGGCCATCAAGGACAACATCTGCCTGCGGGGCGAGCGGACCACCTGCGCCTCGCGCATCCTTGAGAATTTCGTCTCGCCTTACGACGCGACCGTCATCGAGCGGCTGCGCGGACAGCGGGCGATCTTCCTGGGCAAGACCAACCTTGACGAATTCGCCTTCGGTTCCTCGACCGAGAATTCGGCCTTCGGCGTCACCCGTAACCCGGCCAACCCGGAATACGTTTCGGGCGGAAGCAGCGGCGGATCGGCCGCTGCGGTGGCCGCCGGGCTGGCCGCGGCCGCGCTCGGTTCCGATACCGGCGGTTCCATCCGCCAGCCGGCCTCCTTCTGCGGAGTGGTGGGACTGAAACCAACCTATGGCCGCGTTTCCCGATATGGCCTGGTGGCCTTCGCCTCCTCCTTCGACCAGATCGGACCTCTGACCCGGAGCGTCGAGGATGCCGCCGTCATCCTGGGCGCGATTGCCGGTCCCGACCCGCTCGATTCCACCTCGGTCGAAGCGCCGGTGGCCGATTACCCGGCCGGGCTGGAGGCGCCGGTCTCCGGACTCCGGATCGGGCTGCCCAGGGAATACTTCGGCGCCGGCCTCGACCCGGGAGTGGCCGAGGGAGTGGAGCGGGGCGTTAAAATCCTGGAGAAGCTGGGCGCCTCCGTCCGGGAGGTCTCGCTTCCCCATACCGCTTCGGCCATCGCGGTTTACTACGTGCTGGCGCCCGCCGAGGCCAGCGCCAACCTGGCCCGCTTCGACGGCGTCCGCTACGGCCGCCGGATGCCGGAGGGCGCGACCATGCGCGATCTTTACGAGTTAAGCCGGGACGCCGGATTCGGGAAAGAGGTGAAACGGCGGATCATCATGGGGACCTTCGTGCTTTCCAGCGGGTACTACGACGCCTATTACCTACAGGCCCAGAAGGTGCGGACCCTCATCCGGCAGGATTTCGAGTCGGCCTTCAAGGAAGTGGACCTGCTGGTGACGCCCACCGCCCCGGGGCCGGCCTTCCGGATCGGGTCAAAGGTGACCGACCCGCTCACCATGTATCTTTCGGACGTGTTCACGGTTTCCTGCAACCTGGCCGGTCTGCCCGGCCTCAACCTGCCGGTGGGCCGGACGGCCGGCAACCTGCCGGTCGGACTCCAGCTCCTCGGGCCGGTCTTTTCGGAGGAACTGGTCTTGCGAGCGGCCCGGGCCCTGGAGCGCGAATTGGGCGGCCCGGGCGCGGTTTGACCCCTCACACCCTGGAGATGCCATAATGTCGCAATTGAGAAGAGATCCGATCATCAACCGCTGGGTGATCATTTCCACCGAGAGGGCCCGGCGTCCGAACGATTTCCGGGTTGAAAAGCAGGCCATCGGCAAGGGCGGCTTCTGCCCCTTCTGCGAGGGAAACGAGGCCAAGACCCCGGCCGAGATCATGGCGATCCGCCGGCCGGATTCCGGCCCCAACCAGCCGGGCTGGTCGCTGCGGGTGGTCTCCAACAAGTTCCCGGCGCTGGCCATCGAGGGGGATCTCCAGCGCAAGGGCATAGGTCTCTTCGACCAGATGAACGGCATCGGCGCCCACGAGGTGATCATCGAGACCAACCGCCACGTGGTGGATATCGCCGAACTCTCCGAGGCGGAGATACTCCAGGTCATTGGCGCCTACCAGTCGCGTTCCCTGGACCTCAAGAAGGACAGCCGTTTCCGCTATATCCTGATCTTCAAGAACTGCGGCGAACGGGCCGGCGCCTCGCTGGAGCATACCCATTCCCAGATCATCGCCACCCCGGTCACCCCCAAGCGGGTACGCGAGGAACTGGCCGGCAGCCAGCAGCATTTCCTGGCCAAGGAGCGCTGCATCTTCTGCGACCTGCTGGAGCAGGAGCTCGATTCCGGGAAACGCGTCATCCAGGAGACCCAGCACTTCATGGTACTGGCGCCGTTCGCCTCCTGCTTCCCGTTTGAAACCTGGATACTGCCCCGGCGCCATCATCCCGACTTCGACCAGATCTCCGAGGCGGAGCGGCAGGACCTGGCCGCCGTCCTGCGCAAGACCATCTATCGGATCAACCGGTCACTCAACAACCCGCCCTACAATTACCTCATTCATACCGCGCCCAACCGCTACCGGCGCTCCGGTTACTGGCAGACTATCGATCAGGATTACCACTGGCACCTGGAGATTATCCCGCGTCTGACCGGCATCGCCGGTTTTGAATGGGGCACCGGTTTCTATATCAACCCGACCGCGCCCGAGGACGCCGCCGCCTACCTGCGCGAGATCGATTGAGGGAAGACGGACCGGCTTGAGTTGAATTTTACCGGTCGCGCTTGAGCACCAGCAGCGCCAACGGCGGCAGGGTGAGCCGGAGCGAGTGGGGAAGGGCGTGGGCCGGTACCGCCTCGCTCGGCCGGCCGCCCTGGTTGCCGGCGTTGCTGCCGCCGTAGTACTCGGAATCGCTGTTCAGTATCTCCCGGTAAGTTCCTGCCTCCGGCACCCCCACCCGGTAACCGCGCCTCAGCACCGGCGCGAAGTTGCCGAGCACCAGCAACTCTTCTCCCGGTTCGCGGCCCAGGCGCCGGAAGGCGATCACGTTCTGGCGATGGTCCTGGAAGTCGATCCAGCGGAAGCCCTCCGGAGAACTGTCCAGCTGGTGGAGGGCCGGTTCATTGCGATAAATCCGGTTGAGGTCGGCCAGGTAGTCGCGCAGCTTGCGGTGCGGTTCGTACTGGAGCAGGTTCCAGTCCAGTCCGCTCCGGCAGTTCCACTCCCGCCACTGGCCGAACTCGCCGCCCATGAAGAGCAGTTTCCGGCCCGGCTGGGTGTAGAGATAGCCAAGCAGCAGCCGGAGGCTGGCGAATTTCTGCCAGTCGTCGCCGGGCATCTTTCCCAGCAGGGATCCCTTGCCGTGGACGACCTCGTCATGGGAGAGCGGCAGGATGAAGTGTTCGCTGAAGGCGTAAATGAGGCCGAAGGTCAGTTTTTTCTGGTGATAACGGCGGAAGAGAGGGTCCTGCCGGAAGTAGGCGAGGGTGTCGTGCATCCAGCCCAGGTTCCACTTGTAGCCGAAGCCGAGGCCGCCCTCCCAGGTGGGGCGCGAGACCTTCGGCCAGGCGGTGGACTCCTCGGCCACCGTGCAGGTGTCCGGGAAGAAGCGGTAGATGGTTTCGTTGAGCCGCTTCAGGAAGGCGACCGCCTCCAGGTTTTCGCGTCCCCCGTAGCGGTTGGGCACCCATTCGCCCGGCCGGCGCGAGTAGTCGAGATAGAGCATCGAGGCGACCGCGTCAACCCGCAGCCCGTCGAGATGGTAGCGGTCGAGCCAGAAGAGGGCGCTGCTGATCAGGAAATTGGCCACCTCGTAGCGCCCGTAGTTGAAGATGTGGGTTCCCCAGTCCCGGTGTTCGCGCTGGCGCGGGTCGGCGTGTTCGTAGAGGGCGGTGCCGTCGAACCAGGCCAGGCCGTGGTCGTCGGCCGGGAAGTGGGCCGGCGCCCAGTCGAGGATGACTCCGATCCCGTGGCGGTGCAGGTAGTCGACGAACCAGGCGAAGTCCTCCGGTTGGCCGTGCCGGCTGGTGGGGGCGAAGTAGCCGGTGGTCTGGTAGCCCCAGGATTCATCGAGGGCGTGCTCGGTGACCGGCAGCAGTTCGACGTGGGTGAAGCCGAGGGGACGCAGGTACTCGACCAGGCGCGGGGCCAGTTCCCGGTAGTCCAGGAACCAGCCGTCGGGCCGCCGGTCCCAGGAGCCGAGGTGCAGTTCGTAAATCGAGATCGGCGCTCCGGTCTGGTGGCGTTGGAAGCGATCGGCCATCCACTTCCCGTCCGTCCACTGGAAGCGCCGGGTGTCGTGGATGATCGAGGCGGTGCCCGGACGCAGTTCCATGGCGAAGGCGTAAGGGTCGCTCTTGAGGCGGACCGCCCCGCCGGCAGTCTCGATCCGGTACTTGTAAAAGGCGCCTTCGGCGGCCTCCGCCGTCCAGCCCTGCCAGATCCCGCTGGTACCGGCCGGTTCCAGCCGGAGGCGCGTCTCGTCCCAGCCGTTGAAGTCGCCGACCACGCTTACCCGACGGGCGTTCGGGGCCCAGACCGCGAAACGGAAGCCCGGGCCGGCGCCGGCCGGGACCGGCTGCGCCCCGAGCGAGTCATAGGCCCGGTAGAGGGTGCCCTCGGAGAAGAGGTGGAGTTCCAGGTCGCTCAGTCGTTTGTCCATAGGCGGCCGCGTTTCAGGGGCGGTCCTTCCTTTCATAGATTAGCATATCGTCAAGCGGCCGGGTCAAATGACCGGCAACTTTTCAGCCGCGCCGTTTCCCGGCCGGCCGGGCCGCGGCAAGCGCCTCGGCCGGGTGGAAGAGGGCCGCGTGCCATTCGGGCTTCCGCCGATTTTCATCAACAACCGCCCCCGGCGCCGTCGGCCGGGGAACGAGTGGCAAAACGGCGGATTTTCATCGCTGGGCCGACCCTTGACTTGCGCCCGGCCAGGACTTATAATTTCTGAAATCAACCCGTTTCCGCCCCGGCGGAAAAAGGGTTGATCCTCGCATTCAAGGCGGGACCCGAGCGGTGTCGCCTTCTCTGGTTATTTCCTCAAAGGAGACAAGGCCATGAGCGATGTTTTGAAGGTCGGGGTCATCGGTGCCGGCGGGATTGCCCAGGGTGGCCACATACCGAGTTTTCAGAAGCAGCCCGGCGTCGAGGTGGCGGCCGTCGCCGACCCGAACGAGGCAAAGCTGGGCGAGGTCGTCCGCAAGTTCCAGATCGGCCGTTCCTACCGGGACTACCGCGATCTGCTCAAGGAGAAGGATATCAAGGCGGTGAGCATCTGCTCGCCCAACTTCCTGCACCGGGAGCAGGCGCTGGCCGCGCTGAAGGCCGGCAAGCACGTCCTCTGCGAGAAGCCGGTGGCCATGAACACGGCCGAGACCGAGGAGATCCTGGCGACCGCCCGGGAGACCGGCCTGAAGTTCATGGTCGGCTTCCCGAACCGTTTTTCGGCCACCAGCGTCTTCCTGAAGAAACTGGTCGAGGCCGGCCAGCTGGGCGAGATATACTTCGCCCGGACCGGCTGGATCCGGCGCCGGGGCATTCCGGGACTGGGCGGCTGGTTCACCACCAAGTCCCTTTCCGGCGGCGGTCCGATGATCGACATCGGCGTCCACATGCTGGACAAGGCCTACTGGCTGATGGGCGCCCCCCGGCCGGTTTCGGTGAGCGGGGTGACCTTTCAGAAATTCGCCGAGGTGGCGACCGACGGCGGCTGGCCGCCGGCCCACACCCGGCTCGGAGACAATTTCGAGGGCACCTTCGACGTCGAGGACCTGGCGGCCGCCTTCGTGCGGTTCGAGAACGGCGCGGTCCTGTCGCTGGAGGTCTCCTGGGCGGCCAACGCCGAGGCCAACCGGTACTGGCACTTCTTCGGAACCCGGGCCGGCGTCCGGGAGGATTTCAGCGGCCTGAAACTCTTCGGCGAACATTCCGGCATCCAGACCGACACCACGCCCTCCCTGCGCGGTACCAGCCTCTTTGACGAGGAGATGAAGAGTTTTCTGGAAGCGGTGCGGAAGGATAAGCCGGTATTGACCACCCCGGCGGAGATACTCGGGGTGAGCCGGATCATCGAAGGGATCTATCGTTCAGCGGCCGCCGGCGCCGAAGTAAAGCTTTAGGCGGCTTCGGCCGCGGCCTCCCGGCCGAAGAGAAAGTTGCCGTCGCTGAAGAGGAGCAGCCGGATCTGGCGGGTCAACCGGTGCCGGGTCCGCAGGCTCAGCGAATTGAAGGGAACGAAGATGAACGGCTGGCAGCCGAGCCGCCGGCCGATCTTGACGTGGCCGCCGTTGCGGCCCAGCACCACCGCGCCCACCAGGCCGTTCTTCTCGCGGGCCAGCCGGCCCTCGGCCGGCACGGCGGTGAAGCCGGCGGCCGGGTCCCAGCAGGTGGTGACGCGGTAACGGTGCAGGTTGCCCAGTTCGTCCGGGAGGCGGAGCGAGCGCACCGGCACGGGCCGCCCGGCCACCTCGACCTCGGAACCGAATTGTTTCCATTCCATCGCTTAGATTTTACCATAACCCGGGGGCGTCGTCGGCCCGAAGCTCCCGGGATGCGCGGCCGTTTGCAATTGACGGCGGACGCGCTGGAATGCTAAAATAAGCACCGATAATGCGGGTTTTACTGCATGCCTGTTGCGGTCCCTGCGCCCTGGCGCCGCTGGATAAACTTCGGTCGGCCGGGCACGAGGTCGAGGGCCTCTGGTACAATCCGAATATCCATCCCTACTCCGAGTACCAGCGCCGCTTGATGACCGCCGGCCATGTTTTTGGCATCCGGTCGGCCCGGCTTCATATCCAGCCGCCCGACTTCGAGGTTTTTCTGGATCGCCTGACCGCCGCCCAGCGGGAAGGAAAGCGTTGCCGTTCCTGCTGGCGCTGGCGCCTGGAGATGGCGGCCGCGGTCGCCCGGCGCGAAGGTTTCGCGGCCTTCAGCACGACCCTGCTGGTAAGCCCGCATCAGGAGAACGAGGCGATCCGGGAGATCGGCCGGGCCGCGGCCGAAAAACTGGGAATCGTCTTTCTGGCGGAGGACTTCCGGCCGCTCTACCCGGCGGCCCGGAAGGAGAGCCGGAGTTTGGGCCTTTACCACCAGAATTACTGCGGTTGCCTTTACAGCGAGTGGGAGCGGTTTTCAGCGGTGGAACCCGGCCGGAAGAGTTGAATCTCCGACGCCCGGAAATACCAAAAGGAGGCTCAAGATGAATGCCGATATCATCCGTTCCATTGAACAGGGTTACCAGCGGGAACTGCCGCGGGTCCAGCCCGGCGACGAAGTCGCCCTGCACCTGAAGGTGGTCGAGGGCGGCAAGGAGCGCACCCAGGTTTTCCGGGGGACCGTCATCGCCCTGCGGGGCTCCGGCAACGGCGCCACCATGACGGTGCGCAAGATCTCCTACGGCGAGGGAGTGGAGCGGATCGTGCCCCTCAACAGCCCGAACCTGAAGAAGCTGGAAGTGATCACCGCCGACCGGGCCCGCCGGGCCAAACTGTACCACCTGCGCCAGGCCGTCTGAGATGGCCGGCGGCCGGGACCGCCAGCGGTTGGGCGCCCGGGGTGAAGCGCTGGCGGCCGATTTCCTGCGCCGGCGCGGTTACCGCATCCTGGCCCGCAATTACCGGACCCGCCTGGGCGAACTTGACCTGGTGGCCCGCCACGGCCGGGAGATAGTCTTTATTGAAGTCCGCACCCGCCAGGGAGGTGGGTTCGGCACGCCGGCCGAGTCGGTGCGGCGTCTGAAGCAATCGCGCTGGCGCCGGGCCGCGGTCGTTTTTCTCCAGCAGCAGGATTGGTCCGACCGTCCTTGCCGGTTTGATTTCGTGGGCGTTGACCTTTCCGACGAGCTGGCCCCGGACATCCAGCTGCTTCAAAACCTTATCCTTCCGGAAGATGATTTCCAAGGTTAATTCGCTCGGGGTTTTCGGCTGCCAGGCCTACGCGGTCGAAATCGAGGTGGACCTTTCCAGCGGTTTGCCCGGCATCTCGATCGTCGGGCTGCCCGACCAGGCGGTCAAGGAAAGCCGCGACCGCATCAAGCCGGCCATCAAGAACTCCGGCCTGCCCTTTCCCAACCGCCGGATCACCGTCAACCTGGCCCCGGCCGAGATCAAGAAGGAGGGTCCCTCCTTCGACCTGCCCATCGCCCTTGGCCTGCTGGCCGCCGCCAACGTCGGTATCGCGCCCGAGGCGCTCAAGGATTACGCCATCCTGGGAGAACTTTCCCTGGAGGGAGAGGTGCGCCGGGTGCGCGGGGTGCTGCCGATGGCCATCTTCGCCAGGGACGGCGCCGTCCGCCGGCTCATCGTTCCGGCTGAGAACGCCGCCGAGGCCGCCGTCATCGAGACCCTGGAAGTTTACCCGGTGCGCAGCCTGGCCGAGGCGGTCGGCTTTCTGAAGGGCGAGCTCCGGATCGAGCGTTTCCGGGTTTCGCCGGAAAGGATCTTCGAGCGGTCGGCGCGTCCGGAACCGGACTTCTCCGAGGTGCGCGGCCAGGAACTGGCCAAACGGGCCCTGGAAGTGGCGGTGGCCGGCGGCCACAACGTTCTTTTCATCGGGCCGCCCGGCACCGGCAAGACCATGCTGGCCCGGCGGGTGGTCTCCATCCTGCCGCCCTTCACGTTGGACGAGGCGGTCGAGACCAGCCAGGTTTACAGCCTGGTCGGACTGCTGCCGGAGAGCGGCCTGCTGGCCGAACGTCCCTTCCGCGCGCCGCACCACACCGTTTCCGACGTCGCCCTGATCGGCGGCGGCCAGATCCCCAGGCCGGGCGAGGTCAGCCTGGCCCACAACGGCGTGCTCTTCCTGGACGAACTGCCGGAATTCGACCGCAACACCCTCGAAGTCCTGCGTCAGCCGCTCGAGGAGGGCGTGGTCCACATTTCGCGCGCCCGCAGCGCCGTCAGTTTTCCGGCCAGTTTCATGTTCATCGCCGCCATGAATCCCTGCCCCTGCGGCAATCTCGGCCACCCGCGCAAGGCCTGCCGCTGCGCGCCGGCCCAGATCCAGAAGTACCGGAGTCGTCTCTCCGGACCCCTGCTGGACCGGATCGATCTTCAGATCGAGGTGCCGCCGGTCACGGTGGCCGAACTTTCCGACGACCGCCGGATCGGGGAGAGTTCCCGGGCGGTCCGGGAGCGGGTGGCCTCGGCCCGCCGGCTTCAGCGCGAGCGGTACCGGTCGGCCGGCATCCTCAACAACAGCCAGCTGGCCGGCCGCCGCCTCAAGGAGTTCGGCCGGCTGGAGCCGGAGGCCGAGTCCCTGCTCAACGCGGCGGTGGACAAGTTCGAATTGAGCGCCCGGGTTTACGACCGTCTGCGCAAGGTGGCCCGGACCATCGCCGACCTGGAGGCCTCCGGGCCCATCCAGTCCCACCACATCTCCGAAGCCCTCCAGTACCGCACCCTCGACCGCAAGGTCTGGATCTGAACGGGCCCGCATTATCATGGCGGCGGTCGGGCCGGTTTTCAGGAATTTCGAACCAGGAATCTGGTAAGCCAAACGAGGCCGGGTCCGAAGATTGAAAAAGCCGTCGGGCAGCAAGATGAACCGCCCACCCGGAATTCTTCAAATGCTTCATAACCGCCCCTTTCAACGGTGGTTTAAACCCCGGCGGATCCTGCCGGGCCTGGTTCTGGTTCTGCTGGCCGTCTTGCTGGCCGAGACCGGTTTTTTCAATAATCCTTTTTTACGGATCAACCGGAGCTGGCTGCGCCGGGCGGATGAATTGCGCGCAATTCCGGAATTGCCGGCGATCGGAAAGGAGGCGCGGATACTTATCTTCGCGCCGCACCCGGATGACGAGGTGATCGGCACCGCCGGCCTGATTCAGAAAGCCCGCCGGGCCGGCGCCCGGGTCAGGGTGGTTTACCTGACCAACGGCGACCACGACGAGATCGCCTTCAAGATCGATGCCGGCCGGTTTGCGCTCACGCCGCGCGAGTACCTGGCGATGGGCGAACGGCGGCGCCGGGAGTCCGCCGCCGCCGCCGAATTCCTGGGGCTGGAGAAGGGTGACCTGATCTTCCTGGGGTATCCCGATTTCGGGACCATGCATATCTGGGAACAGCATTGGGGCCCGGCGCCGGCCTTCTCCAACGATCTCACCCGGGCCAGCGCGGTTCCCTACCCGGACAACTTTTCCTACCGGGCGCCTTACAAGGGAGAGAGCATTGTCGCCGACCTGCTCCGGATCCTGAAGGAGTATCGGCCGACCGCGATTTTTGTCACCATGCCGGCCGATTTCAACGCCGATCACCAGGCCGCCTGGTGCTTCCTCTCTCTGGCCGTCCTGGAGGCCGGTTTCCAAACCAGGCCTCCCGACGTCTTTCTTTTCCTGGTGCATCTGGGCGGCTGGCCCCGGCCCCTCCACTATCATCCGAACCTGCCGCTCCTGCCGCCGGCGCGGCTGACCGGAAGCGAATTGAGCTGGTTCAAACTTCCGTTGACGCCGGAGGAGACCGGCCGGAAGTACCGGGCGTTACGCTTCTTCGCGAGCGTCATGAAGGGGCGGGCCTATCTCTGGAGCGCCTTTGCCCGGCAGAATGAACTCTTTGCCACCCTGCCGGAATTCAGGATGCGCAAGGTGTTTCCGTCGGCCTGGGAGAAGGCCCTGGAGGTGGAGAACCTCGAGGCCGGCGATCGGAAGGCGGTCCGGAAAGAGGAGGCCGACCTGGAAGGGGTCTCCTACCTGAAGGTTGACGACCATCTCCTGGTCCGGATGCTTTTAAAACGGAAACTGGCGATCGAGACCGGGCTTTCGCTTTACCTCTTCGGGTACCGCCGGGACGTTACTTTCAATTCGATGCCCAAAATCCGGCTGGCGGCCTCAATCCTGAAGACCGTTCCGGTCTATGATGGAAGCCGGAAGATAGGCGACCTGCCGGTAAAACTGGCCGGTGATGGAACCGAGCTGCTGCTCAGCGTGCCCCTTGCAATGCTGGGCCGGCCGGAAGCGATCTTCACCTCCCTGCACTTCCGCCGCGCCGACCTCTCCCTCGACTCGACCGCCTGGCATCTCCTGCGTCTTCAGGATTAAGGAAGAGAAGCTGAAGGCCGCACCCTCGACCGCAAGGTCTGGATCTGAACAGGCTACTCCGTTTCGTCTGCGGTCCGTCATTGTTTCCGGCGCCCGGACTGGGGTACAATACGACTATTAAATTATCAAAATTCATTTTTCCCGGAGACGATCAATGCCCGGTGAGGGAGATGGGCCATGGCGGATGAAAGGCCGATCCCGGTGATCCTGGACACGGACATCGGCGGCGACATTGACGACACCTGGGCGCTGGCGATGATGCTGCGCTCTCCGGAACTGGACGTCAGGCTGATCGTCACCGACACCGGCGATACCACCTACCGCGCCCGGATCGTGGCGAAACTGCTGGAAATAGCCGGCCGGACCGATATCCCGATCGGCCTCGGCCTGCCCCAGGCCAGCGACGGTCCGCGCGAACGGCAGGCCGCCTGGGTGGCCGGTTACGATCTGCGCCGCTACTCCGGCCCGGTGCTTGCCGACGGCGTCGGTGCGCTGATCGAAACCATCCGTTGCTCCCCCCGGCCGGTGACGCTGGTCTGCATCGGCCCGGTGCCGAACATCGGCGCCGCGCTGCGGCGCGAACCGCGGATTGCCGAAAACTGCCGTTTCGTCGGCATGCTGGGCTGCTTCCGCCGGAGCCACGGCGGCGCGCCCAGGGTCATCGCCGAGTATAACGTTGTCCAGGACGTACCGGCCAGCCAGGCGGTCTTCGCGGCCCCCTGGCCGATGACCATCACGCCGCTGGATACCTGCGGCCTGGTCCGATTGTCCGGCGACCGCTACCGGGCCGTCTGTGACTGCCCGGATCCGCTGGTGCGCGCAGTGGTCGAGAACTACCGGGTCTGGCTGGCTTCCCGGGGGAATTATTCGTACGCTTCGGAGACGGAAAGCAGTTTCCTTTACGATACCGTGGCCGTCCACCTGGCCTTCAACACGCAATTCCTGGCCATGGAGCAGCTCGGCGCCCGGGTTGACGAGCGCGGCTTCACCCTGGAGGCTGGCGGTGGCCGGCCGGTCCTGGCGGCGCTGGACTGGACCGACCTCGAGGGATATGAAAATTTCCTGGTTGACCGGCTGACCAACCGGGGAAAGAGTTGAAAAATGGGTTCTTTTTTAAATCGGCACCTGGATTTCAAGCGGCATAACGAAGAGGTTGACCGGGTCTGGGCGGCCTTTCGCCGGGGCGAGCCCTACCGGGTTCCGGTTACGGTCGCCGGCAGCATCCGGAACCTCTTCGGCAATCCGGAGATCAATAGGACCGGTTACACCTTCGAGGATTTCTTCAACGATCCGAAGGCCCACCTCGAGTGCCAGCTGGCCTACCGGAAATGGGTGAACTACAACCTGCTCTGCGACGCGAAGCTGGGGCCGCCCGAAGCGGGCTGGCCGGTCACGGTCGATTTTCAGAACTCCTACGAGGCGATGTGGTTCGGCTGTCCGCTGCGCTGCGACGGCAACCAGGTGCCCGATACCCAGCCGATCCTGCAGGCGGAGAAGAAACGGTTGTACGACCTGGAGCCGCCCGATCCCCTGCGGGGCAACCGGCTGGGCCGGGCGATGGATTTTTTCGAGTACCTGCAGGCGGAGTGCCCGAAGCGGGAATTCGAGGGACGGCCGGTGCGGCCGCCGGAAAGCATCCCGGGCGAGGGGACCGACGGACCCTTTTCGATCGCCTACAAACTGCGGGGGGCCGCGGAGGCCTGCCTCGACATTTGCGAGGACCCGCAGTATTTTCACGACCTGATGAACTTCGTCACCGAGAACAGCATCCGTCGGATGAAGGCCATCAGGCAGTGGCGCTGGGCGCGGAATCCGGCCGCCGCCGACCGGGGCCGCTTTCAACGGCCCGGATACTTCTTCGCCGACGACGCGATCGCCCTGATCTCCGCCCGGCAGTACCGGGAGTTCGTCTTTCCATACCACAAGCGGCTGGTGGAGGCCTTCTCCGACGGCGGTCCGGTCGGCATCCACCTCTGCGGAGACGCCACCCGCCACTTCAAGTTTCTCAAGGAGAACCTGAACGTCCGCACCTTCGACACCGGTTTCCCGGTCGATTTTGGGGGCCTGCGGCGGGAACTGGGGCCGGAGGTCCAGATAAACGGCGGACCGACCGTCATGCTCTTGAAGGACGGCAGCCCGGAGGAGGTCCGGGACGAGGTGCGGCGGATCTGCCGCTCCGGCATCATGGAGGGCGGCCGGTTTGTGCTGCGGGAGGCCAACAACCTGGCTCCCGCCACGCCGGTCGAGAATGTCGCGGCCATGTACGAGGCCGGTCGGGAGTTCGGCCGGTACGGTTGAAAAGGTTTCGGAAGGGAGAGCCGGGGAGTTGAAAACGACATGAAAAAGGAGCCGGGCTTTACTCTGATCGAGCTGCTGGTGGTGATGGCCATCATCGCCATCCTGGCCGCCCTGCTGCTGCCGGCCCTCTCGGCGGCCCGGGAGAAGGGGCGCCAGGCCTCCTGCCTGAACAACCTGAAACAGCTTTACCTGGCCCTGGAGTTCTACGCGGAGGATTACAACGAACTCTACCCGCGCGCCTGCGGGACCGTCCGGTGGGATGAACTGGATCCCGATGACGGAACCTACGGCTGGATGCAGCAGCTCTTTCCCTACGCCAGGAACAAGCGGATCTACAAGTGTCCCTCGGACCGCGACTCGGATTACAGCTACTTCCTCGGTGCCCGGGCCGCCTACCTCGCCGCCGGCGGCCGGGCCAGCGTCCAGCGTAAGCGGATTCTCTACCCGAGCGCCTACGTCCTGGCCGGGGATACCCGCGATTTTTCCCACGATGAGTGCGACAAGGACGATTACTCCCAGAACTGCGTGGGCGGGGCGGAACACGCCAGTCCCTACGTGGCTAAGTGGCGGTCGCACTCGGGCGGTCAGAACATCCTCTTTGCCGACGGCCACTGCCGCTGGTACCGGGGTTACGATCCGGCCGAGATGACCTTTCGCTACGACATCATGCACAGCTGGGCCGAGTGAGAAAGGCGGTTGGGTAGAGAGAGAAAGAGATCAACTTGAGAAAATAACCCGCCCAAGTCGAAATTCGATACCAGGCGGCCGTTCCAATCTCAAAAGGAAGTCTGAAATGAAACGATGGATTTTTTTGTGCCTTTCAGTTGGAGTGGGGTGGTTTTTCGGCGCGGGCACGGCCTGGACGCTTGATCGTCCGGCCTGGATGGATGAGCCGGGTATCGTGATGGCGGGCAACTGGGAGGAGCCGACGTTTCGCGCCCGGCGGATGGGACGGCTGGATTTCACGCTGCCGCCGGAGCGGCTTGAAGGATACGAGCGGGAACACAGCCCGGAGATGGTCGCGGAGTTGAAGGAACTCGGCGTCAACTTCCTGATGATCCACTGTTACAAGGGCGCGGGCCTGGAGACCGAGCGCCAGGGGATGGAGGACGCGAAGAAATTGGCGGCGCTGGCTCGTCAGGCCGGTATGCGCGTCGGCACCTATATCGGCGGCACGATGCTTTACGAACGCCTTTTCAAGGAGGAGCCGAACGCTCCCCAATGGCAGGCATTCGGGCCCGCGGGCGAACCGCTTTACTACAGTTCCTCCCAGAAGTTCCGCTACGCCGCGGTGCGTAACCACCCGGATTTTATCGAATACCTGAAGAAACCGGTCCGCTTCGCCATCGAAGAGGTCAAGGCCGACCTGATTCACTTCGACAACTTCGGACTCGGCAGCGCCTCGTACGACCCGGTCTCCAAGCAGCAGTTCCGGGCCTTTCTCAAGGCGCGCGGGATGGCCGAGGCCGAGCCGCCGGCAAGCATCGCCAATCCGAACGATCCCCTGGTGCGCGCCTGGCTAGATTTCAAATGCCAGGCGCTGGCCGACCATTACGCGGCAATGTCGAAATACATCCGTTCCCTCAATCCCCGGTGCGGCGTGGAATCGAACCCCGGTTCCGTCCTCGCGGCCGGCCGCTCGAGGACCGGCGTCGATCACGCCCGGTTGATGCCGCACGGAAACGCCTCCTGGGACGAGGCGAGGAGCACGGCCTGGGATCCGAAGAGCCGGATGGCGCGCACCCGAATTCGTTCACTCAAGGTCGGACGGCTTTTCAACAACTCCACCTTCCTCTATACCGAGACGCCGCTGGATGCCGCCGAGAGCATGGCCTTCAATCTCAATTGCCTCGGTTCGGTGGCCTGGTTCGAGTGGGGCCGGGTCCGGAGCGCGCACCTGAACGACCAGCCGATCCATCCGGAGTTGAAGACCTACATCCGATTCTTTCTCGACCGGCCGGACCTGTTCCGGTGCTCAAAACCGGTGGCCGACGTGGCGGTGCTGCGGACCTTCGCCGAGACCAACTTCGGATCCTCTGCCGAAAACGCGAAGCGCAACAATATCGAACAGGGTTTGATCCAGGGTTCGACCGCCTGGCGCATCATCTTCGACGGACAGCTGGACGCCCTCGACGACTACCGGGTCGTCATCGTTCCCGGGAAGACGTGGTTGACCGCGGCTCAGCAGAAGGCGCTTGATGATTTCGCGACCCGGGGCGGCCTGGTGATGCCCGCGATGAGTGTCGCGAATCCCGCCGAAACGGCGGTCCTGCTGCGTGACAAGCTCCGGCTCGTCGTCGAGGCGCCGTCGTCGGTGGCCGTTGAACTTTGCGAGCAGGCGTCTCCGAAGCGGGTTCTGATCCATTTCGTCAACTACAATGCGGAGGAGACGCTCGAAAACGTCCAGGTCAAAATCCGGTTCAAGTCGGGCCGGCCCTCCCGGGTCCGACTACTGTCACCGGATCCCGCCGGCGATAAGAGCCTCAAGATCCGGGGAAAAGACGGTCAATACTCTTTTACGCTGCCGAAACTCAAGATCTATGCCGTGGCCGTCATCGAGGGCGCCTCGGTGCAATGAGCAATCGGCCGGTCGGGACCGCCGGCGTGTTACACTATCGCCTATTAACATGCGCAAGGGCAAGCAGATACTCTGGCTGGCGGTGTACGGGGTGGGCGGGTCGCTGGTGGTGGTCTTCCAGCGCTACCTGACTTTTCACTTCGACAACCTGACCCAGAACGCCTACCGTTTCCTGGCCGGCTCGGCGGCCCTCTTCCTGCTGGCGCACCATTTCTTCCGAGCCGAACTGGTCAGGCTCCTGAAGGACCGGCGGCAGATCCTGAGAATCTTCGGCTCCGCCCTGCTGCTCACGGCGCCGACCTTTCTGATCGTGGAGGGCATCGCCCGGACCACCGCGGCTCTGGCCGGGCTGCTTCACACGATGGCCATTCCGCTCACCCTGCTGCTGGCTCTGGCCCTCTTCCCGGACGAACGGAACCTGGGCCAGCCCGGTTTCTTTCTCGCCGGCACGCTGGCGGCCCTGGCCGGCACGGTCGGCCTGACCCTCTCCGGCGGGTCGTTGGCCTTTCAACGTTCGATCGGCAACCTCTACGTCCTGGCCGCCACCCTGGTCGGGGTTGCCTGCGGGCTGATCATCAAGCGGCTGGTGCGCGATACCCAGCCGGTCTGCCTGGGCGCCTTCACCTGCGGGTTCGTCGGTCTTCTGTTTCTGGCGGTGCTGGCCGTCCAGGGACGGATGACGGCTTTTCTGGGGGCGGGTTTTCTCCCGGTGACGGTTCTCTTCTTCTCCGGGGTTTACGGCATGCTGATCGGGGTCGGACTGGCCTACACCCTGATCCGGAAGGCTGGTCTGATCACGGTGCGGCTGACCGACCTGGCCATGCCGGTCTTCACGGCCCTCTTCGGCTTCCTGCTCTTCGGCGAACGGTTGGCCCGAACGCAGATGCTCTATGGCGGACTGGTCCTGGGCGGTTGTTTAATGGTGCTGCTGAACCGGCCGCACCGCTGAAGCCGGGTCAATCAAACCGGAACTGCTTCTCCTCGAAGAGGCCGGCGCACGACTTGACCACGCGCTGGTCGAAGAGCCCGGCTTTTTCTTCCCTTATCTCCTTCAGGGCCCGGTCGAGATTCTTGGCCGGCCGGTAGGGTCGGTGCGAGACCATGGCCTCCATCACGTCGGCCACGGCCAGGATCCGCGCCTCGAGAATGATCTCCGGTGCCTTGAGTCCCTGTGGGTAGCCGGAGCCGTCCAGCCGCTCATGGTGCTGCAGGACGATGTCGGCCACCGGCCAGGGAAAGGCGATCTTGCGCAGGATGTCGTGGCCGGCCTGGGGGTGGATGCGTATGAAATCGTACTCGGTCTCCGAAAGGATGGTCGGCTTGTTCAGGATCTCGGCCGGGACCATCAGCTTGCCGATGTCGTGCAGGAGGCCGGCGATCCGGAGGCCGGCGATCCGGTTTTCGTCGAAGTGTATTTCACGGGCCAGGGCGCAGGCCAGGAGGGTCACTCGTTTTTCATGGCCGGAGGTGTAGGGATCGCGCAGTTCAACGGTCGAGGCCAGCGCCTCCACGATTCCGCTGAAGAGGCTCTGGAGCTGGTCCAGGCTGGCGGTGAGTTCGGTCTTGGCCCGGGTCAGTGCCCCCTCGGCGGCCCGCCGGTCGGTGATATCGTAGATGTATCCCTGGATGATGATCGGGTCCAGGGGATGGGCGGCGATGTTCTGGGCGACCTCGTGCACCCAGCGCACCCCGCCGTCGCGCTGCTGGATGCGGTACTCCCGTTCGACGGCGCCGCCGGGCCGGAAGAGTTTTTCCGCATCCTCGTAGAAGGCGGGCTGGTCCTCGGGGTGGACTATCTTATCCCAGCTGGGCCGGCCGCTCCGGAAGTCGGCCTCGGTATAGCCGGTCAGTTGTTCGACCGCGCCGTGAAAGAAGATGGGCCGGCAATTCTTGTCACCCTGGAAAACAATGCCCCGGAAGTTTTCCACGAAGGACCGGTAACGCGCCTCGTTTTCCAGCACCTGCCTTTGAAAATCGGCCTGGTGGTGGAACTCCTTCCTTACTTTCCGCAGGGTCCGGGAACTGGCCGTGAGGGGGTCGGTCTCCGGCCGGACTTCGTGCAGGAAGAGAATAAACCCGTTTTGTTCCGGACCGGAGCGGTGCGTGATCACGGTCAGCAGAGCCTCCCGCCGGCCCCTGGCGGTCTTGATGAAGACCGGCTGGCGGACGGCCGTTTCCCTGGAATCGTCTCTCTGGCCGGCCAGAAGTGCCAGCAGGTCTTCACCGGAAGTGAGAATGTCCGGGCCGGGGAGGTTGAGGACCGCGGCCGCCTCCAGGCCGGTCATCTTTTCAAAAGGGGGGTTGACGTAGATGATTTTAAACTCGAGGTCGCAGACCAGGGCGGCTTCTTCCAGGTCCTGGAGAACGCTTTGGCAGACGGGATCGATTTCCATGCTGATTCCCCGCGAAGGTTGTCGTGAAATTGAGATAATGGCTTGCCGATTACATTATACTCCATAAGGTCAAGTATACCTGAAACGAGTGATGCAATTTATTTGCCAGCGGGAATCGATCGGTTTGAAAAAGGCCGGAGGTCAGGCCCGACGGGATTTGCGGGGCTTCAGGTTCGGAGGATCGGCGCGGGACCGGCGTACAATTTCCGGCCGGGGTTGACGAAAATTGTCCGCGCCCGATTCCTTTTGCCTGTCCCGAGTTCAATGTGTTATTATGAAAAAGGTATTATTTAATACCATAAACCCTGATAAATACTACCGGGGGAGGGTAATTGTGAGGTCCGAAAAGAAAAGACGGATCCGGCTGGCCGCTCTCGTGCTCGTTGCGGTTGGAGCCCTCTGGACCGGCTTCCACCTGCCGGAACTGGCGGTCCGCTACGTGGGCTGGCGGGTCTGGTTCGGCAGCCGGGGCAAGGTGCTGTTGAAGGAGACGGTGCTTCTGCCCGGGCCCGGCCTGGCGATTGGCGAGGTGGTCCTGACCGACTGGCAGAAACCGCCGGCGGCCGTCTCCATCCGGGACCTGACCATCCAGCGGCTTCCAACGGCCGGATCCGGGGCGCCGCTGGTGATCGCCCTGAACGGCAAGGGTTCGCTGGGGGCGGCTCGCCCGCACCCTTTGAAGATTACCGGCCGCATCACCGGTGATCCGGCCGCCGGCAATTACCAGTTCGAGAAGATTCGGATACGGATTGACCGGCTCGGTGAGGTCACCCTTTCCGGCCGGCTGGCCGTCCGCGGGGATAGCAGCCAGTTTTCGGCCCACCTGGCCGATGTCTCGCTGGCCGAGTTGAGCCGGGCTATCGACCTGCCCCAGCTGCCGACCGGGGGCGTGGTGCGGGGCGACCTGGATTTTTACCTGAGGAAGGAGAAGGAGGTCTGGCAATTGCAGAAGGTGGGTGGCGACCTTAGTTTTGAAGGCCTGCAGCTGAGCCAGGCCGGTCTGCCGCCCCTGAGCGGATCGGTGGCCGGTTCCTACGACATGTCGGGTCGATCCGGGGAGATTACCCGGGCCAGTTTGAAGACGCCGGCCGGAGGGCAGCTTTCGGTTAACGGCCGGGTTGGCGAGCGGGGCGTTGACCTTTCCTTCACCTCGGAGGGGCTCTACCTGGAGGAGATCATCCAGGCGCTGCCGGAGCCGGTAAGGCAGAAACTGGGTCTGAAACTGGAAAACCTGGCTGGTCGGGTCAACTACGAACCGGAGCAGCGGCTCTTCACCGCCCATGTCGACGGGAATTTTCACCAGGCCCGGCTTAACGGCGACCTGAATGGAAATTTTCCGGCCGGCTGGCCGCCCGATTTCCTGGGCCGGCTTGACCTCGAAGGACTCGACCTGCTTGCGATTTCCCGCCTTTACGGCGAGGGGGCCGAGATCTCCGGGCTGGCCGACCTGAATCTAAACTTTAAGGCCGAGCAGAATCAACTAACTTTCCTGAAGGCGAGGCTGGAGACGATTCCGAACAAAAGTTTCCGGCAGTATCTCAACGTGGGCGCCCTGCGCGCCCTGCTGGCCCTGAGCAGCGGGGCGGTCATCCGCCACTTTGCCGCCTCCGATTACGGGTACCGGAAGCTGGCGACGGCGGTGACTTACCAGGACGGCTACCTGACCATCGAAGGCCTGGCCCGGGCAGGCCGGGACCGGGATTACATCATGCTGGGCGGCTGGCTGGGCAACACGGTCAATATCGCGGTGGACCACCGGTTCAACACGGTGAGCCTGGAGGAATTGAAGCGGCGCTTTCAGCAGCTGGCCGAACCCGGCGGCGTCCAGGTTGGACAACAGGGGATTTCCTGAAGAGGAGGATACCATGCGCAAATGTTTGACAGGCTTGTTTTTGCTGGTGCTGGCGGCCGGGTGCGCCACCGTGAACGTTTACATAACCTTCCCGCAGGAGAAGCTTGAGAAGGCGGCCGAACAGATCGAGCTCGACCTTCAGAAGGATCTGATGCTGACCCCGCCGCCGGCCGCGCCTCGCAGCGGCCAGAGCCGGGTCAACCCGCTGAAATGGCTGGGCCCGGCGCCGGCCTACGCCCAGACCATAAGTTCCGAGGTCAAGACCCGGTCGCCCCTGATCGGGGAGATCATGAAACAGCGCCGGGAACGCCTGTCCGATATCCAGGTCTTCAAGGATAAGGGTACGCTCGGCGAGGACCGGGAGGGGTTGTTGGACGTCCGGTCCAGCACCGGCCTTGACCGGGAGAGCCGTTTGAAACAGGAGCAGCTGGTCAAGGAGGAGAACCAGGACCGGCTGGCGATGTACCGGGAAATCGTCAAGATCAACAGCATGCCCTCCGCGGAGTTGAAGAACGTTCAGGCCGCTTTCGCCAAGATCCAGAGGAAGCTGGCCCAGGTCGGCGAATGGATTCAGGAGGAGGACGGTACCTGGACTCAGAAGAAGGAAGTTCCCGACAAGAAGAATAAGTGAGGCGCCGGGCTCCCGGGGGGCCGCCGGCCGCCGGCGTTATGAAAATTTCAGGGGGAAGAATCTTCTGGGCGGTTTTCCTGGCCGCCCTGTTGATCAGGATCGGCTTCGTGCTGCTGCTTCCGCTGGAGGCGCCGGACACGGCCGATTACCAGGCTTACGCCCTGGGCCTTCTGAACGGATCCGGCTTTTCAACCGACCTCTACCGCGCTCCCCTTTACCCGGCTTTCCTGGCGGCGGTTTACGCGCTGCTGGGCAAGGGGTTTTTGGCGGTCCGGATTATCCAGGCGGTGCTGGGCGCGGTTACCTGCGGTCTGGTCTTTCTCCTGGCGCGCCGCATTTTCGATTCCCCGCGGGCCGGCATCCTGGCCGCCCTCGCGGCGGTCGTTTCGCCGGCGCTGGTGGCCGCCGCTTCCTACGTCCTGACCGAGACCCTGGCCACCTTCCTGTTGATCGGAGCGGTCTTCCTGCTGCTTTCAGGGCTGGATAAGCAGTGCCGCCTGGACTGGTGGCTGGCCGGGATACTCTTCGGCCTGGCCAGTCTCGTCCGGCCGTCGATCCTGCTGCTGCCCTTCGGCCTGGCGGTTCTTCTGCCGGCGGCGCTCGAAAAAGCGCGGCGGCCGGCCCTCGCGGCCGGCTTGATGCTGGGCACGCTCCTGGCGGTGGCGCCCTGGACGGCCCGCAATTACAAGGTTTTCCACCGTTTCATTCCGATCGGGCTGGGCGGCGGGTTCAACCTCTGGGCCGGCAGCTACGCGCCCTGGGATGGCGATTACAACTGGCGCGACCTGGGCGCCGCCGAGGATCTGGTGGCGGGCCTTTCCCAGGTCGAGGCGGATCGGAAGTACAGTTCCGAAGCGATTAAGAATATCCGGGCCAACCCCGGCTTTTATGCCCGGCTGGCCTTCAGGAAGATCGGCCGGTTCTGGCTTCAGGCGCCCGGCAGCCAGCAGGTGCTGGCCGGCTGGCCGGCCGCCCGGGGGCTGGTTTACCTGGCCCATTACCTGACCCTGCTGCTGGCCGCGGCCGGCGGAGCCGCCGCGATCCTTCGGCGCCGCCGCGAAGCCTGGCTGCCATTCCTGGTGATACTCTATTTCACCGGCATCCACGTGCTGATGCTGGCGCTGCCCCGCTACCACATACCGGCGCTGCCGATGGTGGCGGTGCTGGCCGGCGGGGCCGCGGCCGGCGGCGGATCGAGCCTTGCCAGGCCGGGGCCGGAAACCAGGCCGGATGCTTAGCGCGAAGAGCGGGGGAGAAACGATGGCGATAAAAGTGGCGGTGGTTGGCTGCGGATACTGGGGTCCGAACCTGGCCCGCAACTTCAGCCAGCTGGCCGGTACCGAGCTGGCCGCCCTCTGCGACCGTGACCGCACCCGGCTGGCCGGACTGGGCAGGATCTACCCGGCGGCGCGCCTCTTCACTGACTATCGGAAGCTGCTGGCCTGGCCGGAGATCCAGGCGGTGGCGCTGGCCACGCCGGTGGCCACCCATTACCGGCTGGGCCGGTTGGCCCTCGAACAGGGTCGGGATCTGCTGGTGGAGAAGCCCCTGACCGCCTCCGGCCGCGAGGCCGAGTCCCTGATCCGCCTGGCCCGGGAGAAGGGACGGCTGCTGATGGTGGACCACACCTTCGAGTATGCCCCGGCCATCAACCGGATGCGCGAGATAATCGCCGCCGGGGAACTGGGCGATCTTTATTACATCCGGGCCGAATGGCTCAACCTGGGCCTGCTGCAACCCGACGTGAACGTGATCTGGGACCTGGCCACGCACATCGTCTCCATCCTGAATTACGTGACCGGCCTCGAACCCTCGAGCCTGAAGGCGACCGCGGCCGCCTACCTGCGTCGGGAGATACCGGAGGTGGCCCACATCCAGTTGAATTACGCCGGCCAGGTCCGGGCCTTCATGACGGTCAGCTGGCTGGAACCGCGCAAGACGCGCAGCATCACCATCGTGGGAAAGCGGCGGATGCTGGTTTACGACCTGACCAACACCGAGGAACAGATCAAGATCTTCGACAAGGGCGTGGATCTTGACGCCAGCCATTCCGAGGCCAACCAGTGGCGCATCAATTACCGTTACGGGGACATCTATTCCCCCAACCTCAAGAACGTGGAGCCGCTCAGCGCCCTCTGCGGCCACTTCGCCGATTGTCTGAAGGATCGGCGCCGGCCGCGGAGCGACGGCGAGTCGGGCGCCCGGGTGGTCCGGGTGCTGGAGGCCGCCCAGCGTTCGCTGCGCCGGAACGGCCGGGAGATAAAACTTTCATGATCAGGGAAGACGTGGTGGTCGGCCGGGGCACCCTGATTTTTCACCCCGACCTGGTCAACCTTTACGGCTGCGTGCTCGGCGAGGAGTGCCGGGTGGGCGCCTTCGTGGAGATCCGGTCCGGGGTGGTGATCGGAGACCGGGTGAAGATCCAGGCCTTCGCCTTCATTCCCGAGGGCGTCACCATCGAGGACGGCGTCTTCATAGGTCCGCACGCCTGCTTTACCAATGACCGCTATCCGCGGGCGGTCAACGCCGACGGCGGCGTGCGCCGGCCGGACGACTGGGAGACGGAACGGACGCTGGTCAGGCGGGGCGCCAGCATCGGCGCCAACGCCACCATTCTTTCCGGCCTGGTGATCGGCGCCGGCGCCCTGGTGGCCGCCGGCGCGGTGGTTACCCGCGACGTCCCGGACGGGGTGCTGGTGGCCGGGAATCCGGCCCGGGTCATCCGCCGCCTGGAAGCGGAGAAGCCGCGATGAAGATACCCTTTGTCGATCTGAAGGCCCAGACGGCCGCGCTCCGTCCGGAACTGGAACGGGAGCTGGCCGCCGTCCTGGGGGATTGCGAGTTTATCCTCGGCTCCCGGGTGCGGGCCTTCGAGGCCGGGTTCGCCGCTTACTGCGGAAGGCGTTTCGCGGTGGCGGTCAATTCCGGAACGGCCGCCCTGCACTTGGCCCTGCTGGCCCACGCCATCGGGCCGGGCGACGAGGTTATCAGCGTTTCCCATACCTTCGCGGCCACGGCCGCGGCCATTCTTTACACCGGCGCCACGCCGGTGCTGGTTGACGTCGACCCGGCGACCCTGAACCTGGACCCGGAGCGCCTGGAGCAGGCGTTGACCGGGCGCACCCGGGCGATCCTGCCGGTTCACCTTTACGGCCGGCCGGCCGCCATGGCGCCGATCATGGATTTCGCCCGCCGGCACGGGCTGGCGGTGATCGAGGATGCCTGCCAGGCCCACGGCGCCGAACTCGGGGGCGTCCGGGTGCCGGTCTCCGGAACCGGCTGTTTCTCCTTCTACCCGAGCAAGAACCTGGGCGCCTGCGGCGAGGGCGGCTGCCTGGTGACCGATTCGGAAGAGGTCGCGGCCCGGGCGGCGGCCCTGCGCGACCACGGCCAGACCGAGAAGTACCGGCACCAGTACCTGGGCTTTAACTACCGGATGCCGGCCTTCCAGGGCGCGGTTCTCAAGGTCAAGCTGCCGCACCTGGAGGCGTGGACGCTGGCCCGGCGCGAGCATGCCCGGCGTTACCTGGAGGGGTTGGCCGGGCTCGACCTGCTCCGGCCGGAGGACCCGGCGGGAGCGCGCCACGTCTTCCACCTCTTCGTGGTCCGTCATCCGGAGCGGGACCGCCTCCAGGCCGACCTGTCCGGGCAGGGAATCGCCACCGGCCTTCATTACCCGATACCGGTCCATCTCCAGCCGGCCTTCGCCGGTCGGGTGCGGCCGGCCGGGCCGCTGGCCGTGACCGAGGCCGCCGCCCGCCAGGTGCTTTCGCTGCCCATGTACCCGGAACTTACCGTCGAGCAGGTGGATTTCGTCTGCGCCGCCATGCGGGCCGCCCTGTCCGGCCATGGATAACCCGTCCGGCGTCCTGGTCTTCCTGCCGGTCTACAACGAGGCCGGGAAATTGAGCGGCCTGCTGGAGAAGTTCCGGCCCGGGCTGGTGGACGAGGTGCTGGTGATTGACGACGGCTCCACCGACGGTTCGGGCGCGGTCGCCGGCCGGTACCCGGTGATCGTCCTGCGCAACGAGAAGCAGCGGGGTGTGGGTGCCGGCATCCGGCGGGCCGTCCATTACGGGCGCCAACGCGGACACCGGGTCCTGGTGGTGATGGCCGGCAACGGCAAGGACGACCCCCGGGAGATACCGCGCCTGCTGGAGCCGATTCTCCGCGAGGGGGTCGATTACGTGCAGGGATCCCGTTTCCTGTCCGAAGGCCGGTACCGGAACCTGCCCCTCTTCCGGCTGGTGATGATCAAGATTTTCACCCGGCTGGTCAACCTGGCGACCGGATTTCACGGGACCGACGTCACCAACGGGTTCCGGGCCTACCGGCTGGGGATCTTCGATCACCCGGCCGTTAACATCGAGGCGGAATGGCTGGACACTTACGAGATGGAGTATTACATACATTACAAGGCGCTCACGCTCGGTTTCAAGGTTCGGGAGGTCCCGGTTTCCAAGCTGTACCCGGCCGGGCGTCACCGGGCGGCCTATACCAAGATACGACCTTTCGTCGATTGGTGGCGGATGGTCCGGCCGCTGGTTTTTTTGGTTTTCCGGATCAAGCGGTGACGGGAGGCTGAATGGCGGAATCCCGGCGGGAGAAGACCATGGACCAGATACGCATTGACAGTCACAAGCTCATCTACCATCCGGAGCGGGTGGCCGCCTGGCTGGCCGGAAAGGACATCTACCCGATCTACCTGGAGATCGGGCCGGCCGGGTCCTGCAATCACCGCTGCATCTTCTGCGCCCTGGATTATCTCGGCTACCGGAAGAACTTGCTGGAGACCGGGCGGCTCAAGTCATTCCTGGGCGAGGCGGCCCGCAAGGGGGTCAAGAGCGTGATGTACGCCGGCGAAGGCGAGCCGCTGCTGCACCGGGAGATCGCCGGCATCATCAACCACACCCGGGGGCTGGGGATCGACGTCGCCCTTACCACCAACGGCGTCCTCTTCAAGCCGGAGCTGGCCAGGGAGTGTCTCGGTTCCCTGACCTGGATGAAGGTCAGCCTGGACGCGGCCACCCCGGAGACCTACGCCCGGGTGCACGGCTGTCCGCCCGGCGACTGGCGGCGGGTCATGGAGAACCTGAAGGCGGCGGTCGCCCTGCGCGCGGAACGGAAGTACGCCGCCACCATAGGCGTGCAGCTGCTGCTCCTGCCCGAGAATTGCGAGGAGGTGGCCGAACTGGCCGGCCAGCTCCAGGCCATCGGGGCGGACTACCTGGTGGTCAAGCCTTACTCCCAGCACCCGAAGAGCGGCCACCGGCGTCCGAAGGGTTTCAACTACGCGCGTTTCCAGAAGCTGGAGAGGGAACTGGAGCAGTTTCAGACCGACCGGTTCCAGGTCTTCTTCCGGGCCCGGGCCATGGGGAAGCTGAACCGCGCCCGAACTTACCGGCGCTGCCTTGGCCTGCCGTTCTGGGCCTATCTCGACGCGGCCGGCAATCTCTGGGCCTGCAGCGCCTACCTGGGCGACCGGGATTTTCTCTACGGCAACATCTACCAGGCCACCCTGGGCGAAATCTGGACCGGCCGGCGCCGCCGGGAGGTCCAGGCGCGGGTGGCCCGGATGGACACCGGCCGCTGCCGTGAGATCTGCCGGCTGGACGAGATCAACGCTTATCTCTGGGAACTCAAGCATCCCTCCGCCCACGTCAATTTCATATGAACCCGACGGCGATTCCCGACCGCGTCCGGCTCTCGATTTACCGGACGATGCTCCTGATCCGGCGGGTGGAGGAGCGGCTCTGCGCGCTTTACCCGGACCAGGAGATCAAGTGTCCGATCCACCTTTACATCGGTCAGGAGGCGGTGGCCGCCGGCGTCTGTGCCCGGCTGCGGAAATCGGATTACCTGGTCAGCAATCACCGGAGCCACGGTCACTACCTGGCCAAGGGCGGCGGCCTCCGGGAATTTTTCGCCGAACTTTACGGCCGGCGGACCGGTTGCAGCGGCGGCTGGGGCGGTTCGATGCACCTGGCCGATCCGGAACTGGGCCTGCTGGGCAGTTCGGCCATCGTGGCCGGCGGCATTCCGATCGCGGTCGGCGCGGCCCTGGCCGCCCGGATGGAAGGGCGCGGCCGGGTGGCCGCGGTCTTCTTCGGCGACGGCGCCGCGGACGAGGGGGTCTTTTACGAGAGCCTCAATTTCGCCGCCCTGCGGAAGCTGCCGGTCGTCTTCGTCTGCGAGAACAACTTTTACGCCACCAATTCGCGCCAGTCGGCCCGGCAGCCGCTGGACAACATTTACCGCCGCGGCCGGATCTTCGGGATCCCGGGCTTCCGGCTGGACGGGAACGACGCGGCGGCCGTTTACGCGGCGGCCGGCCGGGCGGTCGAGCGGGCCCGCCGGGGCCGGGGTCCGACGCTGCTGGAGTGCCGGACCTACCGCTGGAAGCAGCACGTCGGGTACCAGGAGGACTGGGAAGGCGGCTGCCGGCCGGCCCGTGAACTGTCTTGCTGGAAGAAACGCTGTCCGCTGGAAAGGTTCGGCCGCCGGCTCCGGCGCTCCGGCCTGCTGACGCCGGCGCGGGAGCGGGCGCTGACCGCGGAAATCGACCGCCGGATCGAGGCGGCCCTGGCCGCCGCCCGCCGCGAACCGTCGGCCGACACGATTGAATGCGACGGGGGAGATTGAAGATGCCCTGGTCACGGATACCGGTTGACCCGCTGGAGACCGACCGCGCCCAACGGCTTCGGGCCGAGGGGCGGCGGACGATCACCTACCGCGAGGCCCTGCGCGAGGCGCTTGAGCAGGCCCTGGACACCGATCCGCGGGTCTTTCTCTGCGGCGAGGGCGTTGATGATCCCGGGGGCATCTTCGGCACCACCCGCGGCCTCCAGGACCGGTATGGGCGGGAACGGGTCTTCGATACCCCGCTCTCCGAGAACGGGATAACCGGGGTGGCGGTCGGCTCGGCCCTGGCCGGCCGGCGGCCGGTGCTGGTCCACCAGCGGGTTGATTTCATGCTCCTGACCATGGACCAGCTGGTCAACCACGCGGCCGCCTGGCGCCGGATGTTCGGCGGCCGCCTGACGGTGCCCCTGACCATCCGGGCGATTATCGGGCGCGGCTGGGGATCGGCCGCCCAGCATTCCCAGAATCTGCAGGCCCTCTTCAGCCACGTGCCGGGCCTGAAGGTGGTGATGCCGGCCACGGCTTACGATGCCAAAGGATTGCTGCTGGCGGCCATCGCCGATCCCGACCCGGTCGTTTTTCTCGAACACCGCTGGCTTTATGATACGGTGGACGAAGTGCCCGCCGGGGCCTACCTGGTTCCGCTGGGTAAGGCGGTCGTCCGCCGGCCGGGCCGAAGCGTCACCGTGGCGGCCATCTCGCACATGGCCGGCGAGGCGGAGAAGGCGGCCCGGCTCCTGGCTGAACGGGGCATCGAGGTCGAGATCATCGATCTGCGCACGCTGCGGCCGCTGGACCTGGAGACGGTGCTGGCCTCGGTTGAAAAAACCGGCCGCCTGGTGGTGGCCGATACCGGCTGGCGGACCGGCGGCGTGGCGGCCGAGGTGGTCGCGGCGGTCACCGAGCGCGGTTTCGGCCTGTTGCGCCGGGCGCCGGTCCGGGTGGCCTGCCCGGATCTGCCGACCCCGGCCGGACCCGAACTGGAAAAGGCCTATTATCCCGGTGCCGCGGAGATTCTCCGGGCCGTGGAGGGACTCCGGTGAATCCCGAGATCAGCGTTGTCATGCCGGCCCTCAATGAAGAGGCCAACATCCGGGCCGCCGCCGCGGCGGTCCTGGCGGCCTTCGACCGGTTCGGCGCGGCCGGCGAACTGGTGGTGGTCGATGACGGCAGCCGCGACCGGACCGGGGAACTGGTCCGCGAACTTCAGACCTTCGATCCGCGGGTCAACCTGATGCGCCACCCGGAACCGCTCGGCATCGGCGCCTCCTTCTGGGACGGCGTTTCGGTGGCCCGGGGCGAGCTGGTGGTTATGATGCCGGGCGACGGGGAGAATGAACCGGCCGAGATGCTGCGTTACCTGGCGCTCGGCCGCGAAGTGGACCTGGTGGTTCCCTTCATATACAACCGCCAGGTGCGGTCGACTGCGCGGAACCGGATCTCCTCGCTCTACCGCTGGATCATCAACGTTTCGTTCCGGGTCAACTTCAGGTACACCAACGGTACCGTGCTTTACCGCCGGTCCGTGCTCCGCGATCTGGAACTGCGCAGCCGGGGTTTCTTCTACCAGACCGAACTGCTGGTCAAACTGGTCCGGCGCGGCTACCTTTACGCCGAGGTTCCCTGCCGTCTCGGCGCCCGTTCGACCGGGCGCTCCAAGGCGCTTACCCTGGCCTCGCTCCGCAAGGTGGCCGCCGGCTATCTCGCCCTGATGCGCGAAGTTTATTTCCGCGGCGCCGGTCCGGCGCCGGAACCGGTCCCCGATTCGGCGACCGGCCGCCGGGCCAGGGAAGCCGCGCTCCGGAAAGAATGAAAAAGACGCCACCGGAACTGATCCTGGACGGCCAGAAGCTCAACTGGCACCTCGAACGGGTCCAGGCCTGGCTGCGCGGCGAACCGGTCGCGCCCGTCACCATCGACTGCGCCCTGACCCGGCGCTGCAACTACCGTTGCGTTTACTGCTACGGACAGCTTCAGGCCAACGACGAAAAGCGGATGACCCGCGACGTGATCTTCCGCTTCCTGGACGACGCGACCGAGATCGGAGTCAGGGCGATAAGTTTTGTCAGCGACGGCGAGTCGACCTGTTCACCGCACCTTTACGAGGCGATCCGGCGCGGTCGGGCCAACGGCCTGGACCTGGCTCTCGGCACCAACGGCTACCGGCTCAAGGCCGGCGAACTCCCGGAGATGCTGGCCGCCCTTACCTACCTGCGCTTCAACATCTCGGCGGCCGATCCGGACCGCTACGCCCAGATTCACGGCTGCGCGGCCGGATGCCTGGACCGGGTCCTGGAGAACATCCGGGAGAGCGTCCGGATCAAGCGGAGCGCCGGCCTGCCGGTGACCATCGGGCTCCAGATGGTGCTGCTGCCCGAGTATGCCGACCAGATCCTGCCGCTGGCCCGCCTGGGCCGGGAGCTGGGGGTGGACTACTTCGTGATCAAGCACTGCAGCGACGACGAGAGCGGCCGGTTGGGCGTTGATTACCGGCGCTACTTCGACCTGGTCGAAACCCTCAAGGCGGCCGAGGCGCTTTCCGGCCCCGGCTACCTGGTCCGGGCCAAGTGGTCGAAGATACTCAGCGGCGGCACGCGCTGTTACCGGCAGTGCTACGGGCCGCCCTTCATTCTGCAGCTTTCCGGTTCGGGGCTGGTGGCGCCCTGCGGCATGCTCTTCGCCCGCAAGTACCGCAAGTACCACATCGGGAACATCGCCGAAAAGCCGTTCAAGGAGATCTGGCGGAGCGACCGCTACCGGGAAGTGATGGCCCTGCTGGCCTCCGAGGCCTTCGACGCCCGCACCATGTGCGGCTGTCTCTGCCTGCAGCACAAGGTGAACGAGTTTCTCTGGGAGATCAAGCGCTCCGGCCGCCTGCCTTCGCCGCCGGCCGGCCCGCCCCCGGAACACATCAATTTCATCTGACGGTTGAAGAGGCGCGCCGTTGGAAGCGGGGAGGGCGTGAGATGAAAGTGCTGGGTTACGGACTGGGCCTTTTCCTGGCGGCCCTGCTGGCGCACATCCTGATCTGGCGGCTGCGCCGGCCGGCCCGGCGGATCCGTGTGCTTTGCCTGCTCTTTCCCGTTTTTCTGGCGGCCGGCCTGGCCTGGCTGCCCGGTCGGTTCGGCCTGCCGGGGCTGGCGCCTTCCGATTACCTGGAAGTTATCCTGCTTGATCTCTCCCTGGCCGCGGCTTACCTGGTTACCTACCCGGCTCTCGAGGTGGAGAGTCCCTCGATGCTCCTGGTCCTGATGGTCGGCCGGGCCGGCCGGGCCGGTCTGGATCCGGCCGATCCGGAGCGGGACCTGGACGACCGGCGCCTGGTGGAGCCGCGGCTGAAGGACCTGGAACGGAGCCGCCTGGTGGTCTGCCGGGATGGCTGTTACCGCCTCACTCCGGCCGGGAGACGCTTCGTCGGGATTTTTGTCGGGTACCGCAATCTTTTTCGTCCCGAGGGCGGCGGCTGAGCCGCGGTACATGTTGAAACTCTGCGCGCCGATCGCCGGCCTGGTTCTTAACGCGCTCACCGGCATCTGGCTGGCCCGCCGCCGGAACGGCCTGCTGCGTTCGCTGGTGGCCGGCTTCCTGGCCGGGTTGGCCGTTGCGCTGTTTCTGTTATTGGCCGGCGACGGGAGTGCCTCGGCCGGGTCACGGGCGGCGGCCGGGCTTACCTACCTGGCCCTCGGTTATGTTTACTTTCACTTTGTCAACATGGGTGAAACGGCCCGGCGGATACGCCTGCTCCGGGAACTCCTGGCCGCCCCTCCCGGTGGGTTTACCGGGGCCGAACTCAAGGCCCGCTACCCGGCCCGGGAGATCGTCCGGAGGCGCCTGCAGCGCCTGTTAAACAACGGCCAGGTGATCCTGGCCGACGGCCGCTATCGGCTGGGGCCGCGGCCGGTCATGTACTGGATAACGCTGGTGATCATGGCCTGGAAACGAATGCTGTTCGGAAGCGGCTGGAACGGGGACGGGACTTTTGAGCGCCTGGACGGGGAGGCCGGCAATGAATAACCGGGGCGCCCGGCGCGGCTACCTGGCCGCCTTCCTGGGACTCTGGTTCCTCTGTTACCTGGTCTACCCCTTCTGGCTCCTGCCGGCGCCGGTCCCGTTCCGGGCGGTCTTCTTCTGTTTCCTGCTGGCCTTCTTCGGACTCGGCGCCTGGGGATTGAACCGGCTGCTGGCCGGCCGCGAACTGGAGCCGCCGGGCCGGGCCATGCGGATTCTTGCCGGTCCCTTCGGACACTACTGGCGCGAAAACCGGTTCCTCCTGGTCTGCCTGCTGATTTTCATCCTGCTCCATCTTTTCCCGAACGCCGTCTACCCGATCCGGACCTGCGGAGACGAATCGACCCATGCCTCGGCCGGCATCCAGGTGATGACCCTGTTATCCCCGTCTCTGGAGTCGCGCCTGGGCCTGTCCCTCTCCTGGCTGGTCCGGGCCGCCACCGTTCTGGCCGGCCTGCTTTACCTGGGGCGCCGGCGTTTCTCCTTCGGCCGATTCCTGGTTTCGGCCCGGCCGGCCCGGCTGGCCTGGCTGGCCGCGGCCGTACTGGCCGGGCTGGCCGTCTACTTCCTGTTCCTCTGCCGGCTGCCCTTCCGTCCCTACCTTTACAAGCCGACCCCGCTGAGCCGTTTTCTTTCCCTCTGGATCGTCTCGGTCTTCGGGGCCCGGGAATTCTGGGTCCGCCTGCCGGCCCTTCTCTTCACCGGCCTGGCCGCCCTGGTCCTGCAGGAGCTGGTCGCCCTCTACCGTCCGCGCGATTTCGCCGGCCGCTGCGCGGCCGTCCTCCTGTTCCTTCCCAACGTTTTTCACTATGCCGCCAACGCCGAGCTGGCCGCCGGCAAGCTCGTCCTGGGCCTCCTCTTCCTATTCTTCCTGGCCCGCCACCTGCGGGATGACCGTTTTGAAGACCTCCTGCTGGCCGGTTTCTGGGCCGGGACCGCCTTTCTCTGGAAGAGCTCCATGGCGGTGCTCCAGCCGGTGCTCTGGGCGGCGCTCGTCTGGGACGGCCTGGAGCGGAAGCGGCCCGGCCCGGTCTGGCGCGGCCGTCTGGCCGCCTGCCTGCTGTCCGTCCTTCCGGTCCTGCTTTCGCTGGGCCTGGAAATGGGCCTGGTCCACTACGAGATGTTCACCATCGTCAGCGGTCGGCACGTCCTGCACCTGGCCGATTTCATGACCTACTTCACCCGCCTTCCGGAACAGGTTACCTGGTTCGGCTTCATTCTCTTCTGCGGCGGCCTGGCCTCGGTCTCCGGCCGGCCGCGGGATTGGCTGCTGCGCCTGCTGTCCATTTACCTGCTGACCTGGTACCTGGCCCTGACCGTTTCCCTGGCCGGCCTGGGTATGGTTCACAACCGCTGGCAGCTGCCGGCCTACCCGGCGGTGGCCTTCTTCATCGCCGCCTGCCTGGAGGGCTTCCGGCGCCGCGCGGCCGCGACCGTACTGCTGCTGGTCTTCCTGGCCTCCTGCGCCACCTGGCTTCCCTTCCCCGGGGTGGTGCCCGAGTACCTGACCTACCGTCCGGGTTACCTGGCCCAGCTGGCCGGTCCCGACGCGGTCCTTACCGAGCGTCCCGGGTTGCTGCCCTACCCGGAGGCGCTCCGTTATATCCGTTACCGGCTGCCGGCCGGCCGCCGGATACTGGCGGTGGATTTTCCGGATCCGCGCGAGTTTTATGCTTACCGTTACGGGGTCCGGGTGGATTGGTTCCTGCTCGATTACCGACTGGAGGAGACCTGGCGGCCGCGCTCCGGGCAGACGCCGGCCGCACTCGGCGAGTTCTGCCGGGACAACCGGATCGAGTACCTGCTGCTGCCGGACGGCCGCTGGCTGCCCTACCTGGACCGGGGACTGACCGACCGGCTCCTGATGGATTTTACGGACAACTTCGAGCTGGTTCGGAGGTTTCAACTCTACGGCAACGAGGTTTATCTATGGAAGACGAAAAAGACGGCCGGCCGGCCGGGCTGAGCGCTTCGAAACGGCGGGGCGGCCGGCGGCTGGCGAGGCAGATGGCCCTGAGCGTACTTTACCAGCTGGACTTCCGTCCCGAGCTGACACCGGCGGCGGCCCTGGACACGGCGGCGGCCGAGGCCGGCGGCGACCCGGCGTCAAAGGAGTTCGCCCTGCAGCTGGTGAAGGGAGTCCGCGAACAGGTCGGTTATTTTGACGAGTTGATCGGCCGGTACGCCCAGAACTGGTCGCTGGAACGGGTGGCGACGCTGGACCGCAACATCCTGCGCCTGACGCTTTTTGAAATGGTGGTGGGCAGGGAGGTGCCGCCCCGGGTTTGCATCGACGAGGCGGTGGAGCTGGCCAAGCGGTTCGGCACCGAGGATTCCTACCGCTTCGTGAACGGAATCCTGAACCGCATCAAGGAAGACCTGGAGTCGGGAAGGCTAACTTCTCCACGAAAAGATCCATGAAATCCTTTTCGTGGAACAGCTCCACGTAGCCGCAGAGGCTTGGTATGCACTCGGCCTCGTCCTTCAGCTCGGTGGAAAGCAGCATCAGGCGCGCCCCGGCCAGCGAGGTGTTGCCGACGAACCGGATGGTTTCGGGCCGGACCGGCGGCAGCAGCCCGATGCGCAGGGCCGCCGCCGGATCGATGTAGGAGCCGAAGGCGCCCGCCAGCAGGACCTCCTCGAGGTCGGAGGTTTCCAGCGACATCTTCTCCAGCAGTATCTCGATTCCGGCCGCGATGGCCGCCTTGGCCAGCTGCAGCTGGCGGACGTCTTTCTGGTAGACCGCCACCCCGGTCTCCGGGTCGAGTCGGAAGGCCCGGCCCCCGGGAGTGTCGACCAGGCGCTCCTTCACGGCCGCCGGCAGTTCCAGCCCGGCCAATTCCGAATCGTTCCGGAAGCGTCCTTCCGGTCCCAGCAGGCCCACCCTCAACAGCTCGCTGACCGTTTCCAGCAGGCCGGTTCCGCAGATGCCCCGGACCGGCGCCTCGGCGATGGTGCTGTACTCGACCCGGTCGGTGATCCGAACCTTGTCGATGGCGCCCGGTTCCGCCCTCATGCCGTTGTGTATGTTGGCCCCCTCGAAGGCCGGCCCGGCCGCCGCCGAGGCGCAGAAGAGGCCCTCCCGGTTGCCGGCCACGATTTCCCCGTTGGTGCCGATGTCAACCAGCAGCCGCAGCCGTTCCTCCCGGTGGAGATTGACCGCCAGGATGCCGGCGACCGTGTCGCCGCCCACGAAGCCGCTGATCAGGGGCGCGGTGCGCACGAAGCCGTCTTCGTTGACGCGCAGGCCGGCCCGGCGGGCCGAGAGGGTGACCGGCCCCCGGCAGACCCCGATGTAGGGGCTGGTTGCCAGGCTGCCGGCCGGAAGGCCCAGGAAGAGATGTTCCATGGCGCTGTTGCCGGCCACCACCACCTCGTAAACATGATGTGCGCTGATGGCGGCCCGGTCGGCCAGTTCGGCAATGATTTCGCCCAGCGCGTCCGATGCGGCCGTCCGCATCCGCTGGCCGCCGTCCGGGTCCTGGAGGGTCAGGTTGATCCGGCTGATCACGTCGGCTCCGTAAGACGTCTGCGGATTGGTCCGGTGGGCTACGGCCAGTTCCCGGGCGGTGCGCATGTCCAGCAGGGCGCCGACGATGGAGGTGGTCCCGAGGTCAAAGGCCACTCCGTAGCAGTGCTCGGTGGTGTCGCCGCCTTCAACGGAAATGAGGCGGCGGTTGGCCAGAACCGCGGTCACCTTGAAGTTGTTTTCGCGCAGGAGGACGGGCAGCCGGCGCAGGAGATAGATCCCGACTTCCAGCTCCGCGGGCCGCAGCCCGGCCCGTCCGGCGGCCGCGTCCCGGAGGCGTTCCCAGTCGGACCGCTGGTCTTCGATAACGGGCGGCGCGAGTTCGAGGTAGTATTTGCGGAGGGTGGAATGGACGGCCACTTCCCGGCTCAGGCCGGAGACCAGCACCTTGAGATTGAACAGGCGGCTTTCATCCGGGACCTCGACCTCCAGGTCGCGGTCGGTGACGCGGGCCTGGCAGGCCATCCGGTATCCCTCGGCCAGCCGGGCGGCCGGGATGCGCTTGAGTTCCAGCGGTCCGGCCGGCGGCGCCGGGTTAATCCGTACCAGGCACTTGCCGCAGGTGCCGCGGCCGCCGCAGACGGCCGAAATGGCCAGGTTGGCCCGACGGGCCAGCTCCAGTATGGTCAGCCCGGGCAGGGCGGCGATTTCAACGTTTTCGGGGCGGAAGGTTACTTTCAGCTTCATAGGTGGCTTCCACCAGGCAGTGCATGCCGCCCCGGGTGTGGAACTCGCCGGTAACCTTCGCCCGCAGCGGCGCGGCCGCCTTCACGATGTCCCGGAGGATGCGGTTCACCGCGTTTTCGTAAAAGATGCCCAGGTTCCGGTAGGCCAGGAAGTAGAACTTGAGCGATTTCAGCTCCAGGCAGGAACGGTCGGGCTGGTAGCGGATGGTGATGGTGCCGAAGTCCGGCAGGCCGGTCTTCGGGCAGACCGAGGTGAACTCCGGGTAGGTCACGGTGATTTCGTAACCCGGGAACTGGTTCGGCCAGACCTCGATTTCCGGCAGCCGCTCGCGGATTCCCCGCTTCGCTTCTTTCGCGGTGTATTCAGCCATGAAAGATATTATATCCTTTTTCCGCCGGCCGGTAAAACCCCGAAAAACGGCCGCCGCGGCCGGTACCGGCGGTGGACAGGTCCGCAATTTTTAAGGTAAAATATATGTTACCCGATTAATGATTCCAATTGACCTGAGTCTGGCGATCGGCCTCTATCTTTTCCTGGCCCTGGGGGTGCTGGTGGTCTTCTGGGTGACCACCGACAGCCGCCGTCGGACACGCGATTTTCATCTCGAGGAATCGCACCACTGGCAGTGCGGTCTCTGTTTTCACCGTTACGTGGACAGCGTTGCGGAGCGGTTCTCCCGTTGTCCGCGCTGCGGCAATCTCAACCATCGTTGAGCCCGAGAGTTTCATTCAGGGAAAGGAGGCGGAGATGATTACCAAGATCGGTTTTGCGGCTGGTGATATCTGGCAGCTGCTGGACAAGCAGAACGGCCCGGTGACCTTCAAGAAGATCTGCGAGGCGATCGACGCGCCCCGCGATTTTCTGCTGATGAGCCTGGGCTGGCTGGCCCGCGAGGGGCACGTGGTGATGGAGGAGATCAAGCTGCCGCGCCGCGGGCAGCGCGATTACAAGGTTACCCTGCGCAGCCGGAAAGGCGGGGAATGAAGGGGTTCCAGGTCGGCGTGGTCGGCGCCTCGGGCGCGGTCGGCCGGCGGATGGTTTCCATCCTCGAGTCGCGCCGTTTCCCGGTAGGGCGCCTGCGCCTGTTTGCCTCGGAACGCTCGGCCGGACAGCGGCTGGAGTTCGCCGGGGAACCGGTCGAAATCGAACGGCTGACGCCCGAATCATTCACGCCGGATATCGACCTGCTGCTCTTTTCGGCCGGGGCCTCCGTCAGCCGGGAATATGCCCCCCGGGCGGCGGCGCTGGGCATCTTCGTGGTCGACAATTCGTCGGCCTGGCGGATGGAGCCCGGGATTCCGCTGGTGGTCCCGGAAGTCAACCCGGAGGCCTTGAGCCCTGAAAGCCTGATCATCGCCAATCCGAACTGCTCCACCATCCAGATGGTCTGCGCCCTTTACCCGCTGCACCGGGCCGCCCGGCTCCGGCGCGTGGTCGTTTCCACCTACCAGGCGGTCTCCGGGGCCGGCCAGAAGGCCATCCGCGAAATGGAAGATCAGCTGGAAAGCCTGCGCGGCGGCCGGGAGGTCAAGCCGGCGGTCTTTCCCCACCAGATCGCCTTTAACCTCATACCGCAGATAGATCTCTTCCTGGATAATGGGTACACCAAGGAAGAGATGAAGATGGTCAACGAGACCCGCAAGATCATGGGGGAGCCCTCCCTGCCGGTTACCGCCACCTGCGTCCGGGTCCCGGTCCTCGTCGCCCACAGCGAGGCGGTGACGGTGGACCTGGAGAAGCCGCTGGAAGCCGGGGCCGCCCGCGAGATACTCGCCCGGGCGCCCGGCGTCGAGGTGATCGACGCTCCGGAGGCGGGGCGTTACCCGATGCCCCTGATGGCGGCCGGACGCGACGCGGTTTACGTGGGACGAATCCGCCGCGATCTTTCCAGCCCGAACGGGCTTTCTTTCTGGGTGGTCAGCGACAATCTGAGGAAGGGTGCGGCATTGAACGCGGTCCAGATCGCCGAATGCCTATTCCAGAAGGGCTTCCTGTCTTCCCGCCGTGGCGGCCATTAAGCTTACGCTTGCCTACCTGGGAACCGAATTCTGCGGCTGGCAGCAGCAGCCGCGCCGCGACCGCCTTTCCTGCCAGGAACGGCTGGAATCGGCCCTGGGTACGATCTGCGGCCGGCCGGTGCGCGTGAAGGCCGCGGGACGGACCGATGCCGGCGTGCACAGCCTCGGCCAGGTGGCGGTAATTGACGCTCCGGTCAAGCGGAGTCCCGCCGAGATACTCAAGGGAGTCAACGCCTTGCTGCCGCCGGCTATCAGAGTTGTAAGAGTGCAGCGGGTGGCGGACGAGTTTCATCCCCGTTACCAGGCCGTTTCCAAGACCTACCGCTACCTGATTCAGAACCAGCCGGTGGCCAGTCCGTTCTGGAACGCCTGCGCCTGGTTTTTTCCCGACCGGCTCGACCTGGCCGTAATGAAGCGGGCCGCCGGCCGGCTGGAGGGGCGCCACGATTTTTCCGCCTTCCAGGACAGCGGCCGCCGGGTCGCCGATCCGGTGCGGACGCTTTACCGCTGCCGGGTAGCCCGGGCGGCCGATCCGTTCTTCGGCGGCCGCCGCCTGATTTCGATTGAAATGACCGCGGACGGTTTCCTGTACAAGATGGCCCGCAATATCGTCGGCACCCTGGTGGAGATCGGTCGGGGCAAGCTGGACCCGGAAGCGGTAAGGGAGATCCTGGTTTCCGGGGACCGGCGCCGGGCCGGTCCGACCGCGCCCGCCCGCGGGCTCTGCCTGGTCCGGGTCGATTACGCGAAGCCGGGTGCCGGGACGGATCGGCCATGAACATTCTCCGCGGCGAACCGCTCGCCCGTCACACCACCTTCCGGATCGGCGGCCCGGCCGAAATCTTTGCCGAGCCGGCCGACCTGTCCGAGGCGCGGGAGCTGCTCCGGTCGGCCCGCGGGGCCGGGCAACCGGTCCTGATCCTGGGGGCCGGATCCAATCTGCTGGTCCGCGACGAGGGGTTCCCGGGCCTGGTTCTTTCCACCCGCCGCCTGGACTGGCTGGCGGCCGGGGAGGGGGGCCTGTCGGCCGGCTGCGGGGTGCGGATCCCGGTCTTGATGGGTTATGTTGTAAAATATGGGCTGGGCGGCCTGGAATTCCTGGCCGGCATCCCGGGCACGCTGGGCGGCGCCCTGGTCATGAACGCCGGCGTCGTCGGCCGGGAGATCGGCTCGGCGGTGCGCACGGTCAACGTGCTTGACGAAAGCCTGGCCGAGCGGGAACTGGCGGCCGGGGCGGCCGGTTTCGGCTACCGGTCGTCTTCCCTGGCCGGATACCCGCTGGTGGCCGGGGTCCGGCTGGCGTTGACACCGCGGCCGCCGGCGGCGATCCGGGCGGACATCGCCGGGCAGGTCCATCGGCGCCGCCTGACCCAGCCGTACGGGATTCCGTCGGCCGGTTCGGTCTTCAAGAACCCCCCCGGGGATTACGCCGGTCGGCTCATCGAGGCGGCCGGCTGCAAGGGCTGGCGCGAGGGGGACGCGCTGGTCTCCGACCGGCACGCCAACTTCATCGTCAATACCGGCGCCGCCTCCGCCCGGCAGGTGCTGGGTCTGATCGAACGGGTCCGGGCCGCGGTCCGGTCCCGGTTCGGAATCGAGCTGGAACTCGAGATAAAAACAGTCTGAGCGGCCGGTTTGCCGCCAAGAGTCATGGCGAAAAAAGGGATCAATAAGATTGCCGTCCTGGCCGGCGGCGACTCCCCGGAACGGGAGGTTTCGCTGCGCAGCGGCGCGGCCGTGGCCAGGGCGCTGGAATCGCGCGGTTTTGAGACGGTGACGCTGGACCCGGCCGCGCCGGGTTTCGCCGGCGCGCTGCTGGCCGGCGGGCCGCCCCGGGCGGCCTTCGTCGCCCTCCACGGCGGCTCCGGCGAAAACGGCACCATCCAGGGCTTCCTGGAGACGCTGGGGATTCCCTACACCGGCAGCGGCGTTCTGGCCAGCGCCCTGGCGATGGACAAGCTCCTCTCCAAGCAGATCTTCCTGGCCAGCGGCGTCCCGGTGCCGCCTCCGTGCGGCCCCGGTGAACTGCCGCTGGTGGTCAAGCCCGCCTGCGGCGGCTCCACCCTGGGCATCTCCATCGTGCGGACGCCCGGCCAGCTGGCGGCCGCCCGGCGCCTGGCCCTCCGCTACGACCGGCGCCTCCTGATGGAACGCTTCATTCCCGGCGTGGAGATTACGGTCAGCATCCTGGGCAACCGGCGGCCGCGCATCCTGCCCAGCATCGAGATCGTGCCGGTCGGCAGCGATTTTTACGATTACCGGGCCAAGTATCAGTCCGGCGGCAGCCGGCACATCATTCCGCCCCGCCTGCCGGAGGCGTTCCGCCGCCGGGCCGAGCGGGCGGCGCTCCGGGCGCACCAGGTCCTCGGCTGCCGCGGCCTTTCCCGTTCCGAGGTGATCGTTGACCGGGAGGGGCGGCCCTACCTGCTGGACGTCAACACCATTCCCGGCTTCACCGAGACCAGCCTCTTTCCCGACGCGGCCGCGGCCGCCGGCATCCCGTTTCCGGATCTGGTCATCAAGCTCCTGAAGCTGGCCTGTCAGGAGAAATGACGGGCATGAAATCCAACAAGCGTATGCGTCCCGTTTTGCGCAAGGAGCTGGAGCGCCGCCGGCGCCGCCGCCTCAAGCTCCTGGCCTGGGCGGCCGGCTTCATACTGCTGGCGGGTTTCATCGGCCTGGGCCTGGTCTACCACGACTGTTTCTTCAGACTTCCGTTCTTCCGCGTTCAGCGGGTCATCGTGGAGCCGGCCGGACTCGAATTTCCCGAACTGGCCGGACGCAGTCTCTTCTTCATAAACCCGGCCGCGATCGCCGCCGAGGCGGCGGCCGATCCGGCGATCGGCCAGGTCCGGGTCCGGCGTCTCTTTCCCGACACGGTCAAGGTCACGATGGTGCGCCGCCAGCCCTTTGCGCGGGCGCTCCTGAACGAAGGGGGCGAGGCGGTGGTCGACCGGACCGGGGCGGTCATCAACGGCCGGGCGGGCGAGGCGCCGCCGAAACTGGAAATCGCCGGCCTGGGCCGCCGGGAGCTCTCCGAACGGCTGCCCGAGATCGCCGTTTTTTACGACCTTTACCGCCCGGAGGTCGCCTTTCAGCGGATTACCTTTCAGCCCGACGGCTTCCGCCTGACGCTGGCCTCCGGGCAGGAGATCCGGCTGCCGAGGGAGGGACTGGAGGCCTGCCGGAAGGTGCTGAGAAGAATCCTTGCCGATTTCGAGCAAAAGGATATAAAATATGGCTATATCGACCTTCGTTTCGCCGACCCGGTCTTTACGTTCCAGCCGCGGTGAAACTCTCTGCGGTTTATCAGGAGAAGCGCGCATTACGTTTTCCAGCCATGATGAATAACGAAGATTACCTGGTCGGTATTGACATCGGTTCCGAGAAGATTTCGGTCCTGATGGTCGATGTCACCTCGCCGCGGCTGCCGGTCCTCGGTTTCGCCGCGGTTCCGACCCGGGGCATGAGGCAGGGTGCGGTTACCAGCCTCGGCGACCTGGGGGCGGCCATCGAGCGCGCGGTGCTTGAAGTAGAGGAGGCCTCGGGAAAGGCCATCGAGAAGGTTCACCTCAGCCTGAACGGGGAGCATTTCCGCCCGGTCGTGCGCCAGGGCGAGGTCGAGATCCGCAACCGCCAGGACGAGGTGTTCGAGAGCGACCGCCAGGCCGTTCTGAGCCGCGCCCTGCCGGTTCCGCTTTCGGAGGGCGAAGTCCTGCACTGCATCGTCCAGGAGTTCCTGCTGGACGACCAGCGCGGCATCGACAACCCGGTCGGCATGTACGGCCGGAACCTCAAGGCCAACATCTACCTGATCACGGCCGCGGTCAACAATCTCAAGAACATCAGGCGCTGCCTCGCCGATTTCAAGCTGGAAGCGGCCAGCGTCGGCTACGCGCCGCTGCTGGCCGCCGGGGCGGTTCTGACCCCCGAGGAGCTTGCCGAGGGCGTCGCCTACCTTGACTTCGGCAAGACGACCACCACCCTCCTGATTTTTAAATCCACCCTGCGGGAGGTGGGCGTGGTCCACCGGGGCGGCGACCGGCTCAATTTCGCGCTGCGCTATTGCCTGAACACCACCCCCGCCGAGGCCGAGCGTCTCAAGAGGAATTACGGCTCCTGCCTCGCGGACGGCCTGGACGTTCAGGAGGAAATCATGGTTTCCAACGCCCAGGGCGAGGTTCGCCAGACCACCAGCCGGGGTTTCATAGCCGAGGTCATCAACGCCGAACTCAAGGACATGTTCAGCCCCCTGCAATCCTTCTTCATCAAGAACCGTCCGGTCATTCCCGCCGGCCTGGTCCTGGGCGGCGGCGGCGCGCAACTGCCCGGACTGGTCGACTTCATGGAAAAGGATCTGAAGCTGCCGGCCCGGGTGGGCATGCCGGATGGTTTCGACGGCTGGGAGAAGGTGATCAAGAGCCCGGCCTACAACTCGCTCCTGGGCGTGGTCAAGACCAACCTGCCGGGCACCCAGGGCCGGGAGGAGGGCGGCGGCCGCCGGAGCGGGGTGACGCGCGTATTGACCAGGCATTTCAGAAAAATCACGGACATTCTGAAGGATAATTTTTAGGCGGTCGACGCGGTTGGTCGGCGGGGGCGGCGGATTATGATGATGAGGATCAGACCGGAAGAGCAGAACATGGGCGCGGTTAAGATCAAGGTGGTGGGCGTCGGCGGCGCCGGCGGCAACGTGGTCAGCCGGATGGTGGAACGCTTGAGCGGCGTCGACCTGGCGGCCATCAACACCGACAGCCAGGCGCTGGCGGTCAACGCGGCGCCGATCAAGCTCCAGATCGGACGGCGGCTGACCGAGGGGCTCGGCACCGGCGCCAATCCCGAGATGGGCAAGTTCGCGGCCAACGAGGACCGGGCCCAGATCGGGGAGCTGATGAAAGGGGCCGACCTGGTCTTCCTGACCCTGGGCCTGGGCGGCGGCACCGGCACCGGCGCCGGCCCGGTGGTGGCCAAGATCGCCAAGGACAACGGCGCGGTCGTCGTCGGCTTCGTGACCCAACCCTTCGGTTTCGAGGGCGGCATCCGGCGGGATGTGGCCGACCGGGGCCTGGGCGAGTTGAAAAAACAGCTGGACACGCTGGTGGTCGTCTCCAACGAGAAGATTCTCGAGATCGTGCCGAAGAATACCTCGCTGGAGGACGCCTTCGCCCGGGTGGACGACATCCTCTACCAGGGGGTGGCCGCCCTGACCGACCTGATCACCCAGCCCGGCCTTATCAACGTTGATTTCGCCGACCTGCGCTCCATCATTCTCGAGGGGGGCGAGGGCATCCTGGGCACCGGTTCGGCCACCGGCGAGAACCGGGCGGAAGAAGCCGCCCGGCTGGCCATCAGCAACCCCTTCCTGAAACGCGAGGAACTGGTCAGCGCCCGCAAGATCCTGGTCAACGTCTCCGGTCCCAAGGAATTGGGCATTTTCGAAATGCGCCGGGCGGTCGAGGTGATCGACGAGGCGCTTTCGCCTTACCAGGGCGAGCGTTTTTGCGGGGCCGTCATCGACCCGGCCCTTAACGAGGAGATGAAGGTGACCGTCATCGCCACCGGCCTGGAACGGGTGGGCTTGACCGGAATGGTTACGGCGGAAGCGGTCCCGGCTGACCGGCCACCCACGCCGCCGCGCCCGCCCCGGCCCAACAAAAGAAATGAGGAAACAGACAAGCGGGAGGTCACGCTCTTTAACACCAACGGTGAAACCGGGGGCGGCGCCTCGCCTGAGACCGCCAATCATGACATACCGGCTTATTTAAGGCAGAAGAATTCCAAGGGCCAGCCATGAAGATACTGATCAGCGCCGGCCCCACCCGCGAGTGGATCGACCCGGTCCGTTATATCAGCAACCCGGCCACCGGCCGGCTTGGTTACCTGCTGGCCGAGGAGGCCGTCCGGCGCGGACACGAGGCGGTGCTGGTCTGCGGTCCGACCGGGCTGGAGAACCCGGCCGGCGTCAAGGTGGTCAGGGTGGAAACGGCGCGCCAGATGGAAACCGCCCTGCGCCGCCACTTCCCGGATTGCCAGGCGCTCTTCATGACGGCCGCCGTGGGCGACTGGCGGCCGCGCTTTCGGCGCACCAAGCTGAAATGCAAGCGCAAGTTTTCGCTCACCCTCTTTCCGAACCCGGACATACTGGCCGGCTGCGGACGGTTGAAGAAGAATGGACAGACGCTGATCGGGTGCGCGCTGGAGACCAACAACCTGGTGGAGGCGGGGCGGGCGAAGCTGAGGCGGAAGAACCTGGATTTTATACTGGTGAACGAGCCGGGCTTCTTCGGAAAAGAAAAAGGGAGACATCAATCTTTTCTGTTGTCTCGCCGCGGCGAAGTTTACGACCTGTCAAACCGTTCGAAAGAAGATATCTCCCGTTTCCTTTACGACCGTTGCTTGCTTACTTGCAGCAACCCTTCTTAGTGGCTTTCTTCGCGGTCTTCTTCGCGGGCTTCTTAGCCGCCGCCTTCTTGACGGGCTTTTTCTTAGTCGCCATAAATTTTCACCCCCTTTCGAGTAACTTTATTAAGTCGCAAACCGTTGTCGCGACATCGTTTCAGAGTTGTCGTTCCGCTTCGTCTGTTTTCAAGATCTGGTTCCGAAACCGGGTATCGATTGTTTTTACATAGTAGAACATAAAATTTTAATCTTGTCAAGAGCACCGGTTCCAGGGTCTCCGGTCCCCTTCCGGAGGACGGTTGCTTTCCGGTGCGATGCGAAGGAGGCTTATGGCCGAGTTTGAGATCAGGGATCGGGGATTGGTCGACGAGGGTGTCAACCGCGTAGAATGGGCGGGCCGGGAGATGCCGGTGCTGCTTTCGATACGGGAGCGTTTCGCGCAGTCACACCCCTTCGCCGGCCTGCGTTTGGGCGGCTGCCTGCACGTCACCTCGGAGACGGCCAACCTGGCCCTGGCGCTCCAGGCCGGCGGCGCCGAGGTTTTTCTGTGCGCCTCCAACCCGCTGAGCACCAACGACGCGGTGGCCGCCGCCCTGGCCGTGAAATACGGGATACACGTCCACGCGGTCCGGGGTGAGGACCGGGACGCCTATTACCGGCACCTGGAGGCGGTCCTGTCGGCCCGGCCCTCCGTGCTGCTGGATGACGGGGCCGATCTCATCAGCCAGGCGCACCGCCGGGACGAGGCTTTCTGCCGGGAGGTCTTCGGCGGTACCGAGGAGACCACCACCGGGGTCATCCGCTTTCGCAACCTGGCCCGTGAAGGCCGGCTTCGTTTCCCGATCGTGGCGGTGAACGAGGCGGACACCAAGCACCTGTTTGACAATCGCTACGGGACCGGCCAGTCGACCATCGACGGACTGCTGCGGGCGACCAACCTGCTGCTGGCCGGACGGAAGGTGGTGGTGGCCGGCTACGGCTGGTGCAGCCGCGGCATCGCCCAGCGCGCCCGCGGCCTGGGAGCGATCGTGGCCGTCACCGAGATCGAACCGGTCCGGGCGCTGGAGGCGCTCATGGACGGGTTCCTGGTCATGCCTTCGCTTGAGGCGGCGCGGTTCGGCGATGTCTTCATCACCGCCACCGGCAACCGGTCCATCTTCCGGGCGGAACACTTCAGGGTCATGAAAAGCGGCGCCATCCTGGCCAACAGCGGCCACTTCGACGTCGAAATCGACATCCCGGCCCTGGCCGGGCTCAGCCGGGCCCGCCGGCTGATCCGCGACCAGGTCGAGGAGTTCGAGCTTTCCGACGGCCGCCGCCTTTACCTGCTGGCCCAGGGCCGCCTGCTCAACCTGGCCGCGGCCGAGGGGCACCCGTCGGCGGTCATGGACATGAGTTTCGCCAACCAGGCCCTTTCGGCCGAGCACCTGGTGAAGAACCGGGGCCGGATCAAGCCGGGGCTCTACCCGGTTCCGGAGGAGATCGACCGCGAGGTGGCCCGCCTGAAACTGGCCGCCAGCGGTGTCGAAATCGATCGGCTCACCCCGGACCAGGAGAAGTACCTTTCCTCCTGGCAGGAGGGCACTTAAACCATGCGATACCTTATTACCGGCGGCGCCGGCTTCATCGGCAGCCACCTGACCGAGCACCTGCTGCCGGCCGGGCATCGGGTGACGGTGCTCGACGATCTGAGCACCGGCCGCCTCAAGAACCTGGAGGCTGTCAAGCATCATCCCAACCTGCAGATCCTGGTTGATTCGATCTTGAACCGGCCGGTCCTGGAACGGCTGGTTGGCGAGGCCGACGCGGTCTTTCACCTGGCCGCCGCGGTGGGAGTCCGGACGGTGATCGAGCAGCCGCTGCAATCGTTGCGCACCAACGTCGAGGGGACCTGCAACCTGCTGGAGGCCTGCGCGGCCGCCCGGCGCAAGATCGTGCTGGCCTCAACCAGCGAGGTGTACGGCAAGAACGAAAACGTGCCGTTCGCCGAGGAGAACGACATCGTGCTCGGCGCCACCACCATCCGCCGCTGGGCCTATGCCTGCAGCAAGGCCCTGGACGAGTTCTTCGCCCTGGCCTATGCCGCCGAGGCCGGACTGCCGGTCATCATCGTCCGCCTCTTCAACACGATCGGCCCGCGCCAGACCGGACGTTACGGCATGGTGGTCCCCCGTTTTGTCCGGCAGGCGCTCGAGGGACGGCCGATCACCATTTACGGGGACGGGCGCCAGAGCCGCTGCTTTACCTGCGTCTCGGACGTGATCGAGGCGCTGGGCCGTCTGGTCGAGTCCCCGGCCGCGGTCGGCGGGGTCTTCAACATCGGCAGCCGGGAAGAGGTGACGATCGAGGACCTGGCCCGGCGGATCCGCACGCTTTGCAAAAGCCGGTCGCCGCTGGTACACCTGGATCCGGAGCAGGACTACAAGGAGGGCTTTGAAGACATGCGGCGCCGGGTGCCGGACCTGACCCGGCTGGAGGCGACCATCGGTTACCGGCCGAGGGTTTCGCTCGAGACCGCCCTTAAGCAGATCATCGCCGATTTCAAGGCCGGCCGGGAAGATTGAGAGTCCCGCGCGCGGGTACATTGTGATAAAATAGGGAGTATTGATGAACGCCATACTTTCTTTTCTGGTGAACCTGTTTTCGGTCGTGCTGGTCTTCGGGATTCTGATCATCAGCCACGAACTGGGACACTTCTGGGCGGCGCGCCGCGCCGGGGTGCGCGTCGAGCTCTTTACGGTCGGCTTTGGTCCGAAGCTCTTCGGTTTTCAGCGCGGCGGCACCCAGTACCAGGTTTCGCTGATTCCGTTCGGGGGTGCCGTGAAACTGGCCGGGGAGGAGAATTACGGCCGCGCGACGCCGAAGGGGGACGAGTATTTCGCCCAGCCGGCCGGCAAGCGGATGCTGATCCTGGTAATGGGCTCGGTGCACAATTTACTGCTGGGATTCCTGGCCTTCGTGCTGGTCTTCCTGCTCGGTGTGGAACTGGCCAACTACCGGGAACCGGTGATCGGCGGGCTGGAGCCGGGTTACCCGGCCGTCCAGGCCGGCCTCCAGGCCGGCGACCGGATCATCCGGGTGGCCGGGGTGCCGGTCAAGGACTGGCCTTCGCTCTCCGGCGAGATCCATCGTTATCCGGACCGGGAGATCAGCCTGGAGGTGGACCGGGCCGGGCGGGTCTTCCAGGTCCGGGTTACGCCGCGGGCCGAAACTCTCGAGGCCGGCCAGGGTTCGCGGCGGATCGGCCTGGTCGGCATCGGCCCCCAGATCCAGCGTGAGAAATACGGTCTGTTCGCGGCGCTGGGACGGGCCGGCAAGGCCACCGCCGGCGTCGTTCACGACATCTTCTATTACCTGGGCCGGATCTTCACCCGGAAGATGTCCGGCCGCGACCTGGCCGGTCCGCTGGGCATCGCCCAGTTGAGTACCCGTTTTTTCCGGCTCGGCTGGAGCAACTTCCTCTATTTCCTGGCCCTCCTGAGCGTCAACCTCGCGGTGGTCAACCTCTTTCCGCTCCCGGTTTTTGACGGCGGCCACCTCTTCGGGGTCATGCTGGAGCGGATTTCCGGGCGCAAGCCCAGCCCGCGCTTCATCGAGGTCGGCCAGATGATCGGGCTGGGCCTGGTGCTGGCCCTGGCGGTTTTCGTCACCTATAACGACCTGCTGCGGATAATTGTCGGCCGGTAAGGGCCGGCTGGCCGCGCGACCAGGTGATTCGCGATCGGAGCGCAGGCATGAGCATAAAGAGTACGGTGGCGCGCCCGGTGCGGATCGGCCGGTTGACCGTCGGCGGCGGCGCCCCGGTACGGGTTCAGGGGATGACCAAGACCCGTACCGCCGACCTGAAAGCCACCCGGCTGGAACTGGAAGCCCTGGCCGCCGCCGGCGCCGAGCTGGTCCGCCTGGCGGTCAAGGATGAAGAAGACCTGGCCGCCTTCGCCCGCCTGAAATCAATCTCCCGCCTGCCCCTGGTGGCCGACATTCATTTCCGGGGCGACCTCGCCCTGGGCGCCCTGGCCGCCGGAGCCGACAAGGTCCGGCTCAATCCCGGCAACCTGGACGATCCGGTCCGGCTGGCCGAGATCATCCGGCTGGCCCGGCGGAAGGGCGCGGCCATAAGAATCGGCGTCAACTCCGGTTCGCTGCCCGGCGGCCCGGGAGAACCGGTCTCCGGCCTGGAAACGGCCCGGTTGATGGTCCGAACGGCGGCCGCCTACCTCGAAAATTTCGAGACGCTCGATTTCCACAACCTGGTCGTTTCGCTCAAATCATCCTCGGTCCCGGTTACCCTGGCGGCCAACCGCCTCTTCCGCCGGCACTTCGATTACCCGCTTCACCTGGGCGTCACCGAGGCCGGCCGGGGCGGTCCGGCCCTGGTCAAAAGTTCGATCGGCATCGGCGCCCTGCTGGCCGACGGCATCGGAGAAACGCTGCGGGTCTCGCTCTCCGGCCCGGCGGTGGAGGAGGTGGCGGCTGGCCGCTGGATACTCCAGGCGCTGGAGCTGCGCAATTTTCAGCCGGAACTCATCTCCTGTCCCACCTGCGGCCGCTGCCGTTCCGACCTCTTCTCGATCCTCGACCGGGTGGAGGACGGACTGAAACGGCTGCCGGGCTATCCGGAGCGATACGCCGGTTTCAAGGTGGCGGTGATGGGCTGCGAGGTTAACGGACCGGGCGAAGCGGCCGCGGCCGATATCGGCGTGGCCTGCGGCGGGAAGCGCGGACTCCTTTTTCGAAAGGGGCGGGTGGTGGAACGGCCGCCGGCTGCCGGCCTGGCCGAGGCGCTGCTGGCCGAGCTGTCCCGGCTGAATCCCGGGCCGGTTAAACGGGAATCAAACGGGGATCATCCAATCAAAACAAAGCCCAAACGGGGTGGCACTTCAAACAGGAGGCGGAAATGAAGCGGTGGGCGATGTTATTCGGCCTGGTCGGCCTGGCGGTGGTTCTTTCCGGTTGCATGGAGATCGAAAACCGGTACTACATCTACCCGGAACGGAACGGCAAGCAGACCGTTCTGATTACCATGGATCCGGTCAACATGACCGGTGCCCTGGTCGGCCTGGCCGGCAGTTTCGGAGGCGGCCAGCCCGGGGGCGGCGGCCTGCCCGGCGGCGAGAACCCGGTCCAGCAGCTTGAAAAGATGGGCATCAGCGGACTTTCCGACATCCGGACCACCTTCTCCGTTTACTACGACGACATCCTGAATCTGGCCGGCAAGTCGAAGGAGATACCGGTGGGCGCCAAGGAGATCGTCTGGGAGAAAAACAAGGAAGGGCTTTATCACTTCCGGATGGTGCTGGACATGAGCCAGATGAAGAAAGGCATGGGCATGGGCGAAGGCGGACAACCGGGCGGCGGTCCCGGTCCCATGGGCATGCTGGCCATGATGCAGGGCGTCAAGGTGCACACGGTCCTGGTCATGCCGGGACGGGTGGTCCGGAGCAACGGCCAGAACAAAGGGCGGGAGGCCCGCTGGTCGTCAAGCCTCCAGGATCTGCTTAATACCGGCGAACTGGTTTACGAGGCCTATTCGGATACCGCCGTTCTGCCGGAAATGGAGGCGGAACTGAGGGGCTTCAAGACGGAGTCCGCCCAGGCCAACCAGCGTTACCGGGCCCTGATCAAGCAGTTGAACGGCATCTTCAATCCGCCGACCGAAAATCCGCCGGCCGCCCGGTAAGGTCGGGCGTCATGCCTTGTTTTTCCGGAACGGCGGTCCGCCGCCAGCTCCTGGTGCTGGCGGTGGGGCGCGCACCGCGCCGCACCCTGGCGCGGGCGCTGATCCTGGGCCTGGCCTGTTTTATCATCTTTCGTTACCTGCTGCTGCCGGTCCGGGTCGCCGGGACCAGCATGGAGCCCACCTACCGGGACCGGAGCGTCAACCTGGTCAACACCCTGCGTTACCGGTTCCGGCCGCCCCGGCGCGGCGAGGTGGCGGTGATCGCCTTTGCCGGCCGCCGGGTCATGCTCCTGAAACGCATTGTCGGCCTGCCGGGCGAACTGGTCGCCTTTAAGGACGGGCGGCTCTTCATTGACGGGCGTCCGGTCGAAGAACCCTACCTGGTCAAGCCCTGCCGCTGGAACCTGGCGGGAGAGACCGTCGGCCCGGATGAATTCTTCGTGGTCGGCGATAACCGCACCATGCCGATCGAGGAGCATACCCACGGCCGGGTGAAGAAATCGCGGCTGGTCGGGGCGCCGTTATGGTGAGCCGGTTTTTTATGCGGGGCGAACCTTCAAAACTTTTTTAAATCCGGGGCGGCAATTCTCATGGGCAGACGCGGCTGGTTCCGGTGGGTGGCGGCGGCGGTCCTGCTGGCCGGGCTGCTGGCCGGCTGGTTTTATTACCGGGGCCGGGAGGCGCGCCGGATACGGCGGGACCTGAAGGAGCTGAGTCGGCTGGTCTCCAAGCCGGCCGGCGCCGGGCCGCTGGTCCTGGCGGTTCAGGCGGGCCGGGCCTCCGAGTATTTCACCGAGACCTGCCGGATCGATTTCGGGGACCCGGTGCCGCGGATTGTCGGCCGCAGCCTGCTGGCCAGCCAGATACTGATTGCCCAGGGTCTGGTCGAACAGGTGGCCGTCGAGGCCCTGGACGTCGCGGTCGAGGTGGATCCGGCCGGGGACCGGGCCGTCAGCCGACTGACCGTGCTCCTGACCTTCCGCGAACCGGGCGCCGCCGAGGTCGGCCGGGAGGCGCGCGAAGTCGAACTTGACTGGATCAAATCCGCCGGCCGCTGGCGAATTGAAACCCTGCGCCTGACCGAAATCCTGCGTTAAAATCCCGCCTCTTTTCAGGTTTTCTGCTGGGTTGGCGCGGCCACGAAACCGGTTCCGGCCGTCCGGGTCTTCGGGGCCTTCGGGTAATGCTTGCGGACTCCCTCCACCCGCTGGTAAATGCGCAGCGGCTGTCCCTGCGGCCGGACGTCGATCACGTCGCTGCCCCGCCAGAGGTAGGTGAAGACCCGGCCGCGGACGAATTCCCGGGTCAGCTTTGACCGCAGGCGGTGGCTCAGTTCGACCGTTCCCCCGGCCGGTACCGACGGGAAGAGCGCCAGCCCGTCCTTTGTCCGGATGCGGACCGGCTTCCCATTCACCCGGCCTTTCAGGCCTTCGCCCATCCAGGGATAGAGGCGTATCGCCACCGGTCCGGCCTCCCGCCGCGTCACCCTAAGCCAGCCCTCGTTCGGATAACCGGTCTCCACCGTGGCCGGGCCGGTCGCCCGGTCCACCGGGAAGTTGACCGTCAGCGACCGGTCCTGCCACTGGATGGTCCGGTCCCAGACCAGCTGGAGGGCCTGGGGCGCGGTTCCGACGCAGCAGCCGGCGATGGAGCGGAAACGGGTCAGCGAGATGCAGTTCGGTTCGGCGCCGCCGGAGAAGCCGCCCACGATGCGCCGGTCGATTTCCCGGTAGGTCCGTTCCTCGTTGTCCGGGATGCGGTTGTCAACCGCCACGAAGCAGCCGTCCTTGATCTGGTTCTCGACCAGCTGGTTGCGGCAGAAGTTGTTGGCGTCGTTCCAGTACTCCGGGAAGCCGGCCTCGGCCAGTTCCAGGGCGCACTCGATCATGTCCTTTATGCAGCAGGTCTCCGAGTGCTCTTCGGCCATCGGTTTCCACTGGGTGTATTCCGGAACCCAGCCGGCCGAGGAGGAGAGGGAACGGACATAATCATAGACCAGGCGCCCTTTTTCCAGGTAGCGGGTTTCGCCGGTGACCCGTCCCAGCTTGATCAGCCCGATGGCCACCCAGACCGACGAGTGGACATGACCGAAGAACTCCATCCGGTAGTTGAAGTAGCGGGAGGGGCCCAGCAGGTGGTTGGCCAGCCCGATCGCCAGGTCGAGGGCGACCGGGTCCCCGGTCAACTGGTGGCGGCGTACCAGCGGTTCGAGCACCACCCCGTTGCGGATCGCCTGTTCGCCCCGCCCGGTGTGACAGGAAAGATCGAAGCCGCGCCCCTGGACATAGAGGTCGTTGGGGAACTCGTAGAGGGTCTCCTTGATGTCGAAATCGCCCGACCAGAAGACGATCTTCTTGCGTTGGATGACCAGCTCGCGCAGGCCGCGCACCAGCCCGGCCGCCCTGGCCTCGGCCGCGTGGTCGGAAGGATCGTTGGCAAGAATCCGGTTCAGGGCCGAGAGGATGTAGCCCATTTCGTGAAACTGGCTGTGGATGGTCCGGGCCCAGGGATAGGGTTCGTGGAAACGGAGTCCGTGCTCCCCCCAGGATTTCATGAGGTGGCGATAGAAGGATTGCTGAACCTCGGCCCCCTCCGGGGTCTCGAGGAGGCGCCGGACCGCGTCGATGCCCTCGTACCAGGAGGCGACGATCTCGGCGTCGTCCACCCGCAGGTGCTTGGCGAAGGCCGGGTTCTCGTGCGGGGCCACCATCCAGTAGGGCAGGCGGTCGAGGTTTTCATCGACCATGCTTACCAGGTAATTGAGGGCCAGCCGGGCGGATTCGCGCGGCTGGAATTTTTCATAACGGACCGGGCGGCTCATAGACGGCTCCTGTTTTGTGGAGAGACGGCAGTCCGGGATCTTCCGGTTCCGGCCCGCCACGGATTGCGTTCCTTATAAATTATATCCCGGCGCCGCCCTTTCGGGAAACGGCCGTCTCCTTTTCAGCCGCGTTCCGGGAGGGACCGGGTGGTTTTAAACGTTTTTCAACGGACCGGCCACTAATTATTAAAACCGAAAAAGGCACGCGGCGCCGCGGCCCTTTTCGGAACGGGTCGCACCCGAAAACTTAAAGGTTGAAAAAGTCCCATCCGCGGGCCGGCAGCGACGGAAGTCAACGCAGAAAAAGGTTCCGCGGATGGGCAACAGAAAGCCCATACCCGTGTAATCCCCCACCGCGGGTATGGGCTTTTCTCTGGCCGGTACCGGACCGCCGGAGCTCAGCTTACCGGGCTGCCCTCTTCGACCGTCCGTTCAGTGGTGACAATGGACAGGTTGTTCTGGGAATCCCGGGTGGCCAGCAGCATGCCCTGGCTGGTGATGCCCCGGATGACGGCCGGTTCCAGGTTGGCCAGCACGACGATCTGTTTGCCGATCAGCGCCTCGGCCGCATAGTAGGCGCGGATCCCGGCCACCAGTTCCCGGACGTCGCGCTCTTCGGCCGGGTTGCCGTCCGCCCCCGTCACGACGCGGCGGCCGAGATCGACCTTGATCAGGTAGAGCTTGTCGGCATTCGGATGCGGCTGCACCTCCAGGACCCGCCCGATTTTCAATTCCAGCTTCCTGAAATCCTCGATGGTGATCATGTGCCCTCCTTGGGAGCGATCCGTTCGATCAGGTCGGCGTTAAAATAGGCGGCCAGTTCCGGGTCCACTTCCGGGACCAGCCTGGGCGCGCCCTGGCTGCGCAGGGAATCGGTGGCCTGGACGCCGGCGGCCACGCTGTAGCGGGCGGCCACCGCCGAGGTCCTGATCCGGCACCCCTCGCGCAGGTATCGCACGAATTCGTTCACGACGCGCGGGTCGGCCCCGCCGTGGCCGCCGGCCGCCGCCGGAACGAAATACTGGATGTCACCGAAGGGATTGTAATCGTCGTTCCGGCGGTTCCAGACCCGGACCGCGGCCCGGCCCGGCAGGTCGCCCAGGTTCTCGATGCGGCCCCGGGTGCCGATGATGGTGTAGTTGCGCCAGGCGTCGGGCGTGTAGTGGCACTGCTGGTAGGAGGCGAAGACCCCGTTGTCCAGTTCCATGAGCATCAGGTTCAGGTCCTCGACATCGATAACCGGGTTGAGGCCGGTCTGCGAAAGGGGCGGCCAGTGCTCGGCCGACCAGCGGGGCCGGTCGGTGCGTTCCGGGAGGCGGCGGCCCGGGGCCCGGTCGTACAGGGTCAGGCCGCCCAGGGCGGTTACCCGTTTCGAGAAACCGCCGCAGAGCCAGTGCAGGATGTCGATGTCATGGGCTCCTTTCTGGAGCAGGAGCCCGGTACTGTTTCTGCGTTCGGCGTGCCAGTCCTTGAAGTAGGCGTCACCGCCGTAACTTACGAAATGTCGGCACCAGCCGGCCTTCACCTCGCCGATCTCCCCCCGGTCGATGATCTCCTTCATCTTCTCCATCACCGCGAAGTGGCGCATGTTGTGTCCGACATAGAGCTTGCGCCGCCCATCGAAGGCGGCCCGCAGGATGCGGTCGCAGCCCTCGATGGTGATGGCCATCGGCTTCTCGAGATAAACGTCTTTGCCCGCCTCGAGGGCGGCCACGGCATGTTCCTCGTGGAGAAAATCCGGGGTGGTGACAAAGACCGCGTCAATTTCGGGCCGTTCCAGGAGCCGGCGATAGTCATCGGTAATCAGGGCGGCCGGGAAGCGTTCCTTGAATTTGCGGCGGGCGGTTTCGTCGATGTCGGCGCCGGCGACCACTTCCAGCCCGTTTTCCGGGTCGTGGGCGTGCAGGGCGAGCCGGCCGCGCCCCCAGGCCCCGATGACGCCCAGGCGCAATCTTTTCGTTTCGGCCAAGGGAAATCTCCTTTTTCGGAATCGTGCCGGGTGAAACCGGTTTAAGGAGCGGGCGTGCCGGCCGGTTGCGGCCGGCACGCCGATACGCGGGAGGATTTAATTGACCTGGTTGCGGTGGCGTTCGATCAGTTCGGCCACCTTGCCCTTGTTCCAGCCGCTCACCTTGGAGAAGTAGCCGGTGACGCGGGTGATGTGCTCGACGTTCCGGCCGGCGTGGGTGGCCGCGACCAGTTCGTTGAGTCCGCGCTGGTCGATGGAACGGTTGGAGAAGAAGGTGACCGTGTCGTAGAAGCTGTTTTTGACTTCCAGGCCCGGGGCGCCGTTTTCTTCCCGGGCCGTGAAGGAAAACTGGTCGGGATTCTCGCTCAAGTACTTCTCGAAATCTTTCCGGCTCATACCTTTACCCCCGTTTGTGATGAGTTGGCCGCCGGGACTTCTTCCCGGGCGGAGTTCTTGCAGTAGGGACATTCCTTGGAGAGGCCCCGGCTGACCCGGCCGCAGTCCAGGCAGGCGGTGAATTCGGGGCTGAAAGCAATCTGCGCGTTCTGGGTGGCGGTGAAGGTCTTCTTTACGAAGTTGGCCAGCGCCAGGGGATCCGGCTTGGACTCGCCGAGCCAGACGTGGGTCAGGGCGCCGGCCTCGATGAGCGGGTGGAAAAGCCCCTCCTGCTTGACCTTTTCGCCCGGCGCCAGGGGCGCGGTTACGTTGAGATAGGTCGAGTTGGTGTAGTAAACGCCGCCGTTTTCCGGGGTGCCCTTGACCACCTTGCCGGCCTGGATCGGGAAGTGGGCCAGGTCAAGCTTGGCCATCCGGTAGGCGGTTGACTCGGCCGGCGTCTGCTCAAGCACGAACTTCAGGCCCAGCTCCCGGCTCAGGCGCTGGCAGGCCAGGTTGATGTAGGCGATCACCTTGAGGCCGAAGCGGAGCGCCGCCTCGTCTTCGTGAAGTTCCCGGCCCAGGTGGAACTGGACCATCTCGTTGAGGCCGAGCAGACCGATCAGGTAACTGACCCGGTTCATACGCAGGTAGGTCTCGCCGTCGGTCTTCATGGTGAGCAGGGCCAGCGGGCCGCGGTCGCCCAGGGAGAGCAGGCGGCTGATGAAAGCCTTCTTCTGCTGGTGAGCCTTGACCACCAGGCCCAGCATCCGGTCCAGCTCCTCGAAGAGGCGGGTGTCGTCGCCGGCGGCCCGGTAAGCGGCCCGCGGCAGGTTGATCGTGACATTCTGCAGGGCGCAGAAGCGCATCTTCCAGGGCGTGGCCGCCTCGGAGAGATCGGTCGAGTCGAGCACGAAGGAGAGGCGGCAGCACTCCGAGACCTTGGCCGTTTTGCCCCGGTCGAAGACGAAGTAGGTGTTGCCCTTTTCGGCCGCCGTCCGGCAGATGTGGGTCAGGTACTCCTCGGCGCCCGGTGTCTTGAAGAGCTTGTTGGTCAGGTGGCAGAGCGGCTTCGGGAAGAAGAAGGGTCGGCCCAGCCCGTCTCCCTGGAGATAGACCTCGAAGAGAGCCCAGGCGAACTTCTGGGCCTCCGGCTGGTATTCGGCGTAGGTCTTGCCGGTATACTGACCGCCCGGGCCGATGGCCGGCGTCTTCTCGAAGTGGTCGGGGACCTCCCAGTAAATGTTGATGTCGCTGAAGATGGCCTGGCCGCCGCGAGCCACCGCCTGCTGGCTGTACTCGTAGATCAGCATCTGGGCCAGCTGCTTGATGTCCCGGTCCGACATCCCCTCCAGGTACGGGGCGAAGAAGTAGTTGACCGCGTCCCAGCCGATGGCGCCGGCGAAGTGGCCCTGGAGGGCGGCCGAGAACTTCACCATGTGCGCCAGGAGCGTCTCGCCGTGGCGGGCCGGCTTGGCGATGGAGAGGGCGTTGGGCAGCGAGAGGCCGAATTTTTTGACGTACTCCAGCGACTGGCCGCTGCAGTAAGGCCGGTCGCACATGCCCAGGTCGTGCAGGTGGATATCACCGGCCAGATGGGCGTCGGCCACCTCGGGCGAGAAGACCTCCAGCAGGGCGTACTCCTTCTTGATCGCCTCGGCCAGCGAGAGGTTGGTCGCCTCCGGGTTGTGCGGTATGTTGGCATTCTCCTTGTTGGGGAGGGTAATCACCTGGCGCACGTCGTAAAGGGGCATGCCGAGCCGGGTATGGCGCCGCCGCTCCTGCTCGAAGCCGTACTCGACCAGCTTGGCATTCACCATCTCGCGGATCAGCGGCGCGGTCAGCGTGCCGATCTTGGAGGCGACGATCTCCTCCTCCACCTCGAGGGCGATGATCTCGGCGATGTTCCGGGAGAGCTCGGTCTCCCGGCAGAGGGCGTCGACGATGCGCTCCCGGTTCCAGGTTACGATATCGTCCTTGCTGGTCCGCACGAAGAGGGCCAGGTCGGTCGATTCGCGCAGGCTGTCGATTTCGGCCGCCGAGAGCTTCAGTTCATCGGGGAGGATGCCGGCCCGGATCTGGCGGATGCGGGCCCGCCGCTGGCGGTAAAGGATATAGGCCTTGGCCGTCTTGGCGTGGCCGGTCTTGATCAGGACCTTTTCCACGATGTCCTGGATCTCCTCCACCGAGGGAACCCGGCCGGCGAATTCGCGGTTCAGGTAGATGACGACCGCGTCGGCCAGGTCTTCGGCCAGGCTGCGGTCGCTGCCGCCCATCGCCTGGGCCGCCTTGAAGATGGCGTTGACAATTTTTTCGCGGTCCATCGGGACAATCCGGCCGTCCCGTTTTTTGACCGTCTTAATCTCGTCCATGATTGGCTTCCTGTTTTTTCAACCGGGCGATTTCCTTTTCAAACTCGGTGATGTCGGCGAACTTACGGTAAACCGAGGCGAAGCGCACGTAAGCCACCTGGTCGAGCCGGGCCAGGTTTTCGATGACCAGTTCCCCGATCCGGGCGGAGGGGACCTCCTTTTCGAACCGGCTGCGGATTTCGCTGCTCACCCGGTCCACCAGCGCCTCGATGTCGGTCATGGAGACCGGCCGCTTTTCGCAGGACTTCATCACGCCGGTCAGCAGCTTCTCCCGTGAAAAAGGCTCCCGGCGGTTGTCATGCTTCACGACCATCAGGGGCTTCTCCTCGATTACTTCGTAGGTCGTGAAGCGGCGGCTGCAGGAAAGGCATTCTCGTCGGCGACGGATGTTCTTTTCGTCCTCGGACGGGCGGGTGTCAACCACCTTGTCTTCCAGAAAACCGCAGAAAGGACAGCGCATTCCCCCAACCTCCCCATATATTGTGTCCGCGGATATTTTAAGACACAATATTTAGATTGTCAAGCCTTTTCGGCCCGCCCGGCGGCGGCCGGGAGAGACCACTATATATTGTGCGGGGAGATATTTTAAAGCACAACATTTAGTTTGTCAAATCGGCCGGCTCCGGTTGCCGGCGGCCCCCAGATAAGGATATAATAAATACTTGAAAATCCCGGGCGGGAAGCGGGAAGACCGCCGGTCTTTTTCCCGTTTCCGGAGTCCGGGGCCAACCACTGCCATGAGCTTCGAACTGGTATCGGATTTCAAGCCGGCCGGGGATCAGCCCCGGGCCATTGAGCAACTGGCCGCCAACCTCGAGCGGGGCCGCCAGTTCCAGACCCTGCTGGGCGTGACCGGCAGCGGCAAGACCTTCACCATGGCCAGCGTGATCGCCCGGCTCAACCGGCCGGCGCTGATCCTCTCCCACAACAAGACGCTGGCCGCCCAGCTTTACAGCGAGTTCCGGGAGTTCTTCCCGCGCAACCGGGTCGCCTATTTCGTCAGTTACTACGATTACTACCAGCCCGAAGCCTACCTGCCCACTACCGACACCTACATCGAGAAGGACGCTTCCATCAACGAGGATATCGACCGCCTGCGCATGTACGCGGTCAGCAACCTCACCGCCCACCGGGATGTCGTGGTGGTGGCGACGGTCTCCTGCATCTACCCATCGGGCAACCCGGAGGATTACGCCGGGCTCACGGTGCGGCTGGCCCGGGGCGAGGCGGCCGACCAGCGGCGGATCATGCGCCGCCTGGTTGACATCCAGTACGAGCGGAACGATTTTGACCTCGACCGCGGCCGTTTCCGGGTGCGCGGCAACCGGCTGGAGATCGTGCCGGCCTACCAGGAGGCCGGTCTTCGCATCGAACTGGCCGGTGGCCAGGTGGCCCGCCTGACCGGTTTCGACACCCTGACCGGCAAGGAGCTGGAGGAGCTGGACGAGGTCTTCATCTACCCGGCCAAGCAGTTTGTCACCACTCCCGACAAGCTGGAACGGGCCCTGGATTCGATCACCGCGGAACTGGAGGTCCGGCTGGCCGAGCTGAAGCGGCAGGGGAAACTGGTTGAGGCCCAGCGCCTGGAGCAGCGCACCCGCTACGACCTGGAGATGATGGCCGAACTCGGCTACTGCTCCGGGGTGGAGAATTACTCGCGCCACTTCGACGGCCGGCCGGCCGGCGCCCGGCCTTACTGCCTGCTCGATTTCTTCCCGGAGGATTTCCTGCTCTTCGTCGACGAGAGCCACGTCAGCCTGCCCCAGATCCGCGGCATGTACCTGGGCGACCGTTCCCGCAAGGCCACCCTGGTCGATTACGGATTCCGGCTTCCCTCGGCCCTTGACAACCGGCCCCAGACCTGGGATGAGTTTCAGCGGTTCATGAAATCGGTCGTCTTCGTTTCGGCCACGCCGGGCCGCCAGGAACTGAACGCCTCCGGCGCCGAACGCCTGGGCGCCGCCTCACCCTGGGTGGCCGAGCAGATCATCCGTCCCACCGGCCTGCTCGATCCGCCGATGCTGATCCGGCCGACCGCCAGCCAGATCGATGACCTGGTGGCCGAGATCCGGGCCCAGGTGGAACGGAGCGAGCGCACCCTGGTGGTCACCTTGAGCAAGCATACCGCCGAGGAACTGAGCGAATTCCTGAAGAACCTCGGCCTCAAGGTCGAGTACATCCATTACGAGGTGGACACCTTCCGGCGGGTGGAACTGCTGCGCCAGCTGCGCGAGGCCAGGTACGACGTGCTGGTCGGCATCAACCTGCTGCGCGAAGGGCTTGACCTGCCCGAGGTCAGCCTGGTGGCCATCCTGGAGGCCGACAAGGAGGGTTTCCTGCGTTCCGAGACCTCGCTCATCCAGATCGCCGGCCGGGCGGCGCGGGCGGCCAACGGCAAGGTGATCCTTTACGCCGACCGGACCACCGGCGCCATGGAAATGGCCCTGAAGGAGACGGCCCGGCGGCGCAATATCCAGGCCGAGTACAACCGGGAGCATAACCTGGTGCCGGCGCCGATCCGGAAGGGAATTTACCGGGGCATCGAGGAGATCCTTGGCCAGAAGAAGGGCCTTTCGGAATCGGTGCTGGATGAGGAGATCAACGACCGGAACCTGCTGGCGGTACTGCGGCGCCTGGAGAAGGAGATGTTCCAGGCGGCGCGCGAACTTGATTTCGAAAGGGCCGCCCGCCTGCGCGACAAGATAAAGGAGCTGAAAGGTGAAAAGGAAATCCAGCGTGGCCGGCCGGGCCGGCGGCGAAGGTAGCCGGGCGGACGGAATCGGCGTGGAACTGGACCGGCTGGCGCGGCTGGCCCTCGCGGAGGATGTCGGTGCCGGTGACTGCACGGCCGTCCTGATCCCGGCCGCGGCCCGGGCCCGGGGGCTGATTATCGCCCGGGGACCGGGTGTGGCGGCCGGCCTGGAGATGGCCGCGGCCGTCTTCCGAAACGTCGACCCGCCGGTCGTCTTCCGGCCCCGGGTCAGGGAAGGGCAGGGCATGGCCGCCGGCACGGCGGTGGCCGAGGTTTCAGGCCCGGCCCGTTCCATTCTCACCGCCGAGCGTACCGCCTTAAACTTCCTGGGCCGCCTCTCCGGCATCGCCACCCTGACCCGGATTTTCGTAATGCGGGCCGGCGGCCGGCCGGTCATCTACGACACCCGGAAGACCACGCCCGGGCTGCGGCGCCTGGAGAAGGCGGCGGTCCGGGCCGGCGGCGGCCGCAACCACCGCTTCGGATTATTCGACGGGATCCTGATCAAGGACAACCATATTTCGGCCTGCACCGCGTTTGAGAAAGTCAAGCGGCCGGCGGCCATCCGTCTTCTGCTGGCCGGGGCGCTCCGCGCCGGGCTTCCGGTCGAGGTGGAGGTGGAGAACCGGGCCGAGGCGCTGGCGGCGGCCCGGGGCGGCGCCGGGATCATCATGCTTGACAACTTCAGTCCGGAACGGGTGCTCCGGACGATCCCGGTCCTGCGCCGGGCCGGCTACCGCGGCCAGATCGAGGTCTCCGGCGGCATCGGCCTGGAGAACCTGGCCGAGTACGCCGTGGCCGGGGCGGACCGGATTTCGATCGGCCGTCTCACCCACTCGGCGCCGGCGCTCGATTTTTCCCTGGAGATCTCCGGCTGGTCGCTTCCGGCCGGACGGAAGCGGCGATGACTTTCTTCATCCGGAACTACGGCTGCAAGGTCAGCCAGTACGAGGGACAGCTCCTGCGCGAGGCCTTCGAGGCCGCCGGCGGCCTCGAGTCCGAAGGGCCGGAGATGGCCGACCTGGTGGTCGTCAACACCTGCGTGGTGACCGGCCGGGCCGAGTCGGAGGGCTTGCGTTTCGCCCGCCGCCAGGCGGCCGCCGGCCGCCGGGTCGCGGTGACCGGCTGTTACGCCCGCTGGAAGGCCGGGTCGGCCTCCGACCCCGCCGCCCCCTACCGGCTGGTTCGGCCCGAGGCGCTGGCGGAGTGGGGGGCCGACCGCGGTATCACCTTCTTCGCCGGCCGCCGCCGCGCCTTTCTCAAGGTGGCCGACGGCTGCGGAAACCGCTGCGCCTACTGCCTCGTCTCCCGGATCCGGGGGCCGCTGGTCAGCCGGGCGCCGGAGCAGGTGCGGGCCGAAGTTGACCGCCTGGCCGGGGCCGGCTACCGGGAGGCGGTCCTCTGCGCCGTCAACCTGGGTGCTTACGGGCTGGACCGCGGAAGCCGCCTGGTCGAACTGCTCCGGCTGCTCGCGGAACCGGCCGGCCGGCCCGAAGGTTTCGGCCTCCGGCTCAGCTCCATCGAGCCGGACCGCCTTACGGTGGAACTGCTTGAAACGCTGGCCGCCGGCCGGTTATTTCGCCGCCACCTGCACCTGCCGTTCCAGTCCGGTTCGGACCGCATCCTGGCGGCGATGGGACGCCGGTACCGGCGGGGCGAATACCAGCGGCTGGTGGACCTGGCCCGGCGCCTGATTCCCGGGCTCTTCCTTTCCACCGACGTCATGACCGGCTTCCCGGGCGAGAGCGAGGCCGATTTCGAGGCCACCCTGGACCTGCTGCGGGATATCTCTTTCAACCGGGTCCACATCTTCCGTTTCTCGCCGCGGCCCGGGACCCCGGCCGCCGAGTGGCCGGACCAGGTACCGGAACCGGTCAAGTCGAAGCGGGCCCGCCGGCTCAAGGAGCAGGTCCGGATGGAACCGGTCGCCGCCGATTGACCGGTCTTTAAAGGCAGGAGAGGGTCCGGTCGGGCTTAAATTTGAGCCTGAAGACCGGCCGCAAAAAAATGGAACTGGTCATCGCCACCGGCAACGCCAAAAAACTGGGCGAAATACTGGCCATCTTGGCCGGCCTGCCCTTACGGGTGCTGAGCCTGGCCGATTTTCCGGAAGTGGCCGAACCGGCCGAGGATGGACTGACCTTTGAGGCCAACGCGCGCAAGAAGGCGGCCGGCTACGCCCGGGGCCTGGGGCGGCCGGTACTGGCCGAGGATTCGGGGCTGGAGGTGGCCGCGCTCGACGGCGCGCCCGGGATCCGCTCAGCCCGTTTCGCCGGGCCGGGCAAGCGGGATGCCGACAACATCGCTCTGCTCCTGGAGCGGCTGAAGGAAGTGGCCCCGGCCGACCGCCGGGCCCGCTTCGTCTCGGTGGTCGCCCTGGCGGCGCCCGACGGGCGAACGACTGTCTTCCGGGGCGTGCGGGAGGGCTTGATAACCGGGGCGCCGCGCGGTTCGAACGGTTTCGGCTACGATCCGGTCTTCCTGGTTCCGGAGCTGGGCCGGACCTTCGCCGAACTGGCAGCCGGGGAGAAGAACCGGCTCAGCCACCGGCGGCAGGCGCTGGAACTGGCCAGGGAGTTTCTCGCTTCGCCGGCCGGCCGGGAGTTCATGCGCCGGGCCGGGGCGCCTCCCGGTACCGGGTGATCACCTGGCTCCAGACGTTCTTGTTGGGTACGAATATCTCGTCGCCGGCCGGGGTGCGCAGCCGGGTCTTGACGATGGTGATCTCGGAGACGAAGCCGGTCTCCCCGCCCACCTTCACGTAATCATCGATGTGAAAAGGGCGGTAGATGAGCAGCATGGTCCCGTTGGCGAAATCGGCCAGGATGTCGCGGAGCGCGAACCCGATCACCAGGCCGCCGGCGCCCAGACCGACCAGGAAGGGGCCGACGTCGATCCCGACCTTGCTCAGGGCGGCGATCAGCGCCACCCCCAGGAAGGCGGCCCGCACGATGCCGGCCAGGTAGCGCATCACCAGCGGATCAGTGCGGGGCGTGTGCTCCAGCAGGCGGCGGGTGATCCGGCAGGCCAGCGTGGCCAGCAGCCAGCCGAAGATGAGAATCAGGACGGCGCCCGCCAGCTTGGGCAGGTAGTCGATGAAGTGAAAGATCCGCAGGCACTCCTCCATTGATTCCTCCTCTCGATCGGCCGTCCGGTCTCCGGCTACCCGGCGGCGCCGGCCTTCTTCACGCCCTCCGGTTTCCGTTCGTAGAGCCGGTTCACGGCCTCTTTCAGCTTTTCGTAGAAGCGCGGCGTGTCAGCGATGATCCGGGGGCAGTCCGGCAGGGAAGCCAGCGCCTCCGGGTACTCCTCCAGAGGACGCGGGTCGAAGATGACCACCACGCCCCGGTCCTGCCGGTTGCGGATCAGCCGGCCGAAGGCCTGGCGCAGCGAGATGATCGCCAGCGGCAGGATGTAGTCCTGGAAAGGGCGGCCGCCCCGTTTCAGGATCGCCTGCTGGCGGGCGTTGAGCAGCGGGTCCTGCTTGCCCGGGAAGGGCATCTTTTCAATCAGGACCGCGCGCAGGCCCGGAATGTCCACTCCCTCCTGGAAACTGCGGGTTCCGAAGAGCAGGTAGTTGCCGATTCCCTCGCGCAGGCGTCCGGCCAGGTGGCTTCGGGAACCGTCGAGGTTCTGGCAGAGAACCGCGAAACCGGCGCCGGCCAGGTTCTCCTTGACCTGGTAGTAGGCCGCCTCCATCCGCCGCCGGGCCGCAAAGAGAACCAGCTGCTTGCCGCCCACGGTCCGGGCCACGGTCTCGATTCCCTCGGCCAGGGCAACCACGTAGAGATCTTCGCTGCCGTGGTAGTCGAAACGGGTGAAGTTGCTCGGTACCGCCAGCAGAGCCTGGCGCCGGAAATCGAAGGGCGAGGCCAGCTGGGCGGCCTTCAGGCCCGGCCGGGATTCGACTCCCCACCGGCGCAGGAAGAAATCGAATTTACGTCCCACCGTGAGCGTGGCCGAGGTGAAGACCACGCTCTCCATCGCATCGAAGAGTTCCCGGTTGAGCAGCGCGTCCAGTTCCACCGGCGTTGATTTCAGGAACCAGCCCTCCCGTTCGGACTCGGCCCGGCCGCCGTAGGAGACGTAATTATCGGCCGGGTTGAAGATGAACTGGAGGTCCTCGCGGTGGCGCCGGGCCCGCAGCGCCAGGCCGCGTTCTTCGTTTTCCTCCGCCTGGAAGTCCGGGTCGGCGATGACGCCCTGGCGTTTGCCCGCTCCCTCCAGTTCCGCTTCCATTGCCTGCCAGCGGGTCAGCAGTTCGGAGCGGCGCTGCTCCGCCTCGGGCCAGCGCGGATCGTTGCGGAGCGCCGCCAGCGCCCGGGGCGGCCCGGCCGGCAGCATCCGGTTGACCAGCCCGGAGAAACTCAGCCAGGCGGCCCGGGTCTCCTGGGCGGCCAGCCGGAGGGCCGCGCCCTCTTTTTTCTTCCGCTGGCCGGCGGCCAGCCGGCTCAGCAGGCCGGCCACCGTCTCGCTCTCCACTCCGCGGCTGTGCGCCTCGGCGGCGGCATCCTCGATGTTGTGCGCCTCGTCCAGGATCAGGTGCCGGTAGACCGGAAAGTTGGCCGGCGGCGAAAGGGTCAGGGCGTGGTTGGTGATGATGATGTCCGATTGCTGGGCGGCCAGCCGGGCCCGCTGGTAAAAACAGCGGCCGGCCATCGAACAGCGCGGACCGGCGCAATGGTCGCCGCCGGCCTTGAGATCCTCCATCCAGTAGCGCAGTACCGGGAACCGGTTCTGGAGGAACCGGGCCGATTCCGAAAGGAGCCCCTCCCGGCTCAGGTGGCTGAAGGAGACCAGGTAGGCCAGGGCGGCCTGGTCGGCGGCGTTCAGGTTTCCGGCGCCGGCGTAGATACGGTGGAAGCTCTGCCAGCAGAAATAATTATCCTGCCCCAGCAGGCGGCTGGCCTTCCAGGCCAGGCCCGGCAGGGCTTTCCGGACCTGCGGGATCTCCTTCTCCCAGATCTGCCCCTGCAGGTTGCGGGTGTTGGTGGAGATGACCACCGGCGCCTGTCGGGAGACGGCGAAATGGACGGCGGCCAGCAGGTAGGCCAGCGACTTGCCGGTTCCGGTGGGCGCCTCGACCGCCAGGAACTCCTTATCCCGGAAGGCCCGCGCCACCAGCCGGGCCATCTCCGCCTGCTGGGAGCGGAACTCGTAACCCGCGACCCGGGCGAAGGGGCCGGCCTCGTTCAGCAGGGCCGCGATCCGGTCCGGGTCGGTCTCGGGGGCCGGTCGGCCGCCGGAGCGGGCCTTTCCGTAAGCCGGGCCGCTCTCCCGGACCGGTTCCGGGGGCGCCGCGTCGGCGGCTTCGAGGAAGAATTCGGCCAGCCGCGGTTCGGCCGGGGCCAGGAGCGCCGCCATTTTCCTGAGGAATTCCGGTTCGAGTCCCCGCGCCTCGGTTTCCAGGAATTGGAAGAGGCGCCAGGAGTGGCGGGCATCGGCCAGGGCCCGGTGCTCCTCCCGTTCGTCGAAGAAGGTGCGGGTCAGGTGGCTGAGGGAGTAGGCCCTTTCGGCCGGCCGGACCAGGGCGGCCAGGAGCGCGGTATCCAGAGCGGGACCGTCGGCGGCCAGCCCGGCCGTCTTCAGGAAGCGCAGGTCGAAATCGATGTTGTGGCCGACCACCACCGCCCCTTCCAGCAGGGGCGCCAGCCGGGCCAGGGCCTCGGCCAGATCGACGCCGCGCTCCCGGATCATCTCGTCGTCGATGCCGGTGAGGCGGGTGATGAACTCGGGCACCGGCCGTCCCGGCCGCACCAGCAGCTCGAGGCCGGCGGTCTCGATTCCGGATTCGACGCGCAGAGCGCCGATCTCCAGGATGGCGTCCGTTCGCGGGTCCAGGCCGGTCGTCTCCAGGTCCAGGAAGAGCCGGGAGCCCCCGGGCTTCTTTCCGTCGGGGGACAGGTTGGTGTCGATCATCAGGATAGATTGTAACACCTGGCGGCTTTTATCGTCAGCCCGTTTTGGCGGCCGCCGGCCCCCGGTGTTATCCTATAGGGTGATAAGTAATACCGGTTGACCGGCATTTCTTGATGACCGTTCTCATGAGAAGATCATGGCTGCTGATCGGCGGGGCTGGCTGCCTGGCGGTCCTGGGCCTGCTGGGCCGGGGCTTCTTCGGCCGGCCGGAGCCGGATCGGCCGGCGCGGATCAGCGTCGCGGCCGTGGGCGACCTGATGCCGGCCACCGACTTCCCGGCCGGCCGGCTGCCCCCGGATGACGGCCGCGGCCTCTTCGACGACGCGGCCGGGTACCTGGCCGCCGCCGACCTGGCCTTCGGCAACCTCGAGGGTCCGGTCTGCGAAGGCGGCGCCTGCCTCAAGCCCCTGAATCGGGCCGGCTGGCACGCCTTCCGCATTCCGCCCCGCTACGCGCCGCGGCTGGCCGCGGCCGGCTTCGACGTTTTCTCCCTGGCCAACAACCACGTCCGCGATTTCGGGCCGGCCGGGTACGAGGCCACCCGGGCCGCCCTGGAGAAAGCCGGCATCGGTTACGCCGACGCCGAGGGGCAGCTGGCCGCCTTCCGCGTCCGGGGCCGGCGGGTGGCGGTGGCCGCCTATTACTACGGGGGCGGGGAGCGTTCGATACTGCGGCCGGAGGTTCCCTGGAGCGAAATCCGGAGACTGGACCGGGATTACGACATCGTGATCGTCTCGGCGCACGGCGGCGCCGAGGGACCGGCGGCCCTGCGCCTGCCTTTCCGACCGGAGTACTACCTGGGCGAGGCGCGCGGAGACCTGGCCGCCTTCGGCCGGGGCGCGGTCGAGGCGGGCGCCGATCTGGTTCTGATGCACGGGCCGCACGTGCCGCGCGCCCTGGAGGTTTACCGGGGCCGGCTGATCGCTTACAGCCTGGGCAACTTCTGCACCACCGGCGATTTCGGCCTGGACGGGGCGGCCGGGCTGGCGCCCCTGCTCTGGGTGGAACTGGACGGCCGGGGCCGATACCTTGGCCACACGGTTTATTCTTTCCGCCAGGCCCCTGGCCGCGGTCCGAAGCTGGACGAGACCGACGCCGCGGCCGAGCTGGTTGACCGGCTGTCGCGCCTGGATTTCCCGGGCCGGCCGGTTTCGCAAACCGGAGATTGAGCGCATGGATTTATTTCCTCGACTTTCCGATGCCCGCCGCCTGGCGGCCGTCCGGTCCGCGACGGCGGTCCGTCACCCGGCCTTCGGGGATCTCTCCCGGCCGGGGGCGGTGCGCCTTGCTTCCGGTCGCCGACGCCGGGAGGCCGGTTACCGCGAGGCCGATCCGCTCTTCATTCACCTGGGCGTGACCGGCCGCTGCTACGCCCGCTGCAAGGGCTGCATCAACGCCGCGGTCACCCACAACTCCAAAGAACCGCGCCACCGGCTGACCACCCAGCCGGACATGGAGCCGGAACGGGATGGCGCGGCGGTGGTCCGGCTGGCCGGTCTTCACCCGGAGAAGGCGGTGACGGTCTGCTTCTACGGCGGCGAACCCCTGCTGGTCCCGGAGCGGATCGCCCGGACCGCCGGAATCCTCGACGCCTCGCCGATCGGCGGCCGCGTCCGCTACCTGCTTTACACCAGCGGCGAGCTCATCGCCGCCGCGTTGGAGCGTTACCCGGAACTCATGCGGCGCCTCTGGCTCTATTCGGTCTCGATCGACGGCCGGACCCGCCAGCACGATTCGGTCCGGAGCGGCACCCGCCTGGAGCGCATTCACCGGAGCCTGGAAAGGCTGGCCGAGGTGCGGACCGGTCCGGTGCTCCAATGGTCGACGCTCCGGGAGGAACAGTCGCTGCTGGACTGTTTCCGGGAGTTTCTTTACCTGGAAGGGCGCGGTCTGGCCAGCCACTTCTTCTGGCACTGGGTCGAGACCGACGAGCCCTACCGGGATTTCCCGGCCTACCTGGCCCGGTACGAACGCGATTTGAAGCGGGTCCTGGATGTTTGCCTGGATCGGCTGGCCGCCGGCCGGCCGCTGAAGATCATCCATCTCGACGAACTCCTGCTTTACCTCTTTACCGGCCGGCGGCGCGGCACCACCGCCTGCGGGGTGGAGGCGGCCGGGAATTACGATCTCGGCGGCGGCCGGGTCTTCGCCTGTGCCGACCTGCCGCCCGAGCTGGCCATCGGCTCGGTGGCCGCCGACGGTTCGGTGGAACTGCGCGAGGCCGAACTGGCCCGGCTGGCCGGCTACAAGGAACGGCTCGGCTGTCCGGAGTGCGGGGTCGAGGCCTACTGCGGCGGCCGGTGTCCGGTCGAGGCCCTGACCGGCACGCCCGAGCGCCTTTTCCAGTACTGCCAGCTGATGCGCCTGCATGTCGGCCTGGTCAGCGCCCGCCGGGAGGAGTTCCGCCGGCTCCTGAAACGACGGCGCATTTCATTGCAGGCGCTTTATGACCGGTCGGCCTTTATGGCGGCCTATACGGACGTTGTTCCTTGATAATGAAGGTTTTTTAACGGGAACAATTTGGTTGGTTGCGTTATCACCGGTTTTTCCGATCCCCTCCCGGCCCAACGGATTATCCCGTCTTTCCGGCCCCGGCGATCCAATCTGTTCCGGCAGAAAAAATTAGTCTTTAATTGCAAACTATGTTAAGATAGTCACGCCGGTTTTTTTTGTTATACAATGCGAGGCGGTTTCGTTTTCGGCTCTTTAAAAGAAGCCGTTTCACAATCGAGAAGCAGCCAGGTAATCGATGGCGTTGTCGGAAAATTGTTTTTTCGCCCTGGATTAAGGCCGGTCGGACTCCGGGTTTTGCCGGTGATTCAAGGGAGGTGACCATGCACCGCCGTTGTCTTCGTTTTGAAAACCTTCTGTTGCTGGGCGACGGCGGCATTGGCCGTTCCTTCCTGCATCTGGCCGAGTCGGAACTGAACGGTTTCCGACGGGTGCTGGTCATCGACAAGGCGCCGATGCGGTTGCCGGCCGGACGGAAGAATGCTGAAACGGTTCTGGCCGATCTTTCCCGGTCCGGGGTTCTCGGATCTTTCCTGGTTAAATTCCCTTATGGTTCGGCGCTGGTGCTCAACCTGACCCTGGGCCTGGACCATCTGTTACTGCGACGCCAGGCCGCCGGCCGCGGCGCCGGCTACCTGGACGCTGCCGCCGGTTCCCTGGCCGCCGCCCCCGCTGAAAACCGCCTGAGCCGGCTCGCGCCTTACTGGCTGACGCCGCTGAAGACCGAAGCACCGCACTGGCTGGGATTCGGCATCAATCCCGGCCTGGTTGAACTGGCCGCCCGCCGGCTGCTGGAGAAGCGCGCCGCCGGCCGCCGCCGGCTGGTGGTCTTCGAGTTTGACCGGCTGGCCGCCCGTCTGGACGGAGACCGGGTCGCCGTCGGCTGGTCGCCGGCCGGGTTGATCGAGGAGATGATGCGCATGCCCGCTTTTTTTGTCGAAGCGGACCGCGCCTGCGAGTCGGCCGATAATTGTTCCGGCCGGGTAAGAGTGAACTGGCGGGAAAAGGACCTGGAGGTACGCCGGGTGGCCCACGAGGAGATTTACAATTTTTCGAAGTCCCGGCGGGTGGCGGCGGCTGAATTCCTCTACGTTCTGCGTCCGGAAGTGATGCGCCTGCTGGATGGCGATCCGAAGGGGGCCGAACGGCGGTTGATTGTTCCGCCGCCGGAGGTTCCGGTTTCCGGACGGGAGGAGGTCGGAGTTTTTTCTTTTCCGGAGTCGGGCGGCCGGCCGGCCGGGCTGCTCTGGCGGGAGGAGCACGGCCGCCTCTGGAAACGGCTTGGGGTGAACGCGGTCCAATACCAGACCTGCCGCGGGATACAACTGGCCGTCCAGCTCCTCCAGGAGACCCGGCTGGGTCGACGGCCCGGCACCTGGACCGCCTTCTCGTTGCCCCTTTCGGCCGCCGACTGGCGGGACATCGCGCAACGGGAGGCCCGCCTGGGCATCAAATGGCTTCCGGCTTCCGGGCTGCGGATAGGCCGGCCGCCGGGCGGTTGAACGGCCGGCCTTTCCGGCTCCGGCTCCGGACCGGCCGCGCCTGACAGCCGGCCGCTTTAGTGTTAAAATCTCTCCGGAAGGTGTTCATCCCTTTCCTCGCTTGGGCTGTCTCTTAAGAACCGTCTTTTAAAACATAAAAAATGTCTGCCGCAAATGTCGTTTACGCCGAGGGGTTGACCAAGAAGTTCGACGGCCTGGCCGCGGTGGCCGGGATTGACTTCCAGGTCGGCCGCGGCGAGTGCTTCGGTCTCCTGGGGCCCAACGGCGCCGGCAAGACCACCACGGTCCGGATGGCCGCCTGCTTCCTGCCGCCCGACGGCGGCCGCCTGGAGGTCTTCGGCCTGCCGGTCGAGGCACACCCGCGCCGGATCAAGGCCCGGCTCGGCGTCTGCTCCCAGGAGGACAACCTCGATCCGGACCTGAACGTTCTCCAGAACCTGCTGGTTTACTCCCGCTACTTCGATATCGACCGGCGCACCGCCCGGGTCCGGGCCGAAGAACTGCTCGGCTTCGTCGGACTGGCCGGCCGCCGCGCCAGCCCGGTCCTCCAGCTCTCCGGCGGCATGAAGCGCCGCCTGGTCATCGCCCGTTCCCTGATCAACCGGCCGGAGCTGCTCATCCTGGACGAGCCGACCACCGGCCTCGACCCGCAGGCGCGCCACCAGGTCTGGGATTACATCCTGGCCCTCAAGGCCGGCGGCACCACCAGCCTGCTGACCACCCACTACATGGAGGAGGCGGCCGCGCTCTGCGATCGGATCATCATCATGGACCGGGGGCGCATCGTGATCGAGGGGCGGCCGGCCGAGCTGGTCCGGTCGGTGGTGGGCGAGCGGGTGGTGGAGATCACCGGTTACGACGAGGCCGAGGAGCGGTTCCTTCGGGAACGCCAGCTCTACTTCGAGAAGACCGCCCGCCGGCTGCTGGTCTTTTCGGGCCGGAGCGAGGAATCGTTTGCCGAGATCACCGGCCGCTTCTGCCGGGGCGGCTGCACGCTGCGCATGGCCAACCTCGAGGATGTCTTTTTGAAACTGACCGGCCGGGAGCTGAAGGAATGAGTTCGGGACTGGGCAACATCAGCTGGCGGGCGGTCCGGGTCTGGCAGCGCAACTGGACGGTTTACTGCGCCACCTGGCTGATCAACTTTCTGGCCCCGATCCTGGAGCCGCTGCTCTTTCTGCTGGCCTTCGGGGTCGGCCTGGGGCGGCTGGTGCCCTCGGTTGCCTACGGCGGCCTGGAAATTCCCTACCGGGTCTTCATCATGCCCGGCATCCTGGCCGTCTCGGTCATGAATTACGCCTTCTTCGAAACGACCTACGCCTCCTTCGTGCGCATCTACTTCCAGAAGACCTACGACGCCATCCTGGCCACGCCGCTCCTGCTGGAGGACGTGCTGGCCGGCGAGATACTCTGGGGGGCCACCAAGTCGGTCCTGGCCACGGCCATCATGATGGTTGTCGTCTCCTGTTTCGGGCTGCTGGTCTATCCGGCCGCTCTCTGGCTGATACCGGCCGCCCTGCTGGGCGGATTGGCCTTCGCCTCGCTGGGCATGATCTTCACCGGCCTGGTGGGCAGCATCGACCAGTTCAACCTTCCCATCTTTCTGCTGGTGACGCCGATGTATCTCTTCGGCGGGGTCTTCTTTCCGCTGGAATCCCTGCCGGATTGGGCGGTGAACCTGGCGAAGCTGCTGCCCCTGACCCACCTGGTCATCGTCATGCGCCAGCTGGCCCTGGGCCGGGTGGATGCCTCGCTGGCCGGGAGCCTGGCCGCCCTGCTGGTTTTCGGCGCCGCTTGTTTCGTGCTCGCGCTTTACCTGCTGCGCCGCCGCCTGATCAAGTAAACTTTCACAAGCCAAGAGGAGGGTTCTTATGAAGCGAAGAGGATGGGCCAGGCTGGTGGTTCCGGGGTTGCTCATTCTGGCCGGCACCGCCGGGGTGCTGGCGGCCCAGGAGGCCAAAACGGCCGCCCGGCCCGAGTGGAACGGCGAGGAACTGGAATTCTTCTACCAGAACACCTACGACAACAGCAGCCAGCCGGCCATTCTCTACAAGCCGGCCGGCATCGAGAAGGTGGCGAAGGCGCCCCTGCTGATTAAGCTCCATTACATGAGCGGCGACCGGTTCACCGTCCGGCGCCAGGGCTACTACCAGGAGGCCGACAAACGTCTCTGGTACGTGCTTTCGCCCGAGCTGCACGGCAAGAACACTCCCGGCGGCCGGACCTCCTGGGCTTCGCTCGAGGCGCAGCACGACGTGATCGACGCCCTGGAAACGGTCCTACGCAACACCCCCAACATCGACCGGCGGCGCATCTACCTGGCCGGCCGGTCGATGGGCGGCACGCTGGCCCTGCTGATGGCCGCCAAGTACCCGGACCGCTTCGCGGCCGTGGTGGCCGGCCAGCCGGTGACCGACTACGAGAGTTACTACCGGACCTCCGTTTTCATCCGCAAGTCGCCCGTCAAGGAGGTTTTTCTCAAGGAGATGGGCGGTGAACCAAAAGAGGTCCCCTTCGAGTACCGCCGCCGTTCCTCCTTCTCCTACGCCCGCAACCTGGCCTGCCTGCCGGTGACCATCTGGGCCGGGGTCGAGGATTCCGTGGTGCCGCGCGAGCAGGTGGAGTTGCTGCACCGGGAGATGTCGATCTACAACCCTTACCAGCCGCCGGTCAACTGGCTGGTGGGCGCTCCGCACAACGCCGGCAACTATAACGCCGCCTGGGTCTGCGATCATCTTCAGTATTATGAAAACATCGCCGAGAACGAGATGAAGCGGCTGCCTTACCGCTACTACCGGTCCCTTGACCTGCGCACGGACGAGTCGAAGCCCTTCTTCTACCTCAATCCGGTTCTGGCCCGGGAGGACGATCTGGGCGAGATGCGGAGTTCGATCAAGGACGGCAAGCTGGCGGTCGTCACCCGCAACCTCAAGGAACTGACCATCGATCTCTACCAGGCCGCCGGGCTGCCGGCCGACCGGGCCGCCGCGGCCGCCATCGTCAGCCGTTACGAGGTTCGGAGCGACCGGAGCCTGAAGTTTATCATGCTCTACGACGGCCAGCCCCTGCGCGAGGAGTCGGTGGTCAATCTCAAGAGCGGAGAGATCCCCTGGGGTGGCGAAGATCCCGGTCTCCGTAACAACAGAATAAAACAGTAACTGGTTCCGCCGGAAGGCGCGCGGGATCAGCGATTCCGTCGCGCCGGCCGGGTTGGCCTGGAGGTGTCGTCATGAAAATCTGCGACCGGGAATGGAAGCGTGAAGAGCTTTTGAAACGGGTGGGCGACATTTCCCAGCTGGCCGGGATCAGGCGCCTGGAGCTGGCCGAGGGAAACGAGAAGGGCGTCGAGGCTGCCGAACTGCGTTCCGGCAGCGGGTTGCGGGCGGTGATTCTCTTGAGCCGGGCGATGGACCTGGGCTTCGTCGAATACGCCGGCCGGCCGCTCTGCTGGCGTTCGCCGGTGGGCGACGCCCACCCGGCCTTCTACGAGCCGCAGGAGGACGGCTGGCTGCGCACCTTCTACGGCGGGATGATGAACACCTGCGGCCTGACCTATTTCGGCGCGCCCTGCGACGATGCCGGGAAGCGGCTGGGAGTGCACGGCCGGGCTTCCCACCTGCCGGCCCGGCTCCTGGCCAGCGAGGGCGCCTGGCAGGACGGGGAGTACCGCCTCACCCTGAAAGGGCGCATCCGGGAGTCAACCCTCTTCGGCGAGAACGTTTCCCTTACCCGCACCTATACCATGACCGCCGGCGAAGACCGGATCCTTCTCCACGACGTGGTCGAAAACGAGGGCTACCGGACCACCGAGCACATGATTCTCTACCACGTCAACGTAGGATTCCCGGTGCTCGACGAGGGGAGCGAATTGCTTTTGCCCGTGCGTTCGACCCGGCCGCTCACTGAGCACGCCGCCCAGGGACTGGCCGATTACAATCGTTTCGGCACGCCGGTCGCCGGTTTCCAGGAGCAGGTCTATCTGCACCGGCTGGCCGCCGACGGCCAGGGCCGGACCGGAGCGGCCCTGGTCAACCGGCGCTTCAACCAGGGGCAGGGACTGGGCGTCTATATCCGTTTTCCGGAGGCGGAATTGCCCTGCTTCAACCAGTGGAAGATGATCGGCGAGGGAACTTACGTGGTCGGCCTGGAACCGGCCAATGCCTTCGTCATTACCCGGGCCCGGGCGCGGGCCGACGGTTCGCTCCAGTTCCTGGAGCCGGGCGAGCGGCGCCAGTACCACTTGGAACTGGGGGTGCTCCATTCCAACGCCGAGATCGAATCCTTTGAAGGCGAAATGAAGGGCCTGGTCAGCCGGGAACCCGCCCGTTAATTCTAATCCGCAACCGGAGAAAAAGCATGAGACTGCTGATCATCGGCGGCACCGGCGCCTTTTCCGGCCGCATTACCGAGCGGGCGGCGGCCGCCGGCCACCGGGTCGTGCTCTTCAACCGGGGGCAGCGGCCCCAGCCGCCCGGTTTGAACCTGCCGGTCATCACCGGCCAGCGGCCGGCCCTGCGTGAGAAGAAGGCCGAACTGGCCGCCTTCGATCCGGAAGGCGTGATCGATTCGATCTGCAGCGAGCCGGCGGCCGCCGAGGATCTGGCCGCCCTTTTTCCGGGAGTGCGGCGGCTGGTGCACATCAGCACCGTTGACGTCTACGGGCAGGATATCGGCGGCGCCCCGGTCGACGAGACCCGGATTCCGGAGCCGGTCAGCGATTACGGCAAGCGAAAGCTGGCCTGCGAAAGGATCCTGCTCGAGGCCTTCGGCGATCGGGTCTCCATCATCCGCCCCAGCCATATCCTGGGCCGGGGTTTTCTCACCACCAGCCTCTGGTCGCGCAGCCCCTACCTGGTTGATCGCATTCTGAAAGGCCGGCCGGTGCCGGCCATCGACGGCGGCCGCAACCTGATGACCCCGGTTTACGCCGGGGACGCCGCCGAATGGACGCTGCGGGCCCTGGAGCGGCCGGAGGCCGGGGGACAGGTTTTCAACGCGGTCGGCGCCGAGATCGTCACCCAGCGCCGCTACTACGAAACGGTGGCCGGCCGCCTCGGCCGGCCGCTGCGGCTGGTTTCGGTCCCGTCCCAGGTCTTCCGGGGCCGTTTTGAAAACCCGCCCCAGTTCAACTGGCACCGCCCGTATTCCAACCGCAAGGCGGTCGACCATCTGGGCCACGCGCCGGTCTTCGGCCTGGAACAGATGCTGGCCGAGACGATTGATTACATGCTGGCCAACGGGTTGGCCGAGGACTGCGGCCGGGACCCGTTCGACGACCGGCTGACCGACCTGCTCCTGCGCCAGGAGCGGGAACTGGACGTCCGGCTGGCCGAAAAGGCCGGCGGGTGAGAAGTCGGACAATTCTTCACGGGAGACCGAGATGATACCAAGACCGGACCTGCTGGTCCCGGGCGCGCCGCCGGGGACCGAGATTTACCAGCTGACCTCCGAAGCGATTCCCTCCTCCCACGTTTACATGGAGGCCCAGATTTTCACGCCCGATTCCCGGCGCTTTCTCCTGCATCGGTCCGCCCACGCCCACGGCGGCGGCCTTTTACCGCACGACCCGGAGCACCAGTACCTGCTCTGCGACCTGGAAGCGGGAGGCGCCCGGTCGCCCCTGATCACCGAGCCGGACGCAATCGCTCCCTCGGTGAGCCCGGACGGAGGCCTGGTCTATTACCTGGTGGACCGCAGCGAGGCGGATAAGCCCAGCCTGATTCTCAAGCGGATCGAACTGGCCAGCGGCGATTGCCGGACCCTGGCCGTCATCGATACCGCGATCGCCGGCACCCGGTACCTTCCGGGCCGGGTCTACCCGCTTTCCACCATCCGTTCCGACGGCCGGCGGCTGGCGGCGGCGCTGGCGCTCCGGGACCCGGAGGAGCCGGCCTGGCGCTGGGGCCTGCTGGTCTTTGACCTGGAGAACGGCGGCCACCGGCTGGTCCTGGAGGGGCCGTCCTGGTGCAACCTCCATCCGCAGTACTGCCGTTCCCGTCAACCGGAGTGGTCCCGGACGGTGCTGGTCCAGGAGAACCACGGCAATGTTCATGATGCGGCCGGCCGCCTCCTGCAGTTGACCGGCGGCGCCGGCGCCGACATCCACCTGGTCAATGACGACGGCAGCGGTTTCCGGGACTTTCCCTGCGGCCGCGACGGCCGGGAGTTCTGCCAGGGACACCAGTGCTGGCGCGGTTCCGGCGAAACGGCCATCCTGGGCACCGTCATCCAGTCCCCGCCCGGGGAGGGCGAGGGTCGCCTGGTTGAGTGCCGGCCGGTTACGGCGGCCGGCCACCGCGGCCTTCGGAGTCCGGGCGGCTGGCGCAACGAGCTGAGCCGCGGTTTTCCGACGCCGCATTTTCACCATTTCGGGACCGACGCGACCGGCCGCTTCATCCTGACCGATTACCTGCCCGGGACCGGCAACTTCGTGGCCTGGGCCCGGCTTCCGCTGGCAAGCGGCGAACCGATGGGTGAACCGGTACTGCTGGCCGAGGCCCGTTCCTCGATGCAGAAGAGCGCCCACCTCCATCCCTTCCTCTCCCCCGACGGGCGCAGCGGCTTCTTCAACTCCGACGAGAGCGGCCGGCTCCAGGCCTATCTGATCCGGCTGCCGGATCCCGGGTCCGGTTCGGATGGCTGAATTCCCGGTGCGTTCGGAGAAGGCGAAGGCCCTGGCCCGGCGCCTGGCCGCCCTGGGCGTAAGAGAGGCAGACCTGGTCGAGAAGTTCGTGCGCTCCGGCGGCCGGGGCGGCCAGAACCTGAACAAGACCTCCACCTGCGTCTACCTTAAACACCGGCCCAGCGGGCTGGAGATCAAGTGCCAGGAGGCGCGCAGCCAGGGTTTGAACCGTTACCGGGCCCGGTTGCTGCTGGCCGAAAGGATCGAGTCGATCCGGCTGGGCCGGCTGGCCCGGGTCCGCCAGGAACGCGAAAAAATCAGGCGCCAGAAACGGCGCCGCGGCCGCCGGGCCCGGGTCCGTTTGAAGGAGGATAAGATACGGCAGTCAACCCTCAAGGCCGGCCGGCGGCCGGTGCGCCCGGAGGCGGAATGAGCGGGGAGAAAATCAAGCGCGCCGCGGTTTGTTTCACCGAGCTGCTGGAGGTTTTCGAGAGGCTGCACGGTCCGGACGGCTGCCCCTGGGACCGCCGGCAGACGCATCGTTCCCTGCTGCCCAAGCTGCGCGAGGAGGCGCGGGAGGTGGCGGCCGCCGTGCGGGCCGGGGATACGGAGAACCTCAGGGAGGAACTGGGTGACCTGCTCCTGCTGGTGATCTTCAACGGCCTGATTGCCGAACGGGCGGGCCGCTTCACGGTCGAGGAGATTATCGCCGGGTTGACCGCCAAGCTGAAGCGGCGCCACCCGCACGTCTTCGGGACGGAGCGGGCCGGTTCGGCCCGGGCCGCCCTGTTCAGTTACCGCCGGGCCAAGCGGCTTGAAAAAAAGACGGCCGACTCCGGCGCGGCAAGCAGGCGGGGCCGGCGGCCCGGGATTTAGATCCGGAAGAGGGCGCCCAGTTTGCGGCCGAGCAGGGAGTTGGCGGCCAGGATGGTTACGGTCAGGAAGAGCATCGCCCAGACGCCGAGGGCGGCGGCGACGTAGCGGCCGGTCCCCAGGATCTGGAAGAGTTCGTAGAGGGCCTTGGTAATCGGGAAGAAGGCCTGTTTCTGGGCCAGCATCAAGGAATCGGAGACCTCCAGCATCGCGAAGCTGAAGGCGAAGAGGCCGCCGGCGATCAGGTTGGCGCTGATCAGGGGCAGGGTGATCCGGCGCAGGGTGTGCCAGGTCGACGCGCCCAGGTTTTGGGCCGATTCTTCCAGCGCTTCCGCCGTCTGCTGGAGGCCGGCGGTTACCGAGCGCACCACGTAGGGCAGGCGTCGGACCGCGTAAGCGATGATCAGCAGGAGCGTCGGGTTGTTGGCCGGATTGAAGGCGGCGAAGAGGCGGCCCGGCTGGCTGATGGCGATGTAGCCGAAGGCCAGCACGATACCCGGCACCGCCAGCGGCAGCATGGCCAGCAGGTCAAGCAGACCCCGTCCCCGGAAATTTCCCCGCACCACCAGGTAAGCGATCGCCACTCCCAGTACCATGTCGAGTGTCAGCGCCAGCGTCGCGTAATAGAGGCTGTTCTTGATGGACGGCAGGGTGAGAGCGTGGCCGAGCGCCTCCCGGTAGTGGCCCAGCGTCCAGGCCGAGGGAAGGGCCGACTGGTACCAGCCCCGGCTGAAGCTGGTCAGTATGACGCCCAGGTGGGGGAGGGCGGCGGCCAGGAATACCAGCAGGAAAAGGCCGGAGGCCAGCCAGGCCGGTCCGCCGGTCAGCCGCCGGGTTTCGGCGGCCCCGGCCGACTTGCCCAGCATGGCCGCCGATTGGCGTCCAAAGAGAAACTTGCCGGCCGCGTAGATAAGGATCGAGGTGATCATCATGAAGGTTACCAGCGCGTAGGGCAGCGGGTTGTCGCCGATGTCCTTGATGCCGTCATAGATCTGGACCGCGGTCACCCGGGTGTAATCGAACATCAGCGGAGTGCCCAGCTCGGTGAAGGCCCAGATGAATACCAGCGAGCCGCCGGCGAAGAGGCCCGGCGCCGCCAACGGCAGGGTGATGCGCCAGAAGCGTCGCCCGCCGGACGCCCCCAGGTTTTCGGCCGCCTCCTCGAGGGCGGGGTCGATATTGGCCAGGGCGGCGCTGGCGTTCAGGTAGAAGATGGGATAGAGGTGGAGCGCCTGGGTGGCCGCCACCGCCCAGAAGCGTCCCTGGCCCAGCCAGTCGACCGGCCGCGACCAGTCCAGGAATCCGAGCTGGACCAGCAGGGCGTTCAAGGCGCCGAATCGGCCGAGCATCTGGCTGATGCCGATGGCCCCGACGAAGGGCGGCAGTACCATCGGGACCAGCACCAGGCCGCCCAGGAGCCGCTTGGCGGGGAAGTCGCAGCGGGCCGCCAGGAAGGCCATCGGCAGCCCGAGCGCGGCCACCAGCAGGGTGGTGGCCAGGGCCAGCCGGAAGCTGTTGCTTACGCCTTCGCGGTAAATGGGGTTGCGGAATATTTCCAGGAAGAATTCCGGGGTGAATTTCCCCCCGTGCAGGAAGCCGCCCTTGAGCGCCTGGAAGAGCGGTCCGAAGAAGAAAAGAACGAAGAAGGCCAGCGTGAGGCCGAGGATAAGCCAGGTCCAGCCGCGCCGGATCACGGCCGCCTCCGGTCGGCGGCCGCCCGGGCCAGCGTTTCGGCCTGCCGGTAGTTTTCCCGGAAGAAGACGGTCCACTCGCGGGTGATGGCGATCTCGTTTTTCTTCTCGCCCAGGGCGGCGGTCGTCTCCCGGAGCGCGGCCGGGTATTCGGCGTTGGCCGGCAGTTGTTCGAGCCGGGCCATCGCCTCCGGGCAGGCCGACGGTCCGCCGGCCGCCTGGATGGCCCGGCCGGCCGCGACCAGTTCCGGGTGGGTGTCAATGCACATCGCCCGGACCAGCAGCCGGATCAGGCCGAACATCGGACCGGTCCAGCCGGGCCGGTAGACGAAACTGCCCGCCTGCAGGTAAGGATTGACGTCCGGGTCGGAGCGGTATGGCCGGCCGGCCTCTCCGTAAGCGTCCTTGCGGATGGGCAGCCGGCGCAGTGAGTACTTGACCGGTCCGCCCGGGGTTCCGATCCGGTAATTCCAGAGGCGCTGTCCCTCCGGGCTGAGCAGGAATTCGACGAAGCGCCGGGCCAGTTCCGCGTCCGGGGCGCCCCTGAGGATGCCGACCGGGTCGGCTGAAAAGGAGGATCCGCCGGTCGGAGTAAAGTAGCGCATCCGTTTCGAACCCTCCTCCCGCTCGACGGTTTCGCTCTGGAAACGTCCGTAGAAATCGATGCACATGCCGGCGGCGGCATTTCCCTGGGCGACGTCGAGCGGCACCTTGCTGGCCGAATCGGTGAAGTAGCGGCAGTTGGCCCCGATTCGCTTGAGCAGGTTAAGCGCCGTCCGCCAGCCCTCGGCCAGTTCTTCGGCTCCGGCCCGGCCGGGATCGAGGCCGGCCCGGGCCGCCGAGGCCGCCATCTGCTCCTGGATCAGCGTTTCAAAGGCCTTGTTGATCGAACCGCTCTTGGAGGGATCGGCCAGGGCGATCCTGCCGAAGAACTCGGGGCGGGCCAGGTCTTCCCACCGCTCCGGCGCGGCCGTGCCGAGCGACCTGACCAGGTCCTCGTTGTAGCAGATTCCGAAGCCGGAGAGGCAGCAGCCGTACCAGAGGTCTTCGGAATCGTGAAGGGTTTCGCCCGAGAACTGCTGGGGCATGATCTCCGGGTTCAGCCACTCCGGGTGCCGGGTCCGGATGGCGCAGGGCTGGAGGTGCCCCTTGCGGGCCTGGCGGGCATGGTCGAAGGAGCCGCCTCCGAAGAAGACGTCAATGCCGATGCCTTCCCGGCCGACCCGGCCGGCCGCTTCAAACTCGCTGTCGATGAACCGCACGATCTCGCTGGTACCGCCCAGGTTGCGCCATTCGATGTCCGCTGTTTCGCCGTACCGCTGCCGATACCAGCCGCGGAAGGCGTTTTCGAATTCGTAGCGGGTGGCCTCGTTATGCGGGCTGACGGCAACCAGGCGCCGGGCTCCGGCCGGATTGCTTTCGGCCGGCGGCTTGAGCAGGAAAGGCAGGGCCAGGATCAGGAGGAAAGCCGCCAGCCAGCCGTAGAGACGTTTCATCATCCGGTCAGGCCGCCACTCCGGCCAGTACCACCACCTCGGCCGGGTCCACCCAGAAATCGAGCCGGCTTCCGGCGGCGGTCTCGGAATTTTCCGGGTTGAGGCGGCAGGCCCGCAGCCGGATCCCGGCGGCGGGTTCCAGCAGGTATTCGATCGATTCGCCCAGGTAGACGCTTTCCACCAGACGGGCCTCTTTCCGGTTGACGCTTCCGGCCGGGGGCGCGTTGAAATTAATGGCTTCGGGCCGGATGGAGAGGGTAACCCGGTCGCCGGCCTGGAAGCGGCCGGCCGGGTTCGGTCCGGTCCAGGTTCCGGCCGCGGTTTCCACGGTAAGATTTCCGCCGCCGGTTTCGGTCACCCGGCCGGGCACCAGGTTGGTGGCGCCGATGAAGTCGGCCGTGAAGAGACTGGCCGGCTTTCGGTACAACTCCTGGGGGGAACCGATCTGCTCGACCCGGCCGAGGTTGAGTACCGCGCAGCGGTCGGCCATGCTGAGCGCCTCCTTCTGGTCGTGGGTGACGTAGAGAGCGGTCAGGCCGGTCTCGCGCACGATCCGCTTCAGTTCCGTCCGCATCTCGCGGCGCAGCTTGGCGTCCAGGTTGGAAAGGGGTTCGTCCAGCAGGAGGCAGTCGGGCTTGATCACCAGCGCGCGCGCCAGCGCCACCCGCTGCTGCTGGCCGCCGGAGAGCTGGCCGGGCCGCCGGCCGGCGTAATTTTCAAGGTGGACCATGGCCAGGGCGGCGGTCACCCGTTCTCCGCGTTCTTTCGGAGGCAGGTTGCGGCCGGGTACGGTAAGACCGAAGGCCACGTTCTGGGCCACCGTAAGGTGCGGCCAGAGCGCGTAATTCTGGAAGACCATGCCGGTGTTGCGGCGGTAAGGCGGCAGATCATTCACCAGCCGGTTGTCAAAGAGGATGCGGCCGGAATCGGTCTTCACGAAACCGGCCACCGCCCGCAGCAGGGTGGTCTTGCCGCAGCCGGAGGGGCCGAGAATGAAGAAGAACTCGCCATCCTCAACCTGGAAGGAGACGTCCCGCAGGGCGGCGGTCCTTCCGAAATTCTTGTTGATTTTTTCAATCGTGATCTTCATGGGCGGGCCATCCGGGCGGTCCGGTTCGGACTGCGTCCGGGCGGTTCGGCGGACCGGTAAAGGGTGAAGCGACGGCTCCGACTGTCAATGGTGGTGTTCGGTCAGTTCCCGGGCCAGCTCCGGAAGCCGGGCAAGGTCCGCGACCTCCTGGAGCTCGTCCATCACGGTGCCGTGAGCGTCCAGGACCCGGATGAGCGGGAGCTTGGTTTCGGCCGTGATCCCGGGCATCGCCGGACCGGTGGTTGTCAGGGTAATCGCCTTGCCGCCCAGTTTCGGCCGGGCTTCTCGAAGTGCCTTGACGAAGGGGCGGTCCCGCTCGGTTTGGCTCTTGACCAGCAGGATTACGCCCAGGTGGTCGCCCGCCGCATTCTGGAGTTGTTCAATGATGGATTCCCGCTGGGTGAGGGCGCCGAGCAGGTAAAGGGCGCCGAAGGCGAGGATAAGCGCGAGGGCCTTCTGGTACCAGTTAAGTTTTTTGGTCGGCATTCTTTTTCTCCCGGAAAGTTTTTTATCCTTATATTTTAAAAACCGCTCGCCTGGTTGTCAAACCAGCGGTCTTCATTTTATCCTCGGGTTTCGTCCGGGCGGCGCCGGGAGCGGGCAAAAAGGAGCCCCTGGCCGGCCAGCAGAAGAAGAAAGAAGGAAAGCATCGCCGCGTGAAAGACGTCCGGGCCCCGGTCCAGGGCCGCGCCGCCGGCCAGGGGACCCAGGACGCCGGCGACGCCCACGATCGCCTCGTTGATGCCGATGTTGCGGCCGCTCTGCTCGGTCTGGCTCAAGGCGTAGAAGACCCCGGCCGAGTAAGCGTAGCCGCAGTAGAGTCCGAAACCGGCGGCCAGGGTCAGCATTCCCGGCCAGCCGGGCCAGAGCCAGGCGGCCAGCAGGCCGGCGCCGCCGGCCAGGCTGGTGGCCAGGATGGGGCGGAACCCGTAATTCAAGGTGTGCCGGCCGGAGAGCAGGAAACCGGAGACGGCCTGGATGGAGAAGACCAGGCAGACAAGGGTTCCGGCCGCCGCCGGCCCGGAACCGGGCAGGTCCAGGATCAGCTTGGGTACCAGTATCCGGATGGCGATGCCGATAAAGGAGGCGTTGAGAAAGAGCAGCCAGCCGAGCCGGACGAAGAGGGCACGCCGGGAAGCCGGAACCGGCGGCCCGGGTGGCTCCGCCGGGTCGGGACCGGTCGGACCGGGCCGGATCGGCCAGTGCCGGTCTATCTCCAGGACCAGGATGACCAGCAGGGACGAGAGGACCGCCGGCATCAGCGCCGCCACCGGGCCGCGCGTCACCAGGTAGCCCTGGGCCAGCGAACCGGCGCCGATGCCCAGGCTCCAGCTCAGGGTGTAGAAGCCGCAGGCCTGGTGGATCGGCAGCCTGACCCGTTCGGCCATAAAGAGCTGGAAACCGATGTAGAACAATGAGGCCGCCACCCCGTAGAGGGCGAAGAAGAAGAATAACAGGGCGAGGCGGTCGGCCCACATCAGGCCGACGGTCACCAGGACCATGAGCAGGCAGCCGGCGATCATCGAAGCGTAGCGGTTGGAAGCGTTGATCAGCCGGCCGAGCAGCAGCGAGACCAGGAAGTAGACCAGTCCCCAGACGGCGCCCAGGGCGCCCAGCAGGAAGGCGCTGGCCCCCATTTCGGCCGCCTTGAGCACGCCGAAGAGACTGAGGGCGGCCAGCGAGAAGTCCATCAGGGCCGGGAAGAGGTAAATCCATCGGCCCCGGCCGTTTCCGAATTTTATCATCAGCGGTTTCCGCGCGCGTTTATCGTTGAAATTCCGGTCGATTTCAAATAAACGTTTAGTATAGCATTTAGTTCCGGGGCCGGGAAACGAAGCCGCTTGCCCGGCCCGATCGAATCCGGCGGCGTTTGTATCCCGGCGATCTTATGATATAAAATTAACCAGCCAGGAGCGGCGGGGTGTTTTGAAAAGACGGGAGGGGGTATGAAAGGGTTGACGGTTCTCTTTCTGCTGCTGTTGCTCTTCGCAACCGGGTGCGGCCGCAAGTCGGACCAGGCGTCTTCCGACCGGCTCCAGGGTCCGGCCAGCACCTTGAAAGAGTACGGCGGAGTCATGGGCAATGCCTTGAAGAAGGCCCGGTCAATTGACGTGCTGGTTCCGCTCAGGCAGACGATCGAGACCTTCAAGGTCCAGGAGGGGCGTTACCCGGCCAGCCTCGAGGAGCTGGTCGAAAAGAAGTACCTGCCCGAAATGGTCAAGCCGCCGGCCGGCAGCCGCCTGGTCTACGACGCCCGGAAGGGTTCGGTCAGCCTGGCGCCCGAGGGGGGTGGATGAGCCGGAGGTTCGTCATCATTGACGCCGTCGTTTCGGTCCTGATCATCTTTGCCGCCTATTTTTTCTTCAGCGTCAAGCAGGGGGGCTTCTTTTACATTGACTCCGAATCGATGGAGCCCACCCTCCAGCCCGGCGACCGGTTGGTGCTGGTCAAGGCCGGCAGCCTGGAACGGGGGCAGATCGTGGTCTTCAGACACGAATCCCGGAAGGTCGAATTTTACGTGAAGCGGCTCGTCGGTCTCCCGGGTGACCAGGTCGCCGTCCGGGGCGGCCGCCTCTATCTCAACGGCCAGGCCCAGGAAGAGCCGTATCTTAAAGAACGCCGGATCGTTTACAACTACGGCCCGATCCAGGTCCCGGAAGCAGAGTACTTCGTGTTGGGCGACAACCGGAACAACAGCGAGGACAGCAGCGTCTTCGGCTGCGTGCCGGCCGGGGATATCCGGGGCCGGGTGCTGGGTATCTACTGGCCCTGGCACCGGCGGCTGCGGCTGGCCCTGTCCGGATCGGCCGCCGTCATTGCGGCTTCGGCTTGACCGGGACCGGCTGCGGGAAGCCGGTCCCTCTTTTCAACGCCCCCCAATTTTCACGTTTCACACGGGAGAAAGACCGCCAACATGATCTCCAGGTTCCCGGATTTCACTCCGCTCAATCTTGAATTGCAGGCTGAATTGAAGGCCTACCTGAAGGCGAATCCGCCGCTCGGATCGGAGTACACCTTTACCAATCTCTTCGGCTGGCAGCGGTCGGCCGATTACCAGGCGGCCCGTTTTGGAGACGGTTTCCTGCTCCGGCGCAGTCATCGTTCCGGCCGGGAGACTCTGCTGGAGCCGCTGGTCACCAGGGGCGGCCTCGAGGCCCTCGAGGCCGGTTTCGATTACCTGGCCGGCCGCGGCCGGATGGCCGAAGCGGAAAGAGTCACCGAATCTTTCCTGGAACGCTTCCCCGCGGTCGCGGAAAAGTTCCGGGTGGTCGAGGACCGGGATAACCATGATTATCTTTACCTGGTCCGGGAGTTGATCGACCTGGCCGGGGAGAAGTTTCACGACAAGCAGAACCTTTACCGCCAGTTTGTCCGCAAGTACCGGTTTTCCTACCGCCCCATGACCGGCGCCGACATTCAGGCCGGCCTTGATTTCGTTGACCACTGGTGCCGGAAACGGGAGTGCGACAAGTACGAGGGTTTGAACCAGGAGAAGCGGGCGGTGCGAAGGATGCTGAAGAATTTCGAGACGCTCGGATTGCGCGGCGGCCTGCTCGAGATCGAGGGAAACCCGGTCGCCCTGACCCTGGGCGAGCCGCTCAATCCGGAGACCTACGTCATTCACGTCGAGAAGGCCGACAGCGCCTATACCGGTGTCTACCAGGCCATCAACCGTGAGTTTCTAAAGGAGGCCGCGGCCGGTTTCCGGTTCGTGAACCGGGAGCAGGATATGGGCCTGCTCGGACTGCGCCAGGCCAAGCTTTCCTACAACCCGGTCCGCCTGGTCAGAAAGTACCGGCTATTCCCGGCCGGCGCCCAGGCCGGCCAGCTCGGCGGGAGTTAAACTGCGCCAGCGGCCGGCCGGCAGCCGGCCCAGGCGGACTGTCCCGATGCGGACGCGTTCCAGCTCGATGACCCGCCGGCCGAGCTGGGCGAACAGGCGCCGGATTTCCCGTTTCCGTCCCTCCTTGAGGATCAGGCTCAGCTCCGACTTGCCGCCGGCGGCGGGCCCGGTCAGCCGGGCGCCGGCGGCCCGCAGCCGTTCCCCCTCGTCGAAGACGCCGGAACGCAACCGGGCCAGATCTCCCGGTTCGACCGGCGGCGCCACCACCACCCGGTACTCTTTTTCGACCCCGTAGCGTGGATGGGTGAGGCGTTCGGCCAGGTCGCCGTCGTTGGTAAGAATGACCAGGCCGGTCGACTCCCGGTCCAGCCGCCCGACCGGGTAGAGGCGGCCCAGCTCGGCCGGCACCAGGGCGGTCACCTTTGAGCTGGCGAAGGGGTCGCGGAGGGTGCAGGTGTATCCAGCCGGTTTGTTGAGGGCGAGGTAACGGCGGGTTTCCGGCTGCAGCGGCCGCCCGTCGAGTGTTACCGCCTGCCCCGGTTCGACTTCGAACGAGGGTTGAAGGACCGTTTTCCCGTCGACGGCGGCCCGGCCGGATTTGACCAGCTCGGCGCTCCGGCGCCGCGAGGCGACCCCGGCGCGGGCCAGGTAAAGATTCAATTTCATGGGCGGTTGAGTCGTTTTTTCCTTGACTGAATAAGGGTCCAGGCGATATTCTATTGTATAATTATAACCCGGGGGCGGATCCTTTTGGAAGCCGGGCCAGGACGGGAGACAAAGTGAAATCGGTGACCGAACATCTTTCCTTCTGCACCAAGCAGCGCCGGGAGTTCGTGAATATAACCGAGCGCATCCAGACGCTGGTGGTAAGAAGCGGCATCAGGGAGGGGCTCTGCCTGGTAAACTCCATGCACATCACCTCCAGCGTTTTCATCAATGACGAGGAACCCGGGCTGAAGCGCGATTTCCAGCAGTGGCTGGATCGGCTGGTTCCCGAGGACCCGTCGCTCTATTACCACAGCCGGACCGGCGAGGATAACGGCGCGGCCCACCTGAGGCGGACCATCATGGGGCGCGAGGTCGTTATCGGGGTCACCGGGGGCCAGCTGGACCTGGGGCCCTGGGAGCAGATTTTTTACGGGGAGTTCGACGGCCAGCGGCCCAAGCGGGTGCTGGTCAAGATCATCGGCGCCTGAGAAGAAATCGGAGGGGGAATCGAAGTGACTTCGCGCGAAAGGGTGATCAAGGCCGTCAACCACCAGGAAGCGGACCGGGTGCCGCTGGACCTGGGCGCCAGCCCGGTAACCGGGATGCACGTGAGCACCGTCTACCGGCTCCGCCAGGCCCTGGAACTGGATCCGCCCGGCACGCCGGTCAAGGTGGTCGAACCGCTCCAGATGCTGGGCGAGATCGGGGACGACCTGCGGGAGGCCCTGGGAGTGGACACGGTCGGCCTCCAGGTTCCGGTGACCAACTTCGGTTTTCGTCTCGAGGGCTGGAAGGAATGGCGCCTCTTCGACGCCACCCCGGTGCTGGTGCCGGCCGGCTTCAACACCGAGCCGGAGCCCAACGGCGACATCCTGCTTTATCCGCACGACGACCGCTCGGTGCCGGCCAGCGGCCGGATGCCCAAGGACGGCTGGTACTTCGACGCCATCGTCCGCCAGCCGCCGCTGGACGAGAACAACCTGAAGGTCGAAGACAACCTCGAGGAATTCGGTCCGGCCTCCGGGGAGAACCTGGCCTGGCTGAAGGCCGAGGCCGAACGTCTTTACACCCGGACCGACCGGGCCATCCTGGCCAACTTCGGCGGCACCTCCTTCGGCGACATCGCCCGGGTACCCGGGACCGCCTTGAAGCATCCCCGGGGCATCCGCGACATGGCCGAGTGGTACATGAGCCTGGCCAGCCGGCCGGAACACCTTTACCGGATCTTCGAGAAACAGTGCGAAATAGGACTGGCTAACCTTGAAAAGTATTACCAGGCGGTCGGCGACCGGGTGACGGCGGTCATGATCAGCGGCACCGATTTCGGCGCCCAGCACGGACCCTTCATCTCCCCGGCCACCTACCGGAAGCTCTTCCAGCCCTTTCACCGCCAGGTCAACGACTGGGTTCATCGCCACACACCCTGGAAGATATTCATTCATACCTGCGGTTCGGTGCGCGACCTGCTGCCCGACCTCTGCGACGCGGGTTTCGATATCCTGAACCCGGTCCAGACCTCGGCGGCCCGCATGGATCCGGCCGAGTTGAAACGGGAATTCGGAAGCCGGCTGGTCTTCTGGGGCGGCGGCCTCGACACCCAGCGGGTGCTTCCGTTCGGTTCCCCGCGGGAGGTGACCGACCAGGTCAGGGAACGTCTGCGCACCTTCGGCGCCGGCGGCGGTTTCGTCTTCAACACCGTCCACAACGTCCAGGCCCGGGTGCCGGTCGAGAATGTCCTGGCCCTTTACCAGGCGGTCCGCCGCCACGGCGTTTATCCGCTTGATTGAATGGGGTTGGCATGAAATACGGCGCCGGTGAAATCGGACGGGTCTTCGTCATCCGCCTGGAGGATGGCGACCGCCTCCCGGAATCAATCGAAGCCTTTGCTCGGGAGAAGGGCGTCCGCCATGGATTTTGCTTGCTCGTTGGAGGCTTGAAGGCGGGAAACCTGGTGGTCGGCCCGGCCGACCCGTCCGCCCGGCCGGTCGACCCGATGCTCCTGCCGTTCAACGCGGTTCACGAGGTCTCCGGAGTCGGCACCCTCTTCCCGGACGAAACCGGCCGGCCCCGCCTGCACCTGCACGCGGCCATCGGACGGGGCGACCGGAGCGCGGTCGGCTGCCTCCGTCCCGGCGTCGAGGTCTGGCAGCTGGGCGAGGTGATCCTGGTCGAGATCCTGAGGAGCCGGGCGCGGCGTTTGAAGGACCCCGAAACCGGGTTCGAGATGCTGGAACCGGGCGGAGAAAAAGTTCCGTGAAACGCTCCCTGACCACGGCGGCCCGGCGGCGGGTGGAGGGCATCCACCGCCTGTCACGCCGCCGCGCCCGCCGGGAAGGGCGGAAGCACCTGGCCTGCCTGCTGGAGATGCTTTCCGAGCACGCGGTCGAGATCCGGGATCTCCAGGGGCGGGGCGACCGCCACTACCTGGTGGAGACCGGCGACCTGGCGTTGCTCTGCCTGGAAATCATGCTGGAGGGGCGCCGGGATCCCGAGGCCATCCTGGAAGAGTGTTTCGGCCGTTTTGAAAGAAAGCTGGTTTCGCCGGCCTCCGGCGGGGCGCCAAGGAGTGGATAATGGAGGATCGAATCGTCAACGAGCTGGTCATCATGCGGCTTCAGCCGGGCGAGAACCTGATGGAGCGTCTGGTCGAAGCGGGCCGCAAGTACGGGGTCAGGCTGGGCGTGGTAGTCTCCGGGCTGGGGACCACCCGAAAGGTGCGGCTCGGCTACTTCCGCAGCCCCGGCAATTACGACACCCGCACCTTCGAGGGCGTCCACGAACTGCTGGCCCTTTCCGGCGGCCTGCGTCTTGAGGGGAACGAACTCAAGCCGCACCTGCACGCCACGGTCTCCGGCCCCGACCTCCAGGCCTGGGGCGGCCACCTGCTGGAACTGGAGGCGGCGGTCATGGTCGAGGTCGTTCTCCGGAAGATCGAGTAACCGTTAAGACGACAGGGGGAAACGATGGACGAGAAGAAGTTCGACTGGCGGGAGGCGCTGGGCTGGGGTTGGCGGACCACGAAGGAGAACCTGGGCTTCTTCGTCCGCCTGCTGCTGATCTTCGTCCTGGTGGAACTGGTCTTCGGACTGCTTACCGGGCCGAGCGGCAGCGGACCGTCCCGGGCCGGCCTGGCCGTCTTCCTGCTGGTCTTACTTCAGGTCGTGGCCCGGGTGGTCATGGAACTCGGGATGACCCGGATCAACCTGAACTTCGTGGACGGCCAACCCTCGGAACTGCGCGACCTTTTCGGTTCCGGCCGTTTCTTCTGGCCTTACCTGGGCGCGAGCCTGCTCTACCTGCTGGCCATCGTGATCGGCCTCATCCTGCTGGTGATCCCCGGCTTCTACCTGGCGATCCGCCTCCAGTTCTTTCCCTACCTGATCGTGGAACGGGGGATGGGCCCGGTGGAGGCCCTCAGGAAGAGCGCCGCGATAACCCGGGGTTCGGTCTGGCGCCTCTTCCTCTTCAGCCTGCTGCTCATCGGCGTCAACATTCTGGGGCTGCTGGCCCTGGTGGTGGGCCTTTTTGTCACGGTGCCGACCACCATGCTGGCCATGGCCCGGGTCTACCGGAACCTGCTGGAGGCGGATGAGCCGGCCGCGCCGGAGGCCGTTCCGGCCGAACCGGTTCAGGCCTGAGCCCGGACCGACCGCCATTATCTTAATAATCAAAATAATTAAAATTATCAAAGGAGGCCGCTCTGGCGCGGGCGGGATCTGAACCTATGGAAAAACAGTATAACGCCCGGGAGGTGGAGGCGCGCTGGCTCCAGGAATACGCCGGCCGGCCGACCTTCCGGGCCGAAGCGGCCGACCCGGGCGAACCCTTCACCATCGTCATTCCGCCGCCCAACGTGACCGGCGTCCTGCACATCGGCCACGCCCTTAACAATACCATCCAGGACTTGGTCATCCGGCGTCGGCGGATGGCCGGCCGGAAGGCCCTCTGGATTCCGGGGACCGACCACGCCGGCATCGCCACCCAGAACGTGGTGGAGCGGAACCTGCTGGAGAAGGGGCAGCGCCGCGACGACCTGGGCCGGGAGAAATTCCTGGAAGAGGTCTGGAAGTGGAAGGAGAGCCGGGGCGGCACCATCATCGAGCAGCTGAAGCGGCTCGGCTGCTCCTGCGACTGGTCCCGGGAGCGCTTCACGATGGACCCGGGTCTCTCCCGGGCGGTCCGGACCTGCTTCCGGCGCCTTTACCAGCGGGGGCTGATCTACCGGGGCGACTACATAGTCAACTGGTGCCCGCGCTGCGGCACCGCGCTGGCCAACGAGGAGGTCGAACACTCCCCCGAGGAGAGCCATCTTTACCATGTCCGCTACCCGGGCCTCGACGGCGGTCCCGGGGTGGTGGTGGCCACCACCCGGCCGGAGACGCTCTTCGGCGACACGGCCGTGGCGGTCAACCCGCGCGATCCGCGTTACCGCGCCCTGGTCGGCAAGGAGGTCCGGCTGCCCATCCTGGGCCGGCCGATACCGGTGGTTGCCCACCCGCTGGTCGAGAAGGGTTTCGGCACCGGTGCGGTTAAGGTGACCCCCCACCATGACCCCAACGATTTCCGCATCGGCCGGGACCTGGGACTGCCCGGCCTGACCGTGATCGACGAACGCGGTTTCCTGAACGCGGCCGCCGGTCCCTTCGCCGGCCAGGAACGATTCGCGGCCCGGGAGGGCGTGGTGGCCTGTCTGAAGGAGGACGGCCTGCTCGAGAAGGTGGAGGATTACCACCACTCGGTCGGCCGCTGTTACCGCTGCGAAACGGTGGTGGAACCTTACCTTTCGCGCCAGTGGTTCGTGCGGATGAAGAGCCTGGCCGCGCCGGCCCTGGAACTGGCCCGGAAAGGGCAGCCCCGCTTTCACCCCCGCCGCTGGCAGAAGGTCTACCAGCGCTGGCTTGAAAACATCGAGGACTGGTGCATCAGCCGCCAGTTATGGTGGGGCCACCGGCTGCCGGTCTATTACTGCCCGGATTGCCAGGCCCGCGGCGGTTCCGAAACGGCCGGCGTCATCGTGGCCCTGGAGAAGCCGGAGGTCTGCCCGGAATGCGGCCGCCGGGAACCGGTCCAGGACCCGGATGTCCTGGACACCTGGTTCTCCTCCTGGCTCTGGCCCTTTTCGGTCCTGGGCTGGCCCGAGGAAACGGACGACCTGAAGGCCTTCTACCCGACCCAGCTGCTGGTAACCGCCCCGGAGATCATCTTCTTCTGGGTGGCCCGGATGGCGATGGCCGGCTTGGAATTCCAGGGGCGGCTTCCCTTCGGCGAGGTTTATATTCACGGTACGGTCCGCGACGAGACCGGGCGCAAGATGAGCAAGTCCTACGGAAACGTCATCGACCCGCTCGAGGTCATCAACGAAGTCGGCGCCGACGCCCTCCGCTTCAGCCTGATCTCCTTTGCCAGCCAGGGGCAGGACCTTTTCATCGGCCGCAAGAGCTTCGCCCTGGGGCGCAACTTCGCCAACAAGATCTGGAATGCCAGCCGGCTGGTCATCGCGCGCGCCGAGGCGGCCGGGGGCGTGCCGGAACCGGATCCGGCCCGCTTCTCCCTGAGCCAGCGCTGGATTCTTTCGGAGCTGGAGGCGACCCGCCGGGTCGTGGAGCGCAAGTTTGATTCCCTGCGGCTGAACGAGGTGGCGACCGCCCTCTACCAGTTCTTCTGGCACAGCTACTGCGACTGGTACCTGGAGATGCTCAAGGTGGACCTCGACGAGAACGACGATCCGCAGTCGCTGGCGGTGGCCGTGCTGGTCCTGGACCGTTTCCTGCGCCTGCTGCACCCGCTGATGCCCTTCCTGACCGAAGAGATCTGGCGGCGGCTGAAGGAGGCGGACCTGGTCAGGGACCCGGCGCCGCTCCTGGCCCGGGCGGCCTGGCCGGCGAATGTCCGGGGCCATTACCGGCCGGCCCTGAACCGGCAGATGGCGCTTCTGCTGGAGTCGGTCAGCGCGGTGCGCAACCTGAAACGGGAGTTCAACCTCGCGCCCGGCCAACCGGTCCGGGCGATCCTGGTGCTGCCCAGGCCATACCATAAGATGATCGGCGCCGCCGCCCACTATCTGAAGCGACTGGCCGGGGTGGAGACCCTGGAATTGGAGACCGCGCACCAGCGGCGGCGGCTGGAGGCCAGCGGCCTGCTGAGCCGCGGCGAAATTTACCTGCCGCTGGCCGGCCTCTTCGATCCGGAACGGGAGATCGTCCGCCTGAACAAGGAACTGGCCGTCCTGGAACGGGAACTGGAGAAGGGTTCCGGACGACTGTCGAGCCGGGAATTCCTGGAAAAGGCGCCGGCCGAGGTGATCGAACGCGAACGGGCCCGGCAGTCGCAGCTCCGGGAGAAGGCCGACCGGATCAAGGAGCATCTTTCCTTTCTCAAATGACACGGGAGAACGAGTGACGGGCCGGGAGCGGCCGGCGGTGATCTTCGGCGCCGGCAACATCGGCCGGGGGTTTCTCGGTCAGCTCTTCTTCAACGCCGGTTACCGGACCTGTTTCGTTGAGGCCCGGCCGGAACTGGCCGCGCTTCTTAACGAGCGCGGCGCCTACCCGCTCTGGATCGTCTCCGACGCCGAGACGCGCCGTTACCGGATTTCCAACCTGGCCGCCCTGCCGGTCGGTTCGATTGACCGGGTGGCCGCGGCGCTGGCCGATGCGGACCTGGCCGCCACGGCGGTCGGGGTCAACAACCTGGCCCGGGTGGCGCCCGGCCTGGCGGCCGGAATCGCGCTCCGGGCCGAGCGCGGCCGCCCCGACCCGCTCAACATCATCATCTGCGAAAACCTGCTGGCGGCGGCCGGGCTCCTGGCTGCCGAAATCCGCCGTCACCTGCCGCCCGCCTGCATTCCTTATTTTCAAGAACGGGTCGGCCTGGTCGAGACGGTGGTCAGCCGCATGGTCCCGCCGGTGCCGGCCGACCTGCTGGCCCGGGAGCCGCTGCTGGTCCTGGTCGAGCCCTACCAGGTTCTGCCGGTGGCCCGCCAGGCCTTCAAGGGCGACCGGCTGCCGGAGGTGGCCGGTTTCCTGCCGGTCGACGACATCCACGCCTATGAGGAACAGAAACTTTACATCCACAACCTTGGCCACGCCGTCTGCGCCTACTACGGATACCTGAAGGGGTACCGTTACATCTGGGAAGCGGTCCGCGACCCGGAGATCCGGGACCGGCTGGACCGGGTTCTGGCCGAGGCGGGCGGCGCGCTTACCCGGAAGCATCCTTTCCTTTCCGGTCAGCTGGAAGGCTATATCGCCGACCTGCGGGAGCGTTTTGGAAACCGGGCCCTGGGTGATACCGTCTTCCGGGTGGGCCGCGAACCGCTGCGCAAGCTGGGTCCGAACGACCGGCTGATCGGCGCGCTTCGCCTCTGCCTGGAACAGCAGGTGGAATTTGAAGACCTGGCGCGGGCGGTGGCGGCGGCCCTTGCCTACGATTACCCGGAGGATCCGGAGGCGGTCGAGCTGGCCGGACTCATTGCCGCCGGCGGCCCGGGGCGGGTGCTGCACGAGGTGTGCGGCCTGAAGCCGGACTCGCCGGTTTACCGGGCCGTGGAAACCGCTTACGTCCGCCTGGCGGCGGCGCGGCCGGGAAAATGACCGGACGGGAACGTTATTTTCGGAGCATTCGCGGCCAGGCCGTGGATCACCCGGCCCGGGTGCCGATCCTGATGGAATTCGCCGCCCGTTACATCGGCAGCCATTACGGGGCCTTCGCCTCCGATTACCGGGTTCTGGTCGAAGCCAACCTGCGCTGCGCCGCCGACTTCGGATTCGACCAGGTCAGCGTTATCTCCGACCCCTACCGGGAGACGGCCGGTTACGGCGCCGAGATTGTTTTTATACGCGACGGGGTGCCCCGGTGTCCGCGGCCCCCCCTGGCCGTCGACCGGGACCCGGCCCGGCTCAAGCGGCCCGATCCGCGCCGTTCTCCGCGTCTGCTGGATCGGATTCGGGCGGTCGAGACCTTCCGGGAGCGGGCCGGCGATTACTCCATCCTGGGCTGGGTCGAGGGGCCGGCCGCCGAGGCGGCCGACCTGCGGGGCGTCACCAATTTTCTCTCCGACCTGGCTCTGGAGCCGGAGTACGCCGCCCGGCTCATGGACGAATGCCTTGAAACGGCGGTGGAGTTCGCCCGGGCCCAGCTGGCGGCCGGCGCCGACACCATCGGCGTCGGCGAGGCGATTGTCAGCCAGGTCTCGCCGCGCATGTACGAGGACCTGATCAAGCCGCGCCAGCAGAGGCTGGTGGACGAAATACGCAAAGCCGGCGGGCTGGTTCGCCTCCACATCTGCGGAGACATCACCCGCCACCTGCCGTCGCTGGCCGGCCTTGACGTTGACGTGCTGGATCTCGACTGGATGGTGGACCTGGCCGGGAGCCGGCGGCTACTCGGTCCCCGGACCGCCCTGGCCGGCAACCTGGACCCGGCCGAAGCGGTTCTGCGCTCCACGCCGGACCGGATCGCGGCCGACCTCCGGCGTTGTTACCAGGCCTCCGGAAACCCTTACCTGGTCGGCGCCGGCTGCGAAATACCGGCGGCCACGCCGTTCGAGAACCTGCGGGCCCTCTGCCGGCCCATTCCCTGGCGGCCGAATCCGGAGCAGGCCGATCGGGATTAACGGCCGAATTGACGCTGTGCTATAATCATTAATTGCCGGCCGGAGATAACGTTAATGCCGGTTTGAGACGGTTTTAAACATGACCGGCGGCCGGTTTGAGAGTCATCCCGGCGGCCGGGGGGAGAAAACTGGTGAAGATGAAAGCGGCCCTGCTGCGGGGCATTGAGGACCTTGTTTATCAGGATAGGCCGGTGCCGGAACCGGGGCCGGGCGAACTGCTGGTGAAGGTGCGCGCCTGCGCCGTTTGCGGTACCGACGTCAAGATCTATCACCATGGTCACCGTCTCATCCGGTTTCCGCGCGTGACCGGCCACGAGATTGCCGGGGAGGTGGCCGGCGCCGGCGCCGGCGTCAGCGAGTTCCGGGTCGGCGACCGGGTCCAGCTGGCGGCCGCCGTTCCCTGCGGCGAGTGTTTCTTCTGCCGGCGCGGGGCGCCGGCGATGTGCGACCGGCTGATCGCCGTCGGCTACCACTTCGACGGCGGTTTCGCCGAGTACCTCAAGGTTCCGGAACGCATGCTCCGCAACGCCTGCGTCAACCGGATCCCGGACGGGCTTCCCTTCGAAGAGGCCGCCCTGGCCGAGCCGTTGGCCTGCGTCATCAACGGCCAGGAGCGAAGCGGGATCGGTTTCGGCTCGACGGTGCTGGTGCTGGGCGCCGGGCCGATCGGCTGTTTTCATGCCCAGCTGGCCCGCCGGCGCGGCGCCTTCCGGGTGATCGTTTCCGATCCCGACCCGGCCCGCCTGGAAGCGGCGCGTTTCACCGGCGCCGACCGCTACGTCAACCCCGGTTCCGAGGATCCGGCCGCCGCGGTGCGGGAGATAAACGGCGGCCGGCTGGCCGACCAGGTCATGGTGGCCACCGGCGCCGGGATCGCCCAGGAGCAGTCACTCCAGCTGGTTGACAAGCGGGGCACGGTAAATTTCTTCGGGGGCCTGCCCAAGGGACAGACCGTGAACCTGGACACCAACCTGATTCACTACGGCGAGCTCCGGGTGGTCGGCACGCACGGTTCGGCTCCTTCTCACAACGCGCAGGCACTCGCCCTGCTGGCCGGAGGCTCCATCCCGGGCCGCCCTTATCTGAGTGCCGTTTTTCCCCTGGCTGACATCGGTTCGGCCCTGGCGGCCGCCGAGGCGCGCCAGGGGCTGAAGGTGATTGTCCGGCCCACGGAGTCGTGATGAAGAAGATCAACAAAAGCGAGGCCCGGTTTCTCCTCAAGCAGATGATGGAGATCCGCAAATTCGAAGAGGCGGTGATGGACCTGCTGGCCCGGGGAATCGCCGACGGCGGGTCGCACCTTTACGCGGGAGAGGAGGCCGTGGCGGTGGGAGCCATGGCCGCCATCCGGACCGACGACTACATCACCAGCACCCACCGCGGCCACGGCCACGCCATCGCCAAGGGCGGTTCGCTGCCCCACCTGATGGCCGAGATCCTGGGCAAGCAGACCGGCGTCTGCAAGGGCAAGGGCGGTTCGCTTCACCTGGCCGACGTCTCCCAGGGAAACCTGGGCGCCAACGGGGTGGTGGGCGGCAGTCTCGGGATTGCCGCCGGGGCCGGTCTTTCGATCCGGCTGCGGGCCACCGACCAGGTGGTCCTCTGCTTCTTCGGCGACGGCGCCACCAACACCGGGCTCTTCCATGAAGCATTGAACATGACCGGCCGCTGGAGCCTGCCGGTCATCTTCATCTGCGAAAACAACCTTTACGGCATGTCGGTTTCGGTGGAACGGGCCTGCGCGGTCACCGACCTTACCCAGAAGGCGGTTCCTTACCGGATGCCGGCCGAGTGCCTGGACGGCATGGACGTGCTGGCGGTCCGGGAGGCGGTCGCCCGGCGGGTGGCGGCCGCCCGGAAGGGCGGCGGCCCGGCCTTCCTGGTCGCCAACACCTACCGGTACTATGGCCACAGCCGGAGCGACCCGCGCGTCTACCGCACCAGGGAAGAGGAAAAGAACTGGAAGGACCGCGACTGTATCGAACAGTTTGCCGCCCGGCTCGTCAAGGCCGGCATCCTCACCCAGGCCGAGGTGGACGAGTGCGACCGGGAGACCGCCGCCGCCATCGCGGCCGCCGTGGAATTCGCCATCCAGAGCCCGGACCCGGCCCCCGAGGAGCTTTACCGCGACGTTTACTACGAGGCGGAGGAGGGCAGCATCTATGCGTGAGATAACCTACCGGCAGGCGTTGAACGAGGCCCTCGCCGAGGAGATGGACCGGGATCCTTCCGTTTTTCTGATGGGCGAGGACATCGCCATTTACGGCGGCGCCTACGGGGTGACCGCCGGCCTGATGCAGCGATTCGGCGAAGAGCGGGTCCGCGACACCGCCATCTCCGAGGCGGCCATCATCGGCGCCGGACTGGGTGCGGCCATCACCGGTCTGCGGCCGGTGGTGGAGATCATGTACGTCGATTTCATGGGCATCTGCCTGGAGCAGGTCAACAACCAGGTGGCCAAGATCCGCTACATGTTCGGCGGCAAGACCAGGGTGCCGCTGGTCATCCGGACCGAGGGCGGCGCCGGCCGGACCCTGGGCGCCCACCATTCCCAGAGCCTGGAGGCCTGGTTCCTGCACATACCGGGCTTGAAGGTCGTGATGCCGTCCACCCCGGCCGACGCCAAGGGGCTGCTCAAGTCCGCCATCCGGGAGGAGAACCCCATTCTTTTCATAGAGCACAAGATGCTTTACAACACCAAGGGGCCGGTTCCCGAGGGCGAGTATCTGGTTCCGATCGGCCGGGCCGAGGTGAAGCGGCCGGGCCGCGACGTGACCATCGTCGCCCATTCCCGGATGCTGCTCTTCGCCCTCGAGGCGGCCGAACGCCTGGCCGGCGAGGGCATCGAGGCCGAGGTGATCGATCCCCGGACCCTGCTTCCGCTGGACATCGAAACGATCGCCGCCTCGGTGCGCCGGACGCACCGGGCCGTCCTCGTGGAGGAGGGAACCCGAACCGGCGGCACCGGCGCCGAGATCGGCCTGCAGATTATGGAGCATTGCTTTGATTACCTGGACGCGCCGATCCGCCGCATCGCCGGCGCCGACGTCCCGATGCCCAAGAGCCCGGTCCTGGAAAAACTGACCATTCCCGATCCGGATCGAATCTATCGCGAAGTCAGGGAACTGCTGGCCTGAGGGGCTGAAAATTATATGGTCAAAGAAATCATCATGCCCAAGCTGGGCGAGACGATGGAAGAGGGGTTCCTGGTAAAGTGGCTCAAGTCCGAGGGCGACCGGGTCGCCAAGGGCGAGGTGATTTTCGAGGTGATGAGCGACAAGACCAACTTCGAGGTTGAATCGCCCCGGGCCGGCATCCTGCGCCGGATCCTGGTGGCGGCCGGCGACCGGCCGATTCCGGTGACCACGGTGGTCGGCTACCTGGCCGACAATCTTGAGGAACCGCTGCCGGCCGGCTCGGTTGTTGCGCCGGCGCCAAAAACCGGGGGAGCGGAGCCGCTTCCGGCGGCCGGAGCCGAGGGGCCGGTCTCCGGACGGAAGGATGATGCTCCGGTGGCGGCTTCGCCGCTGGCCCGGCGCCTGGCCCGGGAGCTCGGCCTTCCCCTGGCCTCGATTCCCGGCACCGGGCCGGGCGGTCGGGTGACCGAGCGTGATGTCCGGTCGGCCGCCGAGGTCGGCCTGAAGAAGGGTCCGCCGGCGCCCGCGGCCTCCGGTAAAAAGCGCCTTTCGCCGATGCGCCAGCTGATCGCCGCCCGCCTGAGCCAGAGCAAGCGTGAGATCCCCCATTACTACCTGCGCCGGGTCCTCGACGTTTCGGCCCTGACCGCAGCCCGCGTCCGCCTGAAGGCCTCCAGTCCGGAGATCACCTACACCGACCTGCTGGTGAGGGCGGTCGCCGCGGCGCTGGGCGAGTTTCCCGACCTGAACGCCACCTTTGAGAACGATTCGGTGACCGTCTACGAAACGGTCAACCTCGGCCTGGCGGTTTCGGTGGCCGAGGGGCTGGTGGTGCCGGTGATCAAGTCGGCCGGCAAGCTTTCCCTGGCCGAGCTGGTCGCCGAACGGAAGCGGCTGGTGGCGCTGGCCCGGGCCAACCGGCTCCAGCGCGGCGACCTGGAGGGGGGAACCTTCACCATCTCCAACCTGGGCATGTACGGAGTGGATTCCTTTTACCCGATCATCTATCCGCCCCAGGTGGCCATCCTTGGCGTCGGCGCCATCCGGGAGGGCCTGCTGGTCCGGGACGGCTCCATCATGATCCGGCCGCTCCTGGAATTGACGCTGGCCGCCGATCACCGCGTGGTGGACGGCGCCTGCGGAGGCCGTTTCCTCCAGCGCATCCAGGAATTGATCGACCAGGACGGGGAGTGAAATGCTGCAGGGAGTAAGGGAGGATATCCGGAGCGTCTTTGCCCGTGATCCGGCCGCCCGCAGCCTGGTCGAGGTCCTGCTCTGCTATCCGGGCCTGCACGCGGTCTGGCTGCACCGGGTTGCCCATTTCTTCTGGCGCACCGGTTCCCGCACTTTCGCCCGGCTTATTTCTCATTTTAATCGTTTTTTGACCGGCATCGAGATTCATCCCGGTGCCCGGATCGGCCGCCGTTTCTTCATTGATCACGGCATGGGCGTGGTCATCGGCGAGACGACCGAGGTCGGCGATGACGTGCTTCTCTACCAGGGCGTGGTTCTGGGCGGGACCTCCCTGGTCAAGAAGAAGCGCCACCCGACCCTCGGAAACCGGGTGGTGGTCGGCACCGGCGCGGCCGTGCTCGGTCCCATCAATATCGGGGACGGGGTGCTCATCGGGGCCGGTTCGGTGGTTATCAAGAACGTGCCCGAAGGGGTTACGGTGGTCGGTATCCCGGCCCGGGTGGTCGGCGAACACCGGAAACTGCCGATCGACCTGGAACACGGGAAGCTGCCCGACCCGTTTGCCGAGCCGCTGCGCCTGCTCTTCCGGGAATGCTCGAGGCTTCACGAGCGCGTGCAGAGCCTGGAGGCGGAACTGGCCCGGCTGAAGCAGGAAGAGACGAGAACCGAAAAATGAACCCGGCCCGGGCCGGGGATCGAAAGGAGGCGGGATGCTGCCATGGAGAATAAGAGTCCTCGCCGGCTTTGTGGCATTCAATCTTCTGGCTTCCGCGGCCGCGGCCGGCGTTTACCGGGTTAAGTCGGGCGACACCCTGGGCAGCATCAGCCGCCGCTACTCGACCACGGTCGAGAATCTCAAGTCCCTCAACAACCTGTCCGGAAACACCATCCACGTCGGCCAGCGCCTGAAAGTACCCGGTGAAGTCTCCCAGCCGGAGAGTTCCTCTTCCACCTACTATACCGTCAAATCGGGCGATACCCTGGCGGGCATCTCCCGCCGCGTCGGAGTGAGTCTGGCCAACCTGAAGAATTGGAACAACCTGAAATCGAGCCGCATCTACGCCGGCCAAAAACTTCGCCTGAAGCCGGTTGCCGGCGGCGGCGGGTCGGCTCCGCGCGGCTACGCCACCCGCAAGTACTACTACACGGTGCGCAAGGGGGACAGCCTTTCGATCATCGCCCGGCGGACCCACACCACCGTCGCCCGGCTGCGGAGTCTGAACCGGCTCAAGAAGAACAGCGTCATCCGCCCGGGCCAGCGCCTGGTGGTTTCGGTCCGTTACCTGCGCCCGGAGGCCCGGGGCGGGACCGGGCCGGACACCCCGCCGGAAATCGATCCCAAGCCGATCATCGAGGGCGAACTGGTCTTCCATACCGTCAAGGAGGGCGAGACGGTCGAATCGATCGCCCAGCAATACGGACTCTCGGCCGACGATATCCGTTCGGCCAACCTGATGCCCGGCGAGGCCCCGGTCCGGAAGGGCCAGATCCTGGCCATTCCGTCGGCCCAGCAGCCCTGAAGGTGACAAGAGCATGAGCGGCGAATTCTTTACCCTGAAGTGGACCGGCCGGACACTGACCATCCTGGATCAGACCCGCCTGCCGGCCGAGACGGCCTACCTGAACCTGGGTACCGTCAGCGAGGTTTGGGATGCGATCCGGGAACTGAAAGTCCGGGGGGCGCCGGCGCTGGGTGTAACGGCCGCCTACGGTCTTTACCTGGGGGTGCGGGAAAACGGGCCGCAGGACTGGTCCGGCTTCCTCGAGGAACTGCATCGGGTCAAGGTCTACCTTGAGCGCAGCCGGCCCACCGCCGTGAACCTTTCCGCCGCCCTGGACCGGATCGAGGTCTGCTGCCAGGCCATGTCGTCGAATACCCGTCCCGAGGAAGGGCTCAAGTTCCTCCTGAACGAGGCCGGCCGGCTCGAGGCCGAGGACCAGCTTTTCTGTGAAAGGATTGCCGCCTTCGGCCAGGGGATCATTCCGGCCCGGGCCCGTATTCTCACCCATTGCAACGCCGGCGCCCTGGCCACCGCCGGGATCGGCACCGCCCTGGGGATCATCGGCCGGGCCCGGGCCTCCGGAAAGGACGTCGAAGTTTTTGCCGACGAGACCCGGCCGCTGCTGCAGGGAAGCCGCCTGACCGCCTGGGAGCTTCAGCGCCGGGGGGTCCGGGTAACCCTGATCTGCGACAGCATGGCCGCCTGGACCATGAAGGAACGGGGCATCAACCTCGTCCTGGTGGGGGCCGACCGGATTGTCGCCAATGGAGATACCGCCAACAAGATCGGCACTTACGGCCTGGCCTTGCTGGCCGAACAGCACCGGATACCCTTTTACGTGGCGGCGCCGGTCACCAGCTTCGATCTGAAAACGGCCAACGGACGCCAGATCCCGATTGAGGAACGGCCGCCGGCGGAGATCACCTCGTGCGGCGGCCGGCCGGTGGCGGCGGCCGGGGTCCGGGTTTACAACCCGGCCTTTGACGTGACCCCGGGGAAACTGGTGAGCGCTTTTATTACAGACAGAGGGATCATCCGGCCGCCTTACGACCTGGAATCCTTCCGCCGGGCCTTCGTTTGACGGCCGGCCGGATCCCTCACTTCTTTCTGCCTGGAGGCAAGCATGAAGAAAAACCCGACCGCCGAGTTTCGCCTGGCCCGGCTGAGTTACGGCCAGGTCAAAAAACGCCGCTTTGAAACCGCCGTTCTGCCTTGGGGGGCGACCGAGCCGCACGGCCTGCACCTGCCTCACGGCACTGATTACCTGAAGGTCGAAAAAATCGCCGAGGCGGCCTGCGACCGGGCGGCCGCCCGGGGTGCCCGGGTGCTCCTGCTTCCGTCCGTTCCCTACGGGGTCAACACCAACAACCTCGGTTTTCCATTTGCGATGAGCATCCAGCCGACCACCATCCTGGCCATCCTGAACGACCTGCTCCATTCGCTTTCCGTGCACGGGATCCGCAAGGTGGTCATAGTCAACGGCCACGGCGGCAACGAATTCAAGCCGCTCCTGCGCGAACTCTTCGGCCGCCACGGCCTCTTTACCTGCGTGGTGAATTACTGGGCCCTGGCCCCGGAGGTCGCAGAGAAGGTTTTCAAGGACCGCCGCGGCGACCACGCCAACGAGATGGAGACCAGCCTGGTGCTGGTCTACTACCCGGAACTGGTGGACATGAAGGCCGCCGGGCCGGGCCGGATGCGCCAGACCGGCATCGAGGCTCTGGAGAAGGGCTGGGCGGTCTTTCCGCGCCCCTGGCACGTCTTCACCCTGGACAGCGGCGCCGGCGACCCCCGGGCCGCGAGCGCCGAGAAGGGGCGCAAGTTCCTGGCGCCGGTCATCGAACGGCTGGCCGACTTTCTGGTTGAACTCTCCGCCCGGCCTTACTCAAAGGATTTCCCTTACCGGCGCTGAGCCCGGCCCCGGTTGGAAATCGCCTGGAAGGGTCTTTCGCCTCCGGCCGGCGTTCCTTTTTCGATCCTCGAAGGCCGGCGCTTCGGTTTACATCCCGGCCGTGCTGCGTTTATAATATTAAAATCCATAAACATCAAAGGCGGCCGGGGTTTGTTATCCTTTGACGCCGGCGCGTTTTTCACGCCAGCCACCGCCACGATACTGAAGGACCGATGAGCAAAAAACGCATTCTGAGCGGCATGCGGCCGACCGGTAAACTCCACCTGGGCCACCTGGCGGGCGCCCTGAGCAACTGGATCCGATTCCAGGAAGAGTACGACTGCTTTTACGAGATCGCCGACCTGCACGCCCTGACGACCGATTACCAGAACCCGTCGGGCATCCGGGATAACATCCGCGAAATGCTCCTCGATTTCCTGGCCTTCGGACTCGACCCGGAGAAGGCAACCATCTTTATCCAGTCCAAGGTTCCGGAAATATCGGAGATGCACCTGTTGCTTTCGATGATCACCCCGCTGGGCTGGCTGGAACGGTGTCCGACCTACAAGGAGCAGCTGGCCCAGCTGGCCGACCGGGAGATTACCAACTACGGTTTTCTGGGTTACCCGGTGCTCCAGACGGCCGACATCATCTCCTTCAAGGCGGTCCGGGTTCCGGTGGGCGAGGACCAGGTCCCGCACCTGGAGCTGGCCCGGGAGATCGTGCGGCGCTTCAACTTCCTTTACGGTGAACTCTTCCCGGAACCGGAGGCGATCCTGACGGTCAACCCCAAGCTGCTGGGCACCGACGGCCGGAAGATGAGCAAGTCGTACGGGAACGCCATCCTGCTGGCCGACACGCCCGAGGAGATCCGGCAGAAGACCGCGACCATGTTCACCGATCCGCTCCGGCCCTACCGGAAGGATCCCGGCCACCCGGACGCCTGCCCGGTCTTCGGGCTGCTCCAGATGTACCGGCCGGAGGAGAGTGCCGCGGTCCGGCCGGCCTGTACCTCGGCCCAGCTGGGCTGTTCCGACTGCAAGAAGAAATTGACCGAGATACTGCTGGAGTTCCTGTCTCCCTACCAGCGCAAGCGCGAGGAGCTGGCCCGGGAGCCGGGCCGGCTTCAGGAAATACTGGATCGCGGCAACCGGCGGGCCCGGGAGATAGTCAACGACGTCCTGGCCGAGGCCAAGACGAAGATGGGGCTTTATGGATATTAAGACGATGACACGAGCCGGCCTGGCCGGATTGGCGGCCTATCGGCCGGGAAAACCGATCGCGACGCTTCTGAAGGAGAAGGGCATCGAGAGCGCCATCAAGCTGGCCTCCAACGAGAACCCGCTGGGCGCTTCACCCCTGGCGGTCGAGGCGGCCCGGGCGGCCGCCGTCGATCTGAACCGTTACCCGGAAGGCAGCGGCGCGGCGGTCCGGGACCGGCTGGCCGGACTTTACGGGATATCCGCCGACGAGATCATCCTGGGCAGCGGGAGCAGCGAAGTGCTGGCCCTGGCCCTTTCGGCCTTTGTCGATCCGGGCGAAGAAGTGGTGCTGCCGACGCCCTCCTTCTCCATTTACGGGACGCTGGTCCTGGCCGCCGGCGGCACGCCGGTGCCGGTAAGACTGGAGCCGGATTTCAGCTACAACCTGAAGGAGTTCGAAAAGCGGCTTTCGGAGCGGACCAAGGCGGTCATCCTCTGTTCGCCCAACAACCCGACCGGCACCATCGTGCGCAAGGCCGACCTGCGCGCCTTCGCCGCCGGCCTGCCGCGGCGGACGCTTCTGGTCCTGGACGAGGCTTACGCCGAGTATGCCGAAAGTCCCGATTTCGAGAGCGGCCTGACCTTCTTCCGGGAACGGCCCCTGGTGGTCGCCCGCACCTTCTCCAAGCTATACGCTCTGGCCGCCCTGCGCATCGGTTACGCGGTCTCCGGCCGGGTCATCATCGAGGAGATGAACAAGATACGCCCTCCCTTCAACACCACCGTGCCGGCCCAGGCGGCGGCCGCGGCGGTCCTGGACGATCGGAAGTTCATCGCGGCCTCCCTGAAGAACAACCGGGAAGGCAAGGAGTTTCTCGGCCGGGCCCTGGCCGGGCTCAAACTTGATTTCACGCCGAGCGAGGCCAACTTCATCCTGGTTGATTTTCAGGGCGGCGCCCCGGAAATCTGCGCCCGGCTGGAGGATCTCGGCGTGATCGTCAGACCCCTGGACAACCCGGAACTGCGCGCCCGCTACCTCCGGGTGACGGTGGGAACGCCGGCCGAGAACCGCCGGTTCATCGAAGGACTGCGGACCGTGCTCGGACCGGCCGGCTAAAGGGAAATGCCGGAATTCACGCTGCTCGACCTGCTGGACATCACGCTGCTTTCGGTCCTCTGCTACTATATTTTCCTGACCTTCCGGGGGACCCGCGGCGTCCAGCTGCTCAAGGCCCTGGTGGTCATCTTCCTGATCACCTTCCTCTCCCAGGTTCTCGGCCTGCCCTCGCTGCAGTGGGTGCTGGAGAAAGTCCTGGCCTTCGGGACCCTGGCCCTGCTGATCATCTTCCAGCCCGAGATCCGGAATGCCCTGGTGCGCATCGGCGGTCCGGTCTTCTTCAACAATCCGGCCCGGATCAGCGCCGAGAACGTCGAGGAAATCATTGAGGCGGTCTTTCAACTGGCCCGTGAAAAAAAAGGCGCCCTGGTCGTCCTGGAAGGGGAGGTGGGACTGGCCGAATACCTCGCCTCGGGCAAGCCGGTGGACAGTGAGCTGAGCAAGGAACTCCTCCTCTGTCTTTTTCACCCGGCCAGTCCCCTCCATGACGGGGCGGTCATCATCTCCCAGAACCGGATCGCCGGCGCCGGCTGCTTCCTGCCTCTTTCGGACCGGACCGATTTTGCCCCCTCGGTGGGCAGCCGCCACCGGGCCGCGCTCGGACTTTCGGAGGAGACCGACAGCCTGGTGGTGATCGTCTCCGAGGAGAGCGGCCTGGTCGCCTCGGCCCACGGCGGCCGGCTTGAGGAACGGCTCGATCCGGTGCGGCTGCGCCGCCTGATCCAGGAGACCTTCAAGGTGAAACCATGAAGAAAGAATCGCCCCGGAGGCACCGTGTTCTGGCCGCACTCGTCAACAACCCCGGCCTGAAAATCCTGGCCCTGCTGGCGGCGATTTTCATCTGGCTTTACGTGCACAATATCGCCATCTTCATTCCCAGCCGCGGGATTACCCTGAGGCCGATTTACCAGCGTTTCGTGAATCCGAACCGGAGGTGAGCGCATGAAGCTGGGCGTTAACATTGATCACGTGGCCACCTTGCGTCAGCAGCGCCGGGGCAGCGAACCGGATCCGGTGGCGGCCGCCCGGCTGGCGGAGGCCGCCGGCGCCGACAGCATCGTCTGCCACCTGCGCGAAGATCGTCGCCACATCCAGGAGCGGGACCTGATCCGGCTGCGGCGCGAGATCGGGACGCGTCTCAACCTCGAAATGGCCGCCAGCGATGAGATAATCTCGATCGCCCTTCGCGAAAAGCCGGACTGGGTGACGCTGGTTCCGGAACGGCGCCAGGAATTGACGACCGAGGGCGGCCTGGATGTCGTCGGCCAGGCGGCGGACTTGAAGGGAGTGATCGGCCGTTTCCGGGACGCGGGAATTCCGGCCAGCCTCTTCATCGATGCCGATCCCGTTCAGATTGATGCCGCGGCCCGTCTCGGCGCCTGGGCGGTCGAGCTGCACACCGGCCGTTACGCCGACGCGGCCGGGGAACCGGAACGGGAGGCCGAGCGGCTGCGGATGGTCGAAGGGGCGGCCCGGGCCGCCCGGGCCGGCCTGAAGGTGGCCGCCGGTCACGGGCTTGACCGGTTCAACCTGGCGCCGATCGCCCGGATCCCGGAGATCGAGGAACTGAACATCGGCTATTCGATTATCGGGCGAGCGGTCTTCATCGGCCTGGAGGCGGCGGTGGCCGAGATCATCCGGGCGATCAGGACGGTCCGGAACGGCGGTAATTCCGGGTGAAGGCGGGGCGGGGCCGGTTTGACGGCGGATCCGGGAGCGGTCGGTTTCGGGGCGCGCCGATGGCGCGCCGCTGAAACTGACGGCCCGGTCCGGGAATCTATAATATAGAGAGCACCAGTCAAACCGGCACAAGGAGGATCAAGAGACATGGACGGACAACATCAGCCCGGAACGGGCGGCCCGGAGACCGATTCCCGCCCGGCCCTGGAACGTTTCACCCGCGACCTGACCGAACTGGCCCGGCAGGACCGGCTTGACCCGGTGGTCGGCCGGGACGAGGAGATCCGGCGGGTCATCCAGGTTCTCTCCCGTCGCACCAAGAACAACCCGGTCCTGATCGGCGAGGCCGGGGTCGGCAAGACGGCCATCGTCGAAGGCCTGGCCCAGCGGGTGAACTCCGGGGACGTCCCGGAAAGCCTCAAGAAGCAGCGCGTTCTTTCCCTGGACATCGGCGCCCTGGTCGCCGGCGCGGTCTACCGCGGCCAGTTCGAGGATCGGGTCAAGTCGCTTTTGAAGGAACTGGAGAAGCAGCCGGGCCAGGTGATCCTTTTCATCGACGAGCTCCACACCCTGGTGGGCGCCGGGGCCGCCGAAGGCGCGGTGGACGCCTCCAACCTGCTCAAGCCGGCCCTGGCCCGGGGCGAGTTGCGCACCATCGGGGCCACCACCCTGAACGAGTACCGCAAGTATATAGAGAAGGACCGCGCCCTCGAACGGCGCTTCCAGCCGGTTTACGTCCGGGAGCCGAACGTCGCCGACACCATCTCCATTCTGCGCGGCCTGCGCGAGAAGTACGAGGTGCACCACGGCGTCAAGATCAAGGATGCCGCCCTGGTGGCCGCCGCCGCCCTTTCCAACCGCTACATCACCGACCGTTTCCTGCCCGACAAGGCGATCGACCTGATCGACGAGGCCGCCAGCCGGTTGCGCATGGAGATCGACAGCCTGCCCGGCCCCCTGGACGAGGTGGAACGGCGGATCCGTCAGCTGGAGATCGAACGCCAGGCCCTGAAAAAGGAGCCGGAAGGCGTTTCGCGGGAACGCCTGGCCGCCCTGGAGAAGGACCTGGCCACCCTGCAGGGGGAACGGAAAGAACTCCGCGGCCAGTGGGAGAAGGAGAAGGCCCGCATCCAGAAGATCCAGCAGCTCCAGGCCGGGATCGAGAAGTTCCGGCTGGAGGCCGAGCGGGCTGAACGGGAAGGAAATCTGGGCCGGGCGGCCGAACTCCGTTACGGCCGGCTGCCGGAGGCGAACAAGGAGCTGGCGGCGGCCTCCGCCGGGCTGGCCGAGATTCAGAAGGAACGGCGCCTGCTCAAGGAGAGCATCGACGAGGAGGAGATCGCTGAGATCGTCTCCCGCTGGACCGGCATCCCGCTGGCGCGGATGATGGAGACCGAGACCGAGAAACTCCTGCAGATGGAGGACCGCATCCACCGGCGCCTGGTTGGCCAGGAGGAGGCGGTGGCGGCCGTTTCCAATGCCATCCGCCGCAGCCGTTCCGGCATCTCCGATCCGAACCGGCCGCTGGGCTCCTTCATCTTCCTCGGGCCGACCGGCGTCGGCAAGACCGAGCTGGCCCGCAGCCTGGCCGAGTTCCTCTTTGACGACGAAAAGGCGCTGGTCCGCATCGACATGTCCGAGTACATGGAGCGCCACGCGGTAAGCCGCCTGGTCGGCGCGCCGCCCGGTTACGTGGGCTTCGAGGAGGGCGGCCAGCTGACCGAGATTATCAGGCGCCGGCCTTACGCGGTCATCCTGCTGGACGAAATCGAGAAGGCGCACCAGGACGTCTTCAACATCCTGCTCCAGGTCCTGGATGCCGGCCGCCTTACCGACGGGCAGGGGAGGGTGGTCGATTTCCGGAACACCATCCTGATCATGACCAGCAACCTCGGCGGCGAGTACATCCAGGAAGTCGGCGGGGCCGAGGAGAAGTCGCGCAACCTGGTGCTGGAGAAGCTCCGCCGCACCTTCCGGCCGGAATTCCTGAACCGGATCGACGAGGTGATCATCTTCCACCCGCTTGGACGCGGGGAGATCGGCGCCATCGTGAAACTGCAGCTGGGCTACCTGCGCGACCGGCTGGCGGCCCGGGAGATTGCCATCGAGACCACCGCGGCGGTGGAGGAGTACCTGGCCCGGGAGGGCTACGACCCGGTCTTCGGCGCCCGCCCCATCAAGCGCCTGATCCAGCGGGAGATCGAGAACCCGCTGGCGCGCGAACTCATCTCCGGCAATATCTCCCGCCGCGGCCGGGTGACGATTGATTTCGACGGCCGGGCCATCCGGTTCCGATCCGGGGCGGCGGACCCAAAGAAAAAGGGAGGCAGCGATGCAGGTCAATGAACGGGGCTTGAAAAAACTGGACGTCGAGTTTGCCGGCTATCTCGAGGGTGACCGGATCGGGGTCTTCTTCAAGGAGTTTGAGGTCAAGTTCGCGGCCGGCCACTGGTGCGCCGGCGGTTTCCTTGACCGCTTCGCCACCGTGGGCTACAACCCGGGCCTGAAGTCCGACATCATAAGCCAGTTGAAGCGGATCGCGGCCGCCGGCATCGAGGGCGTCGAGTTTCACGAAAACATCTTCATCGACGCCCGGCGGCGCAAGAATCCGGCCCGGATCGCCGAGGTGAAGGACGCGCTCAAGGAGTACCGCCTGGTGCCGACCAACATGAACACCAACCTCTGGACCGATCCGCACTGGAAGTTCGGCGGGGTGACCAATCCGAACCGGAAGGTGCGGGAGGAGGCGCTGGAAATCACCATCCAGGGGGCCGAGATCGCCCGGGAACTGGGCTGCACCTCGGTTGCTCTCTGGCCGGGCGCCGACGGCTGGGACTATAATTTCGAGGCCAATTACGGTGTTCTGCTGGAACGGTTTGTCCAGGCCTGCATCGAGATCAACCGTCGGGCCAAGAAACTCGGCCTGCGTTTCGGTATCGAGGCCAAGATGAAGGAGCCGCGCGAGGGGCACATGATCATTCCCACCACCCACTGCGCGGTCCTGGTGGCCCGCAAGGTCAACCAGGCCTGCGGCGGGCAGAACATGGGAGTGGCGGTTGATTACGGTCACGAGATGATGAACGGCCTGGAACCGGCCTTCAATCTCTACGTGGCGAAGGAGTTCGGGGTACCGGTGGTCAACTTCCACGTCAATTCGGCCAAGTGGCGTTCCAACGACGAAGACCGGGTGGCCGGGACCGCCAACCTCTGGCAGATGGTCGACTTCTGCTACGCGGCCCTGGATACCGGCTACCGCGGCTGGTTCGGCGAGGACCAGTTCACCTACCGGCTGGACCCGGTCAAGGCCATGTCCCTGTCACGCGAGCTGTTTGCCAACTGTCTCAAGAAGGCGCTCCTCATCTGGCGGGAACGCAAGGCGCTGGTTGCCGCCCAGGCCACCGGCGACGCCGGCCGGACCCTGGACGTGGTCAAAAAAATGATTTATTGAAGCATGGGCAACGGATACAGCCTCGGCCTCGATTTCGGGACCGCCTCGGTTCGGGCGCTGCTGATTTCGCTTGATTCGGGCGCCGAGACCGCCACGGCGGTC